>OLNH01000139.1_pt1 | contig 73092 bp, 84 predicted proteins | sample 1643101 | NCBI WGS metagenome assembly OLNH01 (sample SAMEA3136758, study PRJEB25190) | human gut metagenome | biome: human gut; feature: human-associated habitat; material: faeces | place: Austria | collected 2013 | reverse complement strand
AAAAACGGAGTACCGCAGACAGAAATAGAAACAGACGAATATACAGCAACGGTAGCTTGGTCACCGGAAGTTGAAGACAAATTCGGATATGATACCGTTTATACGGCAACAATAACAATCACACCAAAAGCAAATTATACTGTAAAAGGAATTGCAGAAAACGGTTATACCGTAAACGGTGCACAAACAGTTACAAATGAGGCAGATTCTGCTATAGTAACGGCAGTGTATTCTGCAACAGGTATTGATGACACAGTTGATACAAATGAATTTACCAAACCGCTTGAAATAGTCGGATGGACATACGGTGACACACCAAATGCACCGACAGCGTCGGTAAAATACGGAACAATAAAATATACATATTCAACAGCGGCAGACGGGGAATATAACGACATTGTTCCGACAGATGCGGGAACATATTATGTAAAAGCAACGGTTGAAGAAACAGATAAGTATACAGGGCTTGAAAGTGACGCAGTTGAATTTGTAATAGGAAAGAAAATACTTACAAATGACAACATAACAAAAATAGCAGACCAAACATATACAGGTGAGGAGATTAAACCTGTTATTGAGGTCAAAGATGGGGATAAAGTTCTTGTACTTGATACAGATTATACAGTGGCATATGAAAAAAATATAAAAGCATCTGAAGAGGCAAAAGCTAAAGTTGAGATGATTTCAAATAATTATGAAGGAACACTTGAAAAATTATTTACAATATTGCCGAAAACAATAAATTCTGCAATAATACTGACTGCACCTGTTAAAAACGGAGTACCGCAGACAGAAATAGAAACAGACGAATATACAGCAACGGTAGATTGGTCACCGGAAGTTACGGATAAATTCGGATATAGTACGGTTTATACCGCAACAATAACAATTACACCGAAAGCAAATTATACGGTAAAAGGCATTGCAGAAAACGGTTATACCGTAAACGGTGCAGAAACAGTCACAAATGAGGCAGACTCTGCGACAATAACTGCTGTATATGCGGCAACCGGTAGTAAGAGCAGTGGCGGTAGCGGCAGAACAAAACGTTATACAGTTTCGTTTAACACAAACGGCGGTAATAAGATAACGAGTCAGACTGTTGCAAAAGATAATTCAGTCAAAGAACCGACTGCTCCGATAAAAGAAAACTTTGAATTTGCGGGATGGTATACTGATAAGGAACTTACAACAAAGTACGATTTTACGGAAAAAGTAACAAAAAGTTTTACACTTTACGCAAAGTGGACTGAACAGAAACAGGAAAACGGCGGAAGTGAAGATGTCGTAAATGATAATAGCGGAAATGAAAATAAAGAAAGTTCAAATACAATAGTTTTGACAATCGATGAACATGACGCACTCGTTTACGGAACAACAAAGACAAATGATGTTGCTCCAAAGGTTGTGAATGACCGTACAATGTTGCCTGCTCGTTTTGTTGCGGAAAATCTTGGCGCAACAGTTGAATGGGACGGCGAAAAACAACTTGTAACAATCACAGGTAAGACGGAAAAACAAGAGGACGTAACAATTCTTATCACGATCGGCTCGGATTATGCAAAAGTAAACGGTGAGGACATTAAACTCGATAGTCCTGCTTTTGTTGAAAACGACCGTACATATACACCGATACGTTTCATCTCGGAAAATCTGGGTGCAACGGTTGAGTGGAATGAAACAGAACAAACTGTTACAATTCAAAGAGTTAAATAAATAAGAAATAGCAGCTGATTTTTCAGCTGCTATTTTAATGTTGAAATATCTTACAATGAATAAGGTAACAATGCGAAGTTTAGCACTTGATGAATAGTGGGTGCTTTTTGTATGAAATAAACAAAAAAGCGATAACCAAAGTTATCGCTTTAATTGGTGCAGATGAAGGGACTTGAACCCCCACGTCGGTGACACTAGATCCTAAGTCTAGCGCGTCTGCCAATTCCGCCACATCTGCAAACAACATAATGAATTATATCAGACACACATATATTTGTCAACACTTTTTTTAAAAAAATTTGTGAAAATATTTTTCAGATAAAAAAATTAGTGAAATTGTAAAAAAAGACTGTACAAAATTTAATTATTATAGTATAATTATGTTATTAATGATTAGCGATCATCAAGCTAAGAGAGAGAGGAGAAAAGAAAATGGAGAAAAGAAAAAAATTGCTGTCTGCGATACTTTCTGTATCAATGATCGCAAGTGCGTTCACAGCATTGCCTTTATCAGCAAGTGCAGAGGGTGAACAAAATTCCGGTGAAGAAGTTACTGCGACTGTTTCACCGAGTACAACGGCTGGAGTTACGACAACAGGTGAACCTGTTGCAACAGCGACAACTGAAGTTGAGTCTACAGACGAACCCGCTACAGCTGCAACTCCGGAGGCGGCAGGCGTTGTTTACGAAGACCAAAAAATCAAAATTACAAATGCTAAAGCTGACAAAGTAACAATCGTAATTTCAAAGTATTACGATAACAAAACTTTAGCAGGCGTAGAACTAAAGAAAAATGTTACACTTGAAAACGGTAGCGGTGAAGTTGCTTACGATTTACAAGGTAAAGCGGCTAAAATTATGGTTTGGGATGATATAAAGACAATGACACCTTTATTTGCAACAACAAGTGTTGAAGGTACTGTTGATCCGGCACCTACTCTAAAGCCGACTGCACCTACAAGCCAGCCGGAAACAACACCGACGGCTGAGCCTACTGCAACACCGACAGTTAAGCCGACAGAAGTACCGAGAGAATATACAGAGATATATACTCAGGACTATGAAGATGTAGCAGATACAGCTGCATTAAAGAATATTTGGGCATCAGCAAACTATGCAGACGGTATTACTTTGGGTACAGATAATACTAAATATGCACAGTACACTGACGCAGATAAGAATACAAGAAGTGCAACATCGGCATTTGATGTTGATTTGTCTTCTCAAGATAAGTATGCGGTAGAATTTGACCTTGCATTAACTAAGTCAAGCAAAGATGATGTACAATTTGTTGTAGCATCAGGAACTATGCCGACTGCAAACACAGGTATGACTTCAAATTATATCTTCAAGATAAATATGGCAGGTAATTCTAATAACTGTAAGATTAATGACGTTGACGCGGCAACCGTAACTCTTACAGACGCAGCTTGGTACCACTATACAATATTGGTTGACAAGAACGAAGGCTTGGCAACTGTCAATATCACAGATAAGAGCGGCGAAAAGGTTGTAGACAAGTTGATTGTTCCTACAAACGGCGTTAATGATAAGATTACAGGTATCTTATTCTTGTCAGGACGTTATCAGAGTGTTATGAAGTTGGATAACATTGTTGTTCGTACAACAGATAAGTATGATGAGTTTGGTCAAAAGGCAGAAGAAACTCTATCAAAAGTTGAATTTGCTTCTGAACTTAATACTACAATTAACCAACCTAATGAAGGCGAACCTGTACATAAGCCTATTGCAATTAAGGCAACAGGTATATATGGCGGCGACCTAACAAACAAGGAAGGTCTTAATGTAGAATGGACAGTTACAGGTCTTGATAAAGAAGACGGCTATATTTCACTTACAAAGGCAGAAGGTACAGGTGAGGGTACTGATGGTGAAAGCCCTAACGGAAATACCACTGCTTACTTCAATGTAAGAAACGGTGTTTCAAACTGGTTCGGTAAGGTTACTGCAAAGGTAACATATCTTGATGAATCATTTGAAATATCTACTCCGTTTGCCGTAATCGGTGCGAGCGGTTCAACTAATATAGCTCCGGATGCCGGTTATCCTGAAAACATGAGTTCATATGACGATTCTCTTGTAGGATACACAGCTACATCAAATACAATCAATTCAAAGGATCTTGTTCTTAACGGCTGGTCAATATACGGTTCAAACGGTGTAAGAACTCTAACACTTAAGAAGGATGAAGATAATACAAAGTATCTTCAATTTGCATCAAACGGTGGCGGCGGTTCAACTGTCGGTGTATATCAACTTGCAGAACAAGCGTCACAATATATCGTTGATATGAAGGTTAGATTTACGGGCGGTGCAATGGCATTCGGTCACTACGGTAATACACCGAATAATGCAACTAATAATCCTAACTGGACAGTATCATACGGAAGTGGTGCTTTGACGGTTGGCACTCAGTCAATTCCAGGTGTCAACAGTGAAGATTGGTACAGAGTAATTGTTTCTGCAGATGAAAGCGTAGGAACTTACTGGGTTAAGGTATATAATGACGCAGGTACTCTTGTAGGCGAAACAACAGCTGAAGCTATGAGTTCTACATATACAGAAACACAGAAATATTTCTGTTTCCAAGGTACATATCCTGTAGATTTGGCAAGATTCAAAATTTACACACCTACAGCCTCAACAATGACTGTAAATACTGAGGCAGAAACTATCCAGGTTCCTGAAACAGGTGCAAACAGTGCAACAGCAGAACTGGTTGCTATAGTTAAGGATACAGACGGATATAATATCTCAGGTGCCGTTACTTGGTCACTTGCTGATGAATACACAGGTGTAAGCATTGCAAGCAAGGATGCTCAGACAGCAACTTTGACAGTAACAGACGAGGCGGCTGCCGGAACTGTTACAGTAGTTGCAACTTACGGTTCAAAGAGAGTTGAAAAAGAAATTTCTCTATCAACAACAGGTAATGCAATTGCATTTACAAAGTCATCTTCAAGCATAACAATTCCGTTTGAGGGCTCTGAAGACGTAACAGGTAACTTCACGGCAGAAGTAAGAGACAAGGCAGGTCATGCTGTTGAGGGTGCAAACGTAACTCTATCACTTGTTGATACTGCAGGCACACCGGTGACAAATGCGAAGGGAATTACATTCGATGCAACAACAGGCGTTTTGACAGTTCAGGCAGGTGCAGTATCAAAGGTTCTTTATGTTAAGGCGGTTGCAACTGTAGGTGAAGAAACTTTGACATCAAGAGTTAAGGTTAATGTACACGGTTTGTCATTCGCATTCGGAAGTAATGATCCGTCAGACGACAGCTTTACAAAGGTAACAGCCGCTGACGCATATTCAGATAAGATTGGTTACGGTTTTGATGATACATCAGTAGTAACAAGTGAAGAATCAGATGTAAAGGGTACTGCGGCATACAGATTTAAGGCTAAAGTTCCTAACGGTAACTATGTTGTTAAGGTTACAACTTCATCTGCAACAATGACTTCTGAAGTAGTTGAAGGAGTTGCGGCAACAACAGGAATTACAAAGACAGGTACACAATTTAATGTAGCAGTTTGCGACGGTGTACTTGACCTTACATTTGAAAGCGGTTCAACATTGTCAGATTTGACAATTACACAAGCTGCAGCTAAGACAGCACTTGCTAAACCGGCAGTATATGCTATCGGTGACTCAACAACAAATAATAATGCATCAGGTAACATTTCATGGGGTAACCGTGTAGGTAATGGTGTAGCAGTTCCTGATACATTCTCATCATTCAGCAATAACGGTATGGCAGGACGTGATTCTGTAAACTTCTATAACCAAGGCAGAGTTGAGACAGTTCTGTTGAGCGTTTGCCCTGGTGACTATGTAACCGTTAATATGGGTATCAACTCAAAAGAGGCAGGTGAATCTGCATCATACTACACATTGCTTAATAACTACTATGTAGAAGGTATTATTCAACGTGGTGCTATTCCTGTAATTGTTACAGCTACACCGCTTGGATTCAGTAGTTCACAGTATCCGTATAATGCATCAACAGGTAAGTTTACAGTAAATCGTGGTACAGGTGCTTATAACGGTGATTTGAGAAAGATTGCTCAATCACATAATTTGAACATTATTGAATTGGGTTACTATTTTGAAGATTACTTTAATAGTCTAACAGCTGAAGATGTTGCAGCTTATAACGCTGAAAACGGAACAAGCTTTACATCACAAGTTGAACTTGTAAAGAGCTGGTATGGTGACCACAACCACTATAAACAGTATCTTGCTGATAAGATTGGTTCATATATCCTTGACAGTGTGTCGAAGATTGCAGGCGGAAGTACAGACTTCAACCAGGCAAATGATACACACATCAATGAACAATAATCAACTTAAAAGAACTTCCCGAATGGGAGGTTCTTTTTTTGTGCCTGCTTCCATATACATAAACTAAAAAGGGGATTTGGGTGTGAAAAAAATACTTTTAGTAGTTGTTATAATCATTTTTATTACGTTGATTTTGCCGCTTGCGATAGTTTGGTTAATAGGTGGCAGTGGAGAAGGACAAAGTCCGATTGAGAGCGGAACGGTAAGTGTGTATGTGTCGGAAGAAGATTGTGTTAAAGATATGGATATTAATGAATATTTAAAATGCGTGGTGGCGGCGGAAATGCCTGCCGATTTTGAGGAAGAGGCATTAAAGGCACAAGCCGTTGCGGCAAGAACATATCTGTACTCACATATTGCCGAAAAAGACAAAGGCAACATTGCCGAAAGTCACAACGGTGCGGTGATATGCACCGATTCAACGCACTGTCAGGCGTATATTTCGGAGGATAAGCGGAGAGAAAGCTGGGGTGCCGGTGCCGATGAAAATTGGAACAAAATAAGCACAGCGGTTGACGAAACTACAGGACAGATAATGACGTACAACGATGAAATAATATCGGCGGTATTTCATTCAACTTCGTCGGGTATGACAGAATCGGCAGTTGACGTTTGGGGGGCGGACGTGCCGTATTTGCAAAGTGTTGCAAGTACGGGAGATAAAGAATCACCGAAGTATCACAGTGAATTGACATTGAGTGAACAGGAATTTAAAAATATTGCGGAAGAAAAAATTGACGGTGTGGATTGGAATAATGGACTTGTATCGAACATTAACCGCTCAAATGCAGGCGGTATTGTAACACTTGATGTAGGCGGAGTGAATATAAAAGGAACAGAATTTAGAAATATATTTTCACTGCGTTCCGCAAATGTTGAAATATCGCAAGAAAACGGCAATATAAAAATGAGCGTAAAAGGGTTCGGTCACGGCGTCGGTATGAGCCAGTATGGTGCAGATTACCTTGCGAGGCAGGGAAAGACATATAAGGAAATTTTAAAAACATATTATACAGGTGTTGAAATAGAAAATAGGTGAAATTGCACAAAAAACAATGCAAAAATTTGTTACTTTAAAAATAATATGACTGTTTTTTATATTGAGAAATTTCGAAAAAAGTTATAAAATATTATTATAATTATTTTTGAGGGAGAGATTTAATAATGAACAGAAAAGTGATAAGTGCGGCGGTTGCAGTTGCAATGACCGCCACAATGAGTAGTTTTGCCTTACCGGCAAACGCCGCGGAAGTTAAAACTCCGCAATATCAAACAAACGCACGTCAAATGGAAAAGCTTAATCGTGGATTGATTGCTGTTAAGACAACGGCAGATACACGAGGTCAGGCAGTTAACGGTGTATATTTGAGTTGGAGATTGCTTGGTGACGAAAGTCTTGAAAATCAAGCATTCGATATTTATAAAAACGGTACAAAAATACATACAACAGGTGTACATGACGCTACAAACTGGATTGATACATCGGGTACTGCATCGGATAAATACAAGGTTGTAAAAGCGGGTGAGGACGCGTCTAAGGAAACTGAAGTTACACCTACTTCAAACAACAACTGTGCAAAGTCAAATGAGGTCGGAAATGGAAACAGTGAGAAAAATTCATTTACATATGTAGATATTCCTATTTCACGTCCTGATCCGGTAGAAAGAATGGGTGACGGCAAGATTTCAAATTATTACACTGTTGACAAAAGCCACGAAGGCGGTGCGAATGACGCGTCTGTCGGCGATCTTGACGGTGACGGCAATTATGAAATTGTATTAAAGTGGGACCCGACAGACTCAAAAGACAGTGCCGGTGCGGATTTTACAGGTAATGCATATATTGACGCATATAAGATTGATCCGAACAATGACGGTTATATGTGGCGTATTGATTTGGGTAAAAATGTTACATCAGGTGCACACTATACGCAATTCTTGGTGTATGACTTTGACGGTGACGGAAAGTCAGAAGTGGCAATGAAAACAGCACCCGGTACGGTTGACGGCACAGGTCATTACGTTACGGAAGTCGGTGATACTGACGAAATCAGAAATACCGACAATACAAAATCATATATAGGCACAAGCGGAAGATTAAAGGGTAAAAATCCGTTTACGCAGTATTTAACCATATTTGACGGCGAAACAGGTGCCGCACTTTATACAACGGACTATATTCCGTATGATGCGGCAGAAGATAAATATTGGGGCGACGGCAAGGCAAAGTATAACAGAAGTGAAAGATACCTTGCGGCAGTGGCTTATCTTGACGGTATTCATCCGAGTATCGTTATGTGCAGAGGTTATTATCACGACTCTGTAATTCGTGCATATACATGGGACGGTACTAAACTTACAATGCAGTGGGAACATAAAGGTAAGAGGAGTGAAAGCTCAACGACTTTGTACGGACAAGGTAACCATAATCTTTCTGTCGGCGATATTGATAATGACGGTAAAGACGAGATTGTTTACGGAAGTGCCGCGCTTGATGATGACGGTAAAACAGTTCTTGGCAACACAGGGCTTGGACACGGTGATGCAATGCATATGAGCGACTTTAATAATGACGGCACTCAAGAAGTATTTTCGGTAAAAGAGGAGGAATTTGAAAAGTATGCCGAAGATTTAAGAGTCGCAAGCACAGGAAAGCATTTTTGGAGTTCCGGAAAACTGACTACATCAAAAGATAACGGACGTGGTGTTATGGATAACATTGATGATAGCTACGCAAAGAAACATTCAAATGCATTGGCGATAGGTTGGAGCAGCGGAATTGCGAATGCTCACGACTTAAACGGTGATGATGTTGCCGCAAAACCGGCTGGTGCGGGAAGCGGTACCTTTGATAATTTCCTTGTATATTGGGACGGCGATTTGAGCCGTGAGTTGCTTGACGCAAACATTATCCAAAAATATTATGCCGCAACAGGTACAACAAAGAGATTTTACGGTCCGTCAGACGGATACACACTTACAGGCGGTTCTACAAACAACTACTCAAAGAGAAATCCTTCGCTTGTTGCCGATATTTGGGGCGACTGGCGTGAAGAAATTATAATGCCGGTAAACAAAGGCTCAGCAACGGATCAGGCATATTTGAGAATATATACCTCTACAATGCCTACAGATTACAGAATTACAACATTAATGCACGACTGCCAATACAGATTGTCAGTTGCGTGGCAGAATGTCGGATATAACCAACCGACACACGCAAGCTATTATATAGGTTCTGTGGCACTTGCAACAGACGAAAGAGGCAATACACTTAACTATCTTGCACCGGCAGTGCCTTATACAAAGGTGACATATTCGGCACCGGAGCAAGTTGCGGTTACGGGAATGACTTTGGAGAAAAAGTCAATAGAAGTTGAAAAAGGCAAGACAGAAACAATCAATGCGATTATCACACCTGAAAATGCGACAAGAAAGGGTATAACTTGGACTTCGTCCGATACAAACGTGGCAACTGTTACAAACGGTGTTGTGAAAGGTATTTCAGCCGGAACTGCAACTATAACGGCAACAACCAAAGACGGCAACTTTACAGATACTTGTGAAGTGACTGTTACGCAAAATGCGGTTACGGGCATAAGAATTTCGGAAAAACTAATTGATTTGGGAATGGGTTACAAAAAACAAATTACCGCAACGGTAATGCCTGATGACGCTACGGATAAGTTTGTAGAATGGACATCGGAAAATCCTGAAATCGCAGCGGTTTCGGACAACGGTACAATCACGGGTAAAAGCTACGGCAGAACAGTTGTAACCGCGACTACAACAGACGGCGGATATACCGCAAAGTGTGTGGTAAGAGTTAAACCGATAGATGTATTTGACGCAACGGGTAACAATGAGTTTGTGTTGTCTAATACTGATAGTGAAACTAAATTGGTATCGTCAACTGCGAAAGGAATGTCATTGGAACAAACTAATTCTAATGTCGGAGCAGAAGTTTATAAAGACTTTGAAGTATTTAGTGATAATAAAGCAAAAATATCATTTAAGTTCAATACCGGTGGTCAACGTGTTGACGGCGGAACGATTGGCGGTGTAAACTGGACTGGTCATGAGTATACTTTTGGACTTCAATTTCTTGATTCTGAAGGTAAAAATATTTTAACATTATCACAAGCGCATAATACTGCGGCTCAGCAAACTCAAAGTAAGATTGGCGAAGGGACGGAACAACAGGCAAGCAGTGCTTGGAAACTTGTAGAAAGCAAGAATAACAGCCCATTCGGACGCAGTATGACGAAGTGGGAGGTAGAACTTGAATTTGATTATTCAAATGATGTATGCAATGCCAAAGTAATCGGTGGAGATGGTGCAGGAGATATTTATGAGAAAAGTTTCTCATTAAACGGTTCGAAGTTTAAAACATTAAAGTATTATACAACAAGAGATAAAGAAAATGCTACGATAAGTGTAAAACCATCAATATCAAATTTGTCATATGTAATGACAACAACTGCTTCGGGTGTAACAGAAGAATTGTATAACAAGGGCGGTGACAGCAAATTTGCTGAAAGTGACTTGACAGATTGGACACAAGTAGGTACTGGCACTGCGTCACTTGCTGTAGACAGCGATAATAACCGTATTTGGTATAATGCGACTCAACCGACAGGTGAATACAGTGCGGAAAAGACTTTTGAAGTAGGCAATAATGCTGTTGTAACTTATGATGTTGATTGGTATTTCGGAAGTGCGGTAAACAGAGAAGGTAACTTTGAATATCTTCAAATCGGTAATATTCGTCTTGGCTGGACGAATGGCTATAAGATGTTCCTAAGCACAGACGGCGGAGCAACATGGCTTGACAGCGACAGTGACGGCACAAATGACAGCATATTCAACGGTGCAAATCAAACATACACTAAGAATGTTAAAGTGACGGTTAATACTGCTACAGGTGTAGCATCACTTTGGTTTGACGGAACAAAAGTAGGCGATTATACTACAGAAAACGCGACAAATGCTGTTAAATTCGGATTTACTCGTGCCGGTGCGGCACCTAACTGGGCTGTTCCGAACGGTATCGACAGAATTAAAGTGTCACAATTTGTTCAAGGTGAAGAACCGCTTGAATTTTCAGAAGTGAAAGTAAGTGGAAAAGACGATAAGACTGCTACGGTAACATATGCGGTTGTTGATGAAGATGTTGACAGCATTGAACTTATCGGTGCATTATATGCTCATGACGGCTCACTTGCTGATGTGAAAGTTGTACCTATTAATGATTTAGTAAAGGGCAAATATCAGAATAGCAGTATTACTTTTAACAGTAATATAGAAGGTAAAACAGTTAAAGTATTTATGTGGGATTCGCTTGGCGGTATGACAGCACTTTGCGAAAATGCTCAATAACAAATTTAAAAACAAAAATCGCAGACTATAAGGTCTGCGATTTTTTTAATGTGTTATTCAGTATGTTTTCGAGTTCTATTGCTTTTGATACGACTTCGGGGTCAGAAAGACAATAATTTTTTTCAATTATAAGATTATCAAAATCTGTTTTCAGTTGTTTAATGTTGTTCATTTATGTATGCTCCTTTCGATTGCACGGTTATATGTAAACCACTGTTTGTTGTATTTATTTTACAATATATGATAAAACTTGTCAATATATTGTGGTATAAAAGGAGCAACTTTCGTGTTGCAGAAAATGACACAATCGTTTACATTTCACTCTCTTTCTTCGCTTTAACCTGTAAAACGACAAAAGCTGACACAGCGGCAATCATAAACAGTATTGCAACAAGCTGAGAAATGCCGAGAACATTTGGAATTACATATAATATATAATTCGGATTTCTCATACCTTCAAGAAACAGTCTGCCGAATGAATACCAGAAAATATAGAAACAAAATACCTGCCCGTCATTCTTTTTCTTGTCACGAATCAGAAGAAGTATCACAAGTCCGATAACATTCCATATCGATTCATATAAAAATAATGGGTGAACAGGTGTTGCACCGTTTATGGACATACCGAAAAGGCTGTTTGTTTCACCGCCGTACACTTCGACGTTTACAAAGTTTCCGAAACGTCCGATTGCTTGACCGATAAAAAGACCTGGTGCACATACGTCAAAGACTTTGGCGATATTCAGCTTTTTAACTTTGCAGTATATAACGGTTGAGATTATCGCACCGATAATACCGCCGTAAATAGCAAGTCCGCCGTTCCAGACTTTAAACATATCGGCTATCGAGTCAAATTCATCGAGTGCGAAAAGCACATAATATATTCTTGCGCTGATTATTCCGAAAATAAGTCCGAACAAGGCGATATCCCATACATTATCTTTTTTCACACCACGCTTTTCGCAGGTTTTATAAACGAAAAACAATCCTAAAAGAAAACCCGAAAGAATGATAAGCGCATACCAATAAATAGGCTTTGAACCTATTGAAAATGCGACAGGTGAAATGTTTAGAGAAATACCGAGTTTAGGAAAAGCAATGTTGTTCATAATCATACCTCCTTCATAGTAAGTGAAATACGTTTTTTCGGTACGTCAACTTCAAGTACACGAACTTTCACAACGTCACCGACTGAAAGTACGTCGGTTGGGTGCTTGATGTATCGGTCACATATTTGCGATATGTGTACAAGTCCGTCTTGATGAACACCTATATCGACAAATGCACCGAAATCTATGACGTTTCTCACCGTTCCCGTCAGTACCATATCCGGTTTTAAGTCCTCCATTGAGAGAATGTCGCTTCTTAAAACAGGTTGTGGCAATTCTTCACGTGGGTCGCGACCTTTCTTTATAATACTGTCGGCAATGTCTTTTAAAGTGATTTCACCTATTCCGAGTTCTTCGGCTAATTTATGTGTATTTTCTTTCGACAGACGTTGCTTTAAATCCGTAACAGTGCCGTCTTGAACGTCTTGTTCGGTATATCCCATATGTTTAAGCAGCTGCGCGGCGGCTTTGTAGCTTTCAGGGTGGACGGAGGTGTTGTCAAGGACGTTGTCACCGTCTGTTATACGCAAGAAACCTGCGCACTGCTCAAATGCTTTTGCACCGAGTTTTGGCACTTTCAAAAGTTCTTTTCTTGTATTGAATTTACCGTTTTCTTCGCGATATGTGATTATGTTTTTTGAAACGGTTTTGTTAATTCCGGCAACATATGAAAGCAGTGACGGAGAGGCGGTGTTAAGGTCAACACCGACACTGTTTACACAATTTTCAACCACTCCTCCGAGTGCCTCGCCAAGCCGCTTTTGGTTCATATCGTGCTGATACTGTCCGACACCGATTGACTTAGGGTCAATTTTTACAAGCTCTGCAAGCGGGTCTTGCACACGTCTTGCTATTGAAACGGCACTTCTGAGTGCAACATCGTATTGCGGGAATTCTTCAGTTGCAAGTTTTGACGCACTGTAAACAGACGCACCTGCCTCGTTTGTCATAATGTAAAATACTTCTCGGTCAATTTCTTTTAAAAGGTCGGAAATAAATATTTCACTTTCCTTTGAGGCTGTTCCGTTACCGATTGAAATTAAGTTTACGTTGTTTCTTAAAATCATATCCGTAAGAATTTTCTTAGCCTTGTCTTTGTCGTGGTTAGGCAATGTGCAGTAAACAACATTGGTGTCAAGGACTTTGCCTGTTTCGTCCACAACCGCGACTTTGCACCCTGTTCTGTAACCCGGGTCAAAGCCCATAACGATTTTATCCTTAATAGGCGGTTGCAATAAAAGTCCGGAAAGATTTTGATTGAATACCTTTATTGATGCCTCCTCGGCATTTTCCGTAAGCATATTGCGTATTTCTGTTGATATGGACGGTGCAATAAGTCGTTTATAACTGTCCTCGGCGGCAAGTTTGACATACTTTGTAGACGGTGATTCGTGTTTTGGAGTAAGTCGTCTGAAAAGATAGTTTGTGATTTTTTCTTCGTCAATATCAATTTTTACCGATAAAAATCCTTCTTTTTCGCCACGATTTATCGCAAGCAATCTGTGGTTTGCAAGTTTTTTTATTGGTTCGGCAAAATCATAGTAAAGACGGTATACACTGTCGTCTTCTGTTGACGCTTTTGAAACCAAAAGACCGAAGTCGATTGTTTTTTGACGAATATCTTTTCTGTATTCGGGGTTATCACTGACTTCTTCGGCGATTATATCCATAGCACCGGCTATTGCGTCCTCACTGCTTTCAACATCTTTTTCGGTGTCGATAAAATCAAGCGAAATACTTTCTATATTATCATTCGGATTTTGTGCAAGGATAATTTCGGCAAGCGGTGCAAGTCCTTTCTCTTTTGCGATAGTCGCTCTTGTGCGGCGTTTCGGTCTGAACGGACGGTATATATCCTCAAGTTCCGATAATGTTACGGCATTTTCGATTGATCTTGCGATTTCAACGGTCAAATTTTCTTGCTCGTCAATCAAACGCAATATTTCTTCTTTTTTATCTTCAAGGTTACGTAAATATGAAAGTCTGTCGTAAAAATCTCGTAATATTTCATCACTTAGAGAGCCTGTTGCCTCTTTTCTGTAACGGGCAATGAAAGGAATTGTGTTTCCGTCATCAATCAGTTTTACAGTGTTTGTAACCTGTACGGGGCGTAAGTTAAATTCAGATGTAAGCTGATTTATGATTTTTTCTTCTGATTTTTCCATTATGTATATCCTCCAAAAAATAATGTTTTGTCTTGAAATTGTTCTGTAACAATTCTGCAAATGAATTTTAAAAATCCTATTCACAAACTGAAATATTTGTGATATAATAGTAACAACCACAATATATAGTGTGCAATTATGTAAACTCAACACCAAATATATATGTGATTAAAAATGCAGTTAAGCTAATTATATCCCATTTAGCTTAATTTTACAAGCAAAACAGTAAAATGAGTTAAAATGAGATGTACAAGCTGAAAAAAATACAAAAAACCTATTGCACTTTTGATTGATTTAGGGTAAAATGGAGTTAATGGGAGCGAATTGGAGCGTTTGGGATGACAAACGGTCAAATTGGAGAGAGTAACCCATAAATCAATAAAAAGGCAGGTGACATTGAATATGGTAAATTTTGTTGACGAATATCCGCGTCAGCTTGACGAGCGCGGGAGAATTATCTTGCCTGCCAAAGTTAGAGAAAATATGTCCGAAACAGTGTACGTTACACGTTCAATGTCAGATAAATGCCTTCAATTATACACACAAGAGGAATGGGATAAGATTTCTGAAAAGATTAATCAACTCCCAACTGCCACAGACAGAAATGCTGCGGCTTTTGTACGTTTGTTTTTCGGTAAGGCTACTTCAGCCGTTATAGACAAGCAAGGCAGAGTGCCAATCGCAAAGCGTCTGATGGAATATGCTAACCTGAAAAAAGATGTTGTGCTTGTAGGTGCAAACACACGTCTTGAAATATGGGACAGTGAAGAATGGGATAGATACCAAGATGAACTTTCAGACGATATTATGATGGACGGAATATTAAATTACGGACTTAATATTTGATTTGAGGTTGTCGATAAAGTGTTGACGGTTCAAAAAATTAATTGAAAGGGAATCAAAATGGAATTTAAACATATTTCAGTATTGTTTGGGGAAAGCATTGACGCGCTGAATATCAAACCGAACGGTATATATGCAGACGGCACACTCGGCGGCGGCGGACATTCGCACGGTATTTTGTCAACAAACGATTCGTGCCGACTTATCGGTATAGACCAAGACAAAGAGGCCATTGCGGCGGCAAAGGAACGTCTTAAAGAATTTGACGGCAGAGTGACGTTCGTAAATCGCAATTTCAGCGAGATTAAGGATATTTTATCAGAACTTGATATTGATGAAATTGACGGTGCGGTACTTGATTTGGGCGTGAGTTCATATCAGCTTGATAATGCCGAAAGAGGTTTCAGCTATATGCACGATGCCGCTCTTGACATGAGAATGAATACGTCTTCGCCGAAATCGGCATATGACGTTGTAAATTCATATTCATGTGAGGATTTGATGCGTATTTTTTATGACTACGGCGAAGAAAAGTGGTCAAAGCGTATTGCGGAATTTATTTGTGAAAAACGTAAAACAAAGCCTGTTGAAACAACATTTGAACTTGTTGAAATCATAAAGGCGGCAATACCGAAAAAAGCCCGTATGGAAGGCGGACATCCTGCAAAGAGAGTGTTCCAGGCGATAAGAATTGAAGTCAATAACGAACTCGGAATCTTGGAAAATGCTATTAAAGACTTTGTGTCAAGCATAAAATCGGGCGGCAGATTGGCGATTATAACGTTCCATTCACTTGAGGACAGAATTGTCAAAAAAACATTTCAGGATTTGGCAAGGGGTTGCACTTGTCCGAAAGAATTTCCGGTATGCGTATGCGGTAAGAAACCGGAAATTAAAATTATTTCAAGAAAACCGATTTTACCGTCGGAAGAAGAGCTTGAACATAATTCACGTTCAAAAAGTGCAAAATTGAGAATTGCCGAAAAATTATAGGATAGGCTAAAGGATAATTAAGGGAGAGAATTATTGTGGAATACGGAAATTTGGCATATAAATTGCCGGAACAGTATGATGAACCGATAAAAAAGAGAAAACCACAAAAGAGAAAAGAGAAAACAGTTAATACCACAGCAGTCAGTAACAAGAGGAATCATGAACAAATGCAGTATAAGAGAACAATTTTTCGTGGAATATGCGTGACAGTGCTTTTGGCTGTATCAGCAGGATTTATGATTTCAAAATTCGTTGCTGTGAATGAAATGAACCAGCAGGTTGCGTCACTTAAAAGTCAGCTTACAACGCTTGAATCAGCAACAAGTCAGATGGTTTTTGATCTTGAACAGAGTGTTGACCTTACAAAAATTGAAAAAGAGGCAACAACAAGATTGGGTATGCAAAGACCCGAAAAGTATCAGACAATATATGTAAACGTAAAGCAAGATGATATGACAGAGAAAACTGCCGGTGAGGTAGAGGGGTTTGGACACGGTATTGTGTCTGTATTGAAAAAGATTGGTGGTAATATTGTACAATTTTTCAGCATAAAATAAAAATGGACTTCTATAATTATAAAATTATGAAAAATGTACATTTATTAAAGTATTAAAAGGAATTGATAAATTAATGAAACCATCATTAAATGAAATTAAAAAGAAAACGATATTTATGGTGTGTATCGTTGCTGTACTGCTTGCGTTGCTTGTTTTGCGAGTGGCATATTGGCAGATAATCAGAGGTGACGAGCTTTCGAGCAAGGCAAAGGCACAACAGCAGGGCAGCAGTATTGTTACAGCCTCAAGAGGAGATATTTACGACCGTAACGGTAAGGTGCTTGCGGAAAGTGCAACGGTAAACACACTTATTTGCAATCCTAAGGATATTGAGGCGGACGGTGACAGTGAAGTAATCGCCGCAAGATTGGCTCCTGTTTTGAATATGGATCAAAACGAAATCCTTAAGATTATAACAAAAAATTCAAGATACCAAGTTATAAAAAAACGTCTTACGAACGAACAGACCGAGGCGGTAAAGAAATTAAGAGATTCAGATGTTGACGCAACGATTGCAAAAGCATTTAAAGGGGTATATTTTGAAAATGATTCAAAGAGATATTATCCGTTCAACGTTGCACCGCATATTTTGGGATTTACGGGATATGACAATAACGGTTTGCAGGGAATTGAACTTACTTTCGACGATGAGCTTATGGGGCGTAACGGAAGTATAGAAACTAATCAGTCGGCAAAGGGTACAACACTTAAAGACCAACAAAATGAGTATTTGAACAGTTCTCAAAACGGTGATGACGTTGTGCTTACGATTGATGAAACAATCCAGCATTTCCTTGAAAAGCACCTTGAAGAGGCGGTTACGGAAAACAAGCTTAAAGAGGGTGCGGCAGGTATTATTATGAACCCGAAAACGGGCGAAATACTTGCAATGGCAACTAAGCCTGATTTTGACGTAAATAATCCGTATGATATTGACCAGTTTGAAAAATATGCGATAGATTTGGGATATGATACATCAGATGACACAAGTGACGATCCCGATGCAACACCGAAACCGACAGAAGATCCGAATAATTTAAGTGACGAGGCCATTGCGAAAATAAGAAATAAAATGTGGAGAAACAAGGTTATTTCGGATACATATGAACCGGGCTCGACATTTAAGATTATTACTGCGGCGGCGGCTTTGGAAGAACACGTTGTAGACCTTAATTCAACATTCTATTGTCCGGGATTTAAGATTGTTGCCGACAGAAAAATCGGTTGTGCAAACAAGAGCGGTCACGGCGCTCAAACATTTGTAGAGGGTGTAAGAAACTCTTGTAACCCTGTATTTATGGAATTGGGCGAAAGACTTGGATATGAGAAATTTATGGAATATTTCACTGCATTTGGTCTTACCGAAAAGACAAACGTCGAACTTGTCGGTGAGGCGTCAAGTATTTATTACCATAATAAAATGAGTGAAGTCGATATTGCGACAAGTTCATTCGGTCAAGGTTTCCAAATAACACCGATACAGCTTGTAACAGCCGTTTCGGCGGTTATCAACGGCGGTGAAAGAATGAAACCGCAGATTGTAAAGGAAATTAGAAACTCAAACGGAATTTTGAAAACGTATGAGCCGGAGGTTATAAGCCGAGTTATTTCGGAAGAAACATCTCAGCAAATGAGAGAAATTCTTGAATCGGTTGTATCGTTGCCGACATCAACAGGTAAAAATGCGTATGTAAAAGGCTGCCGTATCGGAGGTAAAACAGGTACTTCGGAAAAAGGTAACCGTGACGAAGAAAAACGTATCGCGTCATTTATCGGTTTTGCTCCTGCAAACGATCCGGAAATAGTGTGTCTTATAATGCTTGACGAACCGCAGGTTGATAACAAGTACGGCGGTACAATAGCCGCACCTTTGGCAGGTGAAGTTATTGAAGATGTACTAAACTATCTCGGTGTTGAAAAGCAGTACACAGAAAATGAAGAACCTGACGTTAAGCAGGAAATACCTGACGTTAGAACAATGGATTTGACAGAGGCGAAGAAAGCCATTGTTGACAAAAAGTTGAATGTTCAAGTGAGAGGTGACGGCGATACGGTGGTTGACCAGCTTCCGAAACCGGGTACAATGCTTAAAGAAGATTCAACGGTAATATTATATACAGAAGAAATTGACAAAACACATACAGTAACAGTACCTAATCTTAAAGGAATGTCCGTGGATAATGCGAAATATACTCTTGAAATGAGCGGACTGAACTTTGAGATTGTCGGTGCGGGACACAGTGAAGTGTCGAGTGCGTATGCGGTAAATCAGAGCATAACGGCAGGCGAGGAGGTTACACCTGCAACAGTAATAGGCGTGGAATTCCGCCAAGTAACTTCAGACTAATAGGACAGGGGGAAATGTCAAATGTTAGCAAGTGAATTATTAGGCAGTAAATGGCTTGATGAGCATGAAGATATAGATATAACCGGAATAGCGTACGATTCAAGAAACGTACTTCCGGGAAACGTTTTTGTATGTATCAAAGGCTTTGAAACGGACGGACATAAATATGCAGAAATGGCAGTTAAAAACGGTGCGTCACTAATCGTTGCCGAAGATAAAATAGATGTAGATGTACCTGTTTGGTATGTTGAAAATTCTAGAGTTGAAATTGCAGAAATGGCTTGTAAGTATTACGGCAATCCGTCAAGCAAATTCAAACTTATCGGTATCACAGGCACAAACGGTAAGACTACAATAACATATTTAATAAAGAGTATAATCGAAACAGCCGGTATGAGAATCGGTGTTATCGGTACAAATCAAAATATTATCGGCGACAAGGTGCTTGTTACGCAAAGTACAACACCTACAACACCGAACGCACTTGAACTTCAACAGCTATTTGCGGAAATGGTTGACAGTGATGCGGAATGCGTTGTAATGGAAGTTTCGAGTCACGCACTTGAACTTGAAAGAGTACACGGTTGTCACTTTGATGTGGGTGTGTTCACAAATCTTACGCGTGACCATCTTGATTTCCATAAGACTATGGAAAATTACTTAAATGCAAAGGCTAAGCTGTTTAAAATCAGCGATAAGGGTGTTGTTAATTTCGACGACGACGGCGGTAAGAAGATTGTTGCAAACAATGACTGCGATATATTAAAAGTCGGTCTTTCGGACGGTTGCGACCTTAAAGCGAAAAATATTGAAATTTCATCATCGGGTGCTGATTTTGATGTTGAATATGACGGTAAGACATATTGTGTTCATATAGTAATTCCGGGCAAGTTCAGCGTATATAATGCAATATGCGCTATGGGTGCGGCATTGCAGATGGGTATTGATATGGATACCATTATCAAAGGTCTTGAAAATGCAACAGGAGTTGTCGGACGTGTTGAGGTTGTTCCTACAAATACCGATTATACGGTTATAATCGACTATGCACATACACCGGACGGTCTTGAAAATATAATTAAAACCGTTAAAGATTTTGCAAAGGGTGAGGTTATAACATTGTTCGGCTGCGGCGGTGACAGAGATAATACGAAGCGACCGATTATGGGTGAAATCGCCGGAAAACTTTCGGATTACAGTATTATAACGTCAGACAATCCGCGTACGGAAGACCCTGTTTCTATTATAGAACAGATAGAAGTCGGAATGAAACGCACAGACGGAAAATATAAAGTAATAGTCGACAGACGAGAGGCTATCGCATATGCTCTTGACCACGCAAAGAAAGATGATGTAATCATTCTTGCGGGTAAGGGACAGGAAACATATCAGATAATTGGTAAAGAGAAACACGACTTTGACGAACGTGTTGTTGTATATAAACACCTTAATAAATAATTGAAAAGGGCGGCTGAAAAACTACCGCCCTTATTTTTGAGCATAGGACAAAAAGAGAGAAAGGATTTAATTTATTATGCAGGCAATGACGATTGAAGATGTATTAAAAGCAACTGGGGGAACACTTTTAAGCGGTGACATACACCAAACTTTTAACGATGTAATCAGTGATTCGAGAAAGGTTACGGCAGGTGTGCTTTTTGTGCCGCTTGTCGGTGAAAAGTTTGACGGTCACGAATTTATAAAGGCGGCTTTCGACCTTGGTGCTTCGGCTGTTTTGACACAGAGAGATACCGAGCTTTTAGTAGATAAGACAATCGTAAAGGTTGAAGATACATTAAAAGCATTCGGCGACATTGCAAAGTATTACAAGCAAAAGTATAATGTTCCGACTGTTTCCGTTACGGGCAGTGTGGGAAAAACTACTACTAAAGATATGCTTGCATCAGTCCTTTCACAGAAGTATAATACACTTAAGACAATGGGCAACTTCAATAATGAAATAGGTTTGCCTATTACGATTTTCGGACTTGAAAAAGAACATGAGGCGGCTGTTCTTGAAATGGGAATGAACCATTTCGGTGAAATAGAACATCTTGCTGATATAGGCAGACCTGATGTTGCGGTTATAACAAACATCGGTCAGTCGCATATTGAAAATCTCGGCTCACGCGAAGGCATTTTCAAGGCGAAAATGGAAATGACAAAGCTGTTTACAAAGGATAATACACTTATAGTAAACGGTGATGACGATTACCTTTCAAAAACAAAGGGTATGGGTGAATACAAGGTAGTATATTACGGTATAACAAATCCCGAAAATGATGTTTACGCAAAGGATATTGAAAATAACGGACTTAACGGAATTAAATTCACCGCAGTTGTTGACGGCGGCGAATATCCTATTGAAGTAAATATTCCGGGTAAACATAATGTGTACAATGCACTTGCGGCAATATGCGTAGGACGTGAATTTGATGTGCCTATGGATAAGATTGCAGAGGGAATACGCAGTTTTGAACTTACAAAAATGAGATTGGCTGTTGAAGAATATAACGGTATTACGATAATCAATGACTGTTATAATGCGTCACCGGATTCGATTAAAGCGGCACTCGGAGTGCTTGCGGATACAGATAAAAACAGAAAAGTCGCAATTTTGGGCGACGTGCTTGAAATGGGCGATTTTGCAAAAGACGCACATTACAATCTCGGTAAGGCTGTCAAGGAGAACGGAGTGGACTTGCTTATAACAGCCGGTGAAAATATGAAATATCTTGCACAAGGTGCAAAGGATAACGGTGTAGAAAATATAGTGTCATTTGATAAAACTCTTGAAGTGTGCAACTATGTCAAAGATGAAATCAAGAGCGGTGACGCGGTGCTTATAAAGGCGTCAAGAGGAATGCACTTTGAAGAAGTATATAACACAATTAAAAATAAATAACGAGAGGAAAAGGATTAAAAAATGGAATTGATAAAAGAAATGTTAATGTCATCATTGCTTACACTTGTCGTTGCACTTGTTGTAACGCTTGTGTTCGGACCTGTGTTTATTCCGTGGCTCAGAAAACTTAAATTCGGTCAGGAAATAAGAGAAGAAGGTCCGAAGTGGCACCAGAAAAAATCGGGTACACCGACAATGGGCGGTATTATGTTCATAGTTGCAATGGCGATTGCGATACTTGTAACAACCGTCATTTTTGCAATGAACGGTAATTTTAACACGACATACGCAAGATGTATTGTATTGTTTGTAATTTCACTCGGTTTCGGTGTTATCGGTTTTGTGGACGATTACATTAAAGTAGTAAAAAAACGTAATCTCGGACTTACAGCACCGCAGAAATTCATAATGCAGGTTGTGCTTGCGGCAATTTATATTGCAGTGCTTTACTTCATAGGCGAGCTTGATACGGCGATTAAAATACCGTTTACAAGTATTGAATGGATAATGCCGATATGGCTTTACATACCGTTCGTAATGTTCGTTGTCGTAGGTGTTGTAAATGCTGTAAATCTTACAGACGGACTTGACGGTTTGGCATCAAGTATAACGACAATAGTTGGAATATTCTTTATGCTTGTGTCATATATCGTATTTAAAGAGTATGGCGTGACTGTATTTTCAGCGGCATTAATCGGCGGTTTGATAGGATTTTTGTGGTATAATAAATATCCTGCAAAGGTGTTTATGGGTGATACAGGCTCACTTTTCTTGGGTGCGTCGGTTGCACTTATGGCGATTGACCTAAAAATGCCTATACACCTTATATTGATAGGTTTTGTATACTTTATGGAAACACTTTCTGTAATTATGCAGACTGCATATTTCAAATATACAAAGAAGAAATACGGTGAGGGAAGAAGAATATTCAAGATGAGCCCTATTCACCACCATTTTGAAATGTGCGGTTGGAAAGAAAAGAAAATCGTTGCGGTATTTACATTGGTAACGGTAATTACTTGTGCTGTTGCATATTTTGCAATTTAAGACGAATTAATCGGAAGGAGATTTAGATATGGCAGGGACTGCATATCCTAAAAGAGCTATAAAACAGAATAGACGAACAACTCGTGCTAAAATAGGAAAAACGGTTAAGCTTGCACGAATGGGAGAGATAGACTATACATTTTTGTTTATAGTAATATTGTTGCTTTCATTCGGTTTGGTAATGCTGCTCTCGGCGTCTGCACCTGCTGGAAATACTTTACATAACAATTCGTACTACTTCTTTAATAAACAATTCCTTTGTGCAATATTGGGACTTATCGGAATGTGGGTTATTTCAAGGATTGATTACAACAAATATAAAAATACCGTTCCGAAGTTTATGATTGTATGTACAATACTTTTGGTCTGCGTTCTTATACCGGGTTTGGGTGTAAAATTGAACGGTTCGAGAAGATGGCTTAATACTCCGTTTCTTCAGCTTCAACCGTCGGAATTTATGAAACCCGTTATAGCGATGTATTTTGCACGACTTGTCGATTCGGGAAAATATAATTTGAAACATCTTAAGGGTAATTTGCCGTATATAGGAGTTATGCTTATAGTTGTCGGACTTATGCTTATGGAAACACACCTTAGCGGTGCGATAGTTATTGCCGGTATCGGTGTAAGCGTTATGATTGCAGGCGGTACACCGATTAAACCCGTACTTATCGGAGCACTTATTCTTTTGCCAATCGGCTTAATCGGCGTCCGCGCACTCAGCGGTGTAAGATGGGCACGCGTAACAAGTTTTATGAATCCGTTTGCGGATATTCGTGACGAAAGTTATCAGGTTGTGCAAGGACTTTATGCGATTGGCTCGGGCGGTATTTTCGGACTTGGCTTGGGACAGAGTGTACAGAAATATTCGTATTTGCCTGAACCGTATAATGACTTTATATTTGCGATTGTTTGTGAGGAACTTGGTCTTATCGGTGCGGCTGTTGTAATTTTGCTTTTTGCGGCGCTTATTATAAGAGCAATAAGAATTGCTATGAATGCACCCGATACATACGGCTCACTTGTTGCGGTGGGTATTGCGGCTCAGCTTGCTATTCAGACGATACTTAATATCGCCGTTGCAACGTCGAGCGTACCGAATACAGGTGTCGCATTGCCGTTTTTCAGTTACGGCGGTACGGCGATAATAACGCTTTTATGTGAAATGGGAGTATTGCTTAATATATCAAGACATTCCGTAAAAGATTAATGTGGAGGAAGATTTATGAGAGTATTATTTGCGGGCGGAGGAACAGGCGGACATATTAATCCGGCTATTTCAATCGCCGATTATGCAGCTAAACAGGATAAGGATTTTAAGGCTTTGTTTGTCGGTACAAAATCGGGACTTGAGACAAAACTTGTACCGAAAGCAGGATATGATATTGAATATATTGAAATACAAGGCTTTGACAGAAAGCATATTTTCAGAAATTTTGAAACGGTAAAAAAACTTATTTCCGCAAGAAGAAAGTGCAATAAGATTATAAAGGAATTTAAACCTGATTGTATCGTTTGTACGGGCGGATATGTAAGCGGCCCTGTTGCTATGGCATCAAAGAAAATGAAAGTGCCGTCGCTTATACATGAGCAAAATGTGTATCCGGGTATGACGGTAAAGGGCAGTGCAAATTATGTTACATATCTTGCACTCAGCTTTGAAGAAACAATTAATCATATGCAGCATAAGGAAAAATGTGTTGTAACAGGCAATCCGATCAGAAGTGAAATACTTCATTCCGATTACAAAAAGTCAAGAGAAAAGCTCGGTATAAAAAAGCCGTTTGTGCTTATTTTCGGCGGCAGTTTGGGTGCAGACAGAATTAATGATACGGTAATAGGTATGCTTGACAGAATATCAAAGGACAATAAAATCGAATTGCTGTTCGGAACCGGTGACAGAAATTATGATAAAATAATGAATAAAATTAAGGAGAGCGGAATAACTCTTTCGGATAACATAAAGATTGTGTCATATATTGACAATATGGCGGAGTGTATGGCGGCGGCAGACGTTGTTGTATCAAGAGCAGGTGCGATAACCGTAAGCGAAATTGCTGCACTCGGTAAACCGTCAATACTTATTCCGTCACCGAATGTTGTGCGTAATCACCAAGAGCAGAATGCAAGAGAATTTGAAAATAAGAATGCGGCAGAATTAATTTTAGAAAAAGATTTGACGTCTGACGCATTATACGATAAAATAATGTCTATGGTAAGCGATAAGGACAGATTGAAAGAGATGTCGGAAAATTTGAAACCGCTTGCCAAAGTAGACGCACTTGAAAAAATATATGAGCTTATGATAAAAATGGCAAAAGGAGATAGAAAATGAAAATCACAACAGTAAAAGGTACAAATGATTATCTTCCTGAAGAAGTCAGACTTAGAGATTATCTTCAAAATCAAATTTTAAATACATATCAGGACGCCGGCTTTGAACGTATTATGACGCCTGCAGTTGAAGATATTGAAAATCTTGATAAGAGTGACGGCGGTGATAATCTTAATTTGATATTTAAAATTTTAAAGCGTGGAGATAAGCTAAAGAAAGCAATGGACAGCGGTGATACAAATAAGCTTTGCGATATGGGACTTAGATATGACCTTACACTTCCGCTTTCAAGATATTATGCAAATAATCGTGAACAACTTGTTCTTCCCGCAAAGTGCATACAGATTGATAAGGTGTACAGAGCGGAAAGACCGCAAAAGGGCAGACTTCGTGAGTTTGTGCAGTGTGATATTGATATAATCGGCTCATCTTCTATAAGCTCCGAAATCGAGCTTATTCATACAACAGCAAAAGCACTTTTGTCGCTTGATATAAAGGACTTTACCGTAAAAATTAATGACAGAAGAATTTTAAGAGCATTGCTTAAAGGCGTAGGTTTTGAAGAAAGTCAGCTTGACAGCGTGTGTATTACATTTGATAAAATGGATAAAATCGGTGCTGGGGGCGTTATCGGTGAGCTTACCGATAAAGGCTTTGACGGCGGTGCTATCGCAAAATTCGGTGAAGTCATCGCAAAACCACTTACTGTTGAAAGCGTAAAAGATGTTTGCGGTGAAGAATCTGCCGAAAGTATTGAAACAATAATTAATGCCGTTGAAAAACTTTCGGACGGTGCGTATAAGATTAAGTTCGATATTTCGCTTGTAAGAGGTCAGGGATATTATACAGGTACTGTTTTTGAAATCGTAAGCGATAAGTTTAAAGGCTCTATTGCCGGCGGCGGTCGTTATGATAACTTAATCGGTAAATTTACGGGTGAAAATATTCCTGCGGTAGGTTTTTCAATAGGTTTTGAAAGAATTTTCTCACTTCTTACAGAGGCAGGATATACAATTCCCGATACTAAAAAGAGAATTGCTTTGCTTCACGATAAAGCAGACGTTGTAAATGCAATAGAAGAGGCAGAAAAACTGCGTAAGGATTATGATGTTGTAATCTATGAAAAGCCAAAGAAATTGTCTAAATTCCTTGATAAAATTCAGGCAAAGGGTTACTTTGGTTTCTGCTTCCTTGGAGAAGAAATAAGAGAATTGAAGAAATAAGAATTAAAGCAAGCTATACAACAAAATAGCTTGCTTTTGTTGCTTGAGAATGTGAGGTTGTGAAAATATGAATTTGGGATTTTATATGCCTACAAAGGTTATTGTGGGAAAGGATTGTGTCAGAGAAAACAGTGACGTTTTCAAAATAGGAAAGAAAGCACTTATCGTTACAGGCAAAAAATCCGCAAAATTAAGCGGTGCACTTGACGATGTCAAATATGCACTTGAAAAGAATAATATTGAATATGTCATATTCGATAAGGTTATGAGTAATCCGACAGTTGAGTGTGTGTATGACGGTGCAGAAACAGCAATGGAGGAAGAAGTTGATTTTGTCATTGCCATAGGCGGCGGCTCGCCGATGGACTCGGCAAAGGCCATTGCGTTGCTGGCAGTATCGGACATTGAAAGAAAGAATTTGTTTGACGGCAACATAGGCAATAAGGCACTTCCTATGATACATATTCCGACAACTGCCGGAACCGGTTCGGAGGTTACACCGTATGCGATTTTGACAAACCACGAAAAACAGACAAAAAAAAGTATTGCGTCACCATGCCTTTTCCCAACATACGCATTGCTTGACGCAAAATACACAAAAAATCTCGGACTTGCCACTACGGTCAATACCGCAATAGATTCACTTTCACATTCGGTTGAAGGAATGATGTCAAAGAGGGCGAATATAATGGCTGATGTAATCGCTAAAGAGGCTGTTAAAATTATTGCGTCAACATTTGACGATTTGATTAGCGGTGAACTTACGGAAGACGACAGAGAAAAACTGCTTTATGCGTCAATGCTTGGAGGTGTTGTTATATCGCAAACAAAAACAACGGCGGTACACGCAATGGGATATTCGCTTACATATTTCAAAAATATCGACCACGGCAGAGCAAACGGATTGTTGCTCGGTGAATTTACAAAGTATATTGAAAGAAATGATAAGGACAGAGTTAAGGAAATATTGTCTTGTATGAATTTAGACAGTGCAGAAGAATTTAAAAATATTCTCGTGAAAATTTTGGGTGATAAAGAAAAGTTTGAAAAAGAAGAACTTGAATTGTATGCAGAAATTGCTCAAAATGCAGGCGGTACACTAAATAGTATGTTCGTTCCGTCAAAAGATGAAATACTTCAAATATATGTTGAGTCATTGATGTAAAAAACGGCGGTCTTTGACCGCTGTTTTTTATGTTTGGAATGTTAAAAGGCGGCCAATGACCGCCCATACGAATATGAATGGCAGATGACCGCTTATGTTAAACAATATTGTATGTAGGGGCGACCATTGGTCGCCCTTTTTTTAGATATTAAGGCAGTAGAGGACGGTGCCACGATGTCCCGAGAAGCCACCCCACAGTCGGCGTTGCCGACAGCTCCCCTCAAGGGGAGCCGAAAAGCCTCTCCTTGAGGAGAGGTGTCACGAAGTGACGGAGTGGCGGCAAAAATCAATCACCTGTCAAAAAATCTTTCGGCGATTTACCGGTAAGTTTTTTAAACGCTTTATAAAACGTGGAATAATCATTAAACCCACATTCATAGCAAAGCCCCATAATATCCGCACCTTCGGAAAGCATTTGTTTCGCCTTAGTGATTTTTCTTGTATTCATAAATTCTTTTATTGTAATACCCGTCTGCTTTTTAAATGTATGGCACATATAATACTTATTAATAAAAAATTTCTCTGCTAAAAAATCCAGTGTTATATCTGCGGAAATATTATCGGTAAGGTAATCTATTATATCGTCAATACGGTTATTATTTGTCGGTTTTATCGGCAAAACGGTGTTGTCAAGTGCATGATTTACCGCGACAAGAAACTGTAAAAAATACGATTTTATCATAGCGTCACTTTCGGGTACTCTGTTTGAAATGTAATGTTCAACATTTTTAAAATAATCGTAAAGCCCGAAAGACTGAACAATGTCTGACGGTATTCTGTTATCTTCGCCCATAGGTGAAGAATTTATTTTATCAAACAAATCAAATTCGGGGATAAAGTCGGGATGTATCTGCATAAAAATACGCTCATACGGCTTTTCTGACTGAAAGAAAATCGTATGAAGTTCTCCTGGTCTTGTAAGCAAAATATCGCCGGGGTGAATTTTATATAGATTATCCTCGACTATGTACGTTGCATCACCCGATATAAAATACAGAAATTCATAATATTTATGAAGGTGCAAGTTAAGCTCCGGAGGCTTTGAACGGAAATAACTGTAAAGATATTCTTTCTGTTTATATGAAATTGCATCCATAAAATACACCTCCTACACAATTATTATAGCATAAAAGGACAATATTTGCAATATTTTGGACAACAAATGCAATGGAATAAATTTAATTATTGTGTTATTATATAACCGTAAAATAAATCTCTCTCTCAGACAATCGTATTCTTATATAGATACGGTTGTTTTTTTTATAATAAAATAGGTCGAAAAATATTTACTTGATACATTTTTTGTGATAGAATATTTATACCGATAATTTATAAAAAGGTTGAGGCAGTTGTAATGTTGAAAAAATATTTTAAGGACGAAAGCTATAATATAATGCCGTGTGGTGTTGTTGCGTTTCAAAATGACAGTACGCTTAAAATTATTTCGGCGAATGATTACTATTATTCGACTTATGCGAACGGAAATTTTGAAAGTCTTAATATTTGCGAAGAAGACAAAAATATTATAGCTGATTTGAAAGATAAAAATGAAGTGGTATACAAATGTATTGTTTCGGACGGGACGATACGTTATATTTGTATGCATTTGACTAAATATAATGAAAATGATATTCTCGGTATTCTTATTGACGTTACGGAACAGCATACGAATCTTGTCAGGATGAAAGATGAGAGAAGATGTTTTACATTTGCTCTTAAAAGTTCAAAAAACATTGTTTTTGAACATAACGTAGCGGACGATAATATGACTTTATATATTCCGGTGAAAGGTCAAACCGAACTGAAAAAACTGTCTATCCCCAATAATACGGAAGATGCTGTTTATGAGCTTGCGGATAAAAGAGATTACGGTTATCTTAAAGAAAACATATACAATGAAAAAGTAGAAAATATAAGTGTCAGAATGAAGTTGCCGGGTAATAAGAATTATGAATGGCACCGCATTTTCAGAAATTTTGAACATGATGAAAAGGGTAATCTTAAAAGAATTTTCGGAACAATAACGAATATCGAGGACGAAAAACATCATGAAAAAGAATTAAAAGAAAAAATCGAGATTGACCCGGTACTTCATGTCTATAACAGAAATGCAGGCGTCGAGAGGATTAATGAGTATATAAAATCCAATCCCGAAAGCAGAGATTACGCACTGTTTGTTATTGATATTGATGATTTTAAAAATATAAATGACACATACGGACATTTATACGGTGATACCGTTATTGCCATGGTTGCGGAAATGCTGAACAAGGCAACCGATGATGACGCTATTGTCGGAAGATACGGCGGTGATGAATTTTTCGTGTTTTTGAAAAGTAGCAGAATAGCAGAGAATGCCGACAGAGTTGTTGACAATGTATGTAAGATTAATATTTCAGACGATAAGAGAATAACATGCAGTGTCGGAGTGGCAGACGGCAGAATATTTGAAGAAGTGCCTAATTATAAAGCGTTGTTCTCAAAAGCAGATAAGGCACTGTACAGTACAAAAAAGAATGGCAAGGCTCACTGGGAGATATACAATGAAAATATTGTGTACGACAATTCAAGCCATGCGATTGATTATGAAGCTGAGGACGCCGAAAACAGTACGGAATTATTTAAGACACGCGATATGATGAAAGTGTTCCTTGAACTTTCTTCAAGTGCGAAAAACAGCGATGACGCAATGTATAAGATTATTCGGTATGTGGCTGAAAAGTTCGGTATTGACTGGTTTCAGATAATGAAGGTCAATACCAAGGAAGATTTAATCACAATAAGCTATGAATGGTGCAGTGATCCGAAATTTCAGAATAATGCGGGAAAAAGAGGATATTATGCTCATTCTGACATTAAGCATTTCAAAGAATTCTTTGAAAAATATCCTGTATTTATTCTTTCAAATGAAAAAATAAATGGATTTTCGTTAAAGTTTAAACGTGAATTTGAAAAGAATAAAAAGAATGGTGAAGTGGTCTATAATGCAAATATTACAACAGGAGATTCGTTCTTTATGTTTGTTTGTACAAGATTCGGATATGAAAATCCTTGGCAGATAGAAGAATGCGTTGAATTGAATATGGCGACGAAGCTTATGACGATGTACATTTCTCAAAGCGATAAGGAAACGGAAAATGAGAAAAAGCTTAGAAAAATAATTGATTATGACCGCAAAACAGGTTGTTATACTATTGCAAAGTTTTATGAACAGATAGGCAGACTGAGAAAATTTGCAGAGGAAAAAGACGAACAGGTTGCTCTGTTACATACCGATTTTTCGGGAATTCTTGATTTCAACGAACGGTTCGGTCAGATTGAGGGAGATAAGGTTTTTACAGAGTTTGCAAACTGTATTTTGTCAAGTGATAATGATTATAATATTATAACTCACATTGACGGTGCAGATATTTTTTACAGTGCGTTCAGATTTAAAAATTTAGAAAGCTTTGATAAGATAGAAACGGTAAATAAACAATTTAGTAAAATGATTAATGAAAAATATCCCGGTGCGCATATTATTGTTAAAACAGGAATTTATGTGCTTAAAACAAATGAAGTTGTGGGAGTGGGGCTGGATAAGGCTTTGAAAGCTAAAAAGACGGTGAAAAATCCTACAGAATCATTTTGCATTGTCTATGACAAAGATAAACATGAAAATAGCTGTTGCTAATTGCAACAGCTATTTTTTATTGAGTTTTCAATTTGTATAATCGGTCATAACTGTATTCATCGACAAGTTCGTAATTATTGTTGATTATATTCATAAACTGCTTACTGTTTACAATGTCGATATTGTGTATAACGACCCACTTAGGTTGTTTTTCAAGCATCATTTGATTAATTTGACGACCAAACTCGGGATACATTTCCGACCACCATTCTTGAAGAATAAATATCTTAAAGCAAGGCATAATGTCGGCTTGCAAAAGCCAAGTTGCCGAAATGTCGTAGCTGTATACGCTGTCTTTGTCTTCATCGGGAATTTGCGAGCTAAGCTGTTTTGCACTGTAATAAATATCCGAATATACGTCGCTTGTTTTGGCAGGGTGACTTTGCGAATACAACTTCTTTGAGTAATGCACTATATTTGACTCTGATTGAACAAAGTAATTTGCCAACGGAAATGCCATTATTACGCAAAGTATTACTGCAAGAATGTTTATTTTATTTGATCTAATATAGAAGAATACAGCGCAATAAATCGGTATTAAAGGTATAAGCGTTGTGTAATAATGCGTGTAACTGAAACCGAGTAATATAGGTATCAGTGCGAATATGGATATTGTTGTGATAAATGACGCAACCTTTGGACCAAGTCGTTTTGCGAAAAATGACGATATGAATATCGTCATCAAAACAGGTGCAACCCATTGCAGAAGCAGCAATATGGCTGATGATGTCTTTTCTGATGAGCCTTCCGACGCGTATAAAAAGTTGAATACGAAAGTAGAAAACAACATATCCGACAACGTCCCTTTAATAAGAAAGAAAAGGCATACAGGCACTGCCACTATCAATACACCGACTATAAAATACAGTATATTTTTAAATATTTCTTTGATATGCTCGTTTATAAAGTCGGTCATAATCGTAACGAATACAATACCGCAGATAATCAGTCCGTTGTTTACGCGGATAAATGCACAAATTCCAAAACATATTCCGTAAATAACCATATTTTTGTGAGGGTGAGGTGCTTTTGGGTGCTTTGTGATGAATTTTAATACGGTGTAAATCGGTATCATACAGTAGAGAATACAATATTCTTCCGTTAAGTTACCGTCACTGATTGTCGCACCGAATGCAAGAATGGTGATTATAACGCAAATTACCGAGCGTATCGGTTTTGTGAAAAAACGTGCCGTTTTGTACATAAATATCGAAGATATTGAAAGGGATATACATTGTAGTATGAATACGCCTACTTTTGATTTTGTCAGGAAATATCCCAGTGCATTTATGTAAAATAAAATCGGACCTTTGTGGTCAAAATAATCTCTGTATGCGTCCTTGCCGAGTGTTATCGCTTTTCCGAAGAATATGAAAATGCTTGAATCACCGTCGCATAAGTCTTTGTATAGCGGACTTGTGGACGCAGATAAAAGTAACAGAAATGCTATGCAGAATAATGTTAAAAATGCATAGATTATTAGATTTTTGCGTGTTTTTTTACTTTTTAAACTCACTGATATTTTTGTACCGATTTTTTTCGGATTGAGTTTTTCTTGTATATTGTCTTTTGTATTTTGTAAGAATTGCTTAAATTCAATTTTGTTCATTATATACTCCAGTGTTTTGTGTATTGTTTATAATACTATTATAAACAATATGATTATATTTGTAAAGCGAATTTACAGTTGAAAAAAATAAAAATGTGATATAATAAAATTATGGTGTTATATATTATGGGGGTGTTGTGACATGAAATGGATAAAAAACTTAGAAAGTATAGCAATAACAAAAACAAGCGGAAAATGCCCACATTGCGGGAGTGATAATACCGATTATACTTTTGTGGGGAATCTCGAGCAGGGTTCGCTATAAAAACTCCGCTATCTAAAGGTTCTTCTAAAATAAGTATACCTAATTTATTGTAATACTAATAAAAACCGCATAAACACTTGATATTCAAGTATTTATGCGGTTTATACGTTTTGGCGGAGAAGGTGCGAATCATATCAATTTCCTCCGATAAAATAGAGAATACTACCATAGGTTTGGTGGTATTCTCTGATTTACACTTTACGAGTATTCTTTATGTATAAAATAGTGTAGAAGTTCTAAATTAAACTCCGTTAGCTTTTACATTAACAGAAAAAACAGTGATTGTCAATAGTTGATAATTGTTTTAGTGAGGTAAAACTACTTACTCTTTAAATATAACTTTAATATCGTTTTCTGTAATGTAAACACTGTCAATTATAGAGTGTATAAGCTTTTTGGAATCAAGTATATTGTTAGGATTTGTCAGAAAGGCTTTAAGCTTTTTCTTGCTTGTTCTTATATTGTCTTTTGTAGGCGGTTGAGGTATAGAATTTTTGAGCTTTTCAATGGAATTAGTGTAGGTGCTTATTTCAGTATTGATACTTGTTAGTTTGTCGGTTATAGATGTTTTTATATTCTCATCAGTTGTTTCTGACAATGTATTTAATAAGTTGTCATATTTAACTTTTAAAGCATTGATTTTGAATTTGAGTTTCTTTATGTGTTGTTCTATGCTTGCTGTTTGAGTTTGAGAAATAGTATCAAAATTATTAGTAAAATATTCAACATTGTACTTGGAGAAAATTTTATTTATGACCTTTAGTATAACTTTTTCCTTGACATTGTCCATAGGTATGGAATTAATACATTTGTCTGTTTTATTCTTATTATGACGTAAGTATTGCACATTGCCTTTTGTATCTACATGATATGAGTTGTGACATATAGGGCATTTAACAAGTCCTGATAACAGGTATTTACCCTTATTTGTTTTACCGCTCAAATTTTTCTTTGGTTGAACACTGTCCCATAATGATTCGGATACTATGCGTTCAATCTTTCCTTTTACGGTTATAATGTTATCGGCAGACTTATATTTATGTCTGTTAGGTGATTTGTTGTACTCTGTGGCTAGAGCAGACCTATTATAAACAAATACACCTTTATATTTTGGATTGGTAAGTATCTCGTGGAAGCTGTTTTTTGTGAATTTTCTGCCTATTTTTGTTCGGTAGTTCTGCTTGTTTAAGGTATCTGCCATTTGTTCATAGGTTACACCATTAGATTTCATTTCAAATATCTTCTTTACTATTTTTGCTTCTTCAGGATTGACAACATATTTACCGTCGGCATTAATATCATATCCGAGAGGAGCAATACCTCCGTTTGTCTTTCCTTGTTTAGCCGTATAGGTTTGACCACGCTTTACGTTTTCACGTATTTTTTTTGCTTCAAATTCGTTATTGATTAGTGTTACTGCTTTCAGAACTCTGCTTCCTATGTCATTTTTATATGTTTCTTCTGTCGCACTCAGTACAAACACTCCGCACTTATTCAGTCGGTATTCATAAACATTAAATAGCTGTTCCTGTCTAAACAGTCTGTCTAATTTATACACGATTATAAGCTGTATATCATTGTTCTGGTTTTCAACATATTTAATCATTTCTTGAAAGTTGGGTCTATTGTCAGTTGTACCACTAATACCTTTGTCGGAAAATACTTTTATGATGTCTATATTATTACATTTCGCAAATTCGCAAGCAACAGCTTCTTGACTGTCAAGTGCTGATTGTGGTTGCATTTCTGTCGATACACGAGTATTGCCGTTTTCATCTTCTGATTGATATAACAGCTGTTTAGTATTGTCATCATAGACAACATTATTATTTAAAATATTAGGCATTTTATAGCCCTCCATTCTTTGAAATATTATTACAAAAAAACTTGTAATAATATATTGTTCATTAAAAACTTTTCAAAAAAGTAATTTTTGAACAAGGGGGAGTGAAAATGCCTGTGCAAAAAAATATACCGTATTTTCTCATATAGAAAATACGGTATATTTTAATATCTGTCTAATGTCAGAATGGTTGTTCTAAACCACCGTTCCTTTAAATAGACAGTAACTTTATTATTGCCTATATAAATCTTGTCGATGAAATCATTAAGCATTGCTCTCAGTGCAGTTATGTCATTTTCTTTCAAGAGGCGGTTAAACTTATTTGAGATAAGTAGAATGTCTGTTTTTGATATACTTAAATGATGTATGTTGTCCATTGTGTGAAGTTGGTGTTTGAGATATGATTCACGTTGGATAAGTGTATCAAGTCTGTGTTTAAAATGCTCTTTGGCAAAACCTTCTTCAACAGCATTTAAAATATTTTCCTTAGCGTTCTTTATATCGGTTAATTCATTCGTGTATTCTAAAAATATATTTGCTTGCTTTGATTTTTGACTGTTATTATAGTCATTAATGGTTTGTAAAATATAATCTACATTTTGTTCATTTAGAATATGCTTTTTTATGATTTTGATTATTTCTAAATCAATCCATTGTTGGTTGATTTCTTTACAAGTGCATTTATCAACACTTCTATATTTTTTGCAACATCTGTATGTGATTTGAGAATCTTTTTTTCGTCTGTTAGCATATAGGGGAGAGCCGCATACATCACAATATAACATACCGCTGAGAAGATATTTCTGCCTTGTTCTGTTGCTTTGTGATACCTGTTTGTTGTATAATTGCCTATCTCTTGCAGTATAAAACACATCAGATGTTATAATGGCAGGGCAACCACCGTTTATACGGATAATATTCTCGTTGTCTTTATACTTGTGTCGGTTATATGTACCTGTTGCTGACTTTTCGGAAGATTTATTATAGGTGAGTACACCCATATATTTTTCGTTCCTTAAAATTTCATACAGACTGTTTTTGCCGAAATTGTTGCCTATTTTCGTTTTATATCCAGTGTCGTTAAGAGTTTTGATGATTTCACCGTAGCTGTATCCGTCGTTATACATATCGAATATTATTCTTACCGCCTCAGCTTCATGTCTGTTAATAACAAGTTTTTTGTCTTTAATATCATATCCTAATGGTGGGATACCGCCTGTATGTATAGTGTTTTTTGCATTTTCGCATAAACCTTTCATAACCTCTCGTGCTAAGTTTTTTGAGTAATACTCCGCCATTGCTTCAAGAACTGATTCAAGAATGATTGATTCGGGACTGCCGTCTATATTTTCGGTTACACTTATAAGGCGAACGTGATTTACTTTGAGTTTTTGCTTGTATATAGCACTGTCATATTTACTGCGTGCAAAGCGGTCTAATTTATGTACAATTATAATATCAAATGTGCCAGTGGAACTGTCGGCTATCATCTTTTGAAAGTTGGGACGTTGGTCTGTTGTTGCTGATTTCGCTCGGTCAATATATGTGCCGATAATTTCAATATTGTTTATTTTTGCATAGTTTTCTATTGCGGATATTTGAGCGTCAATACTTTCATCACGTTGATTGTCACTTGAAAACCTTGCATATGCCACAGCCTTTAATCTATTGTCCATGTATATTCCTCCTGATAAGAGGGGGATACCCATATAAATTCCCCCTCTGTAAATTTGCGATATTGCTGATTAAACCTCACTTTGAGAGGTGTTCCCCTCGTCCCCCTCCGATAAAGGAGTAAGCATAATTGTATTCAGTTTGCCGGTATAGTCGTGACGTAATAAGAATTCTACTATTGCCGTTTCTGTTATGTCACCTATTTTTGTGTCGTTTTCTATACAGTATTCATTAATGAGATATTGTAGTTTTATAGACATAAATACCGTTTTAGTTCCTTTTTTACCTTTGAAACGATACTTGAATGGCTTTTTGCTTAGAGAAGGGGAGAGTAGTATTTTTAGTTTATCAAAGTTTGAAACTAAAAAGTTCAAAACTTCATTTTCGGTACTGTCATCGTTTTTCTTTGTAGGCATTGTTAGTCCTCCTTTAGATTAATGAGATAAAAAAAGGACGTATGCATAAAAACACATACGTCCTTTGACTGAGAGATACCTTTACCGACGGCATATGCTGTTGCACCGAGTATTGCACCTTCGGTAAACAAGCTCCATGCACCTGTTGTTATAGCGGCTACTAATCCAAACATATTCATCACTCCTTTCGTTAATTATTAGAATTGATACAACAAAGTGTTCCGAAAGTAATTCCGAAACCTAATAATGCAAAACCCATAATTCCACCTCCTTTAGTTGACATTGTATATTATATTTGTAGGGGTTATAGACTTTGGTATAATTAAGTTGATAGCATATTCTGTTGCAGGAATAAACAGTACACTTATATATTCACTGTTAGGTATTATATCTGCAAATTCGTAAGGCGTATTTGTGTAGTCAACATATTCTTGTCTAATGACTTCTAAATCTCGTGTATTCTCGACTATGATTGCACAGCCGCCATACATGGAAACACAATTATAGTTGTCGTCAAATATTTTTGCTAATCGTTTACATTCTGATATAACATTTGCGTCAAATTTTCCACGTATATTGTCAATATCTTTTATAGTTGCTATTTTAAACAATGTTTAATACCTCCTTTGATTTATGGCATATAAAAAAGCCATACAGATTTTAATCTGTATGACTTTAAAATTGATAAAATGATTTATTTTAGTATTCCGCCGACGATACTGCCAACTAAACTGTCAGAACCTGAATTTGCAGTTGTTTGTTCAGGACCGTTTGATGATGGATTAACTGTACCGTTCATGGTTGGAGCAACAAGAACTTTACCTGTACCACGATAGACATTTACTACACCTTCACCTGAAAGAGTAGAGCCGACTATGGACTTGCTTGCATTTTCTGTTGTAAATTGCAATGATGATGACCATGCTATTGCCATATTACCGTCTATTTTTAAGACATCATTATCTAATTCAAATTCAACTAATTCTTCTCTCGGAACAGGTGATTCAAGCACACAAAAACCGTTACCCGAAAGTGTAAGGTTGAAAATACCTTCTCCTGATAATAATGCTGTGGCAACATCACTTCTTTTATTAATTGACTCTTGTATATTACCTTCACAAGCAAGGAATAAGCCGTCATCTAATACAATACCTTTTCCCCAAGAAGCAACATCTTCAATAAGAAGGAAATTATAAGTCGGCTCTAACATAACACAACCTGTACCTGTGTAAAGCGGTTTAACGGCTGATTCACCTGTTATGGCACCTTTTACCAATTTACCGAAAAAGTCTTTAGCACCTGATACACCTGAATCCATTTCAACATCGCCTGTTATCCATTGCATTGCTCCTGCTTGTAATTTGACTGTACTATTATCAAGTTTACACAGTACTTGACGTTTCTTTACATTCATCTGCTCCATAAAATAAGAATTCATTGCAGTATTGCTATCAACGCTTAAATCATGTTGGTGTTCGTAAATTGAGAATACACCGCCTTCAGCAATGCACTTTACATTGGAATTGTCAAAGAAATTATTAATTTTTATCATAAGTTACATCTCCTAATTATATTTTTTATAGTGTGCCGGTTTTAAAATAGGCTGTCTAATTCGTCAAATGCATCATTTAAAGCATTTTCTGCCGCTCTTAATGGGTCTATGTAGAATATCATAAAACAGCTGATTAATAGTATAACAGGGAATAGTGCTATAATAATTGCAAATATATCATTTGAAAGCAATGTTTCTTTGTGAGTATTGCATACAGTGTTTTTTGTGTAGTTTATTAGTGCAGATACGGAATGTCTGTTTTCTTTATCAATAGATAAGAAAGAGATTACAACAGCAAATAAATACAGAATTAACCCCAATAAACCGCTTGTTGCAATCATTACGATAACAGCAATTATTGCAATGATAAAAGTTATTATACCTCTTGTTTTTGATGGTTTATCCATTTAGAAATACCTCCTTTATTTCTTTTTCGTACTTTCTTTGATTATTCGTCTGACTGATTTTTCGGAATAATCGTATTTTTTCGCTAATGTTTTGACATTAGTACCGTCATACTCTTTAATTATCATCTCCTTTACGCATTGTGTATCAAAGAACCGCACAGGGAAGTTTACCTGTGTACCTTTGAACATTTGATGAATGGTTAAAGCAGTTTCAATTCCAAGCTGTTCACTGATTTCTCTGTACACCTTGTGGAATAAATTTTTGTCGTATTCGCTCATTTCCATCACCCCATGAGTGTATTGTAGCACACCTTTCGGAACGGTACAAATCTCAATGTCATTGACTTTTTCTGTATGTTTGTCCATTTTTACCTCCATAAGTATAAGATAGTTATTAAGTTAAGAATATATATTTATATAACAGGTAAATTCGGATAGGGTAGTATTATAGATTAATATAAATTAAAATAATATAAAATTAAGTTGTAAAAAAATAGTGAACTGTTGCGTAAAAAATAATACAAAAAAACACTACAAACCTCATGGTTTATAGTGTTTCCGTGTCCCAACGTTGTGGGAATTGTTGGCGGAGAAGGAGGGATTTGAACCCCATAACTTTCCCGCAATATACGCATTTATAAGTATTGTGACTAATGCTTGACTAAAAATTATAGCTGTTTAATTTTTTTACGGTTTCTTCAAAATGGTTTGCACGAATATGTGTATAGATATTTGTTGTGACGGATATATCACTATGACCTAATAAATGTTGAGCGTCTTTAACGTCTATTCCTGCCTCGAACAATATTGTAGCATATGTATGGCGCAGTTGATGTGCCGTTATGTTAAGTCCTGTTGCTTCTTTATACTTTCTCCAATGCCTTTCAAAAGTAGAACGCCCCATAGGGCTTACGCCGTTATCCATAGAAAACACATAATTGTTCGGTTTACCTTTTTTTAAATTTTCCGCAAGTACATCAAGTAATACAACTTTTCTTACACCGTTTTCGGTTTTTGTTCCTTTTATATGAGGCTTATTATTTTCGTAGTATATTGATTTATATACACTGATTTCTTTACTTTTAAAGTCAATATCCTTGTACTGCAATGCAAGCGCTTCACCGCGTCTTAATCCGGTATACAGTAAAAAGAAAGGGAATAGTCCGTACTCGGTATTCACACTGTTTTTTACTATCTTAACTTCTTCTTCGGTTAATGCTTGACGTTTGACGGAGGCTTTTCCTTTTGGCGGTGTTATGTATCTTGTAGGGTCAGCTGTAATATAGTCCTTAATGCAGGCGTATTTACATACTAATCTTAACACAGACAAAGTATCTTTTATCGACTTCGAGGAATAATTACGACTGACAAAGTAGTTTAGATATTGTTCAACGTCAATCGGCTGAATATCTTTGATATAAACGCCTTCAAATTCTTCGATTGCATAATTCAACAAAACCTTGTAGCGTCTTGCGGTGTTATATTCAATCTTTGGGAAATGTTCTTCTTCCCATTCTTCTGCTACATCGCCAAATAGCTTGCCTTTTTCCTCTTGCTTTGTGTAAGAAAGTATTTGACGATTTATATCACGTTCAGCTTGCTGTTCTGTTGTCTTGCTACTATAAAAGTATAACCGTTTACCATTTATTGTGACGACTTTTAAGTATCTTCCGTCTTTTCTCTTTTTCATTTTAATACACTCCTTTTAAAATTAGGTATTGCAAAAACAGAGTGTATATGATACAATAATTTTGCGAATATGTGTATCATATGCAATACACTCTATATCTTATTCTCCGACTGTTGGTAGCGGTCGGAGAATTTTTTATTTCTTTTTCGGTGCGAAATGACCGACAAGTAATTTGCCGTCGGGTTCTTCTGACATCACTTGATAAAATTGCTTATCAGGTAATTTTTCAAAATCTTCTTTTGATATGCACCTGATATTATCAAATACAGGTATTCTTACGCCTTTAACTTCTTCATACATTTTAACTTCCTCCTATAATTCAATATCTTCTTTTGAGTTACATTTAGGGCAAATAACAGATAAATTCGGTATTGTTGTTTGACCTTTTGGCATATTATATTTTACTTTAAATGTTTTGCCGCAGTGAGAGCAAGTGTGATTGAAAAGTAATTGCTTTTGGTTTTCTTGAAATGACGATAACATTATATCGAATAATTCTTTTGTTATAAATTCATAGCGTGGAGTATCGTTTTCTGATAATTCATAGCAATAAATACCATTAGTTTTTTTATCTAATTCTTTATTTAATAGCTCTCTATTTTCGGGAGTTACTTTTATAACGTCTTGCATATAACCTTTGCCAAGCGACAATATATGAAATGTTACATATTCATCATCGTTTGAATTAACAGTGTTTGATGTTGTGTTATTCTCATTGTTATATTCAGTATTTTTTGTAGATTGACGTTTTAGCATAATCAATAGACAAATTGGAACTGATGTAGTCAGCAAAAATTGTATTATAGCAAGTGTAATATTGACCTGTTCTATTTCGAATGATGTTTTGTCAAGACCTTCTTTGTGATGTTCATAGTTTTTAATTTTGTCAATGCCAGTCCAACTGCGTTCAAGAACAACAGAATGCGGTACATTTTGAGCTGATACATATGTTTTAATTCTTGTGTATGGTGTAAAAACGCAAAGTTGAATAACAATAAGAATTACATATAATATCGCTATATAGATAATCTTTATCTTTTTCATATAATTTTCCCCCTGTATATGTGCGACTATTTATTCAAGAGAATCATTATGTCACAAATAACATTCAACAAAAGCCATTCAAAACATAATATAAGTTTAATTGTATTGAAAATCGGAAGTTTAAATATAACAGCTATTACAATACCGATTATACAAGATATTATGTGTATGATAATAGTAAATAGGCTTAGGTGTTTAAAAAATGTACTTCCTATAATAAAAAGGAATGATATATTTAATAACCAATATGCAGGAGCGAAATATCCGACAATACCAAATATAGGAAGTATAATATCTAAACCGAAAGTTAATAAAATTATTGCAAATTCCATTTTAATTCTCCTTGTATAACAATCGTGGTAATTTTTTTACATAATTATTCTATTACCAACGCAATAAGTCCTAATCCTTTGCTCAACAAATTTTTCTTTACAACCTGTCATATTTGATATTTGTTGTACTGTATATCCGTTGCTTATATATTCGCACACATCATCATCAGAAATAGCGAGGAAAGTTGCAAACAAGTCAGCCTCATTCTCATATTTATCGGGAACTTGAAAAGTTGAACGCTCCATAAATATACGATTAGTTTTTCTATGTAACACGGCGTGTCCTATTTCGTGTCGTAACACTTGAAGTTGCATATGTTCATCAAGGCTATCGTTAATATATATTACCATTCCGCGTTTATAATATTGATAAAAACCGTGTACATTTTCGCCTAAATCAGCATAAGTGACTTTTATATTCATTCCTTGCGCTATATCTATTGGATTGCGAGAATGATACTTAGATACAATTTTATTTACAATCCTATTCATAGGCAATACCTCAATTATCTTTACGATATTTCTTTGGTGTAAACTTGGCTTTGTTTTCTTTCTTTATCATTTCCATACCCATTTGCATAGCCATTATTATCTTTTGTACATCTTCTTCTGTTGCAGGTACACCGTCGAACATCAAGCCGTCCTGTGATAGTAGTTGTTCTTTTGTTTCATCTAATATTTTTTGTATTTCTTTTTGGTCTTTATTGTTTAGCTCCGGAAGCTGTTCCTCATCACGTCCCAATAAATAGTCAATCGAAACATCAAATATTTTTGCACATTTTAAAAGGCTACCATTATCTATTCCAAATTTTTCATTCTCCCAACCTGACAGAGCTGCTTGCGTTACTCCTAACATTTCAGCTAACTGTTGTTGGGTTAGTTTATTCTGTTTTCGTAATTCTTTAAGGCGTAGCATTTTTGTCACCTCTCTATCATAATATAAATTCTATTTATATTATAAACACTATTTATATTTTTGTAAAGATATTTTTTGAAATATAAAAGAAATATAAAGAAAATTTATAAAATCTATTGACAAAATTATAAAGTTAGCTTATAATATAAGCATACTTTATAAAAAGGGGTGAGAAAATGAACGGAATAGAACATTGCAGAAAAAAAGCAGGGCTTACACAAGTACAGCTTGCCGACTCGCTCGGAGTAAGCCAAGCAAACATATCTGCTTGGGAAAAAGGAAAAGCTTTTCCGTCAGCTGATAAGTTGCCTAACATTGCAGAAGTGTTGAAATGCAAGATTGATGATTTGTTCGGTAAATAAAAACTAAATAGGGAGGTAGAAAATATGGATAGTAAAAAACACAAACGTTTTTTATGGATACAAACAATTACATCATTAGTGGCTTTGATAATAGCTATCATTTCATTATTGATACGATTAAAGCAATAATAGCTGTAATTAATGCTAATCCAGAGATTATAGTGTTTATCCATTCGTGAATATTGTGCGATTTCTTTTCAGTTTCTGATGTAAGAAGATTTTCGATATAAGCTATACCTTGTTCAGTAAGATATATGAGTTTAGGTTGGTATCGTTGGGAAGAGTCAATAAAAATTAACTTGTTTTTTAACAAGGCTTGAATAACTTTATCCTCAATGTTTACATTGAAATGTTTGTATAGCTCATTTTCATTAATTCTTTTATCGGGATAAAGATATTTCAATATACATACTTGTCGATTGCTTAACATAAATATCACTCCTTAAAACTTGTAAAAGCAGATATAGAAAATTATAGCACAATGTGGATAGCAAAACAAGAACAGAAAGTAAAAACTAAATAAGGAGCAGAAAAATGGTTGATAAAGAAACATTAGGTCAATACACAAAAATAGTAGTAGAAACAGATGAAGAAAACCCTGTAACCATTGCAGTTATACAATCTAATTCCGTAGATACCGTCAAAGGTTACAGAGTAAGATTAACACCTAAATATAATTAGTAAAGGAGTGAAAAGAATGATAGTAATGATAGCGATTGCTTGCGGCACTCTCGCTGCTATAGCGTTTCCAGTGTCGGTTGTAATGTTGGTAAAGAGTTTCTTGCAGGAGCGGAGGTGAACGAAATGGCACTTGAGAAACCATCATACAGGGATAACCTCGAAAGAATTAAAGAGGTTTATCCTAACAAAGAAATGCTGAACGTAAAAAATGTCGCAACGTTCTGTGGATTGAATAGAAAAACAGTATTAGAGCTATTTGGCTTTAATAAAGGATATATCTCTGTCGCTAAGTTAGCAAGAGAGATGTCATAAATTAAATACCTTGCAGGCAGACACGGGCTATCCGCATATTATCCGTAAAGTAGACTTTTCCCAATGAGTTTAAATTTTAATGAAATCTGTTTTGCGGACGGCTCCTGTGTGCCTGTGAGGAAGTAAAGAGAGGTAAAACATATGTACATTATAGGTGTAGCTTTGTTTAGTTTCGGTATCGGACTATTCGGTGGTTGGAAGTTAATGAGAGAGGATGATAAGAAACGAATTTGATAATGAGGATATGGAACAGTCTAAATGAGAAAGGTCGTAGAGCGTGGGTTGATACCGGTAAAGCAATGGCAGATATGAAAGGCGGTATATATGCCGCAGAGGAACAACCACAAACACGCAGTCACAAGTTTGACGAAAAGACCAACAGACAGATAGACCAAGTGATTGCGTTGGTGAATGGCAAATGAAAAATGCAGAATATATCATTGCGGTAACAATGTTTTCAATGTTGCTGATAGCATTTGAAATAATCGTGATGATGAATATAGGAGGATAACAAATGACAGCAGGTCAGATAAGTAAGCTACATAATTTATGCTTACAGATTAATTTGTTGGCGGCAAAACGTGACGACGCACCTGTCGTGATATATACAATGGTAGGTGACAATAAGTTTGCACCGGTTATATGTATAAGCGTGTATGAGGGTAAGCCGTTTAAAGAAATTATGTCGTTGTGTATTCCGACTGACAAAACAGTCGATAAGAAATACAGATTACAATTAAAAATGTTGGATGACATCAAGAAAAAGTTGGAGGTGAAAGAGAATGAATGACGAAGTAGAGAACTACAATAATGAAGAATTTATCACGATATTAACTGCACTTGGCAGTAACACAAAAATATTGATTAATGGTAGTGCTGATTTTGAAATACGCCATTCGTGGAATAATGGTGAGCCGTATATCAATATTGTTGCAAAAGAAAAAGACCGTTAGAGCTGGCACTCGTAAACGGTCAAAGCTTAAATACAGATTTAATTATCTGTGTTTGTATTTTAACACATAGAAAGGAAAATGTCAAATGAACATATACGAAATAGACAATGCAATGTTTTCTTTAATTGACGAAGAAACAGGCGAAATAAAGGATTACGAGGCATTTGAAGAACTACAAATGCAGAGAGAAGAAAAAATCGAAAATACAGCGTTATGGTATAAAAATCTTGTAGCCGAGAGCAAAGCTATAAGAGAAGAAGAAAAAGCACTTGCGGAACGTCGTAAGTCGTTGGAAAACAAGGCTGAAAATCTGAAGAATTTCATAAATCGAACATTGCAAGGCAATAAATTCGCTACTCCAAAAGTGGCGATAAGTTACAGAAAGTCAACGGCGATAGAGGTTGATGATGAATTTATCGACTACGCAATGAAGAACAACAACGACCTGTTGACATTCAAGCGACCAGAAGCAAACAAGACAGTTATAAAAGAAATGTTGCAAGGCGGTTTTGATATTCCGCACGCAGAGTTGGTAGAGAGAAACAATGTAAGTATAAAGTAGAGGTGGCAAAATGACTAATATGGAAATATACAACGCCGTCAGAACAGTACCCGAAAATGCGAAGAAACCTATTTACGCAGGTAGATTGAAAGGTATGACAGATATAAACCCTATGTGGAGAATACAGGCTCTTACAGAACAGTTCGGACCTGTCGGAATAGGTTGGTACTACAAAACGGTACGTAAATGGGTAGAAGAAGGTGCAGACGGTGTAAAATGTGCCTTTGTAGATATTGAGTTATACATAAAGCATAACAACGAATGGAGTATGCCTATCGAAGGTACAGGCGGTAATTCATTCGTAGCAAAAGAAAAAAGTGGTTTATATACATCGGACGAGGCTTTTAAAATGGCTCTGACAGACGCTATATCGGTAGCTTGTAAGGCGTTGGGATTTGGTGCTGATGTATATTGGCAAGCCGGTAGAAGTAAATACAATCCAACTCCGACTGGGAATGGAACACAGTCCAAAGCACCCTCACAAGAAGTGTATATCAGCGAAACACAGATAAAAAAAATACAAAATATCTTGCGTGTGTTCCCAAAAGCAAATAGAGAAACAACGCTCAACATTTTATTAAATGAATTCGGCGCAAAAGAATTAACCGAATTACCGCAAGGAAAGTATGTGTTGTTTTTTAATAGATTGGTTGACAGTGCTAACGTCGTTATAAAAAAATCGTTGCAAGGTTTTGTAAAGAACTTTGCAAGCCGAGCAGGCAAGACAGAGGAAGAGATAAGAGAGTTGCTAAAAACTGCATTAGGCAAGGATATTGACGAAGTAGAACTTGCCGAATATCCTCAATACGCAAAGAACGCAAAACAAATGGCAGAAGATTATAAGGTAGAAAATAATGAACAAACAGATATTCAATAAAGAGAGCGGTATTAAGGCGGTAGCGTGGCTATCGTCATTAATATCAGCTTTAGAGGATGGCAAAGAATATGTTGTCGAGGTCAAACAGTACAGGAAAAAGAGGTCACTTGACGCAAATGCTTACTGTTGGGTACTGATAGATAAATTGGCAGAAAAGCTAAATGTCAGTAAAACAGAGGTATACCGCCGAGAGATAAAAGAAATAGGTGGTAACAGTGAGATAGTATGTGCGCCTACAAAAGCCGTCAACAAACTATGCGAGGGTTGGAAACATAGTGGCTTAGGGTGGCAGGTAGAAACGCTTGAAAGCAAACTTAAAGGTTGCACAAACGTTGTTCTATACTATGGTTCATCATCATACGACACAAAGCAAATGTCGATGTTAATTGATAATATCGTGCAGGACTGCAAAGCACTGGGTATTGAAACAATGACGCCGAGAGAATTACAGGTGTTAAAGGACGGGTGGAAGCAATGAAGAAGTGTTTTCTATGTGGTAGAAACGGAAACGGTGACAGATTAGAACGTCACCATATATTTGGAGGAAGTAACCGAAAATACTCTGAAAAATACGGATTGGTAGTTTACCTATGTGGCGAACGTTGTCACCGTAACGGTGAATACAGCGCACACAGAAACAGTGGTATAGCTGATTATTTGCACCGATACGGTCAGAAAAAGGCTATGAAAGAGAATAATTGGACTGAAGAACAGTTTAGAGAAATTTTTGGGAGGAGTTATTTATGAAAGTAGTAGTTTATGAAAATGAAAAAGTAGTGAATGCATTCGAGGGTAACGATATTTATGTTGCTTGCGGTCGGCGATTATTTGCGACCTATGATGTGAACTGCGGGTATCATACTCGTACAGACAATGCAAAACTTCGAAAATATATGCTGAAAACGGCATTAAGGGACATAAAGAGAACATTAAGAAGTTTAAATTAGAGGGAGTGCAAGTATGAATAAAGTTATATTAATGGGACGCCTTACAAAAGACGTTGAAATAAGACAAACGCCGAACAATCTTTCGGTCGCAAGATTTACTATTGCGGTAAATCGAAGATTTGTAAAAGACGGCGGACAACAGGCTGATTTTATTAACTGTATTGCGTGGCGTAAGACAGGCGAATTTATTGCACGATATTTCCAAAAGGGCAGTATGATTGCGGTAGTCGGAAGTATTCAAACAAGAAGTTGGGACGGTAATGACGGTAAAAAGCAGTATGCGACAGAAGTTATTGTAGACGAGGCGTACTTTACAGGCTCAAAATCTGAAAACAGTACAGGCAGTAATACTGATTTGTCTGATAGCGGTTTAGACGATTTAAACAGTCAATACGGTGAGGATTTTGCAACAATCGGTGATGAAGAAGATTTGCCGTTTTAAGAGGTGTAGTGTATGAACAACGGAATTAACTACTTTCCGCTGAACGTACATTTAGATGATAAATTTGAATTAATCGAGGCTGAATTTGGACTGAAAGGGTTTGCGATAGTCGTTAAGTTGTTCCAAAAGATATACGGACAGCAAGGTTACTATTGTGAATGGACAGAAGACGTTGCATTATTGTTCGGAAAGAATGTAGGTTTGGGTGGTGATGCCGTGTCCGAAATAGTGAGAGCCGCGATTAAAAGAGGTATATTTGACAGTGAACTTTATGACAAGTATCAAATCTTGACTTCGAGAGGAATACAAGAAAGATACTTCGAGGCAGTCAGTCGCCGTAAAGAAGTTGAAGTCAGAAAAGAGTACCTCTTAATTAAAGTCGACCAAATTTATAAGAATGTACGCATTTTAAATGAAAATGTAAACATTTCAAGCAAAAATGTAAACATTTCCGAACAAAAGAAAGTAGAAGAGAGTAAAGTAAAAGAAAAGAAAGTAGAAGAAAGGGAACTGCCACGTCTGCCTGTAAGAATTGTTAAGCTATATGAGAACAATATAGCACCTTTGACACCGATTACACTGCAAGGCTTAGATGATTGGCTGAATGATATGTCGGAGGATGTTGTTATATACGCAATCGAAGAAGCTGTAAAGAACAACAAACGTAATTACAGGTACATAGAGGCAATACTTCGCAATCATTTTAATGCGGGACGTACTACCCTTGCGGAAGTGCAAGGTGCAAAGAAAACATACCACAAAGGGAATGAACAAAGCGTATATGATGACAACGGTGTTGATTATGACGAACTTGAAAAAATAATGAGGGAGCGAATGTAGTGGTAATATTAGCAATAGACCCCGGTAATGCACAAAGCGGTTGGTGCATTATTGACAGAGAAACAATGAAACCGCAAGATTTTGGAAAGACCGATAACAACGAATTGTTAGACAGTTTTGAACGTCTGATAAGAGTATATCAAGTAGACGTTGTTGTTATCGAAATGGTGGCGTGTTACGGTATGCCGGTTGGGCGTGAAGTGTTTGAAACGTGTGTGTGGATAGGCAGATTTACCGAGAAAGCAAAGCAACTGCAAAAGGACGTTCAATACATAACACGCAAAGATGAAAAAATGAATATCTGTCACAGTATGAAAGCCAACGACGCAACTATTCGCAGGGCTTTGATAGACAGATTTGCAAAACACGATTTAAAGAACGGCAAGGGAACAAAGAAAAATCCTGACTGGTTTTACGGCTTCAAAAGTGACATTTGGGTGGCTTATGCAGTGGGGATAACGTGGATTGATATGGAGGAATAAGACAATGACTATTAAATTACCAATGGGTGTGGAAATAGAAATGAATACACACCTGTCATATGATTTTGATGATATTATTCACAAGATATTTAAAGAATATTTAGACAAAGCAAAAACAGGAAATTTAGCGTTTGATAAATTAAATTTTATAGACTTCTGTATTGCTTCAATTCGCAATTCAAAATGTGCGGAGGAGGCAGTTCAAGATATAATGCTCAAGCAAACAGAATTCAGATTAAAAATGTTTGATGAACTTCCGGAAAAAAGTTCGTTCTTGAACATGAACTTTATGGTTCACTGTTATGAAACAGGTAGAAAAAATGCGGAACTGCATACTGAATATAGCAGTAATTACACAGAAAATGAAACTATTATGAAAGTGATTATAAGAATTATAAAAGTGGTGAGCGATTTTGAGGAGGAAGAAAATGGCGAAGAAAAAGAGAATTAAAATCGGTGCTATGTACCGAGAGTATGGCGAATTAGAGGGTGTGCTATGCCGTAACTGCTGTAATTTTATAACGATTACGGACGAGGGAAAACATCACTGCAAATGCAAGGCGTATGGTATAACGAGAGAGGCTAATACAAATTGGCGTAGCAAATATGAGGCGTGCGGATTGTATAACACACCGATAGGCAATAAATATAAGCCGATATTTGAAGGAGGAAAAGAAGAATGACAGATTCAAACACACAAACGTTGAATGACATTATCAATCATCAAAAGGCAGAGATTGAGAGATACAAAGGTGTCATAAAGCTACTTGAAGATGATGTAGCAAGTGCAAAAAAAGAAACGGAAGTAACGGAAATGTTGCTTGAAGAAAAAAATAAAGACATATCCACTTTGATTTTTAAAGAACGTTCAAATGCAATAATAGAATTTGCGGAAATGCTCAAAGATGGCTTTAATACTGACGGCGGTACGTTTGAGTGCTCAGAAATTGAGGACAATATCGACGACCTTGTAAAAGAAATGACGGAGGTAGAAGAATGAGATATAAAACAAAACCGTGTGAAATTGAGGCGGTACAATGGACAGGCGAAAATTTAACGGAGATTTTACGATTTACAAATACACAGAATATTGATATTACAAGCGGAGTACCTGTCATAAAAACATTAGAGGGCGATATGGTAGCAAGCACAGGTGACTACATCATCAGAGGACTACGAGGGGAATATTACCCGTGTAAGCCTGATGTGTTTCAGAAAAAGTATGAGCCGTGCGAATAAGAGGTGATGATATGAGAACTGAACGATTTGAAGAAGTTATAAATAACCGCATAGAAACGTGTAAAAGCGTTCTTTGCAGTAAAGCAGAAGAATATGCAACCGATGATAGATTACATAATTTCAAAGTGGCGGGTAAATTGCAGAAATGCACAGCGGTTAAAGCGTTGGGCGGTATGATGTCAAAGCATACTGTCAGTGTATACGACCTAATCGACGATTATGAGCAAGGTAAGGTAATACCGAAAGAAATGTGGGCTGAAAAGATAGGTGACAGTATAAATTACCTGTTACTATTAACGGCATTATTAGCCGAAAGAAATATAAGAGAAGAAGTACCGCAAGATGATACTGTTGATTATTGCTACAATACAATTTGTAATTGGATATATCATAATGCAGAGAGATTTGCTCAATCATTAACTTTCAATAATGAAATATGGGGTAAAATCGAAAACGGTGTTGCGACAATTAATAAATATAAACTTGTTGATTTTTTACAGGATAAAGGATATGACTACGGCTCAGTTATGCCAAAATTTGCGGAACGCGGGTATATTATAAGGAGTTCACAAGGTAAGTATGTACATCATTTAAGTACATACGGCATAAAAGCGTATTATGTAAAACTAAAACTGACGAAAATTAAGGAATATCAGAAGATGATTAAAAGCTGTGATAAATGCAAGTTTCTTACCGTTTTAAATGATAATACAACCGGTGTATATGCAAAATGCCCAGCGAAAACATTTTTGCTATGGAAAGAAGATACACGGCATACAACTTGCGATTGTTGGGAGGATAAAAATGTTGACAAAAAAATATAAAAACGGATTTATAACACTTGACGCAGAAATGTTTCCGTCGGTGGCACAAGAAACAATAGACAGAGAAATTAAAAATTTTGAGCCGATGAAAAAGGCAATAGAGAAGTTGTATGAGTATGAGCAAAAAGATATTCCGATGAAAATAATTATTGACGAAGAAAGTGGATTGAGTCATTGCCCTAATTGTGGCGATAGTAAATATATACTATTCGGCGATAAATGTTGCGTTGAATGTGGACAGCGTTTGGAATGGAGTGATGTGAAATGAAGAAGTTGACATTAAAAGATTTCACAGTCGGTCAAAAGGCATATATACTCTATACAAATAGCGGACGCTCAGAAGCGCCAACGATTACTGAAGTAACGGTAAAAAAGATTGGTCGAAAATATGTGACGGTAGATTCTTTTGACAGACAATTTATGCGGTGGGGCAATATTGAACCATTGTTTGAACATGACGATTGGGGCGAACGTGGATATTTGTTCAATGATTATAAATCAGCAGAAATTGAAAAAAATCGTCGCCTATTAGAGAAAGATATAAGAGCGTGTATGAGATTTATTGATAATTGTTCTTATGATGAAATGCTGGCGATAATGGACATTTTAAGGAAAGCAAGTAAACGTGATAACATTTGAAGCGGTGGTGATTAAATGAGCAAAAAGTATAAGGGATTTAAGGGTAGCGGCTACAACAAAAAGTCGCTACCGAAATACACAAATAAAACGTTGCTGAAAATTATAAAAAAGGCAATGGCGAGCAAGTTGGAAATTGATTGTAAGTATTGAGGAGGTACAAGAATGAACCGAAAAGAAACAACCGAATTTTTGAGCGATTTACTCGTTCAAAGAAAATTAGCGGGCAAATACTACGCCTCCGAAGTTACACTTGACTTCGGATGCGGCAAAGGTAAAGAAAAACGTGTTGACTTTGTGCAGTTTGTACCGAAAAATCAAAGTACAAGCGGCATAGAAAAAGGGGAATTTATCTTCTACGAAGTCAAGAGCTGCAAAGACGATTACCATAGTGGCAACGGTTTAAATTTTGAAGGGGATAGGAATTACATTGTTACGACAATGGAAACCTACAAACAAATCATTCACGAAAAACCATGGGAAGTAGGTATATATGTAGCATGCCCGGAGCATAGAGAGCTTGTGGATGAATTTGAAAATCCTACTTCCTTAGATGATGATACGGTGAACTGGACATTAAAAATTGCGCTTGCCGCACACCCAAAAGACCGTCAAAGGTCAATGTCACAACTGCTATTTTATATGCTGCGTTCGGGAAAGTGAGGAATAACAATGAATTTGATAAAGAGGTTTAAGAAAAGAAAACAAGAAGAATTAAAAAACAAGTTTTATAACTATATAGAAAATGCAAAGCACAATATAAAAATGGCAATAAACAGTGAGGTGGCGGAGTTTTGGTATGCAAAAGCGCTCGGAGCATTGGATTTAGCCGGAAACATAGGTATGATAGACTTTTACGAACAAATTAAGATAGGAAATGAGGTTAGGATTATACGGAGGAATAATAAATGAAAAGAAGATTTATAAAAATAATTGGAATATTGATGATGTTTTGCATAGCAGTAATGCTGACGGCGTGTTCGGAGGCGGAAATGGTAAACTACAATATGTCAAAACAGGCAGACTATTTTGAATGCGAACGAAAAATCACCGTTTACAATGCACGAACAGATAATATCGTGCTTGAGGCGGAGGGATATATGAGTATATCCAATAATACAACTAACGAATTGGTGATAACTGTTAAAACGGGTGAGAATTCGTATAAGAAAAACTATGTGTATTTAAACGAATACACAATGTATGCAGTTGAAGATATTACAGGGACACATACAGACCCATATCATTACAAATTGTATTGGCACACGCACGAGGGTGTGAGCGTTGAGGTGAAATAAAATTAAGGAGGAAAAGTAATGCAAGTAGAATTAAAAGCAAACGGTAAAACCGTCCAAGTTGAAATGACGGAGGAACAGTTAAAAGAGTTGGGATTGATTGAGGAACAACGAACAGGATATGAGAGAGTTAAAAAAGGTGAAATGTATTATGTAATTGATGCAGAATACAATAGTATGTTGAAAATTACAGAGTTTAATGACCAAGAGGATGAGCAATGTTATAACACAGGCAATTATTACAATGATAAGGTGATTGCCGAGAACAATGCAAGAGCAGATAAACTACTTCGTTGTTTAAGACGGTGGCAGGCGGCAAATGACCGAGCTATTTCGGTGTCTGATTGGAAAAATGACAATATTTTTAAATACTATGTAGATTATGATTGTTTTAATGAACTGTTTTTCACGACTTATGCTGTTCATCGCCGATTCCTAAATAATATATACTTTACATCGGAAGAAAAAGCAGAGGAAGCTATCGAAGTATTCAGAGATGAATTGCTATGGTATTTTACCGAGTATGTTCAGAGATTAGACGAGGTACAAAATGGTTAAAGAACAATTATGTTGGGCGTGTCAGAAAGCTTGTGGCGATTGTTCGTGGAGCAGTTGCTTTCAACCTGTGGAGGGTTGGACTGCTGAAAAGGTACAACGCAAGACGTATGATTCGTATAGAATAACAAAGTGTCCGGAATATGTACCGGATAAAGCGAGCAATTCTGAAAACAAGAAAAAGACACGAGTAACCAACAAAGAATTAGATACAATGAAAAGATTAAGAGATGATGGTCTATCATATTTTGAAATAGCAAAGATTGTGGACAGAAACCCTGACGTGGTTAGGGCGAATTTGGTGAGGTGTTGACATGGATAAAACAGCGAAGAAGTTAAAGCAGAAACGCAGAGCCGTAAGGCAGGCGATAAAGAACGCCGAAGAAGAAAGAATATTAAAAAATTTTGATGAAATTGCAAAGAAACGCGGTATTAAGAAATTCAATAGAAAGAAAGCATTGCAGTCGTACAAGATTGTTGAAAACGAAGTTACAACAGAGGGTGTTGTCAATCTTGTGGTAGTAGGTGCGTGGTATCTGCGTGTAAAATGCAAATGGGGTCAAAAACGCGTGTGTCAATACATAGAGGGAGTTATTCGATATATTGGGGTTGTGTATAACCGTGAACGCGATATTGATAAACTTGCAGAGGAATTAAAAGATGAGTGCGATTTTGATTATGAAAAACTGATGAACGATTTTGACCCACTAAAAATCAAGACAAGCACTGCCGAGCAAGACCGCATTAAAATGGTTACGTGTGCAATGAAAAACAATGCACCTATAATCCTGTATACGTTCTATTCAATGTTGAAATGGAAGAAGAAACGTATAACAGAATTAGGACAGGCAATAAAGGATGTTTTAATGGGTATGCAGGACGGTAAGCTGAAAGAGGTTAAAGAGGTCGTAAGAAAAGAATGCGGTATGACATTCTATTACGACGGAAGGATATTGTATAGCAAATAGGAGGACAGGGGATTGACGGAGTTTAGATTTTCAAGAACATTAGATAGGTTAGGAATAAACTACAACACGCAAGGATTGATATATTTCCTGTGTGTTAATGCTAAACGACTGCCGGAGCAAGATAAGGCAGTGCTGAATATGTGTCTTGAAGTCGCAGGAGAGGATTATCAGGCACTATATAAATTTCTGACAGACAGCTCCGTCAATCACGTCTACATACAAATGCAATACGGATTGCACCCAAAACGATTATTCAACCTAAAACGGGAATTTTATAAACGGTTTCGGGATAACTTAACTCACTTTGACTTGCGGTAGAGAATGTGATATAATATATATGCTCACTTGAGAGATATTATATTTTTTCATTTATTCCTAAAAAAGACGGTTACCAAACGGCAACCGTCTTTTTTGTTATGCGTTTTCAATCAGTCTTTCAATAACCTGACTGATATTTTCGCGTCTTTCGAGAGCGAGCGATTGAAGTTTCTTTTTTGCTGTTCCAGAAAGGGTTATTGTTGTTCGGTAGGTATCACCCTCTGACACTTCACCGAAGTACTGTTCGTACACTTCCGGTGAAGCGTGTTCTTCAGCGAACGCCTTTGCGTCAGCTTCGGAAAGTGGAACGATTTTTTCACCTGAAGTCCACATATTGCCGTCGGCTTCAGCATAGGCGGTTCTTGCACCGCCATATCCGTACAAGAAAAACTCACCTGTACGCTTTACATACAGTTGCTCGCAAAGGGCGTCAAAATCGCCCGACGGCAAGCCGTTATCATAACTGCACACCTTTTGTGCAGTGTCAGTATCGTACTTTCTTCCCTTAATTATTTTTAACATTTTATTTTCCTCCTTTAATTATCTATGATAACCCTCCAACCTTTGTAGGTCGCAGGATATGCTCTTTTTCCTAACATAGTAGCTCGCACTTGCGACATCCCTGATACTACATTGTAAAACTGCTGTGTATCAGCTTTACAGCCGAAATGTTCTTCGCCGTGTAACCGCAACCAGTTATTCAACGAATGAAAACGGTAATGTACATTTTCAGGTGAAACAATATGCCAATCTATTGCGTTGACATTTGTTTCAAATTTGCCTGATTTGGGACTTACCTTAGACGCTTCTATTGCTAACATTCTTTGGTATGGGTCTTTACCTTTGTGTGCGTCAGAAATCTTTTTCTTTTCTTCGCCTGACTTCTTTCTGCCTGTTGAACGAATAACTGCATACTTCTTTCTACACTCGGTAGAACAGGTTACTTTTTTTGCTGACGGTGATGTTTTAAATTCGCCACCGCAGATTATACATTTTTTTATCATATTGCACCTCTGCATTGCACCGACGCACCGAAATGCGTCGGAATTGCGTTTTTATAGCTCTTTTTCAATTTCAGCGATGATGTCTACATATTCTAATACTTCGTCTGCTGATAATTCGTAACTGTCGTTTTCCCAAGAGCTATCATCTTCAATAGTTCTTAAAAATTCTTCTGCTTTTTCAGTTTTTTCGTCATCATCACAGTCAGCTAAATTCGGGAACCATTCTTTGACTGTGACGTATCTGCAACGTCCTTCTTCGTCAATGCTAATGATAATGTCGTATGCGTTTGTTTCTCCGTAAATTAATCTCTTTTTCATAATTAATCTTCCTTTCTTGCCTTTCGGCTGACCTCTTTTGTTATTTTCTGATTATAGTATAGCAAACTTTTATGCCAAAGTCAATACTTTTATGCCAAAGTTAAATAAGATTATGAAAAGTGTACATATATTCCTATGGTTATTTATGCAATATATACAAAATGCAAAAATATTAAAATTGGAAAATAGTGTGGGGGATAGATTTGATTTACTACATATAGTAGGTAGAACCGTCGTGGTGACGGTGGGTTAATATTTCACTGATTGTCGGTGGGGACGGAAATATTAAATTGATGAAAAGGGGGTGTCAGCCATCGCAAAACAGAGAACATATACAGACGCCGACCGTGAGCAGGCATTTGCGGAATACACGGTATTGGGAAATTGGGAATTAGTATCACGCAAAATGGGTATTCCCGTAAACACATTAAAATCGTGGTGGCGACGACATCCGCCTGATATGGACGAATATGCAGAAAAACGGCGAGAGGTCCGCGAGGGTTTCATCGAAACGGCGAGCAGAGCTATTGAAAACGGTGCGGAACTGATTAACAGGCGTATGGAATTAGCATTAAAACATCAGCGTGAATTGGAAGAACTGATGAACGATGTTCCAGCTGATGAAATGACGGCAACGCAAAAACAGGAATTGCGAGCGAAGATACGGTCATTGGAACTGCACAAGTTGTCTGAAATCAGTACGGCGGTCAATACGTTGTATGACAAACGTGCATTAGCGCAGGGACAATCGACTGAAAATACGACGATTGAAATTAAAATGCCACAGGACGTGATGAAATATGCAGAATAGTCTGAAATTAGACCTATCACGCACAAATCCGAAACAGGAACAGTTTTTCACCGCACATAACAGAATGATTATGTACGGTGGGGCGAGAGGTGGCGGAAAGTCGTGGGCGGTAAGAATGAAAGCTGTTCTATTGGCTATCAGATACAGTGGAATTAAAATGTTGTTCCTACGACGGACGTATCGTGACTTGGAGCGTAACCACGTCCGAGAGTTGGAGCCGTTGCTAAAAGGCATAGCAAGATATAGCAAACAGGAAAAATGTTTCTATTTCAATAACGGTTCACTGTTGGAAATGGGGTATTGCGACAGCGAGAGCGACGTCAATCAATATCAGGGTATCGAATACGATGTTATTTTTATGGACGAGGCTACGCAATTTACTGAATATCAGTATTCAACACTGACTGCGTGTATTCGTGGTGCCAATCCATTCCCAAAACGAATGTATCTGACGTGTAACCCCGGCGGTGTCGGTCACGAATGGGTTAAACGTCTGTTTGTATCACGAAAATACAGGAATGCAGAAAATCCTAACGATTATATGTTTATTCCTGCGACAGTGTTTGATAATGCGGTGTTATTGGAAACAGATACAGGCTATGTCGATATGCTAAATAACCTGCCCGACGGACTGCGAGAGGCGTGGCGTGACGGCAGTTGGGACTTGCTCGAAGGGCGGTATTTCAACGAATTTGATAGGTCAATACACATTGTTAAACCGTTTCAAATTCCTAAACATTGGCGTAAATATCGTGGTATGGACTACGGTTTGGATTGTTTGGCGTGTGTATGGGTGGCTATTGACGAACACGGTAACTACTATGTTTACCGCGAGTACGCTGAAAGCAATAAGGTTATTTCAGTCGGTGCAGGGGAAATAGTCAATCTGACGCCGACTGACGAACGAATAGAATACACCGCCGCCCCACCTGATATGTGGGGACGAACACAAGAAAGCGGTAAGACAAAGGCGGATTTGTTCCGTGAGGGCGGTTTGCCACTTTTGAAAAGTTCAAATAACCGTGAGGCAGGTTGGTTGGCAGTCAAAGATTTATTACAGGTCAAGAACGGCAGTAGCCGATTGATGATATTCGATAACTGCATTGAATTAATCGACTGTTTAACATCACTGCAACGTGATACCAAACACCCGACGGACTGTGCGACAGAGCCACACGATATAACACATTTACCTGACGCGTTGCGATATTTCGTGTTGCAATTCACATCACCGTCAAAACCGCCAAAAGAGGAAAAGACGGCGGTACAAAAGTACAGAGAGAAAGCATTAAAAGGCAGATTAGAAAAAAGGAGGAGCTATTTCTAATGAAAATCAAGAAGATAAAGAGAAAATGCGAAGTCAGAGGGTGTAAGAATACCGATACATATTCACTGACAAATACAAATGAATTCGGTAACAGTGTCATTATCTGCGAAGAATGTTTAAAAAAGGCGGTTAAAGCTGTTGCGGAATACGACCCATCAGCAGAGAAAAAGACGGTGTCAGTACCACCGCCACCACTATTTTTCCACGGTGGAATAGAGAAAACAGCTAAAAACGTGGAAGAAACAGCGGAAACAAAGCCTATTCCATATACAAAAGAGTATTTGGACAGCGTTAAATACAACGATTTGAAAAAAATCGCAAAGGAAATGGGTATCAACGCAAACGCCGACAAAGAAACGTTGATTGAAAGCATTTTACAGGCTGATTAAGGGGGAATGGCTATGAATGTAACAGGGTTTCTGCTATGCGTTATAGCTATTCAGACACTAACCATAGTAGGAATGACAATAGTGCAACATATCGAACGCAAAGACCTGTATAACAGGTTGATGTGCAGAAATATGACTGAATACAACAACATCAAAGCCGATGAGCCGAAGCAACCTATCAGCAGGCATAAAGCCGTTTTGAATAGGTGGCGTAAGAACGACGCAAAGGTGGGTGATGAATAATGAATTTGAGATATTCACCTGTATTGCAGGGCATAAAAGCGAGCGTAAAGAGTATGTTTTCACCTCCTGACAGCGAAAGTGCAGATGATGAAGAAGTTGACAGAGTAATTGACACCGACGACGACGGAAACCAACTGTACAAGGAAGATATTATCGCAAATATTCACGAAGAATTAGAGAAACGCCGTTCAGCACGTTCAGCATTGGAAACACAATGGCATTTAAACGCTAATTTTTTAGTCGGTAATCAGTATTGTGATTTTAATCCGTATAGTCGTGAAATAGAACAGTTGGAGCCTGTATACGATTGGTTGGAACGTGAAACATTCAATCAAATTGCACCACTGATTGATACACGAATTGCTAATCTGAAAAAGATTAACTATCGAATGAAAGTCAATCCACGCACGAACGAGTTAGAGGACTACGCAAAAGCTGAAACATCAACTACGATATTGCAGTATTTGCAGACTTCAAGCGATTTTGACACCAAGAAAAATACCGCAATACAGTGGAATGAATTGTGCGGTAACTGTTTTTGGCTATCGTGGTGGGACAAAGACAAAGGCGAGAAATACGCCACTGAAAAAGTCGTTGCTGTTGATGATGAAGGCAACGAACAAAAATTTGAACAAGCGTTTTATCAAGGTGATTTGGAGTACGGACTGATAACACCGTATGAGGTGTTCCCCGAAAGCATTTTCAAAGAAGGTGTAGAGGCACAGCGTTCAATCATTTTGGAGCAGGTAAAGACCAAAGAGGAAATATACGACCTATACGGTATCAAGGTTGAGGGTGCAACGGTTGAAACGTTTGAACTAACACCTGTTGTTGCCGGAGGCGGTTTTGGTTACGAGAATACCGTCACAACATTAGGTACACGTTCGGTAGATAACGCTGCAAAAGTGATTACATACTTTGAACGTCCGACAAAACATAGACCGGACGGAAGAATGATAATCATTGTCGGTGACGAACATTTGGTTTACTACGGTCCGCTACCGTATTCACGCATACCATTAACGCAAATGATGTGTCGCGAATCGGCAGGGCAGTTTTTTGGGAAATCAATAATTGAAGATTTGATACCGCGTCAGAGGGCGTATAACGGCTGCCTGAACCGAATACACGAATACATCAAACGCATTGCAATACAGGGTTTCTACACCGAAGAAGGCAGTATCGACATTGAAGAATTTGAACAAAACGGTGCGGCACCGGGTGCAATGTTGGTATACAGACAGGGAGCAAACCCGCCGACACCTATTCCGAATGGCAATTTGCCGTCAGAGATTATGACAGAACGATACAATCTGAAAAGCGATATGGAATATGTAGCAGGTGTATCACAGCTGATGATGAACGGTGCAACGCCCGCAGGCGTAACGTCGGGTACGGCTATACAGAACCTTGTTGACATAGACAATACACGTCTATCGCTGACAGGCGACCATATTCGAAACAGTATCAAAAATTTGGCGGTAATGTGGCTTGAAATCTATAAAAAATACGCTAATACGCGACGTGTGCTGAATTGCACAGGTAAAAATCGTATCGGTAATGCAATCATATGGAATAGCGACGATATTAACAGCTATGACGTTGAATACGTCACTGAAAACGAACTACTGATGTCGGAAGAAGTGCAAAAGGAACGTTTCTTCGACGCGTACAAAATGGGGCTGTTTACCGACGCAAACGGTCAGATACCTGAACGTGTAAAACAGAGGGCACTGGAGTTTATGAAAGTAGGCAATTACACCGAAATAATGAACATCAATGCACTGCAAATACAGGCGGCACAACGTGAAAACGTATTTTTTGAGCAGGGTGCAGTGCCGAGAGTATCAGAGTTTGACGACCACGATATACACATAGACGAACACCTGCGGTATATCTTGCAGTTGGATTTTCAGCTGTTAAAACTGAAAAAGCCGGAGTATGCAAAGGCGTTAGAGGACCACATCAGACTACATAAACAGGCACAGGCACAAGACCAACAACAGAATATGTTGGCAATGTTAGCACAACAAGGACAAAGATAGGAGGATATACATAATGGATAATTTCTACGACGCAAGACGAGCGACCGAAGATATGTTCGACGGTCAGACGGTGTTAGGGGAAGACAGTACCCCCCAAGACACCCCACAAAATACCCCCCAAGAACAACAGGAGGGACAAGTACAAGAGGAACAAGTACAAGAGAAACAACCGCAAGAACAGGTACAAGAACAACCGCCGCAAGAGAATAATGCGGTTGATGAGGCGGCAAATGTAGCACAGGCGGCGGCACAAGCGGCGGCACAACGTGAACAAGATTATCAACGCATAATGGAAGAAAATGAACAGCTAAGACAGACAAATAACGAATTGCAACAGACTATAACGCAGCAATCACAGCAACGTGAGCAAGCGGTTATAGAGGACGCAATGCAAATGCCTATGTTGGACGTTAATCGTTTAGCATTTGAGGACGATGCAACTGTTCAGAAAATGCAACAGGACTATGCAAATGCAATGCAAAAATACGTCACACAGCAAGTGCTAAAAGACGTTGAACCTGCCTTGCAATACGCAAAGGACGGTATGCGTGAGAAGGAAAAAAGGGAAATGCTTGAGGCGTTCAAAGGTGTAGATGAACTGAAAGGTATTAACGATATGTTGCCACAACTTGACTACATTATCGAACACAACAAGTGGTTAGCTAACGACGATATACCTATGGACGAAAAGTATTTGACGGCGTATATGATTGCAAACGGCGTAAATTCTGCGAATACACCGCCACCGTCAGACCCAACAGCAGAAGAATTAATGAAATACTACGACAGCAATCCTGAATTTCAACAAATGATTGAAAAAAAGAGATTGGACGACATTAAACAAAGTCAGCAAGTGCCTGCAATGTCAGCGTCAAACGGCGCTGTAAACGCGGCATTAACAATAAAAGAAAAACCAACAACTTGGGACGACGCCTCCAAAAGAACACGAAATATGTTCAGAGAGAGATAACGTACCCACAAATGACAAAAGAGGGAGATACTTAAATGGGAAGAGAACAAAACCTAAAAACTATTGAAGAGGCTCTAAAATCTAACTACTTACCGGTATGGAATAACCTACTCGGTATTGAGCCTACACCACTACTATCAAAAATCAAGAAAAAGCCATTGGTAGCAAATGAGATTGTTGCGTCAGCTCCAATCGGTCTATCAGGCGGTTTTGGCTACGGCGAAGAAGGACTTGCGACACCTGAAGCAGGTAACGTTATGTTCAAGCGTTTCAGAACATACGCAAAAGATATGTATACAAACGTTGAGTTGTCAATCAAAGCTGTACAACTTACAGGCAAGGACGGCTCTATGGCAAACGCACTTGACACAGAAGTTAAGGCGGCGTACGAAACAGCAAAATGGAATGTCGGACGTTCACTATTCGGCAATGGTACAGGTGCATTAACAAAGGTTGTTAAACAGACAACTCCGACAACAAAAGTTGAAGTAACTGACATTAAGTACGTCAAGGAAGGCTTGATTGTAGACTTTTATCCGACCTCGGCTACAACGCCGAACGACGTGGTTGCTAAACAGCTACGAATTATGGCAATTAACCGCACAAAGAACAGCAACGGTAACTATGAGATTATCCTTGACAAAGCACCTACAACAGCACTTGTTGACGGCTTTATGACGGTGCAGAACTCATTTAACCGTGAAATCACAGGTCTTGGTGCTATCTTCGACGATGAAGTTCCGACAATTTACGGCGTAAGCAAGGCAGACAATCCGATTATCAAGCCTATTGTTATTGACGCAAATGATAATGTTGAGGACAGCATTATCACAAAGGCTCTAAGACGTGCCGAAAAGGACAAGAACTCAAAGGTTGATATGCTGTTGTGTGGTGACGAAGCGTACGACCACTACACAGAATACCTAAGAGTAAACAATATCAGAGTTGAACAGAACACCTTACAGGGTGGTTTCAAATCAATTCAGTTTGCTTTCGGCAACAGACAGGTTGATGTTGTCAACGAAATGTTCGTGCCGGATGATGAAATTTGGGGTGTTGATACATCAGCGCTTGAACTACATACACAGGAATGGAAATTCGCTGACCTACAAGGCGGTGGCATTTTCAACCTAAAGGAAAATTCATCAGTTTACAGAGCGTTGCTTGCAAACTATGGTGACCTTATCTGCTCAAATCCTGGTGGTCTAATCAGAATTTACAACTGTATTTAATCTTTACGGCAAGGTAATTATATGTTGCCTTGCCGTATTTTTGCCGTTATTTTAGGCACTTGCTGAAATATTTTTTTCTGAAATGCGGTGATAGATTGGAACAAGCAGAAGTAACACTTAAAGAAATATATGAAAAAGTAAGTCTTAAAGTACCTCTTGAACAGCGACGGTTCTTTAATTTCTTTAACGACACCGTTGCAGAACTTGAAGCAGTATATCCCGACTTACTGTTCAAAGAGGGTGTGCATTTTACACCGATACACGATTTATCGGACGAAAACGTTGTATTACCGCTTTATACTCCGGCAATCGTGGACAATATCTTATACCTTTGTGGTTACGACCAACAAGGTATATTCAAACAGGAATTTACGCGAAAATCAAGAAATGCCTATGTGCATTATTGGAAAAATCACGCACATAACAGACGTGTACGACGAATGAGGTGGTAGAGAAGTGTTTGACAGTGGAATATCTGCAAAAGCGTTAATAGCAGAATTACAGAGTGAAGTGGACGTCGCACTTCCTATCACAAATTCGACGTATGCAACGTGGCTGAACAGTCTGCAATGGCTGTTATACAGTGCGATTATAAAAGAACAGAACGACTTGATAATTACCGAACCGCAAGAGGATGTTATACAGCTTGCAAACCTTGATGTTTCGGATAATGAAGCACCGATACGGTTTGAAGATATATATGCGGTGTATGCAGATACAACACAATTAATAAAGACGAGTATAACAAGCGGTTTCGTATTTCCCGATTGTTTTTATAAAAAAGGTGATAATTTAGCTGTTAAAATGCAAAAAACACCTAATTTTATTAAATTAATCTATCATATCAAGCCTAAATTGATAAAAGTAAATGAAAATGACGAAATACAAGACGGTAACGTGATGATACCGATAGAATTTATCGAATTGGTAAAGTCAAAGCTAAGAGGCGAAGCATACTCACTTGAAAATGAGTACGGTCCTGCGTCAAATTGGCTCAACAATTACAATATTTTACTTGAACATTTCAAACAATGGCTATCTGATAAAGCCCAACAATTCGGACAGTAAAGGAGAGGTTATATGGCAAAGAAACAAAACGAATTACAATTCGGACAAGTACCATTACCACAGGCACTAAAGCAATATAGCCTTTCCAAACTGAATTGGAGTGGTTTAAACAGACGGCAAGTTATAGATACAGGTGCTTTGTCTATGGAATGCAACATTTCTACAGTCGAGGCACCTTATTTAACACCGTCGCAAAGCAGAGTAGACATATTGTCCGATATGGGACTTGAATACAAACACCCTATATCGCTATTCAGTTTTGATGATTTCCTTGTTGTTATCTATCGTGACGATACAGAATTAAAACTTGATTATCTCGTTTTGAGCGACAAGAAAAACAGTAAAGGACAAATCACAAAAGTATATACAGGTCTAATAAAAAAAGGCGTGACAGAAGAAACTGACGCGATACAGCGTAGTATGGTGCAATTCAATGTATATGAAAATGCCGTTGATGTACTTGGCGGCACATATGTAAAGAAATTGATACTGTTTCCTGACAAAGTATCTATGTTTATGAAGATTGTAGATACAGACAAAGACCCTACTACATTTGACAAACAGGCAGTTAAGGACGGCAATGCCGATATTGATGTTATGTATTGTCAAAAAGAAAGTAGTGGCAAAAAAACTTACTATGTTTGGAATGGGGCGATAGGCAGATTTACTTTGACAGGTGGTGTGAACTACTTTAAAACAAGCAATTTGGACGTTGAAATAAAAAAATACTACAATGACGGATATACTCAGACGAAAGACGAGTATTACAATGACGGTTACAGAAAGTCAAGTAAACAAACGTATAATGACGGTTACAAAAAGACGGAATATAAGGTGTTCCGTGACGGTTATGTGCCGATAGAAGATACGAATGAAACAACATATGACGGTGGTGATGTGTATTACTACGAAAGGCAAGGCGAATACTCACCGTATACATACACCGTTGCCACTTGGTTACAGCAAGGCGATAAGTTAAAAGGCAAAGGTTTATATCAAAGAGAGCCTGCACCATTGGGAACAAATACAAATGTAACATTTTACGAGCGAACAGGCACTTCGTTCCCTTATACATATGTGAAAGTTCGCAATCTGAAAACAGGCGATAATATATCAAGTTATTATGAAAAGGTTTCTGATAGCACAGGTACGGTTCAAACCAAACTATACGTAAGAAAAGCTGATGATAACGGTACGATAATACCGTATGAGTATGAGGAAGTAACTGATATTGCATACGGTACGAATATAACCGATTATTACGAAAAGATAAGCGACAAAGAAGTTACGGCAAAAGCATATTACAAAAGAACCGAAAACACCGATAAGGATAGCACCGATAAATACAAATACGAATTGATTAAAAATCTTGAAAACGGCAAGAAAGTATCAAAGTATTATGAATTTACCGAAAACTATGCACCGCCTGAGGGGAGCAATAAGAGTTGCTATTGGCTTAACACTTACGATAATCAAACCTATCAATTTTGTAGCGATATAGGTGACGGAAAAAGTGGGTTTGGAATAACTGTTTCGCCGTCGTTCCCTAATCTAAAGTATGCGGTAGTGCATTTATCACGACTTTTCGGAGTTGATGAGGATAGAGTACACGTTTCAGGCTATAACGACTATACGAATTGGAACTTAGACACCGTAGCTGAAAGTAACGAAAGCAATGCGTGGAGCAGTGCCTCACAAACCAACACAAAAGCAGGCGGTAACTTTACAGGTATAACAGTGTATGACAACCACGTTGTTTGCTTTAAACGTGACTTTATGCACGAAATATACAACAGTAAAAATCCGTTCAGATTGGTTGACGTGTATGCGGAGGGGTCTATTGACAACAGGAGCATACAAGAGGTAAACGGCAAACTGATATTTGCGTCAGATGATGAAATCAAGGTGTATACAGGCTCACAACCGCGTGAGATTGGCTATAATCTTGGAATTGACGAGTTCAAAAGTGCCGTTTCGGGTAGTGACGGAAGAAACTATTACTTGTATTGTACAGACAGACAAGGCGAAATGTATCTGTTTGTGTATGACACAATGGTCGGTCAATGGTCGCAACAAGTGATTAATAGTGAAGTATTAGGCTTTGCACATAACAAAAACGGTATGTATATGTTATGCAAAGACGGTGTTGTATACAAAATGGATACGAACAAATATACGGACGATTGGAGCTGTGAAACAGACTTATCAACCATACTGACATCATCATCTTCAAGCACATATCAGACAGTAAATATCAAACATATAGTAAAATTTCAAATGCTTGCGTATATTGAGGGACGTTTCAAAGTGTATGCACTGTACGACAATGAAGAATTTAACCCTGAAACATCGCAGTTGCTATATGACAGTAACGGTCGGAAAGGTATGCAAGCAATACGCTTAAAACCGCGAATGACCGCTAATTATGGCTACAAGTTACATTTTGAGGGACGCGGTTATGTGCGTTTCTATGAAATGGAACTCGGCATTACTCCGGGAGGTGAGTTATTTGTATCATCAAGATGATATTAACAATATGAATTACAAACAGCTTAGAGAAACGGTATCGGAATTAAACGACAATTACGTTAAGCTGAAAAGGACATTAGAGGACGCTTTAGACAACATAGACGAAAGCAACCTCGCAACCACTTTGCGAAAGAAATTAAACGGCTATGATACTCAATTCAGTGTAACGGCTGAAAAGATAGAAAGCAAAGTATCATATGAGGACTTAGAAAACAATCTAAGTCAATATTCAACTGTATCGCAAACGGCACAAGCTATTGAAATGTCAGTAGTATCAAGTCAAGAATACACCGACGGTTCAGTAGAAAAGCTATCGTCTACATTTACTATGACAGCTGACAGAATATCGACAAGAGTAACAAGAATGAACGGTCAGATAGAAACGAAGTTTGAACAGACTGCTGACGCTATTAAAAGCCTTGCGTTTAAGAAATACGATACAAGCACGGCTTTTACGAAGTCAGAAAAGCCGACTGCAAGCAACACCACAAACAGTGAGAAAGAAAATCTTTGCAAGTACAACGGTAAATACTATTATTTCAACAGTATCTTACAACGGTGGGAGGAGTACAGTGAAACGAATGGTGTGAGTTCTGCATTTACACAAACCGCCGACGGTTTCGAGTTAAACGGTTGCGTGAAAGTAAGCGGTGACCTTATAACAGAGGGAACAATCAAAGGTGTTGATATACAAGGCGCGAAGTTTTGGGGTAACAATGGGGAAAATCAATACTTCAAAATATCAAGTTCGTTTGGAGATATAGGAGTATTTGACAAGGACGCAAGTCCAACAGCGACCGTAACTAATACAAAGTGTGCGTGGGGTATTTATTTCCCGGACCCGAATAACGAAACATTCTATATGTATTCATACGGTAGACCGATGTTAGGTTACAATCACAGTCAAAAGAAGCTTTACCCTATGGGTACTTGGGACTTTTCAAGTTGTAATGTAATCGGTTTACCAACTACAAGTTAAGGAGGAAGATATATGTTATTTAAAATAGGTGGCGACACCGAAACAATGTGCAAAAATCCGAATGAAACATTGTTATTTTCAAACGGAGTACCAATAGCTTGGCTATTCTCTGTCGACATAGAGATAAGCAAAGAAATAAAAGAAATGCTTGTAAGCGGAAAGTGTTTACAAGACATAAAAATCGTTTATGAGGGATATACAGAAGATAACGTAATTGATATGCCTATGGATAGTTTGCATAGCTTTGCAATCGACTACGCAAAAGGTATGGCACACGTTGAGTTTAAAAGGGGGATAAATAATAATGTATGACAAACCAACAAACGCAGAAGAAATGGAAGAATTCGAAAGAATGACAACCGGCTTCGATTATGTATATGAAGATACAGTCGGAGCGGGAAAGATAATATATCTTAAAATGCCTGTTGTATCGGCAAATAAGAGAGGTGTGAACGATATAGGGTGGCAATGTGACGGTGACGACGTTGCTTTATATGCAACTATGTCAAGAAAACCACGCGAGACTGAACTATGGTCGGAAGTCAAAGAAAACTATGTTGTAAATAAGACTGTATCGGCGCTGAAGTTTGAAAACAAGGACACAAAGCCTTGTAATCTATGTGTAAGGGTGCGTTTAAATTAATGGGGGTGGTTAAATGAAGGGTAATGTATGTTATCAAAAGACAGACTTCGGCTCTGAAACACCTGACTTGCTTAATAAATATGTTCTGAAAATAACTCAAATAGCAGGAATATCACTCAAAAAAGATATTTCAAAAGAGAGTTTAAGGCTTGCTTTAAGCGTTCCTACACTTGTATCGCAACTTGTTAATGATAAAGAGTACATAACCAAATCCGAAATTGAGATTATACAAAAATCTCTTGAATATATGGATAGCGTGTTAAACGGCAAGATTGACGATACAAACGCAAAACTTGATGATGAAATAAACGCAAGGGGAATGCTTGAAAATGTGGTGAATTCACTGCAAATACTGGCTCACAAGCACAGTAACAAGAATGTACTTGATACTATCACAGAAGATAGAGTAGCAATATGGGACAAGGTGAAAGACCTTGATAAATACTTTGACTATATTGATTTTAAGGCTTTTGTCGAAGAAATAGTATATGCGTATACAAACGAACTTCAAAATCTGTACACAGCAATCGGTATTACATCATACGACGGCGGTGTATTCGGTATGGAACAGTTAGGAACAGAGCTTGACGGCGGTAACTTTGACAGTGAACCTGAAAACAGTTTTGATTGCGGTGATTTTAACCCACTTGAACTGTCTGCACAAGTAACATCGGTCATTGATTGTGGAACATATTAAGGAAAGGAGGATTGATAGAATGGCAACAAGATTTATAGCAAAGCACGGTTTGAAAAGCAATATAAATAGATTAACACTTTCGGAAGGTGAAATAGCTATTGCATATAGTGAGGATAAAACGAAAGCTGAAATATACAGTGGCTCAAAAGACGGAACACCAATACTCTTGATACAAGAAATTAATGTATCAGAGTTGCTTGCAAATGCAAACGAGTACACAAACACAAAAATAAGTGAACTTGTAGATGGTGCACCAGAGGCTATGGACACTTTGAAAGAACTTGCTGACGCAATCGCTCAAAATAGCGATATTATGAGTGCGTTGCAATCTGCTATTGGCAACAAAGCGAATGAGGCAGAGTTAAGCGGTCATATTTCAGATACAAACAATCCACATACTGTCACGAAAGAACAATTAGGCTTAGAAAATGTAGATAACACATCAGATATAGATAAGCCGATTTCGACCGCAATACAAGAAGCATTAAACGACAAAGCACCGACAAACCACGCAAGCAGTGCCACAACGTACGGTATGGGTAATGCAAGCAATTACGGACATCTGAAATTGTCGGACAGTACCACAAGTACAAGCAGTACGTCAAGTGGTATTGCCGCAACACCTAAAGCGGTTAAAATGTCATATGACAAAGCGGTAAGTGCATACAATTTGGCTGATACCAAATTAGGCAAAGACTTTGTATCGGGTGGCTATACGGGTATTGATGAAGTCACTGCTCGTCTTAACGGCATAGAAGAAGGTGCGGAAGTCAACACCGTTACATCAGTTGCCGGAATGACTGGTGATGTAACACTAACAAAAGAAAATGTAGGTTTAAGTGATGTTGAAAATGTATCAACAAATGAGCAGACGCCGACTTTTACAGAGGCAAGCACAAGAGCAAATATCACAAGTGGCGAAACATTAAGTACATTGTTCGGCAAGATAAAAAAGTTTTTCACTGACCTAAAAACAGTGGCGTTTACGGGGTCATATACTGACCTGTCTAACAAACCGACATCAATGAAAAATCCTAATTCATTGACATTGACAATGAACGGCTCGGCAACGAACTATAACGGTGCATCGTCGGCGAGTAAGTCGTGGTATGCACCAACGAATGTGGGAACGGCAGGGTATAATTTGATTAGTAATGGTAGTGGTGCTCCTGTATGGCAACAACCACCTTATGCGGTATGCGGCGACAGTCCATCAATAAGCGATAGAAGAGTGAGCATAACAAATTTTAAATTGGTAACAGGAGTGAGGGTTTTAGTAAGGTTTACTTATCCTTTCGCCGGAACACAAGGTAAAGTTACGCTAAATGTAAATTCAACAGGAGCAAAAGAAGTAAAGCTATTACGAGCAGACGGTTCATATGATGCTATAACTCAATACAATTCTTGGTCGACGAATGAAATTGTTGAATTTGTGTATGATGGTACATACTGGGTAGCACTATCATCTGATAAGCAGTTTGTTTCAGGTAAGCCATCTGTTATAACAGTCGGTTCATCGACGGTGACAAGGTACTGTGACTTTAAATGTTCGGGAACAGATGACGATATAGTTATTCAAAAAGCAATGGACTCTTTAACAGACGGGGGAAAAATTATCCTTTTAGAGGGGACATATAATTTGTCGAGCAGACTTCTGCAAAAGAAGAATGTTGTAATTGAGGGACAAGGTAGGGGTATTACTAAAGTCAACACAAGTTATATTTTTCTTATATCAAACCTTGTGGGTACAAGTCCAACATTACATCTTACAAATATGGATATAAATTTTTTATCCACAAGTAATATTAGTCCTAATGCAGGTGCTTTTAACGATTATGACGTACTGCAAATTGATAATTGTTCAATCAGTTATGCAAACACAATGCACAACACAGATTCAATATTCTTTAATTGTAAAGTGAAGTTAAAGAATAGTAGAATATCTGTAACATTGCCTGCAAAACGCTATGATAACAGCCATCCTTGTTGGTGGATATTTAGAGATTGTACTGCCGAAATTATTGACACAGATATAATATTTCCTACAACAAGTAATAACACACTTAGCAATGGTGTTTTTTACAGGTGTGAGGGTAGTATGGTTGGCGGTTTTATAAAGCATATAGGCACAACTGTTAGTAGCAATCATAGCTATATTGAGGACGACTCTACAATGAATATTATTGGCACACAAATTGAATGTAGGCGATTTAGTCAATCAGAAACGACAACAGGAAACTTTAACAGTCTTGCTAACTGCCGAATTAAGATACTTCAAGCAGAAGGCTATTTTAGTGCATCTCATATTAACCATTGTGACTTGTATATATCGGCGTCAGTGATTTTCTGTGCTTATTGTATGGCATCTAACTGTAAGTTATGGTTTTCGGCGGCGAGTTTGGCTACATTGAAAAATTATTGTTTCTTTGAGGCTTGCTATACAAATCAATCAACTTGGATAGGCACAAATGGTACGGGCACGTCAACAACAGATACTAAGACAGTTTCGGGAATGGCAGCACCGTCATTTAGAAGCGTAAGTTAATATGGAGGAAGACTATGAATATAAGTGAATTTTTTAGAATTACACCTAACAATATAGTACAGTGTGTAAATTATATAGTGACTTTGAAAACGTTAAAGTCAGTAAAATTTTTGGACGAAGGTTTTGATAATCCAGATAACTTTGACCTAACACTTGAGTATTTCTTGGACGAGGAAGAAGTAAACGGTTTTAAAACAAATTATGTTGACAAGCATAAATTGTTAAGTGTTCAGAATGTAGAAGAATTGGACAACCCATATAAATGGGCAGAGGGGATAGTGTTACGCACAGATGACCCATACACTGAATTAGCCGAAATAGTCAAGTACGGCAGTAAGGAAGCATATGAGGCGTCATTGCCGGAGGCACAAGATGAATTTAATCTTGATATGGACTACAGAATGTCTAAGATGGAATTAGGATTAT
>OLNH01000135.1_pt1 | contig 74060 bp, 65 predicted proteins | sample 1643101 | NCBI WGS metagenome assembly OLNH01 (sample SAMEA3136758, study PRJEB25190) | human gut metagenome | biome: human gut; feature: human-associated habitat; material: faeces | place: Austria | collected 2013 | reverse complement strand
AACTCTCTGTTGATGTAGGAATCCCGACTAAACTGGAAGCAATCAAAGAAGAAGATCTCCAGTTCCTGGCAGAATCCGCACATGCAGACGCATGCGCACCGGGAAACCCGAAAGATGCAAGCGTAGAAGATCTGAAAGAATTGTTCCGTAAGATTATGTAATTAATAATGGTTATAAGATGAAATAAAAAAAGCACCGGCTGTAATGGAGTACTGTTACAGTCAGTGCTTTTTTATTTCCTATAAGTCTGCTGATGCTCTGAGTGTGACGGGATTGTGCATGAGAAGCAGTGCCGTATGTAAATGTAAACAGACGAGAATTTTGTTTATAAAATGATTAGAATTGGAACACTGATTAAACACATTTCTTTTGTATGATGGAGACGTAATGGGGAAAAAATGGTTATTTTGCAGTACAAATGTGGAAAAAAAGATAAGTTCTGCAAAGAAGTACAGAATAAGAAATATGAAAGGCAGAAGAATAACTGCAGAGGTTTTTACAGGAGAAATAAGTTATGACAGATGAAGAATACTATGAATTTATACAACCATATGAAGATGCTAAACAGATGCTTCTCACACGTCTTGATGTGTTGAATCACAACCTGTACGGTGAAGCATCTGCAAGACCGATCCACAACATCCAATGCAGGATTAAGAAGAAACAGAGTATTGAAGAAAAACTGCAGCGAAAGGAAAAAGAACCTACTGTGATGAATGCGAAGGATTATCTTCAGGATATTGCAGGTGTCAGGGTAATCTGCTATTTTGTAGATGATATCTATAATCTGACAGAACTTCTGAAGAGTCAGAGTGATCTGATAGTAATCAAAGAACGGGATTACATTGGAAACCCGAAGCCAAATGGATATCGGAGCTATCATGTGATCGTAGGAGTGCCGGTATATTGTCTGGATGGAATGGAATACTTCCCGGTGGAGATACAGTTTCGTACTATGTCCATGGATTTCTGGGCCAGTATGGAGCATCGGATTTCCTACAAAAAGGAACGCACAGATAAGGAACAGCTAAAAGAGGAATTAAGAGAATATGCGAATATGCTGGTAGAGATTGAGAGCCGTTTTGAGCAGTATAATGAGACGGATCATCAACAGGAAAAAAGAACAGCAGAAGTAAAACAGTCACTGTAAAAGGTGGCTGTTTTTGTGTCTTGTATTTTTTAGAGTGGAATGTTAGTATAACATTGGTTTAAAGTACCTTTATATTATTTTCTGATAGCACCTTCAGAAAATATATAAAGGTAACTATTCAGCAGTTTATTATCCTGCTGAGATACTATGGCAATACTCTAAAATAATGTATCTTAATCCAGCCCATCAGAATGTGAAATTCTGTTGAACTGTCTTAAATGCATTACTTACGAGGACTGCTATAAACAGTTATGATTCTGGAAATAAGAGAAGGAGAAGCGTGTGAAATATAATCAGAAGAAGAAAAAAGAAAACATAGAGATATTTCTGTTTATCATGGTGATGGCTGTTTTTGCTGCTGTTCTGGGAGTTATGTCACTGGGAGAAAAGATGCAGCCGGTGAACCAGATCAGGAAGATATCTTCTGGCTGGTACTATTATGACAACGGAAAAAGAACAGAAGTTACTCTTCCGGATACAATACAGGCAGAGAAAGGGGAAGAACTGATATTATATAATGACGGGATTACTGATCTGGATGCCGGTAAGGTAGTTACAACCAGAGGTGCACAGTATGATCTGAAAATCTGGCTGGGTGACCGTCCCATCTATGAATATCAGGATACAACCTTTGTAAGGAATACGCAGATGAAATCAAAACTGGAATGTGTAGGGGAAATCCCTACAGACATGCAGAATGAGCCGCTGAAGCTGGTTTATTCAAATCCACATCACGGAAAGTATGTTTTGACTTCTGTTTATATTGGAACCGGAAGTGCAGTCATTGCTTTACATTTACAGAATTCAGGAATAGTTATAGGTATTGCTTTGTGTTTTCTTGTTTTGAGCGTTATTTCTCTGTTGATTACAGTTTATCTGAAATACCGTCAGATGCCGGATGCCAGATTTCGCGATGTAGCATTGTTCCTTATGATATGTGCAGTCTGGCTGATTACAGATTCTTCTGCGATCCAGACCTATAGCAGTCATCCGGATATGCTTTGTACGATTTCTTTTTATATGTTTATGTTACATTCGGTACCGATGCTGCATTTTGCCCAGAAAATAGGTGGACTGAAAAAGGAACGCATTCTGGATGCAGGAATTGCTGTGTTTTATCTGAATGCATTTATTCAGGGACTTCTGGCCTATTTCGGGGTATTCACGTTTGCAGATATGCTGTTTGTAACACATGTTCTGCTGATAACGTGGGTACTGATCGTAGCGGTACTGCTCTGGAAAGAATATAGAAAGAAGCCGGATCGAAGTGTGCAGATCATACTGATCGCTTATATGATATTATTGTTCAGTGGACTTTTGTCACTGTCATTGTACTGGCTGTTTGAAATATCCTATTATGGAGCAATATTTGAGTTTGGAATACTGGTATTTCTGGTTATGATCATTGCAGATACTGTGATCAGTCTTGTTGGAAAGGTCCGTTACCGGACAGAAATGCAGGCATATGAACGACTGATGAAAGAGGACTGGATGACCGGAATGCAGAGCAGGGAACCTTTTGAAAATCTGCTGGCGGAAATTCCGAAAACCATGAATGAGCATAAGGATATCCTACTGGTCTTTATGGATATTGATTATCTGCGCAGGATCAATAATGATTTTGGCAGAGCGGCAGGAGATGAGGTTATTGTGGCGGCTGCCAGATGCATTGAGAATGTTTTTGGAGCAATCGGAAAATGTTATCGCACAGGAGGAGATGAGTTTGCGGTAGTTGTGTTTGATCCGGAGGAAGACAGGAATGTATTGTCTGAGAAACTGGATAAAGAAATAAGGCGTTATAACAGAAACAGCAGATATCGCATGTCTATTTCAAGAGGTTTCAGTTCAATTCGGGATGACAGGGGAAAGCTGAAGACAACTGGTGAATGGAAGTATGAGGCAGATACGAATATGTATCAGAATAAAATGAAAGAGAGAAAGACACATGAATTATAATATAAACTTTCAGGTAGCGGCAGTTATTATTACAGCGTTACTCTTATATCATTTTCTGACGCAGAAGAAACTGCATAATGCAAATGTGAAAACATTTACATATATACTTGTCCTGAGCGGTTTATATATTTTGTCTGACCTGTTGGGTACGCTGACAATTATGAATTACACAGCGGAAGATGAAGGAACTGTCATGGGTATTCTGACAGGAATCTATTTGCTTGATATTCTGATTCCTTATATTTTGTATTCATGTATTCCTGATTCGCGTGAAAATGAGAAAAAGAGCGGTGCATTATCTGTGATCTGTGCCTGGATTACGGTGGCTATGATGATAGCTGTACTTGGAAACCTTGGAAGCGGGGGATTTTTCTGTTTTGACAGTAATGGCGTTTTTCAAAAAGGAACAGGGTACGTGTTTCTTTATCTCTATGCCCTGGTTTATATCGTTCTGATAATGCAGCGTATGATCAGAAGCAGAGAGGACTATACGCCGGAAAAGATGAGTATTGCAGGCGAATTTCTTGTGATCGAAGGCGTATGTATAGGAGTGGAACTGTACACAGGGTACATATTTCTGTCAGATTTTGGACTGGCACTTGGTCTCATATTTCTCTATCTTATGATGAACAATCCAGGTGATTATATAGACAGTACAACAGGAGTATTTGATAAAAGGTATTTTGATAACTGGATACAGGAGAAATTTACCAAAGGAATCGAGTTTCATGTGATTGCTGTAGAGCTGTTTATGCTGAAACAGATTAATCAGGTTTACGGAAGCAGTACAGGTGATCTGCTTCTGGTACAGATTGCAAGAGAACTGCAAAACATTACAGGTTCTGTACAGGTGTTCCGAACCACAGGAAACTGTTTTCTGATTATTACAGACTCATTGACAGAATATGAGAAAAAAAGACAGGAGATTGAGAACTATTTCAAAGAACCTTTTGAAACTGACGGGGAAAAAATCACTTTTCCGGCAATCATCTGCGGGATTATCAACGGTGAAAAGATGGAGAAGGAAGATGTACTGCTGGCATATATTGAGTATCTGATATCTTTGGTAAAACGTGCAGATGAAACGGTAGTGATCCAGTCAGATGACAGGATTCTGGAGGGCTTCCGTTATGAAAAAGAGGTGGAGCATTTCCTGAAAACAGCAGTGGATAAAGACCTGTTTGAAGTGTACTATCAGCCGGTATTCTGGACAAAGGAAGATCGTTATATTACTCTCGAAGCTTTGAGCAGGCTGAAGCATCCCTGTATGGGAATGATCCCGCCGGATGTGTTTATCGGTATTGCAGAAAGGCAGGGGCTCATTGCACAGATCGGACTGCTTCAGTTCAGAAGGGTGTGCCGTTTTATTAAAGAGAATGAATATATGATGAAACAGATTAAGAATGTAAAGTTCAATCTGTCACCTTCCGAACTGCTAAAACCGGGACACAGTCAGCTTCTGATTAATATAGTGAAGGAGCATGAGCTTTTACCGAAATATTTTCAGTTTGAGATTACTGAGACGGTGGCAACTGAATATAGTGAAAGTTTCTGCAAAGCTGTGGAGGATTTTACGAATGCGGGAATCGGATTATGTCTGGATGATTTTGGTTCAGGGTATGCAAATCTGAATGCAGTATTGAGACTTCCGTTTGATGTAGTGAAAATGGACAGATCGCTGTTAACAGGGATTACCTGTGATGAACAGGCTGCTGTTTTTTACCACAGTATTGTGACGGTTATGCAGAATATGGGTTATACAATTGTAGCAGAAGGAGCAGAAACAGAAGAAGAGGTGAGTCTGCTGAGAGAATGGGGCGTGGACATGGTCCAGGGATATTACTTCTCAAGACCACTTCCGGAGGCAGAGTTGCTGAGACTTTTCATGTTATAGGAAATTATTCCGTAATATACCTATAACATAAAAAGGTCCTCCGGACAGAATCGCACTGCGCCGGAGAGAAAGCAGGTGTTGTTCAATCAGATATAAATGATTGAACGACATCTGCTTTTTTGAATAATTTAAAAACAGAAATACAATACACTTATAAAGATGTTCTTGCATATTCTATGTGCTTCCTTTATAATGTAACGTATCATTGTTTTATCAAATTAAAGGGAAAGAGGATTAAAGAAATGAAAAAAATTTGGGACAAATGGACCAGGATTGCTCTGGTAAAGAGAATCCTGGTTGGCCTGATTCTGGGTGCGATTCTGGGAATTGCTGTACCACAGGCAACAGGAATTGCAATTCTGGGTGATGTCTTTGTAAGTGCATTAAAGGCAATCGCACCTTTGCTGGTATTCTTCCTGGTTATCAGTTCCCTGTGTAATGCAGGAAAATCTCATGGAGGAGTTATTAAGACAGTTATCATTCTCTATATGTTCAGTACAGTTCTGGCAGCAGTGATTGCAGTATTTGCGAGTATGGCATTTCCTGTAAAGATGACACTTGCAAATGCAGCAACAGATACAAGTGCACCACAGGGTATCGTTGAGGTATTAAATAACCTGCTTCTGAACGTAGTTGCCAACCCGGTATCTTCACTGGTAAATGCAAACTATGTAGGGATCCTGATGTGGGCTGTTCTTCTTGGGCTTGCTTTTCGTGCAGCTGATAAGATGACAAAGAAGGTTCTGGCTGATGTTGCAGATGGTATTTCCATGGTAGTAACCTGGATCATTAATCTTGCACCTTTTGGAATTTTTGGTCTGGTATTTAACACAGTATCTACAAACGGTCTGGATATCTTTACGACTTATGGAAAACTGTTGCTTCTTCTTGTAGGATGTATGCTGTTTATCTATTTTGTGACCAATCCGCTTCTGGTTTACTGGTGCATCCGCCAGAATCCATATCCGCTGATTTTCCACTGCCTGAAGAGAAGTGCGCTGACGGCTTTCTTTACAAGAAGTTCCGCAGCTAATATTCCGGTAAACATGAAAGTCTGTGAAGAGATGGGACTGGACAGAGATACTTATTCTGTAACCATTCCGCTTGGTGCAACTATTAATATGGATGGTGCGGCTATCACTATTACGGTTATGACAATGGCAACTGCATTTACTCTTGGTATTCATGTAGATATTCCGACAGCAATTATCCTGAGTCTTCTTGCAGCTCTGTCAGCATGTGGCGCTTCCGGTGTAGCCGGCGGATCACTTCTTCTGATCCCGATGGCATGCTCTCTGTTCGGAATTTCAGATGACATTTCCATGCAGGTTGTTGCAGTAGGATTTATCATTGGCGTAGTTCAGGATTCTGTAGAAACAGCTCTGAACTCTTCTTCAGATCTTCTGTTATCTGCTTCCGCAGAATTCAGACAGTGGAGACTTGAAGGGAAAGAGATTAAATTTAAATAAGATTGCAATGAGCGAAACGGTCGTCCGGTATGGACGGCCGTTCTTTTATGTTATAGGTAATGTTCCTATAACATAAAAAGGCCCTTCGGGCAGGATTGCACTGCGACGGAGAGGAATTATGTCGCTGAAGCGACCCGCCGCAGGCGGAGAATCCTGCAAGCAGGATTCTTTCTTGTATGTACTGGCTCAATGATTGTTGTTTGTTCTGTATTATGCAATTCTTAAGATTATGCATAATATAACAAGATGCAAATCAATCTCAGCATTTTATAATTCGACAATCTGTCCTTTTTTTACGTCATATCTGCAGTACTTACCATTTCCAGAAATAAATGGCTGATATGTATCTGTCCTGTTATCTTTAAGATATACAATTCCGGTAGCGATCATCTCCACTAATGAAAAGCGTTCGCTGAGACTGGAAATCCACTTATATGTTTTGTTCTTTGATGAACTTGCCATAACCATATTGTAGGCATGTCCGTCTTCGGTGGCTTCCAGAGAAAAATATACTTTCTCTGCCTTATCAGGAGCATCAAAGACCTGACTTGTAATATAGGAAGAAAAATTGGTGCTTACAAAATTTCGGAAAGATTTTATATCATAAGTAATTCCGGATACTTCGTCTGTGATTTTATCTCCGCGTTCCAGACGTGTTTTAATAATCTTTAGTACCTCTACAGTCCAGTTGATAAAAGAGATACTACTGTAATTCATACTTTCCATCAACTGTTCGATCAGTTTGCGTGACAGGATATTGGAGCGTATTGCCTCATCATAAAGTTCTTTGTTCATGACATTTTCCCTCTTTTTTGATTATTTGTAACTATTCAGCAGTCTACTATCCCGCGAGGTGTTTTGGCATGAACATGCCAAAATCCCGAGACATACAAGTCAAAATCCCATCGCCGAAGGCGATTTTTAATGGATTTTGACTCGTAACTGTGAAGGTACTGAACAGTTACGATTATTTTATGTTTGTTATAGTGTTTCCGCACATTTCTATGTTATACTGATTATAAATCTGTTTGTTGTAAAATGCAACAAAAAACGGACGAATAAATAAAAATATTTGTGAACAGTAACGAATATATTGTTGCCTGTATTTTTGTTTCTCGGAAGGATAATGAGATATAAGGAAAATTGAGGAGGAATAAAATGGAGATAGAAGAAGAGTTTATTTCGGGATTTTGCAGAACATGTAATGGAGGGCAGACTGTCTGCTGCGAATATACGATGGAAGGAGATAAAAGAACCCTCACATTTATGGATTGTGCACATGACAGATGTGTGAATTATGCTGCCTGTGAAATCTACAAACAGGCACATGAAATGGAACGATAAGAATATGTGAGGGTGTACGAAAAGCAGTGAACTGCGAAATGTATTGCTGAGAACGGAGGGGATAGTAACCCGCAAATGCTGTAATTATCGGATTAACCGGAGTTAGAATCAAACATATATGAAAAATAGGCATCTTTGAATGCAGAATAGTTATTTCTGGAAATAGGGACAGAGGAAATGCCGGTAGTGACCATAGTTCTTGTGAACTGTTTTATGTGCGACAGGTTTACAATATAGCTTCGGTGACATTTAAAGAATCCTTTTGCCGGAGTAAAGACCCCTTCACACTTTGCAAATAATTCGCGGATTTTTAAAGTAGTTCCATTTGAAAGGCAGACCAGAACCTGTTTATTCTGAGCTTCCAGATAATCTACATCATTGAGCGTAATTGAGCAGAATCCGTCTGTAGTATGTGCGATGAAAGTTTCCGCCGGAACATAATAGGTTTTAAAAAAATCATCCATAACAGAAAAAAGTTTCAGAGTATTTACTGGTTTTAAAAGATAATGAAAAGCTTTTACATCATAGGAATCCAGGGCAAATTCTCTGGAAGAAGTCAGAAAAATCACAGGAACAGTCAGTCCCATGCTGCGTATTTCTTTTGCTGTATCTATGCCATTTAATAGTGGCATGATGATGTCGAGAAAGATCAGATCTACCGGAATTGTCCGGAGAGCTGTTAACAGATCATCGCCGTTGGAATATGGATACAGGGTAAGTGAAAAATCATTTTTTTTCGCCCAGTGCGTCAGGAGTGAACTTAATTCCCGGGTAAAGAGTATTTCATCATCACAAATTGCAATATTCATAATTTTTATCAAAACCTTTCTGTGAGTGAATAAATGTTATGCATTGTATCCGGCAGTGGAAATCCTGTGTCAGATGATAATTCGCAGGACAAAACAATGGTCCACGATAGAAAAATGACACTGTCCATGCAATTGTTCCACATAATAAATAATACTCCTGACACCGATTCCATGCCCGTTTCTGGTAGAAACCGGAACTCCATCTACAAATGCCGGAATTTTTTCTACGGGATTTTCCAGTTGGAACAGAATGTGATTCTTTTTCTGTGAAAGAGTAAGCCGGGCCCATTTTGAAGGTGATTCCAGCTGTTCCAGTGCATGCATGGAGTTTTCCAACGCATTGGACAGGATTGTACAGAGGGACAGATCGGAGCATGGAAGTTCTTTTCCTGTAGAAACATTGCATATAAGAGACAATCCTCTGTCTGTGAAACGGGAATGATAAATGGAAAGCACAGAGTTCAGCATTTCATTTCCAGAATAGGCGGCGATGATCGTATCGTCATATGCAGAATTAATTTCATGGATGTATTCCTGTGCTTTATCCGGATGTCCGTTTTGCAGCTGGGTCAGAATAATACTCAGATGGTGGCGCATATCATGCCGCAGGATCGCCAGTCTCTGGCTGCTGATCTTTACCTGTTCAATTTCGTTTTGCATGGATTGAAGCTGCATTTCACGAAGATTGCTGTATTGCGTTATCTCCTGTTTATTCTCATATTCCTGAAAGTAGATGATGAGAAATACCAGGTAGGCAATGCAGAATGCAAATCCCATGAACTCAACAACTGCTTTATTTCCGGAATAAAGTAAAGTTGAAAACTTGGTGGAAGCATAATCAAAAACGTAATATACAAATGGCAGGAAACCGATGATGGAAAGCTCACGTGCATTTTTTGTAAAAATTGTTTTTGTAGATCGAAATACATATCGATAAAGAAGGACAAAAGTTAAGGTTGTTGTTAAGATCCGCACAGAATAATAACACCACTGTAATCCTGTTATTGCCAAAGCGAATAATCCGGTCCAGTTGCTTATCTGGCAACACAGATAGGCAGAAAAGACAGAAACAGCGGAAGAAATCAGAGGATACTTATAATGAACGGAGAGGAATAAAACCAATGGAAAATGTACGATCAGAGGATAGGACATATTTGCAAGAGTTTCCCCAAATAATGCCAGATCAATTACATATAACAGTCCCTGCCCTAAAAATAACAGAAACATAGTCAGGATATTTTTTCTGATCGGTTTGATCCCAAGAAAAAATGCAGAACAGTAAATTCCAAAGAGCATGGTAGTGACACCATGAACAGCAGATAAAATCTGTTCAGACATAACAGCACCTCCGTCTGATAAGGATTGATAAAATTTGTCATCAAAATGTTGTATATATATCAAGTATAAAAGATTTCAAATTTAAAGACAACCTTTTTCCATACCATTCACACCATATAATTACTGTTCGCGTGAAAGAGAAAAAATGCTGTTGTTCTGTGTTATAATCAGTCTATAAAGGAATATCGAAAAAACATACGAGGAAGGAGATGAAAGAGAGAGCATATTTAACGATATACCGGCGCTAGATGAAAAAAGAAAACAGAAGAAAAACAGACCTGATGGAAAAGTACCATGCAGGTCTGTTTTTATATCATTCTTTCCTGTTTTTACTTATTTACATCAATATAACTGTACAATGTATATTTGGAGATTCCGAAATAATTTGCAACCTTATCTCCGGATTTTGTAATAAGGAAAGCACCTGCATCATTTAAGAACTGAATAGCAGTAACCTTATCCTCCTTATTCATTAAAGGAACAGGTTTGCCTACCAGAGCTACAGATTCTTCGATCAGATGATCAAGAAGATCATTGACATTATGAGTGATCTCTTTGGGCTTCTCTTCCTTATTTTCCGGAGTGACAAGAGAATGAAGGGCAGATTCGATCATAGTAAGCTTGGTAATGTCATAATTGATTCCGAAAACATAATGAAGGGTACCATCGTCATCATGAATGTAGGAAGTGCTGCACTTCAGGATCTTGCCGTCTGCTGTTTTCATCAGATAACCGGTATGGTCTTCGGGGGTTGCTCCTTTTTCCTGATTGCGGATCGCATCAAAAACAGCATTGGATGGTCCGTCTCCGATATCTCTGTTTGTAACATGACCATTTACGATGTAGACGATGGAATGTTCCGGCTCCGAAGTTTTCAGATCATGGATTACTACTTCACAGTCAGGTCCGAACTGGGAAGCAAGATCAGCAGCGATTTGTTTTAACACAGTAAGTCGTCCCATTTGATTTCCTCCTATTAATATAACTTTTAAACGGATCATAACCGAATCAGGCAGGGGCTTCTATAGTCTGAGCAGTAACAGTCATTCGATTATGAGCATGTAGTAAAGCGGATAAATTTATCCGTCAAAACGTTCAGTGCAGACACATGGAAACTGCACATTTTTTATATTCTATCATAAAAAAAAGGAAATAAAAAGAGCCTAAAAAAAATAAATGTGAATACCTTAAAAAATTTGTGATTATAATCATAAATCATTGAAGTGATATAGGAATCGTGGTATATTTTAAACATGAGAATTGCGATAAGTTAGGGGTAAAATACTTTTTGTCCCTAACTTATAATAAAGAAAGGGGTGTCAGAAACAGTGAAAACTTTACTGAAGAATGGTACAGTAGTATCGGGGGATATGTCTGTCAGAGAAGATGTTCTTATAGATGGAGAGAAGATTGTAAAAGTAGGCCGGAATCTGGAAGCAGAGGATGCACAGGTAGTTGATGTAAACGGTAAGCTGCTTTTTCCGGGATTTATAGACGGACATACACATTTTGACCTGGAAGTGGCAGGAACAGTGACGGCAGATGATTTTGAAACAGGAACAAGAGCTGCCATTGCAGGAGGTACAACTCTGGTGATCGATTATGCGTCTCAGGATAAAGGTGGCCATACGCTGAGGGAAGGCCTTGAGAAGTGGCATGAGAAAGCAGATGGGAAATGTTCCTGTGATTATTCTTTCCATATGTCTATTGTGGAATGGAATGAGGAAACTCAGAGAGAAATACAAGATATGATCAATGAAGGGATTACCAGTTTTAAGCTTTACATGACTTATCCGGCAATGATCGTAGATGACGGTGACCTTTATAAGATTATTAAGAAATTAAATGAATACGGATGTTTTGCAGGGGTACATTGTGAGAATGCAGGGGCAATCGATGCGTTGATCGCAGAAGCCAAAAAAGAGGGACGTCTGGGACCTGAGAATCACCCGCTGGTGCGTCCGGATATTATGGAGGCAGAGGCAGTTCACCGCCTTCTTGTGATCGCAGATGCAGCAAATGCTCCTGTAATGGTAGTACATCTTACCAACCGGAAAGCATTTGAAGAAGTTATGCGTGCCAGAATGAACGGACAAAAGGTATATGCGGAAACCTGTCCGCAGTATCTGCTTCTGGATGACAGTGTATATTCAAAACCGGATTTTGAAGGTGCCAAATACGTGTGTGCACCTCCAATCCGTAAGAAAGCAGATCAGGACTGCCTGTGGAAAGCACTGGCGAATGATCAGATCCAGACGGTTGCAACTGACCAGTGTAGCTTTACAATGGAGCAGAAAGCTCTTGGTAAAGATGATTTCACGAAGATTCCGGGAGGGCTGCCGGGAGTACAGACGAGAGGAACTCTGCTTTATACATACGGTGTACGCACAGGCAGGATCACGCAGGAACAGATGTGCCGTCTGTTAAGTGAGAATGCAGCTAAACTTTACGGAGTGTATCCCAATAAGGGCGTGATACGTGAGGGAAGTGATGCAGATATTGTTGTATTTGATCCTGAGAAGGAAAACGTTATCTCTGCAAAGACACATCTGTATCATACGGATAATAATCCATATGAGGGATTTAAGCTTCATGGAGATATTGACAGCGTATATTTAAGAGGAGCTCATGTGGTGCAGGATGGAAAAGTAATTCTGGAGAAAACAGGAAAATATATTAAACGCGGTAAGAATCAGATGTAAAATATATATTTTATGGAATTGTTGTAATCAGGTAAGTCCCCTAGAGCGTGTCTGAAAAAGGCTTTCTGCAAGATGTGCGTCACAATTTGTGGGATATTTTGCCCGGATGAGGGCGCCGTAGTGGGCTACGGCAACTGAATTCGGGTGAAATATCCTGCAAAGTGGGGCGTGCAGATTGCGGGAATGATTTTTCAGACACGCTCTAGGGAGATTGCGAAGAGTAATAAGCAGTGAATATAAAGAATAACAAGAGGTGACAGAAAATGAAACATGAAGTAAATGTAATGGGAAAACAGTGTCCGATTCCGGTAGTGATGACAAAGAAGGTTATTGATAATGCGGCAGTCGGTGATGAGATTGAAATTCTGATCGATAATGAAACCGCAGTGAATAATCTGAGCAGACTTGCAAATAAAACAGGTTGTACGTTTGTATCTGAAAAACTGGGAGACAAAAAGTATCAGGTGAAGATGGCAGTACAGACTGAACAGACAGGTGGTACCTTGGAAGAAGAGGAATTTGTCTGCGAAGCACCGCATAAAAAAGTGACGGTAGCAGTAATCTCCTCAAATGTTATGGGAAATGGTGATGATGAACTGGGAAAGATTTTGATTAAAGGATTTATCTATGCCCTTTCTCAGATGGAAACACATCCGGATACAATCCTTTTCTATAATGGAGGTGCAAAACTTACAACAGAAGACTCTGAAAGTCTGGAAGATCTGAAAAAGATGGAAGAAGAAGGCGTGGAAATCCTGACCTGCGGTACCTGCCTGAAGCATTATGGACTGATGGAGAAACTGATGGTTGGAAAAGTTACCGATATGTATACGATTGCAGAGCGTATGACAGGTGCAGATAAGGTGATTCGTCCGTAAGAAAATGAAGGCCATCATATCTGAGAAAAAAGACAGATATGATGGTATTTTAAACTTTTATTGCAATTTCTGTTCTCTGATATTGTGGTATCTGGCATATCCGGTAAGAATCAGAGTCAGGGCACCATCGCCTGTTACGTTACAGGCTGTCCCAAAACTGTCCTGAAGGGCAAAGATAGTCAGCATCAGAGCTGTAGCAGAATCGCCGAATTTCAGGATACCGGTGATAATACCGAGAGATGCCATAACGGTGCCTCCCGGTACACCCGGAGCACCAATGGCAAAAATTCCAAGCAGGACACAGAAAAGAACCATGGCCCCCGGCGCAGGAACTGCACCATAGAGAATTTTGGAGATTGCCATACAGAAGAATACTTCTGTGAGGACAGAACCACAGAGATGAATATTGGCAAACAGTGGAATACCAAAATCTACCATATCCTTTCGGAGAGGTTTTGCTCTGTGTGCGCATTGGAGGGCGACTGGCAGTGTGGCAGCAGATGACATGGTACCTATGGCTGTGAGGTAGGCGGGACCATAATGTTTCACAACTTTCAGAGGATTTTCTCTGGAATAAATTCCTGCAAGTATATATAGAAGAGCTATCCAGATAAAATGTCCAATCAGAACAATGACGATTACCTGAAGGAATACAGGAAGCTGTCTGGTGATTGTTCCTTCGTATGCCAGTGAACAGAAAGTCAGTCCGATGAAGTATGGGAGAATCGGAATAATGACTCTTGATACAATAGCCAGTATGATCTTCTGAAATTCTTCAAGAAAAGAAGAAATCAGACTGGCTTTTGTCCATGCAGATGCAAGTCCCAGCATAATGGCCAGTACAAGTGCACTCATGACAGGCATTATCTGTGGAATGGAAAGTTCAAAAACTACATCCGGCAAAGCTTTGAGATGACTGGCAGTGGAGCTGAAGGACAAATGTGGGATCAGCAGGTATCCGGATAATGCAGAGAATAAAGCAGCTCCCAGTGAGGAAGCATAAGCAATACTGACTGCAACACCTAACATTCTGGAAGCATTGTTTCCGAGTCTGGTAATAGATGGTGCGATAAATCCAATGATGATCAGCGGAACAGAAAAGCTGATCAGCTGACCAAGAATATACTTCGATGTTACAACCACATTCAGTACTGCAGTCGTAATGGCAGATTCATCTATTATATTAAGAAGAAGTCCGATACAGATTCCAAAAGCCACGCCGACAAGCAGTCTGAAGGGCAGACTGTGTAGAAAAAAGTTTTTTTTCATAATAATCCCCCTTTTTCTGTCAATTATAATATATAATGATGTCATGGTCAAAAGGTATTTTATATCGAAACAGGAGAGAGTTATGTACAGAAAAATTTATCAAATTTTGGAAGAAACAGGAAAAGTAAAAACAGCAATGGTTTTAAACGGGAATCATAAGGGCGAAAAATGTCTGATAAAAGAAAACCATTGTTTATCATCCGATGAAAATACAGCAGATTTCTGGAAAAAATATGAAGCTGATCTGGCGGAGTGCCAGGAGACAAAAGTTGTTCATATGGGAGATGTAGATTTCTTTGTGGAAATTTATGTGAAAAATCCGCAGCTTATCATTTTTGGAGGCGGACATGTTTCGCAGCCTGTTGCAAAAATCGGAAAAATGCTGGGATTTCATGTGACTGTTATGGATGACAGAGAAGATTTTGTGACTTCAGAGAGATTTCCGGATGCCGATCGGCTGATCAAAGGCAGCTATGATAAACTTTCAGACAAAATACCGGCCTATGAAAATGCTTATTATGTGATCGTGACAAGAGGTCATCTCGGAGACAGTGCCTGTGCCAGACAGATCCTGAGACGCCCTTATACTTATCTGGGAATGATCGGCAGTAAAAATAAGGTAAAACTGACCAGAGAAAAATTACTCGGAGAAGGTTTCAGCGAAGAACAGCTCAACAGTATCCATGCACCGATTGGATTGCCGATCGGAGGACATATGCCGGCAGAGATTGCTGTAAGTATTGCTGCGGAGATCGTTCAGGAAAAGAACAGGTATGATGTTTCTTATATTGATGGAGCTGTGGAGGATGCTGTCAGGAAAAAAGAAAATGGAATTATGATCACGATCATATCCAAGAGTGGTTCTTCTCCAAGAGGGACAGGAAGTAAAATGTTTATTGATAAAGACGGGAATTCATATGGAAGCATCGGAGGCGGAAATGTAGAATTTCAGGCTTTGAAATATGCACCAGAAGCGCAGCATGGTGAAATCAGAAAATATAATCTGTCTAACCAGGGCGGTGCGAATCTGGGAATGATCTGTGGCGGCGAGGTGGAAGTCCTTTATGAATTGTTGTAGATAAACACAGAACCTACAGCGTTACTGAGAACGGAGTGAACAGTAACCCTGCAGCAATTCCGCGCAAATGGAAGAAAGCAGACAAAGCAGGACAAAACGCATACTTGAATTATCTGTAAGAATCGTGTATATTAATACATAAAGCGAACACAGAAAACACGAGGGGACAGAGCGTGTTTGATAAAGGAGGAAACTACTTATGAAGAAATCACTTTGGCTGGTTCTTGTACTGGGACTTGCATTTGCTGCTCAGGGATGCGGATTTGATCCTACTATTGATTCCAGCGTTATGATCGTTAAAGTAACACCAACACCGGAAGTCACACCTACTCCTGAGGCTTCAGAGGCAACACCAACACCGGAAGCAACACCAACGCCGGCAGCAGAGCAGACAGCCAGTGGTGTAAAAGTAGAAGTGAAATCCGGTACCTATTATGCGTCATCAGAATTAAATCTTCGTTCTGATGCAAGTTCAGATGCAGATCTGATTTCAAGTGTGGCAGCCGGAACTCAGCTGAACAGTACAGGTGTATGCGAGAATGGATGGATTCGTGTGGATTATAATGGACAGACCTGTTATGCAAGCGGAGATTTTGTGACAACAACAGCTCCGGCAGCAGACGCAGGTGAGACTGCAGCAGATACATCAGCAGATACGTCTTATGATGAAAGTGCAGAATAATCTGATGATATAAAAATTTGTATCAGTCCTCTTTAAATATATTTCTATGAGAGGTACAATAAAGGCTTTTTTGGAAAAATGTTGACAGAAATGTATAAGTAAAAGCAGAAGCTGCGGGGGATAATGACCTGTCAGCTTCTGCTTTTTTTGTCTGAAAAATACGATAGAAATCTTTTTCGGTGTGTTGTTTATGAGGATTGCTGTAATACTGTAGAATGTTACTGTGGATAAATAAGTCTGTCTGGCTTGATATCATAAAGAACTTCATCCAGAAATTTTCCTGCCAGATATTTTGCCATAGGCAGATTCATATCCAGATAATTTCCGCAGTCTTTTGCAGATGCTCCCGGAACTTCACCTTCAAAATCACGTATAAATTCAAAAGTCTCGATCATAAGCGGAACGATATCCTTGGACTCATAATCGCCATTTAAAAGAAGATAATTACCTGTACGGCATCCCATCGGTCCCCAGTAGATCATTTTAGAGCCGAACTCTTTATGATTTCTCAGGAATGTTGCTGCCAGATGCTCGATCGTGTGAAGCTCAGCGGTATTCATCACAGGTTCTTCGTTAGGAGAAGTCATACGGATATCGAAGGTAGTGATCATACTGCCGCCAACCGGATCCTTACGTGAAACATAAATTCCAGGCTGTAATTTGATATGGTCAATGGTAAAACTTGTTATTTTTTCCATTTTGGATTCCTCGCTTTCTTTTGCAGATATATTCTGACTGTTCATCAGTCTGTTGTTCCGGTTTCACTGCAAAAAGGGAAGGTACAGAACTGAACAGCCATATATATTTTAACAGGCAATCAGAAAGAAGTAAACACAGGAAACATCCACAATCTGAACATTTTGTGAAAAGAGTTGTTTTTTTTCTGAGATAGGTTATAATCAGATTGTTGTAAATGATTTCGGAGGTAAAGGAAAATGAAAAGAAAATTACTGGCAGCACTTTGTGTTACAGCTATGTCAGCAGGTTTACTGGCAGGATGTGGCAGCAGTGATAAAACAGAAGAGAGTACAAAAACAGAGGAAACAGCGAAAGAGGAGACTTCTTCTCAGGAAGAGACGGAGACAAAAGCTGCTTCTTCTGACAGTGATAATGTAGCAAGTGAAGAAGAGGCAGAAAAAGCCGGATTTTCTGATGGTTCTGATGAAAAGAGTGATTCTGCTGATACAGATTCTGAAAATAAAGATTCTTCAGACAGCAGTACAACCAGTGTGCTTTTGGATACTTCCAAAGAACTGACAGGAATTCATCACGCAGAGATTGAAGTAAAGGATTACGGTACGATTGATGTGGAACTGGATGCAGATACAGCACCGATCACAGTGACAAATTTCGTGAAACTTGCACAGGAAGGTTTTTATGACGGACTGACATTCCACCGTATCATGGATGGATTCATGATCCAGGGTGGTGATCCCAACGGAGACGGAACAGGTGGATCTGAAGAGAATATTAAGGGTGAGTTCAGCAACAATGGAGTAGACAATGATATTTCCCACACAAGAGGGACTATTTCCATGGCAAGAGCCAGTGATCCGGACAGCGCAAGCTCGCAGTTCTTTATTGTTCAGGCAGACAGTACATTTCTGGACGGAGATTATGCAGGATTTGGCCATGTGACAGAAGGCATGGATATTGTTGATAAGATCTGCGAGGATGCAAAACCGACAGACGACAATGGAACAATCCCGTCAGATCAGCAGCCGGTTATTGAGAAGATTACCATTACAGATTAAGTAAAACAGAAAATAAAGCAAGTGTCCGAAAAACAGAACAAAAATTGAAAAAAGGCACAGCAAAAAACAGCAGGGAAGATATGAAAAAATCTTTCCTGCTGTTTGGTTTAAGAAGGGAACAATTACGGATTAATTTTTGATTACCAGTACCGGGATTGGCGGATTGTTGGGGCGGTTGTAGTAATCGCTTTTGATTACCAGGTATTGATGGGAATCAAGATTTTTCAGCCAGTCAAGGATCTGATCCCTCTCTTCAAATCCGGAATCGCCACCACTGTAGATGCAAAGAGAAATCATCCCGCCTTTTTTCAGAAGTGTTAAAGCCTGAGTCAGCGCCTGAATGCTGGTTTCTCCTCTGGTTGCAAGTGAATGATCTCCGCCGGGCAGATAGCCGAAATTAAAGACAATGCAGCTTACACTGTCTGGTGTAGCATATTCTGCCATATTTGCATGAGATTCCAGAAGCAGAGTATAATTTTCCGGAGCATGTCCGGCAGTCAGTTTCTCTTGGGTTGCAGCCAGTGCCTGCTCCTGAATATCAAAGGCAAGAACCTTTCCTGATTCTCCGCATAGCTGCGAAAGCAGAAGCGTATCATTTCCGTTTCCCATTGTAGCATCAATACAGAAGTCTCCTTCCTGTACCTGCTGTCTGATAAAAGCTGCGCACCATTGCGTGATCTGATAATTCTTCATATATTCCTATATTCCTCCACAAAGTTATACACCGGATTTATATGTTGATATCAGTATATTATAGTAATCCGGCCTGTCAGTTAAGTCAGGTAGAGTCCAGCGCAAATTATGGATATCTGACTGATTATTATTATAATGCAGGAAATCTTTATAAACAACGGTTAAGTGTAATCTTGCTGAGGTTCACCGTTACTGTTCACACACCACTATTCCGCGAGGTGTTTTGGCATGAATATGCCAAAATCCCGAGACATACGAGCCAAAATTCCATCCAGATTGTTTCGCAAATAAAACAAATCACTTATTGCATTTTTGATAATAATTAGTCTATAATAAATAGAATTGTAAAAGTCAGAATCCTGTTATCAAAGATGAATTATGATAGATTTTGACATGTAAGTATAAAGACGTAGAAACAGCCAGAAATAATATGGTTCGGAGAAAGAGGTAAAGGAAAATGACACTGGAAGGAAAAACAGTATTACTGGGAGTGACAGGCAGCATTGCGGCGTATAAGATTGCATATCTGGCAAGCGCGCTGAAGAAACGCCATGCAGATGTTCATGTGCTGATGACAGAGAATGCCACGAATTTTATCAATCCGATCACTTTTGAAACTCTCACAGGAAATAAATGTCTGGTGGATACCTTTGACCGGAATTTTCAGTTTCAGGTAGAGCATGTATCGATTGCAAAGAAAGCAGATGTAGTGATGATCGCACCGGCAAGTGCTAATGTGATCGGTAAACTGGCACATGGGATCGCAGATGACATGCTTACTACCACGATCATGGCATGCAAATGTAAAAAATTCATTTCCCCGGCCATGAATACCAATATGTTTGAGAATCCTGTAGTACAGGATAATTTAAAGATTCTGGAGCATTACGGATATGAAGTGATCGCTCCGGCGTGCGGATATCTGGCATGTGGTGACACAGGAGCGGGAAAAATGCCGGAACCTGAGACATTACTTGCCTATATTGAGCGCGAAGCTGCCTGTGAGAAAGATCTGAAAGGAAAGAAAATCCTTGTAACTGCAGGTCCTACACAGGAATCTGTTGATCCTGTTCGTTATCTTACCAATCATTCTTCAGGAAAAATGGGCTATGCTATTGCGAAAGCTGCCATGCTCCGCGGTGCAGATGTCACGCTGGTCAGCGGACGTACTTCAATTGAACCTCCCATGTTTGTAAATCTGATACCTGTTGTGACTGCAAGAGACATGTATGAAGCTGTAACTTCTGTCAGCAACGAACAGGACATCATTATTAAAGCTGCTGCTGTGGCAGATTACCGCCCTGCCAGGATCAGTGAAGAAAAAGTTAAGAAAAGTGATGGACAGATGTCCATAGAACTGGAAAGAACAGATGATATCCTGAAGTTTCTTGGGGAACACAAACAGCATGGACAGTTTCTCTGCGGATTTTCCATGGAGACACAGAATGTGATCGACAATTCCAGAGCCAAGCTGGCAAAGAAAAATCTGGATATGGTGGCTGCCAACAATGTGAAAGTGGAGGGCGCCGGATTTCAGGGAGATACCAATGTACTGACATTGATCACACAGGATGAGGAAATCTCTCTTCCGCTTATGAGTAAAGAAGACGCAGCTTTTAGGATCCTGGATAAAATTCTTTCGCTGATGCAGGATTCTGTCTGTTAAGGGAACAGGACGATTAAGAAATTGGAGATAAATAATTATGATTTTAGCAATTGACGTTGGAAACACCAACATTGTAGTTGGATGTATTGATGACCGGAAAACATATTTTATAGAACGCCTTTCTACTAACCGTACAAAGACGGAACTGGAATATGCGGTGGATTTAAAGAATGTTCTTGATATCTATCATATAAAAAAAACAGAGATTGAGGGCTGTATTATTTCTTCTGTAGTGCCGCAGATCACAAATATTGTGAAACTTGCCGCAGAGAAAATTCTTAAGAAAAATGCAATTGTTCTCGGACCTGGTGTAAAGACAGGACTGAATATTATGATGGATAATCCGGGACAGCTTGGTGCAGATCAGGTTGCTGATGCAGTGGCAGGAATTGCCGGTTATCCGGTGCCGTTAATCCTTATTGATATGGGAACTGCAACCACAGCGTCTGTTGTCAACAGTAAGAAGCAGTATGTAGGAGGAATGATTCTTCCGGGTGTAGGGGTTTCCCTGGATGCACTTACTGCGAGGGCTTCCCAGCTCAGCGGAATCAGTATTGATGCGCCAAGACATGTGATTGGGAAAAACACGATCGAATGTATGAAGAGTGGGGTTCTTTACAGCAATGCAGCAGCTCTGGATGGAATTATTGACAGGATCGAAGAGGAATTGGGGGAGAAGGCAACTGTAGTGGCAACCGGTGGTCTGGCAAAGAAAATCGTTCCCCATTGTAAAAGAGAAATCATTCTGGATGAGGAACTTCTTCTGAGAGGTCTTCTGATCATTTATGAGAAAAATAAGTAAGAATGTATATGCATTCATATCAAAACAGTTCATCAGACAAAAAGCTGATGAACTGTTTTGTTTGCAGTAATTTATGGAATTGCTATAAATACATTATTTTAGAGGATTGCTATAAAAGGCAGAAATGAAATCAATGGGAAGCGGAGCAGTAAAAAGCATGACCTTTCCGGTTGTCGGATGAGTAAACTCCAGCTGATAAGAATGGAGGGGCTGGCGGTTTATCCGACGGTAATCAGGATTGTATAAATAATCTCCGGGCAGAGGATGCCCGATATATTTCATATGCACACGGATTTGGTGTGTGCGTCCTGTTTCCAGATGAAGTTCGGCCAGAGAATATTCTTTTCCTGCCGCCAGCCGTTCATAATGAGTTATTGCAGACTCCCCGGTTCCGAAATTTACTTCCCTGGTGATCACGGAGCCTTCCATTCGTGCGATAGGAGCGTTGATCGTTCCGGAGTCAGGAAGAAGCCCGTCTACAAGTGCGAGATAAGTCCTGAGAATCTGACGTTTTTTCATCTGAACTGACAGAATCGCTGCGCTGAGGGGATTTTTGGCAAGGATCAGAGCACCGGTGGTATCCCGGTCCAGCCGGTTGATACAGCGGTAAACAAAATCTTCTCCTTTTTCTGCAAAATACCAGGCGATTCCATTTGCCAGAGTATTTTCATAATTTCCCGCAGAAGGGTGCACAGGCATATCTGCAGGCTTGTTTATCACAAGGATATCCTCATCTTCATAAATGATATTCAAATCCATCTTTGTACGGATAATGTTTTCTCCTGATTCGGTTTCAGGAACAGTGACGATCAGATGATCCTGCGGTTTAAGCACTGATCGTCCGAAACCACGTTCACCATTGAGAATGATGGTGTTGGGAGTGTTCTTCATTGAGCTTAATATGTGGCGGGAAAACCCCTCTTTTTTTAGAAAGTCCAGAATCGTGACCGGAGTTGTATTTTCGGAGATAATATATTTAAGGATTCTTTGCATATGATCTGTCTGCTTTCTTGATTTGTATAAGATTTAAGAATTGCGGGCTGATATGCCCTGCCTTATTTTTAACAGATTTACTGTATCAGATTTTGAAGAACATAACAAGAACAATTATCAGATTTCCTGAAAAATTACTGTTCACTTTGTTCACAGTAATGTAGCCAAAACTCATTCCAGATTGCCTGCGGCAATGGAATTTTGGCTTGTATGTCTCGGGATTTTGGCATATTCATGCCAAAACACCTCGCGGAATAGTGGCGGGTGAACAGTAACCCTGAAAACGTTAAAAAATACATTTTATTCTATTGCATCACAGAAAATTAAGCGTATAATCAAAAAAAGAAAATAGATTCAGGTGGAAAAAAATGAAAGAACAGCAACATATTTTTACAAACAAAATGCTCCGAACCCTGTTGATACCGGTTATTTTTGAACAGGTACTGAATTCCCTGATGGGAACTGTGGATACCATGATGGTCAGCAATGTAGGCTCTGCTGCAATATCCGCAGTATCTCTGGTGGATTCCATCAATGTATTGGTGATCCAGGCGTTCTCAGCGCTGGCAGCAGGCGGTGCAATCCTCTGTTCACAGTACATAGGTCAGAAAAATCATGAAATGGCAAATAAATCAGCAAGACAGGTATTATTTATCATTACTGCCATATCTGTAGCAGTGACTGCTCTGTGCCTGCTGTTTCGTGTGCCGCTGTTAAAACTGATATTCGGAAAAGTAGAAGCAGATGTTATGACTGCCTCTCAGGTGTATTTCTTCTATACGGCATTATCCTTTCCATTTATAGCACTCTATGATGCGGGAGCATCCATATTCCGGTCCCAGGGAAATACCAGAGGGCCAATGACAGTATCGGTTATTTCAAATGTGATTAATATCGGCGGAAATGCGGCGCTGATCTGGGGATTCAATATGGGAGTGGCAGGAGCTGCCATCGCAACTCTTGCATCCAGAGTCTTCTGTGCTGTAGTGGTACTCTGGCAGCTTCGTATGGACAGACAGCCTATTGTAGTCAGAAATTACAGACAGATCCGTCCGGATGGAAAAATGATCAGAAGAGTTCTGGCTCTGGGAATCCCGTCCGGCATAGAAAACAGCATGTTTCAGCTTGGAAAGCTGGCAATACAGTCTTCCGTATCTACACTGGGGACGGTAGCCATTGCAGCTCAGGCAATGACGAATATCCTTGAGAACCTTAACGGTATTGCAGCTATCGGTGTAGGAATCGGTCTGATGACTGTAGTAGGACAGTGTCTGGGAGCGGGCAGAAAGGATGAGGCAGTTTACTATATTAAGAAATTAAGTGTTCTTGCAGAAATCATTGTTGTTGCAAGCTGTCTTTTGGTGTTTGCCTTAACTATTCCGGTCACAAAGCTGGGTGGTATGGAATCGGAAAGTGCAAGAATGTGTTTCCATATGATATCCTGGATAACGGTTGTCAAACCTATTGTATGGACCCTGGCGTTTATTCCTGCTTATGGCCTCAGAGCAGCCGGAGATGTAAAATTTTCAATGCTTACATCCTGTATCACTATGTGGACATTCCGTTTTTGTCTTTGTGTATATCTGATCCGTTTCAGAGGCTTCGGCCCAATGGCTGTATGGATTGGAATGTTTACTGACTGGACAGTGCGGGGAATCGTATTTTCTCTTCGCTTCCACAGTAGGAAATGGCTGAAGCATAAGGTAGTATAACAAGGTGGTATAGCCATGAAATGCGTTGACTTTTACTGCTCAAAATTATATAATGATTCTCGGAAATAATTCTGGAAAAGCATTACAGGAAGTCAGGTGAAATTCCTGCGCAAGTCCGTTACTGTAACAGCCAGATACTGTCTGCTTTTCATTGTATATAAGAAATATGATCTGCGGCAACCAGAGGATATTTCGGGAAAAGAGCTTTCAGGAGGGATTTTGTTGCACACAGAAATCCCTCCTTTTTATGTAGATGTTATATAAATGACATTATAGTAATCTGCAGACAGGATGTGACAACAATGCAGCAAAGGAGATATCATGAAAAACGGACTGGAAGATTACTACGTGATACGTGGCAATAAAAAAATGAGGTTTGGCTATACAACAGGCTCCTGCGCAGCAGCTGCATGTAAGGGTGCTGCAGAGATCCTGCTGGGTGGTGTCATGCATAAGGCTGTCACCTTGATGACTCCTAAGGGAATCCTGCTTACACTGGAACTGAAAGACATCCGGATTGAAGGAAATCAGGTGACCTGTGCAATTCAGAAGGATGCAGGAGATGATCCGGATACTACAAACGGAATACTGGTTTATGCCACGGTGCAGAAAACAAAAGAACCGGGAATCATCCTCGACGGAGGTGTTGGTGTGGGAAGGGTAACAAAAGCCGGACTTTCCCAGAAAATCGGGGAAGCAGCTATTAATCCTGTGCCAAAGGCCATGATTTTGCGTGAAGCCACAGAAATCGCTGAGAAATATGATTATGAGGGTGGTCTGAAAATCATCATCTCCGTTCCTGAAGGTGTGGAAATTGCAAAGAAAACCTTTAATCCCCGTCTGGGAATTGTGGGAGGAATTTCAATTCTGGGAACTTCCGGGATTGTAGAACCTATGAGCGAAGCTGCTCTTGTACAGAGTATCAATGTAGAGATGAAGCAGCATTTTTCCCAGGGAGAAGAATATCTTCTGGTAACACCGGGAAATTACGGGGCAGATTATCTGCGGGAGCATATGGATCTCCCTTATGAAAAAAATATTAAATGCAGCAATTATGTAGGTGAGACCATTGACATGGCAATTGATATGGGAGTTAAGGGAATCCTTTTCATTGCTCATATCGGAAAGTTTGTAAAAGTTGCAGCAGGAATCATGAATACCCATTCCCACAGTGCAGATGCCAGGATGGAAGTGCTGGCATCCAATGCGATCCGGGCAGGAGCATCGTTGGAGTGTGCAAAGGAAATCCTGAATGCATCTACTACAGATGAAGCAATAGACATTCTGGAAAAATATCAGATACTTCAGAAGACCATGAAAGAGATCTTGGACAGGATCCAGTTTTATTTAAATCACAGATCCTATGAGCAGATCCTTCTGGGGGCAGTGATTTTTAATAATACTTATGGGTATCTGGGGCAGACTGCAGATGCAGAGAAGCTGATAAAGCTGATCAATGCACAGAATGATGAGGCACAGTAAAGATCCTATCGCAAAGGCGATTTTAACCGAATCAAGTAAGTCCCCTGCTTCAATTGCGAAAAGCAATAAGCAGTGGGTGGGGACTTGCTTGTATCAGGAGGAGTGCAAGCTCCTTCTGATAAACTGCGGAGCAGTTATTCGGTTATGAGCAAGTAGCGAAGCGGATTGCGAATATCCGCTTGAATGGATTTTGACTCACAACTGTGAAAGTATTGAACAGTTGAAATAAATTTATAATAAGGAGAATGATAGATTATGGTACATTTCGTAGGAGCAGGTCCGGGAGCACCGGATCTTATCACAGTAAGAGGAAAACAGTATCTGGAGGAAGCAGATGTGGTGATCTATGCAGGATCACTGGTAAATCCAAAGCTTCTGGAATATACAAAGGACATCTGCACCATCTACAACAGTGCAAAAATGACACTGGAGGAAGTGATCCATGTGATCGAGAAGGCGGAAGCAGAGGGAAAGACAACTGTCCGCCTTCATACCGGAGATCCATGTATTTACGGTGCGATCCGTGAACAGATGGATATTCTGGATGAGAAAAATATCACTTATGATTACTGTCCGGGTGTCAGTGCATTCTGCGGTGCTGCAAGTGCCCTGAATCTGGAATATACTCTGCCGGATATTTCTCAGAGTGTGATCATTACACGAATGGAAGGCAGAACTCCGGTTCCGTCCAAGGAAAGCATTCAGTCATTTGCGGCTCATCAGGCAACTATGGTTGTATTCTTAAGTACAGGAATGCTGGAAGAGCTGAGCAGACGTCTTATTGAAGGCGGTTATACAGCAGATACACCAGCAGCCATTGTATATAAGGCAACCTGGCCGGAACAGAAGACCTTCGTCTGCACAGTGGGAACACTGGCAAAAACGGCTGCAGAAAATAATATTACAAAAACTGCTCTGATGATCATCGGAGATACAGTTGCAGCAGCACACTATGACCGCTCCAAGCTGTATGATCCGGAGTTTACTACAGAATTTCGTGAGGCTGTGAAATCAAAAACACATCACTCATAGAATCTGGTAACCTTAAGGAATTGCTATCGTTTATGAGATTACTGTAAACAGGAGAAAGAGAAGGAATATAACAGTGAAGGTTGCACTTATATGCTTCAGCCTTACCGGTCAGCAGACCGGGGAGAGATTATGCCGGGGTCTGGAAGCTGCCGGTATGACAGCAGAACTGGATAAAAAAAGTAAATATCTTCTGGATTCTATTCAGATCAGTACCTCTGCATGGGCAGGAGAGAAATTTTCTGATTCAGATGCACTGATCTTTATCGGTGCCACCGGAATTGCCGTCCGCAGCATTGCGCCTTATGTAGCGTCAAAGAAGTCAGACCCTGCGGTGCTGGTCGTAGATGAGTGTGGAAAGTTTGTCATTTCCCTTCTGTCAGGACATCTGGGCGGTGCCAATGAACTGGCGCTAAAAACAGCAGAAATTTTGGAAGCAATACCAGTGGTCACAACAGCCACAGACCTGCATCACCGTTTTGCAGTAGATGTTTTTGCAAAGAAAAACAATTGCAATATCTTTAACATGAAAGCAGCAAAGGAAGTCTCTGCTACACTTCTGGCAGGAAAGAAAGTTGGATTTTACAGTGAGTTTCCAACGGACGGTGAACTGCCGGAGGGGCTGATCCGGTGTGACGAATATGGGAATTCTGTCAGCAGTATGGATGACAGATCAGAAGAGGAAACACAGAAAAGCTCTGATTTTGATGGAACAGGGACAGATTGTACGAATATAGACTGCGGAGTTGCAGTTACTGTACATACTTCCTGTAATCCTTTTATTTCTACCACACAGGTAGTTCCGAAATGTCTGACTCTGGGTATGGGTTGCAGGAAAGACAAGGATGCCCGTGGAATCGCAGAGGCAGCGCAGAAGGTGCTGGACAGATCCGGATTTCATAAAGAAGCATTTGAGCAGATCGCAAGCATCGATCTGAAGAAAGAAGAAAAGGGAATCCTGTCATTGTCACAGGACTGGCAGATTCCTTTTGTGACTTATACAGAAGAAGAATTAAAACAGGTGCCTGGAGAATTTACTCCCTCACCTTTTGTAAAAAAGATCACAGGTGTGGACAATGTCTGTGAGAGAAGTGCAGTCCTTGCCAGTGGAAATGGCAGACTGCTGCAGAGAAAAACAGGAGAAAATGGTGTGACCACAGCAGTGGCTGCCAGGGAATGGAGGATACATTTTGAGTAAAATATATGTAATCGGAATCGGACCGGGAGCTTATGACCAGATGACAGGAAAAGCGATCCGCGCCATGAATGAAAGTGATGCGATCATCGGATATACCGTATATGTAGACCTGGTGAAGGAATATTTTCCGGGAAAAGAATTTATGACTACACCAATGAAAAAGGAAGTGGACCGTTGTGTACTTGCTTTTGAAGAGGCAAAGAAAGGCAAAACTGTTTCCATGATCTGCAGCGGTGATGCCGGAGTTTATGGTATGGCAGGTCTGATGTATGAGGTTGGTGTCAATTATCCGGAAACAGAACTGGAGATCATCCCGGGTGTGACAGCTGCAACAGGTGGAGCTGCTGTTCTGGGTGCACCTCTGATCCATGACTTCTGTCTGATCAGCTTAAGCGACCTTCTCACACCATGGGAAAAGATAGAGGCAAGACTTCTGGCAGCAGCCCAGGCAGATTTTGTTGTATGTCTTTACAATCCGTCAAGTAAAAAACGTCATGATTATCTGCAGAAAGCCTGTGATCTGATGATGAAATACAAATCACCGGATACCATCTGCGGAACAGTTTCCAATATTGCAAGAGAAGGCGAAGAAGCTCATGTAATGACATTAAAGGAACTGAGAGATACACAGGTGGATATGTTTACCACAGTATTTATCGGTAATTCTCAGACAAAGGAAATCAACAATAAGATGGTAACACCGAGGGGATATAGGAATGTATAAAGTTCTTGTTTTTGCGGGAACAACAGAAGGATACGAAATCTGCCGGTTTCTGGCAGATCATAAGATAGAGACAAAGGGATTTGTTGCCACAGAATATGGCAGCAAATCTCTTACAGAAAATGAATTTCTCACTGTTCAGACCGGAAGACTGGATGCAGCGGACATGGAAGAGGTCTTTTTACAGGAGAAACCGGAAATGGTGCTGGATGCCACCCATCCTTATGCTGCTGAGGTGACTGTAAATATCAGGACAGCCTGTGAAAATACGCAGACAGCATATTACAGGGTGCTGAGAGAAGCAGGGGAACATGAGGACAGGGCAGTATATGTGGACAGTGTTCAGGCTGCAGCAGATTATCTGGATCAGACACAGGGAAGTGTACTGCTGACAACAGGAAGCAAGGAACTGGCCGGCTTCACAGGCATGAAGGATTATCAGAACCGTCTTTATGCAAGAGTCCTTTCTCTGCCCAATGTGATGAAAGCCTGTGCAGAGCTGGGATTTGAGGGGAAACATCTGATAGGAATGCAGGGGCCTTTTTCCAGAGAGCTGAATGCTGCAATGCTCAGACAGTATGACTGCAGATATCTGGTCACAAAGGATACAGGAAAAGCAGGGGGATTTCAGGATAAGATCGATGCTGCCCTGGAATGTGATGCAGTTCCTGTGATCATCGGGCGTCCTCTGAAGGAGGAAGGCATGTCTGTGAGAGAATGTAAGAGATTTCTTACAGAGCATTTCGGTTTAGCCCACAGACCGCATATTACATTGCTGGGAATTGGAATGGGAAGTCAAAAACTTCTCACTGTCCAGGGTAAGAACAGCCTGGATCAGGCGGATCTTCTGATCGGTGCCAGGAGGATGGTGGATTCTGTGAAACGTCCGGGACAGGATGTGTTCGTGGAATACAGAAGCCAGGAGATCAGGGATTATATTGATGCACACCCGGAGTATGACAATATTGTGATCGTCCTTTCCGGAGATGTGGGCTTCTACAGCGGAGCCAGAAAGCTTCTGGAAGTACTGTGTCAGGACAGTGCGGATCTGAGAGTACAGAGAAAGAACGGATCAGAGAAGAGTGAGGAAGAACGGGATAGTTCAGCACAAAATAATACAGAGATAGAGATTCAGTGTGGGATTTCCTCAGTTGTATATTTTATGTCCCAAATAGGATTGTCCTGGGATGATGCCAAAATCGTCAGTGCACATGGAAGAGGCTGTAATCTTATCTCACATATCTGTTATGCAGAAAAAGTCTTTTCCATACTTGGAACTTCAGACGGTGTAGCAGTTCTGGCAGAGAAGCTGGTAAAATACGGGATGGGTGATGTGCTCCTTTATGTGGGAGAAAATCTGTCTTATGAAAATGAGAAGATTTTTGTAAAACCAGCCAGTGAACTGACAGAATATAAGGGTGATCCTTTGTCCGTCATCTGTGCAGTAAATGAAAATGCAGGAACACGTCTGGAGACGCATGGGATCAGAGATGAGGAATTTATCAGAGGCAAAGCGCCCATGACAAAGGAAGAGGTGCGTACGGTATCCCTTTCCAAACTGCGGCTGACTGCTGATTCTGTCTGCTATGATGTGGGTGCAGGAACAGGCTCACTGTCAATAGAGATGGCACTTCGTGCTCATCAGGGACAGGTCTGGGCAATTGAGAAAAAGGAAGACGCAGTTGAACTGATCCACCGGAATAAGGTGAAATTTGCAGCGGATAATCTGGAGATTGTGGAAGGACTTGCACCGGAGGCTCTGAAAGATCTTCCGGCACCAACCCATGCTTTTATCGGAGGCTCGTCAGGAAATCTGAAAGAGATCGTGAAGCTGTTGCTTGAAAAGAACCCTCAGGTCCGGATCGTGATCAACTGTATCACTCTTGAAACTGTGTCTGAAGCATTGGAAACAGCGAAAGAGTTTGGATTTGAAGAGAATGAGATCGTACAGCTAAGTGCAGCACGTTCAAAGGCAATCGGACGTTATCATATGATGATGGGCGAGAATCCCATTTATATTATTACACTTCAGAATCCCGGGAAATAACAAATGATGCAGATATCAGGGATTACAAATTAACAGTTAAGGAAATACAGATTAACAGTTAATAGATTGGAATGCCCTGAAATTGTTGAAAAAATATAGGACAGAAACAGAGGAGAACAGGGATGGATATTCCAAGAATACTTCTTGCAGCAGGAGCCAGCGGCAGTGGCAAAACACTGATCACCTGCGGACTTCTGCAGGCACTGGTCAATCGAAAAATGAAAGTGGCATCTTTTAAATGCGGACCGGATTATATAGATCCCATGTTTCATTCCAGAGTCATCGGGACGAAATCCCGTAATCTGGACACCTTTTTTACAGATGCCGAGACTACCCGATACCTGCTTGGAAAAAATGCAGCAGACTGCGATATTGCAGTGATGGAAGGTGTTATGGGCTATTATGACGGCGTGGGTGGAATATCCACGAAAGCAAGCGCCTATGACCTGGCAGATACCACAGATACTCCGGTCATCCTTGTGGTAAACAGCAGAGGAATGAGTATTTCCCTGGCAGCTTATATCAAAGGTTTTATGGAGTACAAAGAGAAAAGCCATATCAAAGGCGTGATCTTTAACCAGATGTCTCCCATGCTTTATCCCAGAATGAAGAAGCTGGTGGAAGAACAGCTTGAGGTGGAGGTTCTTGGATATGTGCCAAAGGTAGAGGACTGTGTGATCGAGAGCCGTCATCTGGGTCTTGTGCTTCCTGAGGAGATTTCTGATCTGAGGGAACGCTTGCAGAAGCTGGCCGGAATATTGGAAGATACACTGGAAATCGACAGGATCCTTGGGCTTGCCAAAAATGCAGAGGAGCTGCAAGTGCCGGAATCTCTGATACAGAAAGACAGGACATATGGATATTGTCTGCCACAGAAGCTGCGTATCGGAGTGGCAAAGGATGAAGCCTTTTGTTTCTTCTATGAAGACAATTTCCGTCTCCTTCAGGAAATGGGGGCAGAGCTGGTTGATTTCTCGCCAATTCATGATGAACATCTTCCTGCAGATCTGGATGGGATTCTTCTTTATGGCGGTTATCCGGAATTAAATGGAGAGGCACTGGAACGCAATGCATCCATGAAAGAAGAGATTGCACAGGCAGTTAAACAGGGCATGCCATGTATGGCAGAATGCGGAGGCTTCATGTATCTTCATGAGCAGATGGAGGATATGGGCGGAGTGTTCCGGAAAACCTGCGGAGTGATCCCCGGAAAATGTTTCCGTACTCCCAGACTGACCAGATTTGGATATATCACATTAACCGCCAGGAAACCTGTTTTTGGCAGAAGTGCAGAGGAGATCGGCGAGATTCCGGCCCATGAATTCCACTATTTTGATTCTGAGAACTGTGGAAGTGACTTCCATGCGGCGAAGCCTTTAAGTAAAAGAGGCTGGGACTGTATACATAGCAGCAGTAATCTGCTGGCAGGATATCCTCATATCTATTATTATGGAAATCCCCAGATTCCCAGGGCTTTTCTCATGAAATGTCTGGAATATCATAACAAGGAGTTTTAAAAATATGTTATATTACAGTATGCCTGCCCTTGCAGCAGGCTTCATACTTGATCTTATGATAGGAGATCCCAGATGGCTGTATCATCCGGTGTGTCTGATCGGAAATCTGATCGCATTTCTGGAAAAAATACTTCGGAAGATTTTTCCGAAAACAGATAAGGGCGAACTGGCTGCAGGTATAGTGGAAGTGATCCTTGTCTGTCTGTTAAGCGGTGGAATCCCATTTCTGATCCTCCACATTCTCTATGGAATCTCAGTATGGGCGGGATTTGCACTGGAAACCTTCTGGTGTTATCAGCTTCTGGCAACGAAATCTCTGAAAACAGAGAGCATGAAAGTCTATGACAGACTGAAAAACGGAACTTTGGATGAGGCCCGTTATGCAGTATCCATGATCGTAGGCCGTGATACCCAGTCATTGACAGAGGAGGGTGTTACAAAGGCGGCAGTAGAGACTGTGGCAGAGAATGCTTCAGACGGTGTCATAGCACCGATGTTCTATATGGCAATCGGCGGAGTGTGGCTGATGTTTCTTTACAAAGGAATCAATACCATGGATTCCATGCTGGGTTATAAGAATGATAAATATCTGTATTTTGGTCGTTGCGCTGCAAAGCTGGATGATGTGGCCAATTATATTCCAGCCAGACTTTCAGGATGGCTGATGGTGGCAGCCTCTGCATTTGTAAAAATGGATGTGAAAAATGCAGCGAAGATTTACCGCAGAGACAGAAGAAATCACGCCAGCCCCAACTCTGCACAGACAGAGGCAGCAATGGCAGGTGCGCTGGAGGTACAGCTTGCAGGCAATGCTTACTATTTCGGAAAGCTTTATGAGAAACCAACCATAGGAGATGGAATCCGCCCTGTGGAGGTGGAGGATATCAGACGTTCCAATCGTCTGCTTTATGCAACAGCGATCCTGGGGGCTGTGATATTTATTCTGATCGGAAGCGCGGTGCGATATTGTTTCTTTTTATAATTCCGGTAACGTGGATTGCCGAATAGTAATTAATATAAAACATGTATAGTAAGACAGGAGACAACTGATGACAAAACATATACATGGCGGTGATGTTTATAAATATGATCACTGTCTGGATTTCTCTGCAAACTGTAATCCGTTGGGAACACCGCAGAGTGTAAAGCAGGCGATCATAGACAGCGTAGAGGACCTGAGTGATTATCCCCGTGTAGGATGCGGACCTCTGAAAGAGGCAATCGCAGATTATGAATATACAAAAAAAGAATATCTGATCTGCGGGAATGGAGCCGCAGACCTTATTTTTTCCCTCAGCAGGGCATTGAATCCAAAGAAGGCCCTTCTTCCTGCTCCTACCTTTGCGGAGTATGAACAGGCACTGGTCAGTGTTGGCTGTGAGATCAGCAGATATTATCTGAAAGAGGAAAATGATTTCTGTATACAGAAAGATTATCCGGATGTTCTGAAAAGAGAAAAGCCGGATATTATTTTCCTGTGTAATCCCAATAATCCTACAGGGATTACCATACCTCAGGACCTTCTGGAAGAAATCCTGGAAACCTGTGCCATGCAGGGAATATTTATGGTAGTAGATGAGTGCTTCCTGGATTTTGTAAAAGATCCGGAGAAATATACGCTGAAGGGAAAACTGGAAAAATATCCGGGACTTTTTATTCTTAAGGCATTTACCAAAAGATATGCGATCCCCGGTGTGCGTCTGGGCTATGGATTCTGTTCGGACAGGAAAGTACTTGACCGGATGGAGGCAGTCACCCAGCCCTGGAATGTGTCTACCATGGCACAGCAGGCAGGAATGGCAGCACTGAAGGAATCAGAATATGTGGAAGCAGGACGGCAGATCATTTTCAGGGAATCTGCATGGATGAAGGAAAAGATGAGACAGGTTGGGCTGACGGTATATCCTTCTGAAGCAAATTATATATTCTTTTACGGACCTGAGGATCTCTTTGAAAGATGTGTTGCAAAGGGGATCCTGATCCGGGATTGCAGTAACTATCTGGGGCTGAAAAAAGGATATTACCGTGTGGCAGTGAAGCTGCATGAACAGAATGAAAAGCTGATAGAGGTACTGGAAGAAGTGCTTTCATAAGTATTTATACAGGAGAAAAGGGGAAACAAAAAATGGCAAAAGCGATTATGGTGCAGGGGACAATGTCCAATGCAGGAAAAAGCCTTCTGGCAGCAGGGCTTTGCAGGATTTTTAAACAGGATGGATACAGGGTGGCACCCTTTAAATCCCAGAATATGGCACTGAACTCTTTTATTACAGAAGAGGGGCTGGAGATGGGCAGAGCTCAGGTGATGCAGGCGGAAGCAGCCGGAATTAAGCCTTCTGTGCTGATGAACCCCATTCTTCTGAAGCCTACCAATGATGTAGGCTCCCAGGTGATCGTAAACGGAGAAGTCCTGGGAACCATGAGTGCCAGAGATTATTTTAAATATAAGAAAAAGCTGGTGCCTGACATTATGAAGGCCTATGATAAACTGGCATCAGAAAATGATATCATTGTGATCGAGGGGGCCGGAAGCCCGGCGGAGATCAATCTGAAAACAGAAGATATCGTAAATATGGGAATGGCAAAGATGGCAAAGGCACCGGTGCTTCTGGTGGGAGATATTGACAGAGGTGGTGTTTTTGCACAGTTGATCGGTACAGTGGAGCTTCTGGAAGCGGATGAAAGAGAGATGGTAAAGGGTCTGATTATCAACAAATTCCGCGGCGACAAGACCATCCTTGATCCGGGAGTGCAGATGCTGGAGGAGAGAAGCCATATCCCTGTAGTGGGAGTGGCTCCGTATCTGGATATTCAGGTGGAGGATGAGGACAGCCTCACAGAAAGATTTGACAGAAAACAGGAAGTGGATCTTATTGATATTGCAGTGATCCGGGTGCCAAGGATCTCCAATTTCACAGATTTTAATCCACTGGAAAGTATCCCGGGAGTTTCCTTGAGATATGTACAGCATGTCAGTGAACTGAAAAATCCGGATATGATCATCCTTCCAGGAACAAAAAATACAATGGAAGATCTGCTGTGGATGCGGGCTAATGGTCTGGAAGCTGCAGTTTTGAAGGAAGCTGCAAAGGGTAAGATCATCTTTGGAATCTGTGGCGGTTATCAGATGCTGGGTGAGACCTTAAGTGACCCTCATCATGTGGAAGCCGGAGGAACCATCAAGGGAATGGGACTGCTTCCTATGGATACTGTTTTTGCGGAAAAGAAAACCAGAACCAGAGTTTCCGGCAGATTTCTGGAACTCGAGGGAGAGCTTCAGGCACTTTCCGGCGCAGAACTGGAGGGTTACGAGATCCATATGGGAGAAACTGTGTTAAAAGGCGAGGCCGGACACAGTGTATCCATTGAAGATCAGGTGTCAGGAGAGTGTAAGGAAGACGGTGCATACCGTAAAAATGTCTGCGGAACCTATGTCCATGGAGTTTTTGACAGGGAAGATGTGGCAGAGGCTGTTATACGTGTTCTGGGTGAGAAAAAGGGAATCGATGTATCTCAGATGACAGGAATCGATTTTGCAGCATTTAAAGAAACCCAGTATGATATCCTGGCAGCAGAACTGAGGAAGCATCTGGATATGAAGAAAATCTATGACATTCTGGAGCAGGGGATCTGATCCGGAACTATATGGTGAAAATCCAGATAAACTATAGCAATCCTCGTAAAATTTCACACTCTGATGGGCTGGATTAAGATGCATTATTTTAGAGGATTGCTATAATGAGTGATAGATGTAACTATTGTATACGGGAATTTATGGAATTTGGGAGATAAGGAATGAAAGTAGAACTGGAAAATGTAAAACCAATGGATATAGAGAAACGCAGCTTTGAGATCATCACAGAGGAACTTGGAGATAAAAAGCTGGTTCCCGGAACAGAGCTGATCGTAAAGAGATGTATTCACACAAGCGCAGACTTTGATTATGCAGAGAATCTCTGTTTCTCTGAGAATGCAGTTGAGAAAGCAATTGCTGCTATCAAAGACGGTGCCTGCATTGTGACAGATACACACATGGCAGAGTCCGGGATCAACAAGAGAGTCCTTTCCCGTTACGGCGGAGAAGTATTCTGCTTTATCTCTGACGAGGACGTAGCTGCCACAGCCAAAGCCAACGGAACCACAAGAGCTACAGCCAGCATGGATAAGGCTGCTGCCATGGGAAAGAAGCTGATCTTTGCCATCGGAAATGCCCCCACTGCGCTGGTACGTCTCTATGAACTGATTGAGGATGGCAAGCTGGATCCTGAGCTGATCATCGGTGTGCCGGTAGGCTTTGTAAACGTGGTTCAGTCCAAGGAACTGATCATGCAGGCAGACGTACCTTATATTGTAGCCAGAGGAAGAAAGGGCGGAAGCAATGTTGCCGCATGTATCTGTAATGCATTGCTTTATATGATTGATAATAACAGAGGATACTAATTCTGTATCTGACTGATATTCTTTAACAGCTTGCATGCCGGGACGAAATCTGCCACAGGCATGGAGGAGCAGGAGAGAATCAGGGTAATCTTACCGGGAGCCTCTCTCAGAAGCTGCAGGCGCAGACCATTGGTCTGTGCCTTTTTTTGAAGCTCCTGCCAGGTAAGAGTTGTGGACAGAGTCAGGGCCAGGCTGGTACCTGCGGCTCCGGTCTGGATCTGGGAATCTTTTCCAAATACTTCCCGCACAGCACTGCGGAGTGCTTTCAGCTTTACAGAATACAGACGTTTCAGCTTACGGGTCTGTGCTGCCAGGTGACCATCCCGGATAAACTGGCACAGAGCAATCTGCTCTGCCTTTGATGCTGTCTGATTATATTGGTCTGCTTTTTTTCTGTACAGTGCAGACAGCTCCGGAGGCAGGACCATAAAACTGATACGGATGGAGGGCAGCAGAAGTCTGGAAAAGGTTCCCAGATACACCACATTCTGACCGCCTGCCAGACCAAAAAGAGAAGGGGTAGGCTTCTGCAGATACACAAATTCATTTTCAAAATCATCCTCAATGACCAGACTGCCATGTGCAGCAGAGTAATTCACCAGTTCCAGGCGTCTGGAAACAGGCATAATATCACCCCATTTTGTCATATGTGCAGGGGAAACATAAATAATATCACAGTCCTTATTCCTGTAATCTACCTGAAATCCATAGTCATGGAACACAGTACTTCCCTGTACAAAAGAAGAATTGGGAAAAGAAACAGTCCGACGTTGATCAAGGAGCGGGCAGAGGATGTGCAAAAGGCTCTGGATACCTGCACCGATCACAATATCCTCCCCACTACATAGCACGTTTCTACGTTCTCTCACATAATCGGCAAGTGTATCTCTCAGGTCAGCCTCACCCTGAGGCTCTCCATAAGACAGTAATCTTTCATCCTGGCGAAGAGCGCTTTTGATATAACGTCTCCAAAGGTCAAAACGGAAACTCTCCCGATCTACTCCTGAAGAAGCAAAATCAAACCTGCAGGGTGTCTGGGTTTGTTTCTCTGTTTTTCTGACAGATGTGTGTTGTCTGTCAGCAATATCTGTCACATAATATCCGCTCTGAGCTTTGGAAATAATATATCCCTCCGCAGCCAGCTGCAGATAGGCATTTTCAATGGTAGTGCGGCTCAGCTTTAGTTCCTGTGAACATTTTCGGAGGGAGGGCATCCTGCTTCCGGGCGGGAGCTTTTTCTCCATGATCAGTTCCCTGTAATAGTGGAACACCTCCAGATACAGGTGCTCCTTTTTTTTATTCTTATCTAAAATCAATTCCATATGTAAAACTCCGATCCTTCAAACATGCTGATGGCATTCTTGAATTGCTATAGGGTTAAAAATAAACTGACCCTTAAAAAAACATTAAATCTGGCTATATTCATATATCCACTGTGATGCTATATTAATACAAAGCATAAAAGAAAGCAAGAGGAATAAAAAATTGAAAAAAATTGCAGTAATTCATGATCTGTCCGGTCTGGGGAAATGCTCTCTTACAGCAGCGATTCCTGTAATTTCCGCCATGGGAGTCCAAGCTTGTCCGCTGCCCACCGCAATATTGAGTAATCAGACAGGATATGGATCTTATTTCTGGGATGATTATACAGACCGGATGGAGCTGATCATGGACGAGTGGAAAAAAACGGGATTTACACCGGATGGTGTTTATACAGGATTTCTGGGAGATGCCAGACAGGTGGATCTGATCCTGAAATTTGTAGATATGTTCTGTACAGAGGGAACACATATCCTGGTTGATCCGGTTATGGGAGACAGAGGGGAAACATACAAAACCTATTCAGAGACTCTCTGTGAAAAAATGCGGACTCTGGTCAGAGAAGCTACAGTGATTACGCCGAACCTGACAGAGGCACTTCTTCTTCTGTATGGGGAAAGTGGGATGAAAGAAAGAATGAAAGCACTTTCTGATATGGAAGAAACACAGTTGCTTAAGAAAATTGAAAAATCTGGAAGAGATCTGACTCTGCGTTTTGGGCTGGAATCAGTTGTGATCACAGGAGTAGAGGTGTCCGGCAGTGACGGCAGAGCACGAATGGGAAATCTGGTTCTGGAGAAAGAAAAAGCAGACTGGTGTTTTTCTGTAAAAGAGGGCGGCAGTTATTCCGGAACAGGAGATCTTCTGGCATCTGTCCTGAGCGCAGGGATGGTGAGAGGAATCCCCATGAAAGCATGTGTGGAGAGGGCTGTTGAATTTCTGAGCGGAGCTATTCACGATGCAGTGGAAGAAGGAACTGACAGAAATGACGGAGTCTGCTTTGAAAAATATCTGGGGATACTGACACAGATATAAAACAGGAAATCATAGATACCAAATGCTGGATAGTTAAGTAAAATATATAACAGGAGGGATCATATTATGTCTGAATTAACAGCAAAAGAAAACATCAAAACAGCCGATACAGTGAAAAGGATCACAGCCACAGCGGTAATGGCAGCACTGACTACTTTAATGACAGCTTATATCTTCCACATTCCGGTAGGGGTGAACGGAGGATATGTACATCTGGGCGATACTATGATCTATCTGGCAGCAGCATTTCTGCCACTACCTTACGCATGTGCGGCAGGAGCGATCGGAGGTGGCCTGGCAGATCTTCTGACAGCACCTGTATGGGCGCCTGCAACCATAATTATCAAAATGCTGATCTGTCTTCCGTTTTCTTCTAAAGGAACAAAGCTGGTCACAAAGAGAAATGTAGTTGCATTATTCCTTGCATTCGCCATCTCAGCAACAGGATACTATATTGCAGAAGGAATTATGTTTGGATTTACAGCATCCTTCTTTACTTCTGTCAGCGGAAGTATTGTACAGTCAGGTGGAAGTGCCATTATGTTTGTGATCATCGGTACTGCACTTGATAAAATCGGATTTAAGACGAATATTGCGAAATAATACGAAAAATGAAACAACTGAATTTAACCGGATCAAGTAGCGAAGTGGATGATTTTATCCGCTTGACACTGAGGAGAATATAAAATGACAACAGATATCATATACAGATATAAAAATCAGGTGTATTTTAACATTACCAATAAATGTCCATGCAGATGCACTTTCTGCATCCGAAATACAGAGGATGCCATCGGTGAGGCATCCAATCTCTGGTTTGAACATGAACCTGCATTGGAAGAGATTTACAAAGCCATTGATGAGTTTGATTTTTCAGACTGTAATGAAGTGGTTTTCTGCGGATACGGAGAACCGACCATGGCTCTTGAGAACCTTATAGCAGTAAGCAAATATATCAGGGAAAGATACCCATTCCGGATCAGGCTGAATACCAACGGCTTATCTGATCTGATTCACAAACGTTCTACTGCAGAAGAAATCTGTCAGGCTGTAGACAGTATATCCATCAGCCTGAATATGCCGGATGCAGCTTCCTACAATGAAGTAGTCCGTCCAGCATACGGCGAGAAGTCCTTTGACGCCATGCTGAAATTTGCAAGAGACTGCAAGCAGTATCTTGATGATGTACGCTTCACAGTTGTAGATGTGATCGGCGAGGAAAAAGTAGAGCAGAGTAAAATCCTGGCTGCTCAGAATGGGATTCCGTTAAGAGTAAGAAAATATTCACCGTGATACAGAATAGAAAATTTCTGCTTTTGCTTTTAAATTTGTCTGAAAACTACAGCAGTCATGCACCTTACCGTGCGTGACTGCTTATTTTTTATGTTATAGGAAATTATTCCGTAATGTTCCTATAACATAAAAAGCCTTCCGGGCAGGATGAAAGTCCCCTTCTTCGAAAATTGCAAAAAGTAATAAGTAATAAGCAATAAGAGAGTGCACTTGACATATGATATTCTTTATACTATATTATATTTAACAATTAGGTTAAATGTTAAATGAAAGGCTGTGATTAACTTTTGGGATTACAGGATACTTTGAAAGCACTGGCAGATCCAATACGACGTGAGATTCTAAATTTGTTAAAGGGCGGACGGCTTTCAGCAGGAGAGATATGTGAACATTTTTCAGTGACGGGGGCGTCTATATCCAGACATCTGGCAATATTAAAGGATGCTGATCTGATCAGGAGCAAAAGGGAAGGAAAATTTATTTATTACGAACTAAATACTTCTGTATTGGAGGATGTTATGTTGTGGATCACAGACTTAAAGGGGGTATCGGATTATGAAGGAAATGATTAAAAAATATAAAGGTACATTGATCTGTTCTGTACTGGTAATGCTTGCAGGGATTTTGGTGGGTTTTACGATGGCGCAGAGCATATGGATAAACGTGTTTTTTGTAGTGACAGATTGTATACTGGTGACAATCATCTTTTATGACAACAGGAACAGACAGCAGAGCAGCAAGGTTATAGGGATGGTCATATGGATGATACCTGTTACCGCGTTAATCTATAATGGTATGGCAAGACTGATCAGTATGGATACGAATAGTGAGAATCTGTTTATGGCAGTAATTTACTTTGGAACAGGATTACTGTTTATGATCATAGGAAATTATTTGCCAAAGGTGAAACAGAATAACACCATAGGAATCAGGGTTGTATGGACATTGCAGGATGAAGAAAACTGGAGTGCAACTCATAGATTCAGTGGAAAATTATGGGTGGCATCAGGTGTCTTATGTATGCTTTGCGGCCTTTTTGGAGAAAGCATTGCTGCTTTGGTTTTGTATATTGTGAGCATTATGGCTGCTGCAATTGTCAGCATTCTTTATTCTTATCTTTTTTATAAGAAAAAAATGGCAGCCGGAGAAAAATTAAAAATCCAGTATAACAAGAAGACAATCGTATCAGTTTTTGTCGTAATATTTACTATATGGACTTTGTTCTGGGGTGGTATTGATATCAGTTTCCATGATAATGATTTTACTGTTGAGGCACAGGGATGGAGTGATTATACAGTGGATTATGAGCAGATTGACAGTATCTCATACAAAGAAAATTTATTTCAAAATGGGAATGATTGCAGAACAAATGGTATGGGAAACCTGAAGTATGGTATGGGAAATTTCAGAAATGATATTTATGGAGATTATATCCGCTACACCCATGCATCCTGCCACTCATATGTAGTTATGGATATAGGCGGAAAAATATTGGTGGTAAATGGCGCAGATGACTCAGAAACAAAGAAAATCTATGACACTCTCAGAGAGAAATGTCAGATGAATTAGTGTGTGTTTAATCGAATCAGACAAGTAGCAAAATAACAGGTATTGCGGTTATCATGGAACCATGAAGGTGATTTCTATGATAAACAGACAGTTCTACATCAATAAGATTATGCCATATGCTGATACGTCTTGTGTAAAAGTATTGACTGTCTTTATACAATCTTAATACGGAATCATAGACTTTTATACTATCTTTGAAAGCAATTGTATATAATAAAGCGCATTATGAAGATATTGCTATAGAATCATTAGTAAGGAGTTATAATCATTTATGCCGGAAAAAATGTGTAAGAAAAAACACCTGACATCTTTTCAGCTGATTATTCTGGGATTTGCAGGTGTGATCCTTTTGGGAAGTATTTTGTTGATGCTTCCGGTTTCCTCTTTGGACAAAGTGCCGACGCCATTTCATGAGGCACTTTTTACAGCCACTTCGGCAGTATGCGTTACAGGACTTGTAGTAAAGGACAGCGGAAGTTACTGGTCTGTGTTCGGACAGACAGTTATTCTTGCGCTTATACAAATAGGTGGACTTGGAGTAGTAACCGTAGCGGCAGCGGTTTCGCTTCTTTCAGGGAAAAAAATATCTCTCATGCAAAGAAGTACAATGCAGGATGCAATTTCAGCACCTAAAGTTGGAGGAATTGTCAGACTGACAAGGTTTATTTTAAAGGGGACTCTTTTGATTGAAGCAGCAGGAGCTATGTTATTGCTGCCGGTTTTTGTATCGGATTATGGCTTAAAGGGAATCTGGATGGCAGCCTTTCATTCTGTTTCTGCTTTTTGTAATGCAGGATTTGACATTCTGGGAACAGCAGATAATGCCTTTCCGTCTCTGACGGGCTATTCCGGAAATATCCTTATAAATGTGGTAATTATGCTGCTGATCATTACAGGAGGAATTGGTTTTCTTACCTGGGATGATATTTATAGGAATAAAATGAATTTTAAACGTTACCGCATGCAAAGCAAGATTATTCTCATGACTACTGTATGCCTGATTGTTTTTCCGGCATTTTTTTTCTTTGCCTGTGATTTGAAAAACCTGCCTGCGGGAGAACGCCTGTTAGCTGCCATGTTTCAATCGGTAACTACAAGAACTGCCGGCTTTAATACCATAGATATTTCAGAGATGAGCGAGGCATCAAAAGCGGTTATGATACTGTTAATGTTGATCGGTGGTTCGCCGGGTTCTACAGCAGGAGGAATGAAAACAACTACTTTTACGGTACTGATTTTAAATGCAATTGCAACCTTTCGCAGTCAGGAAAATGCAGGGGCTTTTGGACGGAGACTGGAGTATCATGTGATAAAAAATGCAGCCACAATAGCTATGCTCTATTTTACATTATTCTTTTGTGGAGGTGTTGCAATCAGCGTATACGAAGGTCTTCCCCTTTTGGATTGTCTGTATGAAGCAGCTTCAGCTGTGGGCACGGTAGGTCTGACCTTGGGAGTCACACCGGGACTTCATGTTTTTTCACAAGTTGTGCTGATCATACTGATGTATCTGGGACGCGTAGGCGGCCTGACCCTGATTTATGCAGTATTCTCAGGAAGAAATAAGGGAAATGCAAAGCTTCCTCTGGAGAAAATCACAGTTGGATGAGAAGGAGAAAAGTAATATCATGAAGAATGTATTGATTATTGGACTTGGAAGATTTGGAAGACATATTGCCATGCAGCTGAGTCAGCTTGGGCATGAAATTATGGCAGTTGACTGGAATGAAGAAAGGGTGGACAAAGTGCTTCCGTTTGTGACTAACGCCCAGATTGGGGACAGTACCAATGCTGAATTTTTACAATCCCTTGGAATTGGAAACTACGATATCTGTTTTGTGACTATTGGAGGAAGCTTTCAGAATTCTCTTGAGACCACTTCCCTTCTGAAAGAACTGGGAGCAAAACTGGTAATATCCAGAGCTGAACGTGATGTCCAGGAAAAATTTCTCTTACGTAATGGTGCAGATAAGGTGGTTTATCCAGAAAAGCAGGTTGCAAAATGGGCATCTATCCGTTACACAGATGATCATATCCTTGATTATATGGAGGTGGATGCTTCCCATGCGATTTTTGAGGTAGAAGTGCCGGAGGAATGGACTGGAAAAACTGTAGGCGGACTGGATATCAGAAAGCGTTACAATATTAATATTCTGGCAGTAAAAAATGAAGGAGAATTTAATATTGCAATTTCTCCGGATACGTATTTGGAAGAGAATAGTAAATTACTGGTGCTGGGAGAATACAGAGCTCTTCAGAAGTGCTTCCACATATAGTAAAAAAGATTTTTGACCACAACACAGCCCCATGATATAATTTTCAAAACAGTAAAAAAGGTGGGGGACAGGATGAATTTAAAAAATGTGAATCATCAGAAACGATCATTTACATGGTCTATGGAAAAACCGTCTGCAAAGGATTATTTTCTGACGGTATTTATATTTGTGGTATGCACCTTAATTGGTCTGTTGTTTCAGAAACTGAATTTTACGGATACGAACATTGTAACCATATATATTCTGGGGGTTTTGCTTACTTCGATTGTGACAGATGGCTATCTTTGTAGTGTGGCAGGCTCTTTTTTAAGTGTATTTTTATTTTGTTTTTTTCTGACAGAACCAAGGATGTCTTTCAAAACCTATGCGGTGGGTTATCCGGTGACATTTTTCATAATGCTTATTTCATCCGTACTTACGGGAGCACTTGCAGCAAAGCTGAAAACACATGCAAAGCTGTCTACACAGCTTGCTTTTCGTGCACAGATTCTGTTCGATACAGACCGTCTGCTGCAAAATGCAAAAGGGGAAACAGAGATTCTTGATGTCACCTGTACACAGCTTCTCCGTTTATTAAACCGCAATATTACAGCATATGTAGTAGAAAACGGAACTTTATCAGAGGGAAAGCTTTTTTCCGGGGAAAAAGAGGACACAGAAGATTTTTTGATACCAGAAGAGCAGCAGATAGCCAGATGGGTCTGTGAAAACAGACAGCATGCCGGTGCGTCCACACACCATTTTCCTCAGGCTAAATGTTTATATCTGGCAATCCGGAGCGGGGATAATGTTTACGGTGTGATCGGGATACCATTGCAAAAAGAAACACTGGATACTTTTGAATACAGTATCCTGTTGTCTGTAATAAATGAATGTGCGCTTGCAATGGAAAATGCGAAAAATGCATTAGAAAAAGAAAAAAATGCAGTTATGGCCAAAAATGAACAGTTGCGGGCAGATCTTCTTCGGGCGATTTCGCATGATCTTCGTACGCCGCTTTGCTCCATTTCCGGTAATGCAGATATGCTGCTTGGCAATAGCGACCGTCTGGACGAAGCTACAAAACATCAGATTTATAGCGATATCTATGATGATTCTGAATGGCTGATCGGAGTTGTGGAGAATCTGCTTTCCATTACCAGACTGAATGACGGAAGACTGAAATTTAAATTTACAGACCAGCTTCTGGATGAGGTGATTGCAGAATCCCTGAGGCATATCAGCCGGAAACATGATGATTATAAAATTGTGACAGACTGCGAAGAACTTGTTCTTGCACGTATGGATGTACGTCTTATTATGCAGGTTCTGGTAAATTTAGTTGACAATGCAATAAAATATACACCACCGGGTTCTGTGATCTGCATTCGGGGAACGAAAACAGATGGAAAAGCGCAGATAAGTGTGGAAGATAATGGCCCGGGAATTCCGGAAGAAATGAAAACACATATTTTTGAGATGTTTTATACAGGGAAAACAACAGTTGCGGATAGTCACCGAAGTCTGGGACTTGGACTGGCACTTTGCCACTCTATTATAGAAGCACATGAAGGAACCCTGGTTTTGACAGATCATGATCCTCATGGATGCAATTTTACTTTTACTTTACCCTTAAGCGAGGTGACATTAAATGAATAAAACATTAATTCTGGTGGTTGAGGATGACAGACCCATACGCAATCTGATCGTTACTACATTAAAAACACATGACTATAAATATCTGGCTGCAGAAAACGGATTTTCAGCCATTCTGGAAGCTTCGTCCCACAATCCGGATATTGTTCTTCTGGATCTGGGGCTTCCTGATATGGAAGGGGTAGAAGTGATAAAAAAAATCCGTACCTGGTCGAATATGCCGATTATTGTGATCAGCGCCAGAAGTGAGGACACAGATAAAATAGAGGCGCTGGATGCAGGAGCGGATGATTATATTACGAAACCGTTCTCTGTTGAGGAATTACTTGCGCGTATCCGTGTCACCCAGAGGAGACTTGCGGTTATGCAGAGCGGAGAGCAGATAGAAAGCTCTGTTTTTGAGAATGGTGGATTAAAGATAGACTATACGGCAGGCTGTACATATCTGAAGGGAGAGGAATTGCATCTGACACCTATAGAATATAAGCTGCTCTGCCTTTTGTCCCGCAATGTGGGAAAGGTATTGACACATACCTATATTACCCAGCAGATTTGGGGACGATGTTCGGATAATGACGTTGCTTCTCTTAGAGTTTTTATGGCAACATTGCGAAAAAAACTGGAGCCTGAGAAAAATGGAGTGCAATACATTCAGACACATATTGGCATTGGATATCGCATGCTTAGAATTGAGAAGTAAAAAGCTAGTACATCGTTTCGTAAATAACTATACCAATCGCGTAGGATGCGGATTCGAGTGTGCAGGTCTAAAAACGCAGGCGTAGCGGGCTACGCTGAGGCTTTTAGACCTGTGCACTCGGATTTGCAGACAAGTGAGTGGTATAGTTATTTCGAAAACGATGTACTAGATACGGAGTATGTCACAGAGGATATCGCCCAACCATCTGATTTGATGATACAACAATATCTTATTTTTATAGCAATCCTCGTAAATAATGCATTTAAGAGGATTGCTATAGATTTATTTCTCATAATATAATAAGAAGGAACCCTCCCAATATTAACAGCAATGAGGAAACAACTGAAAAGATCTGGGCTCCTACACCTGGGGTGCCGCCCTGTTTGATCGCTTCATCGCGGTCAAGTTTATTTTTCATCAGATTCTCTGTGATTCCGGGTGCGGATTTGAGAGTCTGTCCGTCCTGTATGCCGATAGCAGTTACGGTTTGCCCTGTTTCGAAATCAGCAGCAGAATAATAATAACGAACATCATATTCTTTATGTGAACGTGTCGTCTGGTTCGATGGTTCTATAAAATGCTTCTGTGTATAGGTGTTATCCGGTACATATGTATAACCGGCAGATGATAATGCTGCCTTGTCGTAATCTTCCCAGGTTTTGGTCAGCATAATATCATCAATAAAATCCTGCGAAAGTGCATAATTTCCAATTTTCCCCTGACCTGATACCGGCATGCTGCTGAAAGATGAATTCCATTCCAGAACGCCATATTTCTTTTCGTCGTCAGTCATTGCCTCTTTCTTTTTGGAGGAAGATTTTGTTAATTTCATTGTCTGTTTTGAACTTGAAATGCGGATGCTGTCAAAGTCCAGTCCAAGCTCATCATCATGTGCCGGTTCAGTCAGCTCAAATGTGCCGCATACAATGACGGTTTTTCCATCGTTTTCCGGGTCGATCGTATCTGCTGCATCAACGTAAACTGCGTCTTTCAGAGCTGCTTTTGTTTTGGGGTTATCCACAAAGATCATCTTTAAAGCAGATACAAAAAAGAATATTCCGATTATTACAAGGAGAACCCCTCCTGCTTTCTTCAATATCTTCATAAATTTCATCACCTTCCCTTTCTGTTAATATTTTCTGCAAGTATCTCAATCATATTATTACATATTTTAATTCGTTTGCCACTGTCACTTGCGATAGTAACAGGTTGCATTATTTTCTGGAATTACGATAGGATTCATGATATTATAAACAGTAATAAGACGGATAACAATAAGAAGGTATGCTTTATAAATGGAAGGGGATATAAGATGGCAGGATTAAAAAAACTTCCAATTGGAATTGAGAATTTTGAAGAGATGCGTCGGGAAGATTTCTATTATGTAGATAAGTCACATGTAATTGGACAATTGCTTACCCAGTGGGGAAAGGTAAACCTGTTTACCCGTCCGAGACGCTTTGGAAAATCCCTGAATATGAGTATGCTCCAGAGTTTTTTTGAGATTGGAAAAGATAAGACTTTGTTTGATGGGCTGAGGATTTCAGATAATCAGGAATTATGTGAAAAATATCAGGGGAAATTTCCGGTGGTTTCTGTCAGTCTGAAGGGAATCAATGGTGCCACATATGAGGAAGCCCGCAGATTTCTCATAAAAACAATCAATGAAGAAGCCCGCAGGCTATCCGTACTTTCAGACAGCACAGAGCTTGATGAGACAGATCACGAATTGCTGATACAGTTAAAGAAAAAAGAAATGACAAACGATTCTCTGGTGTACAGTATCCGTGAGCTGACAGAATTGCTGGAAAAGCACTATGGCAGCAAAGTAATTGTTCTGATCGATGAATATGACGTACCTCTGGCAAAGGCAAATGAAAATGGCTATTATGATGAAATGGTATTTCTGATCCGCAATTTATTTGAGAATGCATTAAAAACCAACAGCAGTCTGAAATTCGCAGTGCTGACAGGATGCCTGCGGATTGCAAAAGAAAGCATTTTTACAGGTCTTAACAACTTTAAGGTTTATTCCATTACAGATAAGAGTTTTGATGAAACATTTGGATTTACAGATGCGGAAGTAAAGGAACTCCTCCGGTATTATGGACAGGAAAAATATTATGAGACAGTGAAAGAGTGGTATGACGGCTACCGGTTTGGAAATGTGGCTGTTTATTGTCCATGGGATGTGATCAATTTCTGCAGCGATCATCTGGCAGATCCCGGACTGGAACCGAAGAATTACTGGGCGAATACAAGTGGAAACAGTGTGATCAGCCATTTCATTGACAGTGTGGGAAAACCACAGAAGCTGACCAGAATGGAACTGGAACAGCTGGTAAATGGAGGAATTGTCCAGAAAGAAATTAATTCTGAGCTTACCTATAAGGAATTATATTCTTCCATAGACAATCTGTGGAGCACACTTTTTATGACCGGATATCTGACACAGAGAGGGGAATCCAGTGGCAACAGGTATAATCTGGTCATTCCCAACAGAGAAATCCGAAATATTATCACCAATCATATTCTGAAAATGTTTAAAGAAAATGTAAAGGACGATGGAAAAACAGTAAGCGATTTATGTGATGCACTGCTGAACAAAAATCCGGAAAAAGTAGAGTTGATTTTTACAGAATATATGAAAAAAACGATCAGCATAAGAGATACCTTTGCCCGGAAACCAACGAAAGAAAATTTCTATCATGGATTGCTGCTTGGTATTCTGGGATTCAAAGAGAACTGGTCAGTAATGTCAAATCGGGAATCAGGAGACGGATTCGGGGATATTCTGATCCGTATAGAAGATGAAGATGTGGGAATTGTGATCGAAGTAAAATATGCAGATGACGGAAATCTTCAGGGAGAGTGCGAAAAAGCACTTCAGCAGATTATAGATATCAGATATACTGAGGCGTTAGAGCAGGAAGGGATTCATACAATCATAAAATATGGAATCGCCTGTTACAGAAAGAAATGTAAAGTTTTGATGAGAATAGATAAACAGTAAACACAGTTTTGACCTCATTACCGAATGCAGAATGAACGGTAATGAGGTCTCGTCATGTTATCCTTTAAAGAAGAAGCTTTTTCCGTGTTTACAATTGACATCTTAACAAGAAATGATTATGATATTTCTGACAGCGTTTTTTTGCTGTCCGGATATCATATCAAATCAAATACCCTGTTGCCAGTGGGATATTTGATTTGATATGAAATGAATGAGGAATGGTGAAATACGAAGGAGAGTTAGAAATTATGAGTATTTCCATGATTGGAATTGACCATAATATGGCACCGGTGGATATTCGTGCGAAATTTGCATTTACAAAGAAAAATGCCGGTGAAGCAATGGAAAAAATAAAGAATGAAAATGGAATATATGGATGTGTGATCCTGTCCACCTGTAACCGCCTGGAGGTCTGGGCAAGTGTGGATGATGAGGAGGAAGAAGTCTGTCTTTATGACTGCCTCTGCAGGATAAAGGGAATTACTGAGGATTCTTACAGACAATATTTTGTAGAGCGTAAGGATCAGGAGGCAGTTGAGCATCTTTTTTATCTTACCAGTGGTCTGAAATCACAGATTATAGGGGAGGATCAGATCCTTACACAGGTGAAGGATGCCCTGAATCTGGCAAGAGAGAATTTTGCGGCAGATGGTGTTCTGGAGGTTCTGTTCAGAATGGCTGCCACAGCAGGAAAGAGGATTAAGACAGAGGTTCCTTTTTCCCATGGAAATCCGTCAGTGATCCATCAGGCCATCGGATTTCTGGCAGAGAAAGGGTATTCTCTCAGGGATAAGACCTGTATGGTCATCGGTAACGGTGAGATGGGGAAGGTGGCTGCTCAGGCTTTGCAGGAGGCAGGTGCAGATGTGACAGTGACCATCCGTCAGTACAGAAGCGGAGTTGTGAATATTCCGCTAGGCTGTAAGCGCATTAATTACGGTGACAGAATGGAGTATGTGCCGCAGTGTGACCTTGTAGTGAGTGCAACTGCAAGCCCGAATTTCACATTAAGAGAAGAATTATTCCAGGGAATCCGGACAAAGGATGACCTGATTCTGATCGATCTGGCAGTTCCCAGAGATATAGAGCCATCTGTTGGAAAGATTCAGGGGGTCACACTTTATGACATGGACAGCTTCCGTATAGAGGAGGTTCCTGCAGAACTTCAGGAAAATCTGGAGGCAGCAGGCGCGATCGTAAGAGAGCAGATGGATGAATTTTTCCAATGGCTGGATGGAAGAGACCTGATCCCAAGAATTCAGGATATTAAAGATGAGGCAGTCAATGACCTGAATTTAAGGATTGCAAAGATATTAAAGAAAACACCTATGGAAGAGGATGACAGGCAGAATCTGGTCCATGCAGTGGATACGGCAGCAGGAAAAGTAGTAAATAAACTGATCTTTGGTCTGCGTGACAGTCTGAATCAGGAGATTTTCCTTGAGTGTGTGGCAGGACTGGAGAAAATATATGAAGAATAAGCCGTATTTTCCAATGTTTATAGACTTATCAGATAAGAATATCGTGGTTGTAGGCGGCGGAAACATTGCAACCCGTCGAGTGAAAACCCTTTTATCATTCACCAGAAATATCAGAGTCATTGCTCCGAAGGTCACCATGGAGATGATGGAGCTTGGCAAAGCCGGCTATGTAGAGTTGATCACACGTCCGGTGAAGCGTACAGACTTTGCGATGGCATATATGGTGATCGCAGCTACAAATGACAGAAAGTTAAATGATGAGATCCACAGGATCTGCAGGCAGGAAGGCGTTTATGTTAATGTAGCCAGCGACAGAGAACAGTGCGATTTTTATTTCCCCGGGATCTATATGGAGGATGGACTGGTGGTGGGAATCACAGCCAGCGGTCTGGATCATAAAAAAGCGCGCAGGATAAGAGAAGAAATCCAGAATGCCCTGGAGAGGGTTGCGCAGGAAGATGAGAATGAGGAGGGAAATGATGACTGAGGTGATCATTGGAAGTAGAGAGAGTAAGCTGGCCGTTCTCCAGAGTGAGATGGTAAAAAGCTACATAGAACAGAAAAACCGTGAAAAAAATGCCGGTTCTGAAATAACAGTAAATATCCTGACTATGAAAACAACAGGAGATATTATTCTGGACCGTACCCTGGATAAGGTGGGCGGAAAAGGATTGTTTGTAAAAGAACTGGACAGGGCATTGCTAGATGGTAAAAGCAATCTGTCTGTACACAGTCTTAAGGATATGCCTATGGAGGTTCCAAAAGAGCTTCCCCTTCTGGCCTTTTCAAAGCGTGAGGATCCAAGAGATGTACTGGTGCTTCCTGAGGGAGTGGCGGAGCTGGATCCGGATAAACCTCTGGGATGTTCCAGCTTAAGGAGAACTCTTCAGTTAGAGAAGCTGTATCCTGAGATGGAGGTAAAGAGTATCCGTGGAAATCTGCAGACAAGGCTTCGCAAGCTGGATGAAGGAGAGTATTCCGGGCTGATCCTGGCAGCGGCAGGTCTGAAACGACTGGGGCTGGAAAGCAGGATCAGCAGATATTTTACACCAGATGAGATGATTCCTTCAGCAGGTCAGGGAATCCTGGCTGTGCAGGGACGCAAAGGTGAGGATTATGGGTATCTGGACGGATACTGTGACAGGGATGCCTGGATTGCAGGAACTGCAGAGCGCGCATATGTAAAATATCTGGACGGAGGATGTTCTTCGCCTGTAGCTGCATTTGCAGAGGTGGACGGAGATGAGATCTTTATCCGCGGTTTATATTACAGTGAAGCTACAGGAAAGTGGCTTACAGGTCAGATCAGAGGTGCAGCAGAGGATGGAGAGAAGCTTGGAATTGCACTTGCAAAGCAATTGAAATCTGACTGTGAGGGAAGATAAAAAAATTTATAAAAAGAAAATTCTTGTGACGCAAAAAGGAGAGGTAACATGGCAGCTGGCAAGGTTTGGCTGGTTGGTGCGGGACCGGGTGATATCGGGCTTTTTACATTAAAGGGCGCAGCGGTTCTGCAGCAGGCAGATGTGGTAGTATATGACAGTCTGGTAGGCGAAGGGGTTCTGGCAAAGATCCCGGAGCATGCCAGACTGATTAATGTAGGTAAAAGAGCAAATCACCATACAATGGTGCAGGAGGATATTAATAAGGTTCTTCTGGAAGAAGCTGAAAAAGGAAATAAAGTGGTAAGGCTTAAAGGTGGAGATCCCTTTCTCTTTGGAAGAGGCGGGGAGGAACTGGAACTTCTTTCTGAGAATGGAATCCCTTATGAGATCGTGCCCGGAGTGACATCTCCCATCTCTGTTCCTGCTTACAATGGGATTCCTGTGACACACAGGGATTTCTGTTCGTCCTTACATATTATTACAGGACATAAACGCGCAGGGCAGGAGTATGATATAGATTTTAAGGCACTGACCCGGACAAAGGGAACACTGGTGTTTCTCATGGGAATTGCAGCACTGGAGGATATCTGCAAAGGGCTTCTTGCAGGCGGAATGGATCCGAATGTGCCGGCAGCAGTTCTTCAGAAAGGAACAACAGCAGGACAGAAGCGGGTGGTTGCTACTGTAGGTACCCTCAAGGAAGAGGTGGACAGACAGGGGATAGAGACACCTGCCATTATTGTTGTGGGAAAGGTATGTTCTCTGGCTGACAAATTTGCCTGGTATGAGAAGCTTCCTCTGGCAGGCTGGAAGGTTCTGGTCACAAGACCAAGACAGCATATTTCAAAGACAGCAGATCTTCTCCGTCAGAAAGGTGCCGAGGTTCTGGAGCTGCCGTCTATCTGTACAGTACCTGTTGAGGATAATGGCAGACTGTATGAGGCATTTGAGAAACTGGATACTTATCAGTGGATCATTTTTACAAGCCCTGCAGGTGTGGAGATCTTTTTTGACGAGATGGACAGAAAAGAGATGGATGTGCGCAGCCTGGGACAGGCGAAGATCGCAGTGATCGGTGAAGGAACGAAGAAAAAGCTGAAAGAGCATCACCTGCTGGCTGATTTTGTGCCAGGTGTGTATGACGGAGATACTCTTGGAGCAGAGCTTGCAAAAGAACTTCAGGGAAATGAAAAAATTCTGATCCCAAGAGCCGAAGCCGGAAATAAAAAGCTGACAGAATTGCTGGAGCAGACAGGGGCACAGGTGGATGATATTGCAACCTACACTACTCGTTATGAGAAGAGCAGACTGATCGATGAGAAGAAAGAACTGGAGACAGGAAGTGTGGACTGTGTAGTATTTACCAGTGCATCCACTGTAAAGGGCTTTGTGGAAGGCACAAAGGGACTGGACTATACGAAGGTAAAAGCTGCCTGTATCGGAAAACAGACCAAAGCTGCAGCAGATGCTTATGGTATGCAGACCTGCATGGCAAAGAAGGCTACCATCGAAAGTCTCATAGAGCTTGTGGAAGAGATGAAACAGGAAAACTGATAACTATTCTGCAAAAAATGGAACAGTTATGAGAATTGTTGATAAAAGGAGCAAAAAGACATGGATTTAATTCAGAGACCAAGAAGATTAAGAGGCAGTGAAAATTTAAGAAAAATGGTAAGAGAGACAAGAATGGACAAGTCTTCCCTTATCTATCCCTTATTTGTAAAAGAGGGAACAGGAATCGAAGAAGAGATCCCTTCTATGGAAGGACAGTTTCGCTACAGTGTAGACCGTCTTCCTTTTGAACTGGAACGTCTGCAGAATGCAGGAGTAAACAGCATTATGCTGTTCGGTATCCCGGATCATAAGGATGAGGTGGGAAGCGGTGCGTACGACCCCAACGGAATCGTACAGAAAGCCCTGAGAGAAGCAAAGAAACAGTTCCCAGACATGTACTATATCACAGATGTATGTATGTGTGAGTACACTTCACACGGACACTGCGGAGTGCTCTGCGGTCATGATGTAAATAATGATGCAACACTGGAATTACTGGCTAAGACAGCTGTTTCCCATGTAGAGGCAGGCGCAGATATGGTAGCTCCCTCTGATATGATGGACGGACGTGTACGTGCTATCCGTGAGGCTCTTGATGCGAACGGACATTATGGAGCACCGATCATGTCCTATGCAGTAAAATATGCATCTGCTTTCTACGGACCATTCCGTGATGCTGCAGGCTCTGCACCGTCCTTTGGTGACAGAAAGAGCTACCAGATGGATTTTCACAACAGAAGAGAGGGAATGAAGGAAGCTCTTACAGATGTGGAAGAGGGCGCAGATATCATTATGGTAAAACCTGCCATGTCTTATCTTGATATGGTCTCTGAGGTATCAAAGGCTGTAAATGTGCCGGTTGCAGCGTACAGTGTAAGCGGTGAATATGCAATGGTGAAAGCAGCTGCAAAGATGGGATGGATCGATGAAGAACGTATTATGTGTGAGATGGCAGTCAGTGCATACCGTGCAGGTGCCCAGATCTATCTTACTTATTATGCAAAAGAACTTGCAAAATGCATGGATGAAGGGAGAATCGGCTGATGGGTTTATCAGAAGAATTATTTGACAGAGCAGTGAAAGTGATCCCGGGCGGTGTAAACAGTCCGGTACGTGCGTATGGTCCGATCGGTATGGCACCGAGATTTATTGACCGTGCAGACGGATGTTATATTTATGATGTTGAGGGAAATGAGTATGTGGATTATATTGATTCCTGGGGACCGATGATCCTGGGACACAATTTCCCGGAAGTAAAAGAAAGCGTGCTGAAAGCATGTGAAAAAGGTCTGAGCTTTGGATGCGCAACTGCAATTGAAGTGGAGATGGCAGAGTTTATCTGTGATCATATTCCGCATGTAGATATGGTGCGTATGGTAAACTCCGGTACAGAGGCTGTTATGAGTGCAGTCCGCGTTGCCAGAGGATTTACAGGAAAGAATAAGATCATTAAGTTTGCAGGATGTTATCATGGACACAGTGATGCCATGCTGGTAAGCGCAGGTTCCGGTGTTATGACAAGCGGTGTGCCGGACAGTGCCGGTGTGCCGAAAGGATGCACAGAGGATACCATGACAGCTGTTTATAATGATCTGGACAGTGTACGTGCTCTGATGGAGCAGGCAGATGGCCAGACTGCTGCAGTGATCGTTGAGGCTGTCGGAGCCAACATGGGTGTGGTTCCACCTAAGAAGGGATTCCTTGAAGGTCTGAGAAAGCTTTGCGATGAGTATGGTGCGCTTCTGATCTTTGATGAGGTTATTACTGGTTTCCGTTTGGCTTTCGGCGGTGCTGCTGAGTATTTCGGAGTGAAACCGGATCTGGTTACTTATGGTAAGATCATTGGTGCGGGTATGCCAGTTGGTGCTTATGGCGGAAGAAGAGAGATCATGGAGCTGGTTTCTCCGGTTGGTAAGGTTTATCAGGCTGGTACTTTAAGCGGTAATCCGATTGCTATGGCTGCGGGACTGACTCAGCTGAAATATCTGTATGAGCATCAGGAGATTTATAAAGATCTGGAGAAGAAAGGGGAGAGACTTTACGGCGGAATGGAGAAGATTTTGGCTGAAAAAGGACTGCCTTATCATGTGAATCATGTATCTTCTTTGGGAAGTCTGTTCTTTACGGAGCAGGAGGTTGTGGATTATACTTCTGCCAAGAGTGCGGATATTAAGGCGTTTTCTGAGTACTTTAAGGGGATGCTGGCACAGGGGATTCATCTGGCACCGTCTCAGTTTGAGGCTATGTTCCTTTCTGTGGCACATACAGATGAGATTATTGACAGAACACTTGAGGCTGTTGGAAATTGTTTTAAATAAGAATGAAAAAATGGCTGCTGTTTCAGAGATGGGATGGCAGCTTTTTTGATAAAGGGGCGCCCGGCAGAAAAATAGTTTGGTTCAGGTGCGGTTTCGCGAGCTGGAAATCAGAGATGTGGAATGTAGTTAAAGGAGAGGGAAGAATCGGGAATTGTTAGAACCGGGTAACTTTGGATTTGGAAAAATACATAAAAATAGGGTGTGCTGTATTGTGAGTATTGGCAAAATGTGCTATAATATCGACATCATATGGCAGTGCCGGCCAGAACAAATAGGCAGAAGATTAGTGCATCGGGAATTGAACAGCCATGATTTATGAAGGATTAGATGGCTGTTTAATTGATGATGTATTGAAAAGGACAGCAGGAGGCAAGAAGCATTATGAGTGAAAAAAAATATGTAGCTTATGTGGGTTGTTACACACATGGCTCTTCCAGACAGGGAATTCATGTTTATGATGTTGATGTGGAGAATGGTATTCTTACAGAGCGCAGCAGTGTTGAAGTAAGCAATGCGTCCCACATGGCTGTTTCGAAGAATGGTAAGTATCTTTATTCTATCGAGGATGAGGGTGTTGCAGTGTTTGAACGTGATAAGAACGGTGATCTTTCACGTATCAACAGTGTGAACATTGATGGAATGAGAGGCTGTTTCCTTTCTACAGATGTTGACGGCAAATATCTTTATGTTGCCGGATACCATGACGGTAAGGTGACCGTTGTACATACTCATAAGGACGGCAGACTGGGAAGTCTGATGGATGGTGTGTTCCATACAGGACTTGGAAGTGTTGCAGAGCGTAACTTCCGTCCGCACGTAAACTGTGTTCGTCCGACTCCGGATAATAAGTATCTCTGTGCGGTAGATAATGGAATTGATCAGGTGAAGATTTATCGTATTAACAAGCAGCGTGGTAAGCTGGAGTTAGTAGATATTCTTAGATGTCCGAGAGAGAGCGGTCCGCGTATTATCCGTTTCAGTGATGATGGTAAGTTTGCTTATATTTTGTTTGAACTCAGTAATGAGATTAAGGCTTACAAGTATGATGGAAGTGGTAAGGCTCCGGAGTTTGAGCTGGTTCAGACGATTGAGACAAGTGCGAAGAAAGATGTACATGATACACATAATGCGGCATCCGGACTGTCGCTTGCAAATGATGGCAAGCATCTGTTCTGCACAACAGCAGGTGAGGATACAGTTTCCATGTTTGAGCGTGATGAGGAAACTGGTATGCTGACAAGAAAGTTTACACTTCCGATCAGCGGCGAATATCCGAAAGATCTGGTACTTTTACCGGATGACAAGCACCTGGTACTGGCTAATCATGTAAGCAATACACTGACTACTTTTACAGTGGATTATGAAAAGAATATTATCGTAATGAATGGCAAGCCGATTAAGATTGCGCAGCCGAACAGCATCAGAATCTGGCCGGTTCCGGAAGAATAATCAGTGGGTTCAATGAATTGATATCAGATAAGATGATAAAAAAATCCCTCCGCCATAAGAGGAAAATTCTGGCGGAGGGATTTTTCTGTCTGGTCATCCTGATAAACTGCGGAGCAGTTATTTGGTCATGAATAACATTGGATTCTAATTTTACTATTTATCACAAAGATAAAAATCACGAACTCTATCCATACGTGCGCTCATATTAGTGAAGAGTGCATCTGCCAATGTGATGGCAGCCATGGATTCGACTACAACAACTGCTCTCGGAACAATGACCGGATCGTGGCGGCCGTGGATTTCCAGGGAGAGTGGTTCTTTATCTTTGGTAACAGTCTGCTGCGGCTGGCTGATGGATGGAGTTGGCTTGATGTGGGCGCGGAGGACGATTTCACTGCCGTCGCTGATGCCGCCCATGATGCCGCCTGCATGGTTGGAGTTTTTGACGATTTCGCCGTCTTTGATGGTGAAGCCATCGTTGTCGGTGGAGCCATTTAAGGAAGTTACACCGATACCGTCGCCGATCTCAACAGCTTTAACTGCTCCGATAGACATTAAAGCATGTGCAAGAAGAGCACTGAGTTTATCAAAGACCGGATCGCCGAGGCCTGCCGGGGTTCCAGTGATGCGGCATTCGATAACCCCGCCTGCACTGTCCTGATTCTTCATGCATTCTTCCAGATATTCTCCGGCTTTGGCTGCTGCCTGTGCGTCTGGCATGTAGAACGCATTGTTGTTGATCTCTTCTTTATCAAAGGAAGTGATTTCTACAGGTCCGATAGATTTTGTGTAGGTGCAGATGGAAATACCGAGTTCTCCTAAGATTTTGGAGGCAATGGCGCCTGCTGCAACTCTACCAATGGTTTCACGTCCTGAAGAACGTCCGCCGCCTCTGTAATCGCGGAAACCGTATTTCTGGTCAAAGGTATAGTCTGCATGTCCCGGACGGTAGGAATACGCGATGTTTCCATAGTCTCTGGAACGCTGATCTGTGTTTCTTACCATTAAAGAGATTGGAGTACCGGTAGTTTTTCCCTCAAAGACTCCGGAGAGGATCTCTACCAGATCGCCCTCTTTGCGGGCAGTGGTGTATCTGCTCTGCCCAGGTTTTCTTCGGTCAAGAAAAACCTGAATATCTTCTTCACAGAGCGGAAGTCCTGCAGGGCATCCGTCTACTACGGCTCCGAGAGCTTTTCCGTGGGATTCACCCCAGGTAGTTACCTTGAATTTATTTCCAAATGATGACTGACTCATATGATTTATATCCTTTCTTTGTTGATCTATTGTGCTTTGCGGTGTTACTGAGAAGGGAGTAAACAGTAACTTTGCTGCTGTTTGCTGCTCTGGTTTTGATTACGGAAATCTTCCTGATATATTAATCAGATCAAGTAAGTCCCCTGCTTCAATTGAGAATATCCGCCTGACTGTAATATAGATGAGAGCTGCAATTTTTATGTAGTGTGTACATGTAGCGGGCACATATATGACTTTATTATAGCGAAGTGTAAAAGTTTTGTAAACCGAAAGCATATGAATTGACAAAAATTCATGTTCAAACTATAATGATTGTTGAGTCTTTGTACAAAAACAGGACATAGTGTAAGCTGTGATACAGGGATGAGGAGCAGCTTATATACGAGGGGAAATCGAGAGAAGAAGGGAAGTGTGGATCGTGGTAAGGATTTTTAAGACAATCGATGGCTCAATCCATGAAATACAGGAACCTCAGGAGGGATGCTGGATTGCACTGACGAATCCTACAGCAACAGAGATTTTTGAAATTTCCGAGCAGTTTGGGATAGAGGTGGACGATTTGCGCGCGCCTTTGGATGAGGAAGAACGTTCCCGTATTGAAGTGGAGGACAATTATACCCTTATCCTTGCAGATGTACCTGCGATTGAAGAACGTAATGAGAAGGACTGGTATGTGACCATCCCTCTTGGTATCATAGTAACTCAGAAGATGATCTTTACAGTCTGTCTGGAGGACACCCAGGTGCTGACCAGATTTATGGAAGGCAGAGTGAGAAACTTCTATACGAATATGAAGACACGTTTCATTCTGCAGATCCTGTACCGTAATGCGAGCATGTATCTGAGATATCTGCGTATTATAGATAAGAAGAGCGAGCAGATAGAGGAGAAACTTCATCTGTCTACAAGAAATCAGGAGCTGATGGAGCTTCTGGAACTGGAGAAATCACTGGTATACTTTACAACATCTCTGAGGTCAAACGAGATGGTGCTGGAGAAACTGCTGAAGGTTGAGAGCATCAAGAAGTATCCGGAGGACACGGAGCTTCTGGAGGATGTTATCATCGAGAACAAGCAGGCCATCGAGATGGCGAATATCTACAGCGGGATCCTGAGCAGTATGATGGGGACTTTTGCTTCCGTTATTTCCAATAATCTGAACATCGTTATGAAAGTACTGGCAGTCATCACCATTGTCATGAGTATACCGACCATTATTTTCAGTGCTTACGGTATGAACGTAAGTGCTTTGGGAATGCCGTTTTCAAGGACATCGTGGGGATTTTTGATCATTATCATTCTCTCCATTGTGGCAAGTATCATTGCGGCGGTATTTCTTTCCAAGAAGAAATTTTTCTGATTTAGCAAAGGAGACTTATGAAATTTATTGACAAACTGGAACGAAAATTTCACGGACGCGGAATTGAGAATCTTACGATCTATATTATCGTAAGTTATGTGCTGGGATACGCGCTGATGATCCTGAATCCAAGTGTATTAGGTATGTTGACTTTAAATGTTTCCAAGATCCTTCAGGGACAGATATGGAGACTGGTCACATGGGTTATTTATCCACCGTCTACATCATCTACGCTGTGGTTTGTGATCGCGATTTTGTTCTTTTATTATCCGATCAGTGCATCACTGGAACGTACATGGGGATCATTTAGATTTACCGTGTATATTATATCAGGAATGATTTTTACGGTAATTTCTGCATTTATTTTTTATTTTATTACAAAAGGAGTGTTTGATCCTTTTCTGAATGGAGCACAATTTTCTACGTATTATATCAGTCTGTCTATTTTCCTGGCATATGCGCTGACATATCCGGATATGAGAGTCATGCTGTACTTTGTAATCCCGATCAAGATGAAGTGGATGGCAATCGTATATGCCCTGATCGTGACATATGACATTGTGAGATATGTCATGGGTGGAGCATGGTTTATGGCATTGCCGATCATTGCATCCTTACTGAACTTTATCATCTTCTTCCTGAGCACAAGAAATCTCAGCCGATACAATCCGAAAGAAGTCCATCGGAGAAATCAGTTTAAGAGAGCAATGGGAGAAAGCAAGACGGTTCCATTCCCTGGCAGTTCACAGGGAGTGACGAAACATAAATGTGCAGTCTGTGGCCGTACAGAGAAAGATGATCCAAATCTGGAATTCCGTTTCTGTTCCAAATGCAACGGAAACTATGAGTACTGTCAGGATCATTTATATACACATATACACAAGAAGTAAGAGGAGACAAGATTATTATGAAAAAAGTACCATTTGTCACCCTGGAGAAGCTCCAGGAAATCAACGAACAGTTTCCAACCCCTTTCCATCTTTATGATGAAAAGGGCATCCGTGAGAATGCCAAAGCAGTAAAAGAAGCATTTGCATGGAATAAAGGTTTCAAAGAATTCTTCGCTGTAAAGGCAACTCCAAACCCATTCCTGATCAAAATTCTTCAGGAGTATGGCTGTGGATGTGACTGCTCTTCCATGACAGAGCTGATGATGTCCAAAGCAATCGGATGCAAAGAAGGAGACATTATGTTCTCTTCCAATGATACACCGGAAGAAGAGTTCAAATATGCAAATGAGATCGGTGGAATCATCAACCTGGATGATATTACTCATATCGAGAGCGTAGAGAGAGCTGTCGGATATATTCCGAAAGTGATCAGTTGCCGTTACAATCCGGGCGGAGTGTTCAAGATCAGCAATGACATCATGGACAACCCAGGAGATGCAAAATATGGTATGACTACCGAGCAGATCTTTGAAGCATTCAAGACTCTGAAAGCGAAAGGTGCCGAGGAATTCGGTATCCATGCATTCCTTGCAAGTAATACAGTGACAAATGAGTACTATCCAATGTTAGCAAAAGAGATGTTTGAACTGGCAGTGAAACTTCAGAAAGAGACAGGCGCTCATGTGAAGTTTATCAACCTTTCCGGTGGTGTCGGAATCGCTTACAAACCAGATCAGACTCCAAACGATATCAGAGAGATCGGTGAAGGTGTCCGCAAAGTTTATGAGGAAGTTCTTGTTCCTGCAGGAATGGGCGATGTTGCGATTTATACAGAGATGGGCCGTTTCATGATGGGACCGTATGGCTGCCTGGTAACAAAGGCAATCCATGAGAAACATACTCACAAAGAGTACATTGGTGTAGATGCGTGTGCAGTTAACCTGATGCGTCCTGCAATGTACGGTGCTTATCATCACATCACTGTTATGGGAAAAGAAGACCAGCCATGCGATCACAAATATGATGTAACTGGATCCCTCTGCGAGAATAATGATAAATTCGCTATTGACCGCTATCTGCCGAAGGTAGATATGGGTGATCTCCTTGTGATCCATGATACAGGAGCTCATGGTTTTGCTATGGGATATAACTATAATGGTAAACTGAAATCTTCTGAGATTCTTCTTCATGAGGATGGAAGCTTCGAGATGATTCGCCGTGCTGAGACACCGAAGGATTATTTCGCAACATTTGACTGCTTCCCGATTTATGAGAAATTACTGGAAGATGTGAAATAGGATGAACTGAATCGAAATGAGAATGGGAGGCGCTGATCTGGGCGCCTTTCATTTCGCGTATCAGAACTTTTCAACAAAATCAGGAGTGCAAGTTCTTTCTGATAAATTGCGTAGCAGTTATTTGGTTATGAGTAAGCCGCAAAGCGGATGATTTTATCCGCTTGAGTTATAAAAAAGCAATATGCATAAGAAGTGAACAGAAAAGAGAAGATTACATATGATTAAATACGAATATGAGACAGGAATGTGTAAACAACTGCATTATAATGGTCTGTGGAGTGTACAGTACGAGGGCGTTCCCGGACATTTTAAGAAAGTAAAAATGGTCTGTCCATGTATCAAAGATGGATGTGATCAGGACTGTGAAGTGTTTAAAAATATACCTGAGATAAAAGCAGTAGATCAGGAATGGCATATGAGAGATGAGATATAAAGTAACTACAGAAAAAAAAGGAAAAACAGACAGATATAGAAACAGACCGGGAAGAATATATGCAGTGCTTGTGTTTATGCTGTTCATAAGCCTGAGTTGTGCTGGATTTTTTTCAAAGAATATATACGCAGCAGACCAGTATCAGATGCAGAAGACATCTGTGGTCATAAAGACAGGTGCGTCTTATACAGCAAAAATATTGAATAATAACAAAAAGGTAAATCTGAAAAATTTTAAATGGAGCAGCAGTAATCTAAAGTACGCGAAAGTTGTAAACGGAAAGATCTATGGTCTGAAACCAGGAACGGCAACGATCACTGCTCAGAAGAATCAGGTGAAATTGTTCTGCGAAGTTTATGTCTGTAATAAAACAGAAGCAGTTCCATTCAGGAAATATAAGAATCAGGTGAAAATAACAGCAGGAAAGACACTTCTTTTAGAACCACAGAAATGTGGAAAAAAGATAACTTACAGTTCTTCAGATAAAGGGGTAGCAACTGTTTCAAAGAAGGGAAAAGTTACTGCAAAGAAAGTCGGAAGTACGAAGATTACCTGTATTTCTTATGGTACAAACAGATACGTTTCAGAGATTGAAGTGGTGGTTACAAAACAGACAGTAACACCAGTGCCATCTGTAACACCAGAAATCACGCCGACATTAGTACCAGAAAAACCGACTCCATCAATTACGCCAGCTCCAGAACCAACACCTACCGATACACCAGCTCCGGAACCATCTGTAACACCGGAGCTCACACCTACAGCAACTCCGGAAAAACCAGATGTCCCGGAAATTACACCGACACCAACACCAGAAGAGCCCAAGGATTTTCAGAAACCGCTGGATGGAACAACCTGCTATATTTTGCACAGAGGCGACCAGACTGTGGCACCGGAGAACTCCATGCCTGCTTTTGAGGCAGCAGGACGTGGCGGGGCAGAGTATGTGGAAACAGATGTAAGGGAGACAAAGGATGGTGTGCTGGTACTTTCCCATGATGATTCCCTGCAGCGCATGTGTGGCGAAGACAAGCTGATTTCGGAATTGACTTATGAGGAAGTGAGGCAGTATCCGATCATAAATGGTACAAATGCGTCACAATATCCGGACAATGTAGTTCCAACACTGGAAGAATACCTTGCATGCTGCAATAAATATTCCATGACACCTGTGATTGAGATAAAATCAATTTCCACGGAAGAAGGGATGAGCTCATTTATGCAGCTTCTTTCCAAATCACAGAAAAAGCCGATTCTGATCTGTTTTCGAATAGACACTTTGCGAAAGCTGCGAGAATTAGGGTTTGATGGAAAAATGCAGTGGATTAGGACTGCACGAGTGACAAATACAGTAATTCAGCAATGTAAAAAATATAATCTGGATATAAGCGTCGAGTACTGGAACGTCAGTATGTATGACATTAGCAATGTGCACCAGAATGGCATACGTATTTCTATATGGCTTTGTCAGAATGAAGACATGGTAGATATTTTCAGAAAAATGGGAGCAGATTATATCACATATGAGAAGTGGAATACTGATAATGAGGAATAAAATCTGCAGCCACAAGTTCCAATTTCATTAATGCAGGAAATTTGGAATAAATTTTGGTCTCGTTACTGAGAACAGAATGAATAATAACGTGAATATACGACAGGATTAGCAAAAAATCTAAGTAGACATTTGGCAGAAAAGTAAGTAAAATGCTAACTATAAGAGATAACTTTGGTCCTTTGCTTAACCAAACTGCGGAACGGTTATTTGGTTATAAGCAGGCAGCAGATTGGATGATTTTATCTGTTTGACTTGTGAAATGCAGTGGGCAGGGACTAAGAGTAAAAGAGGAGGAGAGATTGATGAAGAAAATGGCAGCGATCATGCTGGCAGGTGTGCTGGCAGCTGGATCATTCAGTACAGTCAGCGCAGCAGAATTTTCCGACGGAGCAGGTGCACAGAGTAATGCATATTTTGCGGACAATTTCGAATATTCCTGGTCTGCGGGAGAGGATGAATCCACAGATACAGATGAGAAACAAAGTATCAGCGCCAATGACAGTGTTGTAGAAGGCCTGGATAAGCCTCTAACTTTTTATCCCAATACCTATTACAAATTCAATGTAATCGGTGCAGGAACGCAGAATACAAATCCTGTGGAGGGAGATATCAAGTGGACACCGGTATATTGGAGCCTGTCCATCAAACCACAGGAGAGTGATATCCACAGAAAATGGGAAATCGGTTCAGCAAGCGGAATTTATACAAAGGTAGAGCGTGTGTATGACATGTATATATTTTTCCAGAGGGAGGAATATATTGAGAATGCATGGGTACAAAATGATATCATACAGCCTGTGAGATATCAGTTCAATGCAGCACCATTAACTGCTGAAGACAATAAGAATGTTTATTATACAGGTGGTCTCGGCTATAAGATTTTAAATGCAAACGAAGTGAGTGTTACAAGTCTTGCAGCGACATTTAATATCATACAGATTCCGGCAACTGTTATTATTAATGATAAGGTTTACAAAGTAACTACGATCGATCAGAATGCATTTAAGGGAAATAAAGAAATCACAGATGTTATTTTCGGAAGCAACATAACTACTATCGGAAAGTATTCCTTTTATCAGTGCACGAACCTGCGAACCATAAGGTTCGGCTCAAAAGTAACCCGAATTGGCAGTAATGCGTTTGCTCAGTGCCCGAAACTGAAAAACTTTACACTTCCTGCAAGTATCAAACACATTGATGCTTATGCATTTGCCCAGTGTCCGGCAGTTAAGATCATTAAGATTAATGGTTCCTCATTGGAATACATTGGAAAGAAAGCATTTGCGGCCAACAAAACAGTAACGTTGAGACTCCCAAAGAAATCATTTACCAAGTATCGGAAACTGCTGAAAGCAAGTGGTGTATATTCTAAAACAACATTTGTAAAATTCTAGAGAGTGTTTGAAAGACTGGCAGAACCTGGATATTTCACACAAACCAACAGGCGCTGCCAGTTTTTGCTGGATGAATAAGTATTTTGTTTCAATACATATAGAGATATCCGTTTACTCATCTAAAAAATTCAATGGAAAATTGCAAAACACCCTTGCCATATTTTGAAAGTTATGCTAATATAATATTTGTTTCGTGCCGGCATGTCGGAATGGCAGACGAGGCAGACTCAAAATCTGTTGTGGGCAACCACGTGTGGGTTCAAGTCCCACTGCCGGCAGTAAAAAGAGAGGCTCTGTTCAATAAAAAGAACAGAGCTTTTTATTATGCCTGTTTCTGCTGTCTGCTTTGCTGCCGAAGAAAGATCTGTAAAAATTATGAAAAATAAATAAAGAAATACTTAAAAGCTCTGTTGGAAGAAATTGTTTTCGACAGGGCTTTTATTGTTAAAACTTTTATCAGTATGAAAGTTGCTGTTTTCGTGATATATTTATAGTAGAAAGAAAAATAAAAGTAAGGAAGAAAGGAAAAGGTAAAAGTATGAAGAAAGGAACGTTACAAAGGAAGTCAAAATCTGGCAGATACACAATCCTCAAGAAGATAATGGTCAGTATTCTGATATGCTGTCTGCTTTTGCAACTGCCGGTATTTCCGGCATATGCTGTCAGTTCCACTCCGCTGCAGACAAATGGTCAGCTAAAAGTAAAAGGTACAAAAATCGTAAATTCCAGCGGAAAGACGGTTATCCTGAAAGGGGTGAGCACCCATGGTATCAATTGGTTTCCGCAGTATATTAATAAGTCTGCATTCAAAACCCTGCGTGACCAGTGGGGTGTGAACTGTATCAGACTTGCCATGTATACAGAAGAGTACAATGGCTATTGCTCTGGTGGCAATCAGAGTGAGTTAAAAAAAATCATAGACAATGGCGTAAAATATGCCACAGAGCTGGGAATGTACGTGATCATTGACTGGCATATTCTCAGTGATGGAAATCCAAAGAAGAACCAGAAACAGGCGGTAGCATTTTTTAAAGAAATGGCAAAGAAATACAAAAATCAGAAAAATATTTTTTATGAAATATGCAACGAACCAAATGGGAATACTTCATGGAAGACTATCAAAAGTTATGCCACTGCAGTGATAAAAGCAATCCGTGCTTATGACAAGAAGAATATCATTCTGGTAGGAACTCCTACCTGGTCACAGGACGTAGATATTGTTGCGGACAATCCGATCACAGGCTATTCGAACATTATGTATACGTTTCATTTCTACGCAGCAACACACAAAGATTATTACAGGACCAAAGTTCAGAATGCTATTAATAAAGGTCTGCCTGTTTTTGTAAGTGAATTCGGTATTTCTGAGAGTTCAGGAAATGGCAGTATCGACAAGAAAGAAGCAAATACCTGGATCCAGTTCCTGAAGAAAAACAAGATCAGTTATGTGTGCTGGGATCTCAGTAACAAGAATGAAAGCTGTTCCCTGCTCAAAAGCAGCAGCACCAGAACCGGGAACTTCAAGACTTCAGATCTTTCCGCCGCAGGTAAATGGTATAAATCCGTAAAATAGTTTTTCGGAGTGTTAAACGCAGAATATTATAAAAAAAATCTGTTAATTCTTAAATGTTTGTGAAATTTATCCGGCCTTTATTGAAAAACAAAGAAATAAGTGATAAGGTACATTTTAACAAAACGAATGGAGGAAAAAGCCGATGAACCTTGGCAATAAAAAACCAGGCAGAAAACCGCTTTATGTATATTATATCATCGCGGCAGTTATTATCATTCTTCTGAACGTGCTGTTACTTCCTGCAATTGAGGGACGAAAGGTACAGACAACAGAGTACAGTGTCTTCCTTACAGGAGTAGAGAAGGGATACGTTAAGACAGTAGAAATTCAGGATGATTATATTTATTACGTAGCAGAGAGTGACGGACAGGAAGGTTATTTCAGAACCGTTAAAGTAAGTGACCCTGACCTTGTAGACCGTTTACATGACGCAAATGTGAAATTCGGCGCAGCAGCACCGCAGCAGACATCCATCTGGATCAGCCTGATCGCGGGATATGTACTGCCAATCGCTATCTTTATTCTTCTTGGAAGATGGCTCAGCAAGAAGATGATGAGTTCCATGGGCGGCGGCCCTGGCGGAACAATGTCCTTTGGTAAAAGCAATGCCAAAGTATATGTAAAATCTTCCACAGGAATCAAATTTACAGACGTAGCAGGAGAGGATGAAGCCAAGGAGCTTCTGACAGAGATCGTAGGCTATCTTCATAACCCGCAGAAATACAGAGAGATCGGTGCATCTATGCCGAAAGGAGCCCTTCTTGTAGGCCCTCCTGGAACAGGTAAAACTCTTCTGGCAAAAGCAGTAGCCGGTGAAGCAGAAGTTCCGTTCTTCTCCATTTCCGGTTCTGAGTTTGTAGAGATGTTTGTAGGTATGGGTGCTGCCAAGGTGCGTGACCTCTTCAAACAGGCAAATGAGAAAGCACCATGTATTGTGTTTATCGATGAGATCGATACGATTGGTAAGAAACGTGACGGTGCCGGATTTACAGGCGGCAACGATGAACGTGAACAGACTCTGAACCAGTTACTTACAGAAATGGATGGCTTTGACGGATCCAAGGGCGTTGTAATCCTGGCAGCAACAAACAGACCAGATTCCCTTGATCCTGCACTTCTTCGGCCGGGACGTTTCGACAGACGTATTCCTGTAGAACTTCCAGACTTAAAAGGACGTGAAGAGATCCTTAAAGTTCATGCAAAGAAGATTAAGATTGCTGATTCCGTACGCTTTGATGAGATTGCTAAAGCAGCAGCCGGAGCTTCCGGTGCAGAGCTTGCGAACATCGTCAATGAAGCAGCACTGCGTGCAGTACGTGAGGGCAGAAAATTTGCCACACAGGCAGACTTTGAAGAGAGCATCGAGGTAGTTATCGCCGGATATCAGAAGAAGAACCGTGTTCTTTCCAATAAGGAAAAACTGATCGTTTCCTACCATGAGATCGGACATGCATTGGTTGCCGCAAAGCAGACCGAGTCTGCACCGGTTCACAAGATTACGATCATTCCTCGTACATCCGGTGCGCTTGGTTACACTATGCAGGTAGATGACGGAGATCATTACCTGATGACAAAAGAGGAACTGGAGAACAAGATCGCAACTTTTACAGGCGGACGTGCTGCAGAGGAATTGATCTTCCATTCCATCACAACCGGAGCCTCCAACGATATTGAACAGGCGACCAAGCTTGCAAGAGCGATGATCACCAGATATGGTATGAGTGAAGACTTTGACATGGTTGCCATGGAGAACGTGACAAACCAGTATCTGGGCGGAGATTCCAGCCTGAGCTGTTCTTTCGAGACACAGACACTTCTGGACAAGAAAGTTGTGGAACTTGTCAAGATGGAACATCAGAAAGCACTGAAGATCTTGCAGGACAATATCGGAAAGCTTCATGAACTTGCCAAATATCTCTATGAACATGAGACAATTACAGGCGAGGAATTTATGAAGATCCTGGAAGCACCTGTACAGGTTCCGAATGCCAATGTGGAAGCAGAGGCAGATACAACAGCAGAAACAATTGAATAATTAAATAGAATAAATACAAAAGAAAAGCAGCAGAAGTCGAGTTATGGATTTTTGCTGCTTTTTACGGTTATTCCTGCGTTATTGTTCACATACCACTATCTCGCGAAGCGTGTTACTGGGCGCAACGCTTTTTCTTGCCATTTGAGTGTGGTTCGGGTATAATTCGTAATAGTGAGCATCAATAAAAGCGGTTACTTTTTTCGGACAGTAAACGCAGAGTACTTGTTACAGAAGAAAGAAGGGATTTGATATGGATTGCCGTACTGCAGAAGGAATGGTAAGCAGTTATATTGAGCATAAGCTTCCTGTAAATGAACTGGAGGAGTTCCTGGATCATGTGGAGAGTTGCTCTTCCTGCTATGATGAGCTGGAAACTTATTTCATTGTTCATGAGGTGACGCAGCAGTTGGACGACAGCAGCAGCAACTCTGTTCTCGATTTCAAGAATCTGCTGGAACAGGATATCCGGAAATCCAGAAGATACATCCGAAAAAAGAAGCTGAGCTGGTTTCTGCTTGGAGCGAGTATATGTCTCCTGATCGCAGTTCTGGCGGCAATTTTCGTTTATGTAATGATGGAAACGGTGCATATTTTATAAGATACTGGAGGAATTTATGAGCGAAAAAATATTACTGATCGACGGACATAGCATTCTGAACAGGGCTTTTTACGGTCTGCCTGATCTTACAAATTCAGAAGGAAAGCATACAGGAGCAGTCTATGGGTTCCTGAATATTCTTTTCCGTACAATTGAAGAGGAGAAGCCCCAGTATCTGACCGTGGCATTCGACCTGAAAGCGCCGACTTTCCGCCATAAGATGTTTGAGGCGTATAAAGGGACACGTAAGCCGATGCCTGAGGAACTGAGAGAGCAGGTACCACTGATCAAGGAAGTTCTTACTGCAATGGGCGTAAACATTATAAGCAAAGAAGGCTATGAAGCCGATGATATCCTCGGAACACTGGCAAAGAAGAGCGAAGCGACAGGAATGGAGGCAACGATCCTTTCCGGTGACAGAGATTTGCTTCAGCTTGCGACAGAGAAGATATTGATTCGTCTGCCAAAGACTGTAAGAGGAAAGACTACGATCGAGGATTACCATGCACAGCAGGTAATCGAGAAATATCAGGTTACACCACCGCAGATCATTGAATTAAAAGCACTGATGGGTGACAGTGCCGACAATATTCCGGGAATCCCTGGCGTGGGAGAGAAGACTGCTACGAAGATCATTGTGGAATATGGAAGTATTGAGAATGCACATGAACATCTGGAAGAGCTGAAGCCAAACAGAGCCAGAGAATCCATGAGAGAGCATTATGATATGGCGCAGATGAGTAAGGCGTTGGCTACTATCTGTACAGACAGCCCGATTGAATTCTCTTATGAAGATGCAAAGCTCGGAAATCTTTATACGAAAGAGGCTTTTCTGCTCTGCAGACAGCTGGAATTTAAGAACCTGCTTGGACGCTTCGATTCTGAGGCTGTACAGGAAGATACGCTGGAACAGGAATTTTTCACATGTGCGGATCTGGCAGGATGTGAAAACCTGTTTGAGAAAGCAGAAGCTGCGAAAGCGGCAGGCGTTTCCCTGATCGCAGAGAATGGACAGGTATATGGTGCAGGACTGGCATTAAGTGAAGAAGAGATTTATTATATTCCTGTAGAGGGAATGATCACCGAAAGCTATCTCTGTGGAAAGGTGGAGACACTTTTCCATAAAGTATCTGAATATAATGAGAAGAATCATGTAAGAGGTACCGCAGAAGATGGCGCGAATGTTATAGAAAATAACGATGCGAACAGTATGGAAAATGGTATGGTAAGTGAAATGGAAAGTCATGTAATCTGCGCACTTGATGTAAAATCCATACTTAAGCATATTGCATTTGATGATCCGAGTGCAGTATTTGATGCAGGAGTAGCAGCATATCTTCTGAATCCTCTGAAATCTGTTTACACATATGATGATATGGCAAAGGAATATCTGAATGGCCGCATGCTGCCTACAAGAGAAGAACTTTTCGGAAAGAAAACAGTAGAGAAAGCCTGGGAAGAAGGCGCAGAAGGACTCACATCCCTGGCATGCTATATGGCATACACAGCACTTGCCTGCCGTATTCCGATGTGTGATGTACTGAAAGAAACTGGTATGTGGAATGTGTACACACAGATTGAACTCCCGTTGATCTTTACTCTGGACTCCATGGAAAAATGGGGAATCAGTGTAAAGGGTGAGGAACTGAAGAACTATGGCGAGAAGCTAAATGTCCGTATTGAAGAACTGGAGAAGCTGATCTGGCAGCAGGCAGGAGAGGAGTTTAATATCAATTCTCCGAAACAAATGGGTGTGATTCTGTTTGAAAAACTTGGGCTTAAAGGCGGAAAGAAAACAAAGACCGGTTATTCTACAGCAGCAGATATTCTCGAGAAACTTGCACCGGAGTATCCGATCGTAAAGGATATTCTGGAATATCGTCAGCTTGCGAAACTGAAATCTACCTATGCAGATGGTCTGGCAAATGTGATAGCTGCAGATGGCAGGATCCATTCCACCTTTAATCAGACGATCACTGCAACGGGAAGAATCAGCAGTACAGAGCCGAACCTGCAGAATATTCCGATACGAATGGAACTGGGACGCCTGATCCGTAAAGTATTTGTGCCTGAGGACGGTTATGTATTCCTGGATGCGGACTATTCTCAGATTGAACTTCGTGTTCTTGCACATATGTCAGGAGATGAGAAGCTGATCCAGGCATATAAAGAAGCACAGGATATCCACAGACATACGGCATCTGAAGTATTTCACGTGCCGTTTGATCAGGTAACAGACCTGCAACGAAGAAATGCTAAGGCAGTAAACTTTGGAATCGTATACGGGATCAGTTCATTTGGACTGAGTCAGGATTTAAGTATTACAAGAAAAGAAGCCGCAGAGTATATTGAGAGATATTTTGAATCTTACCCGAGGATCAAGGGATTCCTTGATGGACTGGTAGAAGAGGGAAAAGAAAAGGGCTATGTGACTACTATGTTTGGCAGACGCAGACCGATCCCGGAATTGAAATCCAGCAATTTCATGCAGAGATCCTTTGGTGAACGAGTAGCCATGAACTCTCCGATCCAGGGAACTGCAGCAGACATCATTAAGATTGCCATGAACCGTGTATACAGACGACTGAAAGACGAGAATCTGAAATCCCGTCTGGTACTTCAGGTACATGATGAACTTCTGATAGAGACTTATAAAGAGGAAATTCCGCAGGTATCTGCAATCCTTGAGGAAGAGATGAAAGGTGCTGCGAAGCTTGCTGTAGAGCTGGATGTAGATATGCATCAGGGAAATAACTGGTACGAAGCGAAGTAGTGATAAAATATAAATGAAATCTGGTACATCAGATAAAATGAATAAAATACGTCTGCTGTTTTAACTGAATACGGATTATGAGTATCCGACTGATCTGTACAAGCAGTGGACATAATAAAGATAAGAGGCAGAAATGATTACAATAGGGATCACCGGCGGAGTAGGCGCCGGAAAGAGTACAGTGCTTGATTTTCTGGAAGAAAAGTATCAGGCATATGTAATGAAAGCGGATGAGATCGGGCATCTGGTGATGGAACCGGGGCAGCCCTGTTACGAACCCGTGATCGGATTATTTGGAAAACAAGTGATAAAAAATGATAAAACTATTGACCGCAGACAGGTTTCGGATGTAGTATTTTCACATCCGGGTATGCTGGAGAAATTAAATCAGATCATTCATCCTGCTGTAAAACAGTATATCAGGGATCAGTTAGCGGTAAAGAAACAGCAGGGACAGAAGGTATGTGTGGTGGAAGCTGCACTTCTTCTGGAGGATCATTATCAGGAGTTCTGTGATACAATATGGTATATCCACACGGATGAAGAAATCCGTATCCAGAGGCTGATGGAGAATCGTGGTTATACCAGAGAGAAATCAGCCAGTATCATTGCCAGTCAGGCACCGGAGTCATTTTTCCGGGCAAATGCAGACTACGTTGTGGTAAATAACGGAGATTTTGCAGAGACAAGGCAGCAGATCGAGGAAGGAATCAGAAAATATGAGACTTTGTAGCATTGCCAGCGGAAGCAGCGGAAACTGTATTTACGTGGGCTCAGACAACGCCCATCTTCTGGTGGATGTGGGCATCAGCGGGAAGCGTGTAGAACAGGGATTAAATTCTCTGGATTTGACAGGAAAAGATATTGATGGTATTTTGATTACACATGAACATTCAGATCATATCAAAGGTCTGGGAGTGATCGCGAGAAAGCATCATATCCCGGTTTATGCAACCGGGGGGACAGTGGATGCCTTGTCCAGGATGAATCTGGGTAAGATGCCAGAGGGGATTTTTCATGAAATCCGTGAAGACGAGCCTTTTGAGATTAAAGACCTGACAGTGAATCCGTTTACCATTCCCCATGATGCAGCACAGCCGGTTGGGTATCGCGTGGAATGCGGGGAACAATCTGTAGGGATTGCTACAGACCTTGGAAAATATAATGAATACATAGTTGAGAATCTGCAGGATCTGGATGCGCTTCTTCTGGAAGCAAATCATGACATCCGTATGCTGCAGGTTGG
>OLNH01000134.1_pt1 | contig 74681 bp, 78 predicted proteins | sample 1643101 | NCBI WGS metagenome assembly OLNH01 (sample SAMEA3136758, study PRJEB25190) | human gut metagenome | biome: human gut; feature: human-associated habitat; material: faeces | place: Austria | collected 2013 | reverse complement strand
TGGCTAGAGATAATAAACAATTAGGTTTATTTAAATTAGATGGTATTGAACCAGCTCCAAGAGGAGTACCTCAAATCGAAGTTACTTTCTCAATTGACGTTAACGGTATCGTAAATGTTAAAGCTAAAGATTTAAAAACTCAAAAAGAACAATCAATCGTTATTCAAAACTCAACAGGATTATCTGATGAAGAAATCGATCGTATGGTAAAAGAAGCGGAAGCTAATAAAGCTGAAGATGAAAAGAAACGTAAAGATATTGAAACAAGAAATAAAGCTGAACAAATGATCAATGAAATTGATAAAGCTTTAGCTGAACAAGGTGACAAGATTGATGCTAATCAAAAACAACAAGCAGAGCAATTAAAAACTGAATTAAAAACTGCTTTAGATAACAATGATATGGCTACTCTTGAATCTAAAATGTCAGAATTAGAACAAATGGCTCAACAAATGGCATCTTATGCTTATCAACAACAACAAGCTAACCCTAATGGTGGAGCTGGACAAACAACATCAAACAATAATGATGACAACGTTGTTGATGCTGATTTTGAAGAAAAGAACTAATCAATTAAAAAAACCAAGGTTCTTCCTTGGTTTTTTAAAAGTATTATAGAAAGGATGATTTTATGGCAAGTAAAAGAGATTTTTATGAAGTCTTAGGGATTTCAAAAACAGCGAGTGCTGATGAAATAAAACGTGCATATCGTAAAAAAGCAAAACAATATCATCCCGATATCTGTAAAGAACCTGATGCAGAAGAAAAATTTAAAGAAGTTCAAGAAGCTTATGAGGTTTTATCTGATGATAATAAAAGAGCAGCTTATGATCGTTATGGACATGCTGCCTTTGAACAAGGTGCAGGTGGTGCCGGAGCTGGTGGCTTTGGTGGCTTTGGTTTTGAAGATGTCGATTTAGGAGATATTTTTGGATCATTCTTTGGTGGCGGGGGAAGTCGTCGTCAAAGACAAAATGGACCACGTCGTGGTGATGATCATTTAATGCGTCTAGAAATTGACTTTATGGATGCTATCAATGGTATTAAAAAAGATATTAAAGTAACTTACGATGCAGAATGTTCGCATTGTCATGGTAGTGGAGCAAAAACACCAAACGATGTACAAAGATGTTCTCATTGTAATGGTACAGGAACAGTTTCTAAACAACAACAATCTCCATTTGGTACATTTGTAACACAAACAACATGTCCACACTGTAACGGTACAGGTAAAGAAATTAAAGTTAAATGTCCAGATTGTCATGGTAAAGGTTATATCAATAAAACAGTCACTGTTCAATTAGATATTCCTGCTGGTATCAACGATGGACAACAATTACGTGTTGCAGGAAAAGGTGGCAGAGGTGCAAATGGTGGACCTAACGGTGACTTGTTTGTAGAAATTCGTGTTAGAAATAATACTCACTTTGTAAGAGAAGGTAGAAATATTCATATGACAATTCCTATTAGTTCAATTGATGCAACTTTAGGATGTGAAGTAGATGTCCCAACTGTACAAGGCGATGTAAAAGTTAAAATCCCAGCTGGAACTCAATCTGGAACAACTTTACGTTTAAAAGGTAAAGGAGTTAAGGATTTAAGAGGAAGTGGCTATGGAGATCAAATGGTTAAAGTGGATGTTAAGATTCCAACAAAACTTTCTAGTAAAGAAAAATCACTTTATGAACAATTACAAAAGTTAAATAAAAAAGAATCAATCTTTGATTCATTCAAAAAACAATTTAAAAAATAAAAAGATTTCAGTCCGTTATGGATTGAAATCTTTTTTCTACAAAGAATAATAAAAAAACAGTACATATGTACTGTTAATCTATTATCTATCCAGCTTTTCTTAATGTTCTTAACTCTTTAGCAGAAATTCTAACTTTTGTAGGTTTACCATCTACTAAAATAGTAGCTTTTTGTAAGTTAACATTCCATTTTCTTCTACTTGAGTTTAACGCATGAGAACGAGTGTTTCCTGATAATGGACCTCTACCACTGATTTGGCATTTTCTTGACATGTTTTTTCCCTCCTTTAGTAGTTGTTCTACGTACTGTGTTATAATAGCATTTTTATTTATATAATGCAAATGTTTTTTAATAAAAAACACACATTTTGTCATTTGTTTGTTAAAAATATTTTAAATATTAATAAAAAATCTTTAAATTCTATTTTTTTAAGTTAAGTTGTGATATGATTGCAAAGATTTGAAAAAGCGACTAAAAGAGAGTTAATAATTTGTAAATATTCTATTTTTAAGGTATAATTAATTTTGAACATGAAATCATTTTAAGGAGGATAACTTGATGATTGAAAAAAATACAAATTTAGGATCAGTAAATATTTCTTTAGATGTTGTTTCTACCGTTGCTGGTGGTGCAGCAACTGAATGTTATGGGGTTGTAGGAATGGCAAGCCAAAAGAAATTAAAAGATGGATTTTATGAATTACTTAAGAAGGAAAACTTTTCTAAAGGAATTATTGCAAGTGATGGTGAAACTGGCTTAATTTTAGATTTATATATCATTTTAGGATATGGTATTAAAATTAATGAAATTTTAGTTGAAGTTCAAAAGAAAGTAAAATATGTCGTTGAATCAACGTTAGATGTAAAAGTCGAAGCTGTTAATGTTTATGTTCAAGGGCTTCGTAATATTGATTAGTGGAGGAAAAATATGCAAATACTTACAGGAAAGCTATTTAAAGAGATGGTTTTATGTGGTGCGAATACTCTTCATAATAATCATCCTGAAATTGATGCTTTAAACGTATTCCCTGTACCTGATGGAGATACTGGGACAAATATGTCAATGACTTTCAATGCAGGTGCTGCAGAAGTAAAAGACATGGATACAGACAATATCTATGATATTGCTAAGAAATTATCTAAAGGATTATTAATGGGAGCTCGTGGAAACTCGGGTGTTATCTTATCTCAAATCTTTAGAGGATTCGCAATGGGTTTAGAAGGTCATGAAAGTGTTGATGCTGTAGCTTTTGCGAATGCTTGGAAAAGTGGAGCAGAAGTTGCTTATAAAGCTGTCATGAGACCAGTTGAAGGAACAATCTTAACAGTTATTAGAGAAGCAAGTGAAAAAATCGTAGAATATACTCAACCAGGAATGGAAATTGAAGATGTATTCTCATATTTTGTTAAAGAAGCAGAAAACTCATTAGAAAGAACACCCGAATTACTTCCAGTATTAAAAGAAGTAGGTGTTGTAGATAGCGGGGGAGCTGGTTTATTACTTATTTTAACTGGATTTATGGCTGCTTTAACAGGAGACCGTGTTGATTTTGTTGATATTAAATCAGAAGGTCAAGTAAATGCAGGAACTGAATTAGAATCAGGTGAAGAAGGATATGGATACTGTACAGAATTTATTGTTCGTCTTGAACCTTCATTAATTGATAAATTCTCAGAAAACCAATTAAAGAAAGAATTAGAAAGAATTCCAGGAAACAGTATTGTCGTTGTACAAGATGAAGATATCGTTAAAGTACACGTACATACATTGAAACCAGGAGAGGCCTTAAACTTAGCACAAAGATTTGGTGAATTTGTTAAATTAAAAATTGAAAATATGCAAGAACAAGCAAATAATTTACAAAATGCTGCAGCAAGTCAAGAAAGTATCGTTGGTGTTGATGATAAAAATCCTCAATCTAAACGAGAAGCTAAAGAAACAGCAATCATTTCTGTTTGTGCCGGACAGGGTGTAGAAGATGCTTTCTTAGAATTGCATTGTGATTATGTTGTTAGTGGTGGACAAACAATGAATCCATCTACTGAAGACATGGTTGCGGCAGTTAAAGAAGTAAATGCTAAAAATGTAATCATTTTACCAAATAACTCTAATATCGTTATGACTGCTCAACAAACTGCAACAATTTTAGAAGATGAAGTAAATGTGATTGTTATTCCAACAAAAACAATTCCACAAGGTTTGTCAGCATGTGTTATGTATAATCCAGAAGCGTCTTTAGAAGACAATATTGCTGAAATGGAAGATGCTGTTGCTAATGTTAAAACTGGACAAGTAACATTTGCGATTAAAGATACAAACATTGATGGTGTTGAAATTAAAGCAAATGACTACATGGCTTTAGTCGAAAAAGATATCGTTGCATGTAAACCAAATAAATTAGATGCTTTAAAAGTATGTTTAGAAAAACTAGTAGATGAAGATTCTGAATTAATTACTTTACTTGTTGGTGAAGATGTTGTTGATGAAGAAGTAGAAGAAATCGAAAGCTACATTGAAGATAACTTTGATGCAGAAGTAGATATTATCGAAGGAAAACAACCTGTTTATTCATTTATTATTGGTGTCGAATAAAATAACAAGTTAAAAAACGTTGATTATATCAACGTTTTTTTAAATGAATCTTCTATTTATCGCTTATTTATCGCTTAAAATCGCTTATTTAATCATTTTCCAAGTTAAATTCAATGATTTGAGCTACTTTTTGTTGCTGAGATTTCAAAACATCAGCATAAATATTAGCTGTTGTCTTTATATCATTATGTCCTAAATGAGCGGAAACTATTTTTAAATCAACACCACTGTTTAATAATAATGTTGCATTTGCATGTCTAAGAAAGTGAACTGTTATATAGGCGCTCTAAATAATCGAGTGCTTTAGCGAAATTCGCTCTAAATTATTAAGGGGGATATTGATGTGGAATCAGTATTGCCTCTAAAATATTCAGTGCTTTTTTAAGAGGAAAATTAGGATGATGTCTGGTCCTGGTTTTCCTCCTTTTTATTTGGGTAATTTAAAATAACGAGGGTTTTTCATATTTTAATTATCAAATGATGTGGGGCAAAATTTGCCCCACGTTTATTTATACATTAGAAGTCAATTTTGGAAATATCTAAATCTGATGATGTATCAACATCATCATTTTTTATTAGAGCCAGCTGTATATCATCTATTCGGTTAGAAATCAATGCCAGACTATTAAGAATATCTTCCAATATTTCATCTTCTTCGACAATAATTGGTTCATTATCTTCATCAATAACAAGTGTAAATACTTTTTTTATTTTAATTTCTGTCCTTTCTGATACATGTAAAACAGTATGTCGTATCATCATTTAAAGTGTAGAGAATACGATTACGGAATCTTTCCCAGTTCAGATAGCCATTTGAAGCATGTTTGATAAGTTTGATAGTCTTATTTCTGTTTTCAACGATAGCAGTGTTCATTCTTTTTTCGCGTAAAAGTATGAATAATCCAGGATATGTATTGTTTTGAAGGAAGCACGGAGATATAATAGAAAAACATGGTGATAGGAAGGTAATAGAAATGATAGTTATAGAAGAAATATTGATGGCAAACGGATTGACTGTGCTAATGATGTGGTTTCTTTTGCTTTGCAGACGTAAGAACAGAGAAAGTCTCCATGAGGAAGACAAACTATATGACGGAATGGCAATAGTGAACTTAGTAGGGGCATTGTCTGAGACAATTGCTTTTCTGGTAGATGGGAATCAATTTACTGGCTGTAGACAGATTAATTATATCTCCAACAGTATATGTTTTATAGGTACCGTCAGCGTAGGTCTGCTTTGGTGTCTGTATGTAGAATTACGCATTTACCGAAATTATAAAAGAATATTCAAAAAAGTAAGAGTTGTAATGTTTCCTTGGATCGTAGAAGTAATTATGGTTTTATATAATCTGCCCGGAACAGGGATTATGTTTAAAATATCTAAGGAAAATGTATATCAGAGAACTGCCGGTTCACTGGCAGGATATATCTCACTTATATTATATTTTGCTTACAGCATCTATCTGGTGTATCATTCCAAAAAGCAGGGAGTTAATGTGAATTTCTTTCCCGTAATATATTTCGTCGGTCCCTGTTTTGCAGGCGTGCTTATCCAGTTCCTTTTTTACGGAATCACATCGTCATGGGTGTTAGTTGCAATCGCATTGATATTTGTGCAGATGCAGACATATGCCGAGAATTTATATATGGATGAACTTTCCGGATTATATAATCGGAGATATCTTAATGCAGTGCTTTCTGAAAGGAAATTTACGAAATGTAAGTCTTTATATGGAATCATGATGGATGTAAATGACTTTAAATATATTAATGATAATTTTGGCCATAGTATGGGAGATAAGGCTATCTCTACGTTGGGAAATATACTTTTTAGATCTATACCGGCTGCCGGTATGGCAATCCGGTATGCGGGAGATGAGTTTATTGTATTACTGTCAGATGTTGAGGAAGAAAGTGTCCTGGCCACAATGAAAGAGATTCATAATAATCTATCCCGTTTCAATGAATCTAGAATAGAACCATTCACTCTAAGTGTTTCCATGGGATATGCAGAATTTGGATCTGATGATGATGCCGAAGTGTTCCTGATGCATATGGATGAAAAAATGTATGAGGAAAAGCGGAAATATCATTTGTTAAAGAAATCAGATAATTGATAACATAAACCCGGATAATTCACAGCAGACATGAATAATCCGGGTTAAATTATCTTCATTCAGATATATTTCTGATTTTACAGGCTGTGGACAGTTAATAGATGACAAGTCAAGGTGCTTATCAGCAAGTGTAAGCATAATTCGAATTTCCATTGTGATGGAATTAATCTCTATTTCACAGGAGATACCATTATATTGATTTGCAATTTTATTAATATAATCACATTGAAGGAGAAAGATCAGGACTGGTCAATCCCCTAGAATATTACCTAAGGTAGTTGAACTACCGTATAAATATAGCGCCGTATGCGAGAACCGTACGTACGGTGCAATGAGAGGGGGGGATATTTATTCTCCCTCTACTTTATTTTATATTATTTTTAAATTCTAGAGGAGATTGACCATATCTTTTTTTAAATACTTTAGAAAAATAATTAGGATCTTCAAAACCACAAAAATAGGCGATTTCTTTAACATTTAACTCATCATTTATAAGAAGTTCTGTGGCTTTTTTTAAACGATAATCCAAAAGGTATTGATGGATTGTTGTATTGTATTTTGATTTAAAATGATTAAGTAGAGTTCCACGACTACAGAAAAAATAAGAACATAATTCTTCAATTGTAATTTGTTTATTGTAGTTTGCAATGATATAGTGTTTAACTTCTTGGGCAAGATGATCATGTTTTGCTTGGATACGGTTTGTAAGTGAAATGTATTTTGCACATACATCACAAATATTCGCAAATGCATAAACTTGTTCTTCGTTTAAAATTGTAATTTCTGTAATATATTTTTTTAATATTTTTTTATCTTGAAAATATTTTTTAGATTTTTCAATGATTTCAGAATAATTTCTATATGTTCCTATAACGGCCTGTCCCATCATTAAATAACCAGTTAAACTTCCATAAGAATAAAGAGGCATAATTGCTTCATTTAAACCAAAGTGACATTTATAAATATAAAGTTCACCCGTTTTTTTGACATGTTCCATAGCTTTATAATCACAATCAATGCAATGTTGAAAAGCATTGTTATTTTTTTCTAATTCATTACAAAATTTTGATTTCTTATGAGGATAAGAAGCTAATAAATTTTGATTCAAATCAAATATAGACATATTCAAACCTGATATTTTATATAAATCTTTTAATAAGTTTTCTAATTCATTCATAATATTCTCCATACTTTATATAATATAAACTTATAATTATTATACTTCTTTCTTTTTATATCATAAATAGATAGAAATATAATGAATAAAAAACATATTTATACTTTTTTACCCTATATTATACTTTGTTCCATTTCTATTTCTTTTTATCTCATTTATGATATTGTCAGGAGGAAAGAGAAATGAAAATGAACAATGAATGGGTTAAAGATCCAAATATTTTTAATATCAATCGTTTAAGTGCAACAGCATCGATTCATAGATATGCAAGCATTAAAGAATTAAAAGAAAAACAAAGCAGTTTCAATTATTCATTAAATGGGAGCTGGAAGTTTCATTATGCAACAGGATTTAATCAATTAATACCGGAGTTTTCTAATAAAGATTATTGTGTAGATAACTGGGATGAAATCAAAGTACCGGGACATATTCAATTACAAGGTTATGGAAAACCAATGTATGTCAATCAAATCTATCCTTGGTCAGGAACACAACAAATCATTCCTGGAGAACTCCCTGATAAAAATCCTATTGGAAGTTACGTCACTTATTTTGACAGTTCAGTAATCAAAGATAATGTAGATACTTATATTACTTTCCATGGTGTAGAATCTGCTATGGCATTATGGGTTAATGGAACTTTTGTTGGATACAGTGAAGACAGTTTTACACCTTCAAGTTTTAATATTACAGATTTGATTGTTAATGGAGAAAACAAAATTGCTGTTAATGTTTATCGTTTCAGCAGTGGAAGTTGGTTAGAAGATCAAGATTTCTGGCGTTTTTCAGGTATTTTTAGAAATGTTGAACTTCAAATGGTACCATACGTTCATTTAAAAGATATCAAGATTTTGACACATTTAAATGAAAATTATGATCATGCAACTGTTGAAGTAACGCCAATGATTGTAAAAAAAGAGGCTAAATTTAAGGCAGTCTATACTTTAAAGTATAAAGATGAAGTTATTGGACAAAAAGAAAGCAAAGATTGTTGTAGACCAATCAATTTTGAATTCGATGATCCTCATTTATGGTCAGCAGAAAAACCAAACCTTTACCAATTATATGTAGAAATCATGGATGAAAAGGGTTTAGTTGAATGTAGTCAATACAATGTGGGTGTCAGAGAATTTAAACTTATTGATGGTATCATGTGTATCAATGGTAAAAGAATCGTTTTCCATGGTGTTAACCGTCATGAATTTTCAGCTAAAACAGGAAGAACAGTTTCTTATGAAGATACTAAAAAAGATATCTTGAATATGAAGGCTAATAATATCAATGCCTTACGTACATGTCATTATCCAAATCAAACATTTGTTTATGATTTATGCGATGAATATGGTCTTTATGTCATTGATGAAGTCAATCTTGAAACCCATGGAACATGGAGTGAACTTTTTGATAAAACACATATCATACCAGATGATAAATCTGAATGGCTAGATATTATTTTAGATCGTGCCAATTCCATGTATGAAAGAGATAAAAACCATCCTTCGATTATTATTTGGTCTTTAGGAAATGAATCTTATGGTGGTAAAAACCTTTATGAAATGTCTAAGTTTATGAAACAAAAAGATACTTCTCGTTTGATTCATTATGAAGGGCTTTCACATGATCGTCGTTACAATGAAACAAGTGATATTGAAAGTCAAATGTACACTTTTGCAGTTGATGTTGAAAAATATTTAGACAAGCATCAAGATAAACCATTTATCTTGTGTGAATACGCCCATTCCATGGGAAACAGTAATGGTGCGCTATTCAAATATATTGATTTAGAAAAGAAATATCCATTATATCAAGGTGGATTTATCTGGGATTACATCGATCAAGCATTGTATCATGATGGAAAATTATGTTATGGTGGGGATTTTGGTGAAAGACCAAGCGACTATGATTTCTGTGGAAATGGTATTGTTTTTGCGGACCGTACAAATACACCGAAGATGCAAGAAGTTAAATACTGCTATCAATATGTAGATTTTAGAATAGATGAAAATGATATTCATATCAATAATAATTATTTATTTACTGATTTAAATGAATATCAATTACAAATGGATTTATTATGTAATGGAAATGTTGTTCAAAGTAAAACAATGACAGTAGATTGTCAACCATTATCATCTGTTGTTGTTGAAAACCCATTTAAAATAATTAATCAAGATCAAGAATGTGCTGTAACAGTTTATTTGAAAAAAAATAATGAAATCTATGCTAAGCAACAATATATCTATGAAGTGAAAAATAAAACACATAACATTCATACAACAAAACACGTGGATATCGTTGAAGACTACTTGAATGTAGGAGTTGTTGGAAAAGATTTCAATGCCATTTTCTCAAAACAAAAAGGTTTGGTTTCTTATAGATATCATCAACAAGAATATATCAGAGTACCTGTCAGACCTAATTTCTTTAGAGCGGCTACAAATAATGATGTTGAAAACAAATATGGTTATCGTTATGGAAAATGGTTGACTGCCAGTCTTTATGCAAAATGTGAGTTTGTTGGTGTTTCAAAAGGAGATAGTTCTTGCAAGGTTGAATATGCTTATGATTTACCTAATTTACAAGATGAAAAAGTGCATTTAATTTATGAAGTCTATGGAGATGGTAAGATCATTGTAGACATGACTTATCAACCCGTATCATCTGAAATTGAAATGCCTGTATTTGGACTTATTTTCCAATTATATAAAGATATGGAAGAAGTAAATTATTATGGATATGGTCCAGAAGAAAATTATATCGATCGAAACAAAGGAGCACTTCTTGGAAAATATGCTTACCAAGTAACAGATAATTTAACCCCTTATCTTTATCCACAAGAATGTGGAAATAGAACACATATAAGAGAATTATCTATTATAGGAGAAAATAAACAATTAGAAGTAGAAGGCAAAGATTTTGAATTTACAGCTTTACACTATACACCTTATGAATTAGAAAATGCCCGACACAAAGATGAACTTCCAAATATTTATCAAACTGTTTTATGTATCAATGAAAAACAAATGGGTATTGCCGGTGATGATACATGGGGTGCTAAGACGCATGATGAATTCTTATTAGATAAAGAAAAACATCATTTACGTTTTAGTTTTAAAGGTAAGTTATAATGAGATTTATATTTGTAAGACATGGAAAGACACATTTCAATGAAATCAATCTAACACAAGGTTGGTGTGATTCTCCTTTGTCAAAAGTGGGAATCAGACAAGTTGAAAGTATTTCAAAGCAGCTAGAACAATACCAAATAGATAAGGCATACACATCTCCATTGGGTAGGGCAGTACAAACGGCAAATATTATTCTAAGTAAAAAAGAAGTCGAACCGATTTATGAAGAACGTTTTAAAGAAGTTAATTTTGGAATACTTGAAGGAATATCCACAGAACTTGTAAGAAAACTCAATATTGAATCACCAAACTGGCTAGAAAATCTGGATATGGACTATAGACCTTATGAAGGAGAAGATATTCATGATGTTATTTCAAAACATCATGAAGCACTTCAAGAAATAATAGGGGATTGTAATGAAAAGGATACCGTTTTAATTGTAGGTCACGGCTGTTCTTTATACGGTTTTCTTAAATCGTTATTTTTTAAAGAACAATTTCTCGAATTCCCAAATAACGCTACGGCAATAATTGTTAATTATTCAAATGGAAATTTCAAACTCGAACAAATTCTAAATCCTATTATATAAAAATAAACAGGTTTGCGATGGTAAACCTGTTTATTATTTATAAAGTTTCAGAATATTTTATACAAATTAAATCAGAAATAAGCTGTAATGGATAGGGATGACTTGCATAGCCACCTATACTATTATAACGAATGTAAAAATCGATAAATGGATATTCTATTGACTGATCAGAAGTAATCATGCATATCTTTGGTTTCTTTTTGTTACTTTTGAATGGCTTGGCTCTTGGAAAAATACGATCAAAATAGGTTCCTGATTCTGAAAAAATAATAATAAGATTATTTTCATCAGCATCAGTAATATAGTCTGCCTGATCTTTGATATTAAAGCAAGAAAAGATAAGTTTACCACTTGTTTGCAGATCGAACTGTAAATTGCAGGCAACACTTTCAGATTGCATATAGCCAAAAGCGGCTATTTTCTGATAAGAACTGATTTCTTGAACAAGTGTATTGATTTGTTTTTCAATATCATTTTCTAAGAAGTGATTTAAATTGGAAATAACATTTTTTACATATGATTGAACCATTGATGAGGATTCATATTTTTCATAGTCAAACTTTCTTTTTAAGCGAGCAGCTTCAACTGAAAATTTTGCAATTTGATTTTTCAATGCGTTAAAATCTTTAAGTCCAATATCACGACAAAAGCGCGAAATACTAGAATTTGACACATAACAAGCCTGAGCTAAATCTGTGAGAGAACATTCTTCTAAATCGCGCATATTTTCTATCATATATTTGGCTATTTTATAGTTATTTGAACCTTTTGGTTCATCATTAAGTGTTGATAAAAGTATAATTATTAGGTTAAACATGGAGAATCTCCTTTATGTATATTTTAAACAATTATACCATAGTTAATTATTGTTTAACAACAATAGTTTTAGCTACTTTATCATGAAAAGATTGTGTATTTGTTTGAAAATAAGCATATATAATTGAACTAATAGTTAAAGCATAGGCAATATATTTTAAAGGATCAACAATCATTGTAAGTTTAAATAATGGAAGTAGCTTTCTTATATAGGTTGGGATGATAATCATTCCACCTTCAAGTAAGGATGCTCCAAGAAGTTCTCTTAACAACATATCTTTTAAATTGATTGATTCATTATTTTCTTTAATGATTTTGATCTTACATATTTTTTTACCAAGTGTTTGTCCTTTAAAAAGATATGTTGGAATAAATATATAGTAAACAATACCAATCAAAACACCATAAAGACCTAAAGCAAGACCTATAGAAAAATCATAGTGTGTCAGGTCAAACATATAAGGTTTTAAGTAGTCATTTCCCCTTAAATAGAAGGTAATAGGAATAACGGCCAACATATTAGTAAGATACCAATCAATGATCATAGCTACAAATCTTCTAACACGTGTTTCGATAATATCCATATTATTTCTGTTTTTATTGCTTTTGTTATTTTTTGTTTTATTTTTTCTCATAAGTAGTCCTCCAGGATAGAAAAATTATAACAAATGCATGCTTTATTTACTTTTGCTTTTCCAAAAGGTAGAAATTATTTCCAAATATTGGAAATAAAAAAAAGAAAGCCGAAGCTTTCTATAAAGATTTTATAATCTTTTATAATCATCCATATTTAATAAAGATGCAGCATCTTTATCACAGATAACAGTGAAGTTAGGATGTAATTTTAAAACAGTTGCTGGTAGTTCATCTGAAATTGGTGAATCTAACACTTGTTTTAAAATTTGAGCTTTTTCTTTACCAGTAACAATCATTACAAGATGTTTCACTCTCATTAGACTTTTTGGCCCCATTGATAAAGTGATTGGTAGATGATCTCTTGCTGGATATGTTGGATTAGCTGCATTTTTTGTTTTACGATCCATTGGATAAGTATAACTATCCATAGGTGTACATCTTGGACAGTTGCTGCAGAAATGTCCATCCCAACCTAGTCCAATCAACATAACATCAATACCACCAGCATCTCTGATTTCTTGATCATAAGTTTCCCAATTTTCCATTGTTGTTGTATGGATTCTTTCATCAGGAATATTTGCATCTTTAAAGAATAGTTCTTGCATTTCTTCCCAGTTTGGGCCATGTGGTTTATCTTGATAAGGTGCTTCATCAAAAAGATAGTATTGAATGTCTTTGAATTTTTCTTGGTCTTTAACATAAGGTACCATCATCTTATAAAGATTGATAGGAGAGCGTCCAGCAGTTAAAGAGATGTTGACTCTTTTATCTTGCATCATTGCTCCAAGTAAAATGTGCATTGCACTTTCGCTCATTTTTTGTTCATTTTCTTCAATGATTAACTTCATAATATATCCTCCTGTTTATAAGAAGATATAACTCACACACAATTTCATTATAAAAAATAAAAAGGAAGTGTCAATATAAAAAAATGACTGCAAATAAAAAAAATAAAGCAATTTATTTTCATGATTTGGAAAAGATTTCAAGTAATTGGAAAGATGTTTTTTATTATGGAAATCAAAAGAATTTAAAAGTCTTACAGCTATATAATTTCACTATAGTAAGAAGGGAGGAAACTTACATGAATTTCATGGAAAAATTTAATGAACTTGCAAATCGCACACTTGTACCAATTGCTAACAAATTAGGGAATCAAAGACATTTGGCTGCTATTCGTGATGGAATGGTAGTAGCAATTCCGTTATCTATTTTAGGAGGGGTATGTTTAATTATTTCAACACCACCTTTTAAACCAGAAACACTTCCAAATTGGGGATTTATTACTGACATGTTAAATGGTTGGTATAATTGGGCGCAAGCCAACAAAGCAATGTTGCAATTGCCTTATAATATGACAATGGCATTAATGGGATTATTTATTGCATTTGCAATTGCTTATCATTTAGCAGATGAATACGAAATGCCAAAATTAAATTCAGCAATCGTATCAACTTCAGTATTTTTAATTGTATCAGCACCAACAACTTCAGCAGTAGCATCAAATCTTATTGTTGATGGAAAAAGTGCAACAGATTTATTAGCTTTAGCTGGTAATTACATACCAACGACCTATTTGGATGCCAAAGGTATCTTTACAGCAATCTTGGTTGCTATAGGTTGTGTGGAAATTATGCATTTTATGTTTAAAAAAGACATTCGTATTAAAATGCCTGAAGGTGTTCCACCAGCAATCAGTTCATCATTTGATGCAATCTTACCATTATTTATTTGTGTAATCATTTTCTATGGTATTTCTTTAGTTGTACAAAACTTTAGTGGACAACTTTTACCAAGTATGATCATGACAGTTTTAGCACCTGCAATTTCAGGGCTTGATTCATTAGTTGGTATTTGCTTGATTACCATGATTGCTCAAGTATTCTGGTTCTTTGGATTACATGGAGCAAGTATTACTCAACCAATCCGTTTACCATTTATGCAAATGTATTTAATTGCTAATATTTCAGCATTCTCTGCTGAACAACCAATCGTACATTACTTTACTCAACCATTCTGGTCATATGTTATTACACTTGGTGGTGGAGGAGCTACAATGGGACTTTGTATCTTATTGTTGAGATCTAAATCAGCAGAATTAAAGACATTAGGAAAATTATCAATTGGGCCTGCAATCTTTAATATCAATGAACCAATTATCTTTGGTTTACCAATGGTTTTAAATCCATTGATGATGATTCCATTTATCTTTGTACCAGTAATCAATTCAATTATTGCTTATGGTTTAATGGCCTTCCATATTGTAGGAAAAGGAATTATTGAAACACCATGGACAACACCAGCTCCACTTGGAGCCGCACTTGGATGTATGGATTTCAAAGCAGCAATCATGGTTATTGGTTTAATTATCTTAGACATGGTTTTATACTATCCATTCTTTAAATTATTAGAAAAACAAAAATTAGAAGAAGAAAATTCAGTACAAACAAATTAAAAAAAGAAGATAAAAACTCACACATAAATCTTTTAAAAATTGAATAACTTAAGTTAGCTCTAGTGATCATCAAGACCATTAGAGCTTTTTTTAAACTTAAAGTTCGACATTAATTTCTCTCGTTTTTTAAAGAAGGTGGATACTATGTCAACTAAAGTTAGGGTAAACCTGAGAGAAATGTATTCTAAATATTATAATCAAGATTGTTTTGTTGAAGTTGATCAGGATGTTTATGACACAATGAACAAATATGATCACATTTTTGCAGCATATAAAAGAAAAGTAGATTATCATAAGGGATATATTTCATTAGATCGAAGTCTATTTCTAGAATTAAAAAAATTGGCTTTGATATTAACGAAAACTTATTTTTGAAAGAATTAATAAGTTTTATAGAATTAACAATTAAAGACTTACCAGTACAAGAAAAAGATATTAAAATTTAGATGAAAAAAATCGTGATATTTTATTGGTGTTGAATAGTATAAACACGAAAGATCCTTTTAGTGAAAACTAAAGTGTATTTTTAGAGTTTATCTATTTATAAGGAAATTAATTTGTTATACTAAAAATAGAAATGAAAAGGAGTATATTATGAAATTACATTATCGAGGAAAATACAATTTAGATCCGGCAACCTTACCAACCTGTAAGCATCAACCGAATGCTGTTAAATTTAAAGAAGTTGACTCAACAAAAGAGCTTGCTGTTATCGCCAATGGCATAGCAATAGCTTTAATGATTTTGTTATCTATTCCTGTTTATTTAAAATATAAAGGTTTATTATTTGATTGTTTTGATAAAATGATGGTAGGGGCAATGCTTCCTTTATTAACGATGTTTCCTCATGAACTTTTACATGCTCTTTGTTTTAAAGAAGATGTTTATTTATATACAAATTTTAAACAAGGTCTCTTGTTTGTTGTAGGATGTGAAACAATGAGTAAACACAGATTCATTTTTATGTCGCTTTTACCAAATATTGTTTTTGGTTTTCTTCCGTATATGATTTCTTTTTTAGGAATTCAATATTTAACTTTAGCTGTTTTAGGCGTTATTGCAATTGGTATGGGTGCAGGAGATTATTATAATGTTTTTAATGCGTTAATTCAAATGCCTAAAGGGGCACGCACATATTTATACCAAATGAATTCTTATTGGTATATACCGGAAAAATAATAAAAAGAAAAAAATATTTTGAATTGGATGTGCTTACATTGGTTTTGAGCGTTGAGAAAGTAAAAAAATAGGTTTATACTAAAGAAGTAGAGTAAAGGAAGGCAAGAGTTATGAAGAAAAATGAGATTATGTCAAAAACAAAAATTGTATGTACTATTGGACCAGCTTCTGAAAGCAAAGAAATGCTTACAAAATTAGTAAAAGCTGGAATGAATGTGATGAGATTAAACTTCTCACATGGAACTCATGAAGAACATGAAGAAAAAATCAATACTTTATTAGAAATTAATAAAGAGCTTTCAACAAATGTAGCAATCTTATTAGATACAAAAGGACCTGAAATCCGTACAGGAGATTTCGTTGGAGGTAAAACTTCTTTTAAAAAAGGCCAAACATCTGTTATTTGTGTAGAAGATATTGTAGGAACAAGTGAACGTTTTACAATTACTTATAAAGATTTATATAAAGATGTTAAACCAGGTGGTTTCATTTTAGTAAATGATGGTCAAGTTGAATTATTAGTTGATCATATTGATGGAACAGATATTGTTTGTGTGGCTGCCAATGATGGTGATGTTAAAAACAAACGTGGAATCAACGTTCCAGGAATTAAATTAGGATTTGATTACTTATCACCAAAAGATATTTCAGATTTAACATTTGGAGCACATCAACCATTTGATTATGTAGCTGCTTCATTCTGTCGTAGAGCACAAGATATCATTGATATTAAAAAATTATTAATTGAAAATGGTAGAAATGATATTCAAATCTTAGCGAAGATTGAAAATCAAGAAGGTGTTGAAAATGTAGACGAAATTCTTGATATTGCAGATGGAATCATGGTCGCTCGTGGAGATTTAGGTGTAGAAGTTCCTGCTGAAGATGTGCCACTTATTCAAAAATCGATTATTAAAAAATGTAAACAACGTGGAAAAATCGTTATTACTGCAACACAAATGTTAGAAAGTATGCAACAAAATCCACGTCCAACTCGTGCAGAAGTATCTGACGTTGCAAATGCTATTTATGATGGAACAGATGCTATTATGTTATCAGGAGAATCAGCAAGTGGCTTATATCCTCAAGAAGCTGTCTTAATGATGTCAAAAATTGCACATAAAATTGAATCAAATTTAGATTATCAAAGTTTACAAAGACAAGCAATTCGTACAGCACCTGATGATACAAGTGAAGCAATCTGTATGTCCGTTGCTGAAATTGCTTATAAATTTAATGTTGCCGCAATTATTGCCTTTACAGAATCAGGATTTACTGCTCGTAAAATGGCACGTTATCGTACAAAATCTCGTATCATTGCTGCGACACCTTCACTAAAGACAGTAAAAGCTTTAGCTTTAAACTGGGGTGTTAAAGCAGTTCCTTGCAAATCTTTAAATTCACGTATTTCAATGATTGATTATGCAAGTATCATTGCTCGCGAAAATGGTGTTAAACCAGGTCAAAAAATTATTGTAACTGGTGGTACTCCAGGGGTTAAAGGTGCCACAAGCTATTTAGAACTTGTCGAAGTTAAATAAAACACTCGAAAGAGTGTTTTTTTTAAATTCATAAAAATGAAATAATAAGGTTATACTATACAAGAGGAAATAAATAATAGAAAGAGAGATTTTATAAATGTGTACAGCAGCAACTTATCAAACTAAAGATTTTTATATGGGAAGAACGTTAGATTATGAGTTTTCTTATGGTGAAAAAATTGCTATTATGCCAAGAAACTATCCTTTACAATTTAGACATGATGGAAAAAAGATCACTCATTATGCTTTAATTGGTATGGCTCATGTTATTGATGATTATCCATTATATTATGATGCCGTTAATGAAAAAGGTTTAGGTATGGCAGGTTTAAATTTTGTAGGAAATGCTTGTTATAATGATGTTCAAGAAAATGTAAGGAATGTCGCTCAATATGAATTTATTCCTTGGATTTTAAGTCAATGTGCCTCTTTAAATGAAGCAAAAAAACTCATCAAAGAAATGAATCTTGTTAAAACGCCTTATAACGAACAACTTCCTGCAGCATCATTACATTGGATCATTGCAGATAAAAGTGGATGTATTACCGTTGAATCTGTCAAAGAAGGATTAAAAGTCTATGAAAATCCAGTTGGTATCTTAACTAATAATCCTGCTTTTGACAAACAAATGTTTAATTTAAATAACTATATGTTTTTATCACCCAAACAACCTGTAAATATGTTTTCTAAAGAATTAGATTTAAAAACTTATTCTAGAGGAATGGGAGCTTTAGGACTTCCTGGAGATTTATCTTCTATGTCACGCTTTGTTCGTGTCGCTTTTACAAAAATGAATGCAAAATCAAAAAGTAGTGAAAAAGAAAGTGTTAATCAATTCTTTCATATTTTAGGATCGGTTGAACAACAAAGAGGATGTTGTGAAGTGACTGAAGAAAAATATGAAATTACAATTTATACATCATGTTGGAATAGTCAAAAGGGTATTTACTACTATACAACCTATGATCGTCGTCAAATTACGGCAGTTAATATGCATAAAATAAATTTAGATGGGCAACAACTTATAAGTTATCCAATGCTTAATGACGAAGAATTTTATGAACAAAACTAATATTTTTGAGATAGTGAAAGCTATCTTTTTTTTATTATTAAATGTGATTAAAATCGCATGAACAACATATATTTCAAAGAAAATAAGTTGATTTTTTAACTTGGTGTAAACGTTTTCGATTTAAAAAAGATAGGACTACAATAAGGTTAAAGGGGATGAAAATCATGCATTTAAAATCATTCATTGGAGGTATACATCCAAAAGATCAAAAACACTATACAAAAGATTTGCCAATCATCAAACTAAATGCAAGTGATGAAGTTGTATTTTTGTTAAAACAACATATTGGAGCGCCTTGTAAACCACTTGTTAAAATAAAAGATGAAGTTAAAGTAGGACAAAAAATTGCTTGTGAAGATGGTTTTGTTTCTAGTCCGATTATTTCATCTGTTTCAGGAACAGTAAAAGCAATAGAAGAAAGAATGGATATTTCTGGAAAAATGCAACAAGCAATCGTTATAAATAATGATGGTTTATATCAAAGTATTGAAATAGAAACAAATGATTATAAATCATTAAGCTATGAAGACAAAATAGAAAAAATTAAAGAAGCTGGGATTGTCGGCTTGGGCGGTGCTGGTTTTCCAACACACGTTAAATTATCTGTTAAGGATATTAATAAGGTTCATTATTTTATTGTTAATGGGGCAGAATGTGAACCCTATCTTACGAGTGATTATCGTTTGATGTTGGAAAAAACAGATGAACTTATAGATGGAATCCATGTGATTTTAGACATGTTTCCTAAGGCAATTTGTTATATCGCAATTGAAGATAATAAAAAAGAAGCGATTTCTTTACTTGAAGAAAAGTGTAAAGATGAAGATAAAATCGAAGTAAAGGCTTTAAAAACAAAATATCCTCAAGGTGGAGAAAGAATGTTGATTAAAGTTCTTACAGGAAAAATGCTTAATTCAAAAATGCTTCCTGTTGATGTGGGTTGTATTGTAGATAATGTAGCGACAACAATTGCTATGAATCAAGCCGTTCGTTATAATCAACCTTTTTTTCTAAAGTAATGACAATATCTGGAGAAGGAATAAAACCTTGTAATATAGAAGTTCCTTTAGGAACAAGTTTTCAGTTTATTGTAGATTAACTTGGCGGTTTTAAAGGTGAAATCAAAAAAATTATTTGTGGAGGGCCGATGATGGGAAGTGCTTTGATGACACTAGATCTTCCAGTTACAAAAACAACCAGTTAGAATTAACTGATGGAGGATGATGATATGAATCAATATAAAAAATTATTTGAACCAATCACTATTAGAAATATGACATTAGATAATCGATTAGTCATGACACCAATGGGAACAAGCTTTGGTGAATAAAATGGTGAGATGCGTTTTTTACATATGAATTATTATGAAAGACGTGCTAAAGGAGGCTATGGTCTTTTAATTGTAGAAAATGCTTGTGTGAAATATCCAGCAGGAAGTAATGGAACAACACAATTACGTATAGATGCCGATAATTATATACCTCGTCTTTATAAACTATGTGAAACCATTCATCAATATGGTACGAAAATAGCTATTCAATTAAACCATGCAGGAGCAAGCGCCATGGAAAGTCGTATTGGAATACAACCTGTTTCTGCGAGTGCAACTCCTAATAAAGCAGGAGGAGCGATTCCTCGTGCTTTAACAGTAGAAGAAATTTATAGTATTGCAGATGATTTTGCAACAGCTGCTAAAAGAGCACAAACCATTGGTTTTGATGCAATAGAAATTCATGCGGGACATTCTTATTTGATTTCTCAATTTTTATCACCCCTTACCTTTGTTTTTGTTATAACGAATTCTATTTCTTTTGAAAAATGAGTTTTCATTTTATGAAAAAATGTAACCGAATACAATAAAATAAATATAATAAGTAAAGAACAAATAGGAGGAATTCAAATGGGATTTAAAGAAGGTTTTTTTTGGGGTGGCGCAACAGCTGCTAACCAATATGAAGGTGGATATTTAAGCGGTGGTAAAGGTCTTGCTATTCAAGATGTCATCACTGGTGGAGATGGAAGAAATAATATTCCTAGACGTATGGCTTTAAAATTAGCGGATGGATCTACAAAATTTATTGACCGTAGAGGCACAGAAGTACCGGATGGAGCTGTACCTTATGTAGATGAAAATACATATTATCCTAGTCATGTGGCTACAGATTTTTATCATCATTATAAAGAAGATATTGCTTTGTTTGCGGAAATGGGATTTAAATCATTCCGTTTATCTATTAACTGGACAAGAATTTTCCCAAATGGTGATGAAAAAGAACCTAATGAAAAAGGTTTACAATTCTACGATGATATTTTTGATGAAATGTTAAAATATGGTATTGAACCACAAGTAACAATTGTACATTTTGATTTACCACTTCATCTTGCTACAGAATATGATGGTTGGTATAACAGAAAAACAATTGATTTCTATATGAATTATGTTGAAACGATTTTCAATCGTTACAAAAATAAAGTTAAATATTGGTTAACATTTAACGAAATTAACTTCTGTAAAGATTATACAAATTTAGGAATTACAGAAGCTTTATCTAGACCTGATAAAGTTGCACAAGCAGTTCATCATTTACTTGTTGCTGCAGCAAAAACAGTTATTCGCGGACATGAAATCAATCCTGATTTTATGATTGGTATGATGATCAATTATTCAGAAATTTATCCAGAAGATTGTAATCCAGAAAATATGTGGAAACGTATTACAGAAAAAAGATTACGTACATTCTATACAGATGTTCAAAATAAAGGATTTTATCCGGAATGGAAACTTATTGAATATAAAAATGCTGGTATTGAATTAAAAATGGAAGAAGGAGATCTTGAAACATTAAAAGCAGGTACAGTGGATTATATTGGTTTCTCTTACTATTCAACAAGTGTTGCTACTGTAAACGTAGATGCTAAAAAAACAGCTTCAAACTTAGAAAGTGCTGTTAAAAACCCTTATTTAAAAGCAAATGATTGGGGATGGCAAATTGATCCAGTTGGTCTACGTATTGTTTTAAATGAATTATGGGATCGTTATCATAAACCACTATGGATCGTTGAAAATGGTTTAGGAGCTATTGATAATGTTGAAGAAGATGGTTCAATTCATGATCCTTATCGTATTGATTATATGAAACAACATATCATTGAAATGAAAAAAGCAGTTGATGAAGATGGTGTTGATTTAATGGGATATATGCCTTGGGGATGTATTGATGTGGTTTCAGCAGGAACTGGTGAAATGAGAAAACGTTACGGATTTATCTATGTAGATATGGATGATGATGGAAATGGTGATTTACACCGTGCACGTAAAGATTCTTTCTACTGGTATCAAAAAGTATGTCAGTCTAACGGAGAAGAATTATAAAAAAGAATTGCGAATGCAATTCTTTTTTTAATGGTTTTCTTTTATTAATTGAAAGAATGATTTCATTTCATGAGAAAGCCATTTGTTTTTATGGCAGAGAAGTTGACGATAGACATCAATTTGGTAATCAGGAATATTAATTTGAATAATTTTTTTATTTTTTAAATCATTTTCTAAAATATATTTTGGTAAAAAACTGATATATTGATCAAGTTTCAATAGTTCTAAAAGTAAATCTGTATTTTTAGATTGAATAAAAGGTTTGATTTCTAAATGGTCTTCATGAAGTTTTTCTTCGAGAAGACGACGATAACTGGCATCTTTTTCTGTTAAAATAATAGGATAAGCTAGAATATCTTGAATTGTTGGTTGTTTCATTTTGCAAATTGGATGATGACATGATGCTACAAAAGCAACTTCTTCTTTGAATTGATATATTTTTAGCCAATCTGTATCTAAAAGTTGTTTATCAACTAAGTAAGCAAAATCAATATCATTATTTTTAAGCATTTTTAAGAGTCCTTCAATTGTATCTGTTGTAATCGAAACAGATACATGAGGGTGGTATTGATGATATTTACAAATAAGCTGAGGAACTATGGAAGAACATAATGAATCAATAGTTCCAATTGTAAGATGACCATTAAGTTCCAATGAAGGATTAATGGCTTCTTTCGCACATGAAATATCATCAAGTATCTTCAAACAGTGCTGATAAAATGTTTTACCATGATTTGTAAGAGTTACCTTTTTACCTAAACGATCAAACAATTGCACATCCAGTTCTCTTTCAAGATTTTTGACATGAACGGTGATGGATCCTTGACAATAATCTAACTTTTTAGAAGCTTTTGAAAAACTGCCTTGTTGAACAATTGTTGTAAATGAAATAAGTTCTTGTATTTCCATAAAATTCTCCTATTAAAAAAATTAAACATATCCATTAAAATCATTTAATTTACTTGATAATACATTTATATTAAACTAGAGTTATCAATTAATCAAGGAGTAAAGGAGCGTTTATATGAAAAAGACAGAACAAAAATATCAAACGTATGTTCAAATATTAAAAGAAGAATTAATTCCCGCTATGGGATGTACAGAGCCGATTTCATTAGCGTATGGAGCAAGCCTTGCTAGAAAAGTGTTAAATCATTTACCTACAAAAATTGTTGTAGAAGCAAGTGGGAGTATTATAAAAAATGTAAAGAGTGTCATTGTTCCTCATACCCATCATTTAAAAGGAATTAAAGCAGCTGTTTGTGCTGGAATCATAGGGGGCAATGCTGATAAATATTTAGAAGTATTAAGTCAAATTGATGAAAAAACCAAGGAAAAAATAGACCAATATATAGAAAAAGTAGATTTTGAAGAACATTTTTTAGAGAGTTCAAAAGTATTTGATTATATAATAACGGTTTGGAATAAAAAAGAATATGTAAAAGTGAGAGTAAGTGATTCTCATATGAATATTGTTTGTATAGAAAAAAATGGAGAAATACTTCAAAAAGAGAAAAGCATTATAAAAAAGGAAAAAGCAGATCGCTCATTATTAGGTATAAAAGATATTTATGATTTTATAGCGACTGTTGATTTGATTGATATTCAAGAAATTTTAGAAAGACAACTAGATTATAATTATGCGATAGCTTGTGCAGGTTTAAACGATAATTATGGAGCTAATATTGGAAAAGTTCTTTTAAAATCTTTTGGCAATGATGTAAAAAATAAAGCGAAGGCTTATGCTGCAGCAGGGAGTGATGCAAGAATGAATGGTTGCGAATTGCCTGTTGTTATTAATTCGGGGAGTGGTAATCAAGGTATGACATGTTCTTTACCTATTTTTATCTATGCTCAAGAATTAAAGGTTTCAAAAGAAAAAATGTTTAGAGCATTAGCGCTATCTAACCTTGTAGCAATTCATGAAAAAAGTGGTATTGGAACTTTATCAGCTTATTGTGGGGCAGTAAGTGCCGCTACTGGAGCTGGTGCAGGGATTGCTTACTTATATGATGAAGATTATCAAACTGTCATTCATACAATTGTTAATACACTTGCCAATGTTTCGGGGATAGTTTGTGATGGAGCCAAAGCTTCTTGTGCGGCAAAAATTGCTTCTAGTGTTGATGCGGCTATTCTAGGTTATCATATGTACAAAAATGGACAAGAATTTAAATCTGGAGACGGACTTGTGATGGAAGATGTTGAGGCAACGATTCAAAGTGTCGGACGATTAGGAAGAGAAGGAATGAAGGAAACGAATAAAGAAATTATTAAGATGATGATTCATGAATAATAGACAAAAATTGGCCAATTTTTAATGGCCTTTTTTGTAAAATGAAAAGTCATGTGTTATACTTTTTTAAGTAGGGAAGTGGTTTCAATGAGCTTAAAGAAATTAATTCAGAAATATAGTAAACGTATTACCCTTTTAATTATTATTTTTTTAATTATGATTATTGGCTTTTTTAATCTTTTAAGAGCAAGACAAGAAGCAAATGAAAGTGCTAAAACAACCTTTTATCATATTGAACAAATTTTAAATGAAAATCAAAAAGATTTGAAAGAACAAGAAAAAACGTATCGTCAAACATGTATTGATCATGCACAGGCGGTGGCTTATATTATTCAAGAAAATCAAGATGTTTTAAATGATGTTGAAACTTTAAGAAAAATTGCAAAATATATTGAAGTGGATGAAATACATATTTTCAATAAACAAGGAGTCATTATTACAGGAACACATCCAGAATATTATGGTTATTCTTTTGATTCAGGAAAACAAATGAATTTTTTTAAGCCTTTACTTGAAAATAAAGAATTACAATTAACGCAAAAGATTACAGAAAATACCGCAGCGCATAAAAAGATGCAATATTCAGCTTTATGGAGTGAAAATAAAGAATTTATTGTACAAGTTGGTATGAAGCATGAAAATGCTAAAAAAGCCACTGAGAAAAATCAATTATCTTATTTATTTAAACTCTTTAGAGTTAATAGTGAAGTCAAATATTATGCTATTGATTGTAAAACAGATACAATTGTAGGTTCAACACACCAACATATTGGTAATCAAGCACAAAAAATAGGTTTAAAAAAAGAACAATTAAAAGAATCTACTTCAGGTTTCTTTACACCTATTGAAGGAAAACCTTCTTATTGTGTTTCCAAGAAAATCGATAATAATTATGTTTATCATATTTTACCAGTAAATGTTCTTTTTAAAAATGTTCCAATGAATTGTTTAGAAATGCTTCTATGTCTCGCAATCATTTCTATTTTCTTTGAAGTACTTATTGTTAAATATATTCATAAATATGTTATTGATAGTATTGAACAAATCAATCATCAACTTTATAAAATATCTAAAGGAAATCTTGAAGAAGAAGTTGCAATTAATAATAGTTTAGAATTTCAACAATTAAGTCACTATATTAATGAAATGAAACATAGTATTTTAATGAGTAATAAAAAGATGGATTATATTTTAGATAAAACGAATCAATATATAGGTTTTTATGAATATAACTTAGTGTCAAAAACAATTTATATTTCTCAAGCTGCACAAGATATGTTATCAATCGATATGCAACAATATCATTATTTTAAAGATCATGTTGAAGACTTTGTTCGCTATTTAAAGATTTTATCACATAATGCAGTAGAAAATGAAGATAGGATTTATTATCTTTCAAGTAATGAGCTTTATATTAAAATAGATGAAAAAGAAGATGAAAAGGATATCTTTGGTGTTCTTTTAGATGTTACCGATTCATTTAAGAAAAGAAAGAAAGCAGAAACAGAAAGAGATATTGATTCTTTAACACAACTTTATAATCGTAGAGGATTAGAAAAAAGAGTAAATGCTCTTTTAAAAGAAGGTATTCAACAAGGAACACTTGTTTTTATTGATTCAGATGGCTTAAAACAAGTAAATGATATTTATGGACATCATCAAGGGGATCTTTATTTAAATGCCATTGCCCAAATACTAAAGAGTTATCCTCAAGAACATGCTCTTTCAGGTAGATTAGGTGGAGATGAGTTTGTTATTTTCTTCTATAATTATGATTCTCAAGAAGAAATGAATAAGGTCTTAGATGAATTAAAACAAAAACAAGACCAGCAGTTATATCTTACAGAGGATTGTTTGGTTCATGTTGGTTTTTCATGTGGTTTTTGTGATTATGAAAAAGAATTTGATTTTTCTAAAATGTTAGGCATTGCTGATCAAAGAATGTATGAAAATAAACGTAAAAGAAAAGGGAATTAACTCCCTTTTTTAAATTGTTGTTAAATCTTTAATAACCTCACTGGCAATAATGAGCCCTACAGTTGAAGGAACAAAAGCGTTGCTTCCAGGAATATCTCTTCTAGCTGTACATTTTCTTTTAGTTCCTGGTGGACAAACACAATGTGTACGACAACTAATAGATAAATCATCAATTGGGCGAATTGGTTTTTCTTCAGAATAAACAACTTTTAATTTTTTTACATGTCTTTTTTTTAGTTCTCTACGCATGACTTTTGCTAGAGGACATACTTTCGTTTTATAAATATCTGTGATTTTAAATTGTGTTGGATCAACTTTATTTCCAGCTCCCATACTTGAAATAATAGGAATGTTATGTTCTTGGGCTTTTAAAACAAGTTCGATTTTTGCAGAAACTGTATCAATAATATAATCATAATCTTTAAATGAGAAATCATTTGCATTTTCAGGTAAAAAGAAGCATTGGTGTGTTTGAACGTTTACTTTTGGATTGATTTGTAACATTCTTTCTTTCATAACATCTGTTTTATATTTTCCAACAGTATCGAAAGTAGCGATGATTTGACGATTTATATTGGTAAGGCAAATTTTATCATCATCAATTAAATCAAAAGAGCCAATTCCACTTCTTACAAGGGCTTAACCAACGTACCCGCCAACACCACCTAGACCAAAGATGGCTACATGGCTATTTTGAAGTTTAGCCATGGCTTCTTTTCCATATAATAATTGTGTTCTTGAAAATTGGTTTAACATAGGTCCTCCTTAATCATAGTAAAATACTATGAAATATTGTAATCATTTATATGACGAAGTCAATATTTTTTGTTGACTTTAAAAAAATATTTTTGTAGAATAACACTCGGCTTTAAATTAAATATTTGGTATCTATTGGAAACGCACACTCCCTGAGTGATAACGAACAACACAATTCATTATCATAAGGAGGTTTTTTTATGCCAAAAACAAAATTTCAAGAAATTATTTTTACAATTATGATGGTTTTCATGATGGTCTATTTTATGATTTGTTACAACATTGCTTTAAATGTTGGAAGTATGACAAATCAAGTATTTTTAGATGCTTTTCATGAATTAGTGATTATGGGACCTATTGCCTTTATTTTAGATTTCTTTATTATTGGATACTTAGCTAAAAAGAAAGCATTTCAAATCGTTAACTTAGAAAAAGATAATCCTTTTCATTTAGTTATCGCAATTTCCATTGTTTCAATTATTTTAATGTGTCCTTGTATGTCACTTGTAGCAACGCTTTTATTTAAAAATGCAGGAAGTCAAATCATTGCGATTTGGTTACAAACAACAGTAATGAATTTCCCAATGGCATTTTTCTTACAATTATGTTTTGCTGGGCCAATCGTTAGATTTGTCTTTGGAAAAATTTTTAATGAAAATAGAGCTTAGTCTCTATTTTTTTATTTTACAAAGAAAAAGAGTTTCGCTAAAATAAAAGAAGATAAGGGGGATTTTAAATTGAAACTAACAATGCTTGGAACAGGGAATGCACTGGTTACAAAGTGCTATAATACGTGCTTTATCATTGAAAATGAAAATGATTATTTTATGGTGGATGCCGGTGGGGGAAATACGGTATTAAATCAACTTGAAAAAACAAAAATCAATTGGAAAGAGATAAAACATATTTTTGTAACGCATAAGCATATTGATCATTTGCTTGGTATGATTTGGATGATTCGTCTTATTTGTCAAAATATGGCAGCAGATAAATACGAAGGAGAAGCATACATTTATGGCCATCAAGAAGTGATTGAGATGTTAGAAACGATAGCTCGAATGCTTTTACAAAGTAAACAAACAAAATTTATCAATGATCGTTTGCATCTTGTTGTTGTACATGATGGTGAAGTAAAAGAAATCATTGGTAAGAAAGTTACTTTTTTTGATATTCAATCAACAAAAGCTAAACAATTTGGTTTTATGATGGAATTGGATCAAGATAGAAAATTAACATGTTGTGGGGATGAACCTTATAATGAAGAAAATGAAAAATATGCTTTAAAGAGTGATTATTTATTACATGAAGCTTTTTGCTTGTATGATCAAGCAGATATTTTTCATCCTTATGAAAAACATCATTCAACAGTTAAAGATGCGTGTCAACTTGCTCAAAAATTAGCTGTTAAAAATATTATTCTTTATCATAGTGAAGATCAAAATATTAAAAATCGTAAGGAACTTTATACAAAAGAAGGGAAAGATTATTTTGATGGAAATATTTATGTTCCAAATGATTTAGAAGTAATTGAATTATAGAAAGGAGATTTATATGCTTATTGTTAATCAAATAGAAAACACCCATTTTTCAAAAACAGAAAGAGAAATAGTTGATTATATTATTGATCAAGGGATGAATATTGAAAAAATGTCAGCTAATGAAATTGCTAGAAATACCTTTACAAGTGCACCTTTATTGGTAAGAATTGCTAAGAAATTAGGGTATAGTGGTTTTAATGAGTTTAAGAGTGCGTATTTAAAAGAACTTGCGTATATGTTAGAAGAAACCGACGTAGATGCTTCTATTCCGTTTTTGTTGAGTGATGATTTGATGACAATTAGTAAAAATATTGCGTTATTAGAAAAAGAAACTATTCAAGATACAGAACAATTGAATCATCATGATGAATTACAACATGCAATCGCATTATTAGAAAAAACTAAGAAAATAGATGTCTATGGTGTTTTAGATAATATTTTACTCGCAAAACATTTTCAAACATTGATGATGGATATTGGTAAAGATGTTCAAGTTATTGATCAGGTAACAGGACAAAAAAGAAGTGCGTGCTTAGCTGATGAAACTCATTGTGCCATTATCATTTCTTATTCCGGTCAAACTGAAGAAATGTTGGAAGTGGCAGAAATTTATCATAAAAGACAAATACCTTTTATTTCTATTACCTGTATGGCAGAAAATTCTCTTTCTAGATTGGCAGACGCACATCTTTACCTTTCTTCAAGAGAAATGTTACATATTAAAATAGGGGACTTTGCTTCAACAACTTCATTAAAATATCTTTTTGATGTTTTATATGCAGGAATTTTTTCTAAAAATTACAAAAAGAACTTAGAAACAAAAATTGTGGTGGCTTCGTATGTGGATGATCGTCAAAGTGAAGATGAATATATAAATGAAAAATAGGTCGAGCGACCTATTTTTTTAATGCTTTATTTTTTAAATCATTTACGTATTCCATTTGATGTTCTGCGTTTTCACGAAGTTCTTTTTCCATTTTTTCAACAGTAGAATGTTTAACAGCTTGAATTTCATCTTCTTTTCCATAAATCGCTTCATAAGCTTCTTTAGCGTTATGTTGTAAGGCATGACGCATTTGATGTAATTCTTCTAATTTCTTTTCATGTTCTTTGATTTCGTTATCAACAGATTTATACATTTCTTCAATTGTTAATTGCTTTTTAGTGTCATCATCGTGTTGAATGTCTTGACCGTCCTTAAAATATTTTCTTAAAGATTCTTTTGCTTGTTCATTAATTTCATTGATACTCATATTTTATTCCCTCTTTCTTACTACACCCGTATATTAGAATAAAAAATAAAAGAGATAAAGCTTTTACAACACACTTTGAATTCCATTAACAAAACTAAAAAAATGTAAGTGCTTTAAATGTTAATGATATTAACATTGACATCAAAGTTAGTCTGTGCTAATTTCTTTTTAGGAGATGATTATGAATGAAGAAAAAATAAAATGTTTATTATTAATAAATGAAAATAAAAAAATAACTGTAACAGCGTTAGCTAAAAAAATGAATGTTTCAAAAGCAACAATGTCACGTATGGTTTCTTCTTTTTACGAGGAAGGGTATACCCTTGAACAAGGTAAATGTTTGCTTTCTAAAAAAGGAAAGAATTATATTGAAGAAACAAAAAGAAAAATAAAAAATTTAACTTATTGGTTACAAAAAACAAGTCGTTTAAATGAAGAAGAAGCACACCAAGAAGCCATCAAACTTTTTACAACACTCAATAAAGAAACAATTGAACGTATATGTAGTCGTATTCATTTTAATCAAGTTTTTGATCAACTTGGGGATCTTGTAGAATTTTCAGGACATTATTTAGAACATCATCTAGAACCAGGTAAATATATTTTTTCTTTTACTTTATTTCATTATAAAGATGCAAATGTTCATTCGATGGCTAACTCGGGTTTTATACATCCAGCTTATCTTTTAATTGAACAACATCAAGGTTTTTTGGTCTTTCAACCTATAGAAATGAAAAAAGAATTATTAAAAGAAAGAATTACGATTTCTTCAAAACTTAAATCAATGAAATATCTTTTGGATGGTAGGGAATATGAATGTTTTGAAAAGAATGATTGTTTCTATATTCCTATCACGGATTTGAAATTCTTTTATACAAAAGAAGAAAGATTGATGCAAACATCGCTTACGGTTAAATTAAAAGTTGATTTGTTAAAAGGACATATGCCAGAAAATCTTGCACTGTTAAAAATATTGTTTCATTAATGAAACAGTAAAAAACGTTATAAAATATTAAAGAAACAGCATTTTGTTTCATTAATGAAACAAATCAAATGCTTGTTTTTTTATTATAGAAAGATATGATGACTATAGTTAGATATAGCTAACCATAGGAGGAAACATGAAAATATTATTGATTATATTTGGAATTATATCATTTGTATTAGGGGCTATTGGTATTATTTTACCAATACTACCAACAACACCGTTTTTACTTTTAAGTGCCTTTTTGTTTTCAAAAAGTTCAGATAGATTTCATCAGTATTTAATTCAAACAAAATTGTATCAAAAATATATCAATGAAATGGTTATTGAAAGAAAAACAACACGTAAAAAAAGAAATCAATCCTTGTTTACAGTAACACTTGTTTTTTTTATTGCGATACTCATTACACCAGTAAGAATTGGGAAAATATGTTTATTCATTGTGATGAGTATTCATCATTTTATCATGCTAAAGAAAGTGGAGATTGTCAATGAATAAAATCGATCAAAAAAGAGAAAATGAAAAAAAGATATTAAAAGTGATGATTGATATTTATCAAAGAAAACATCCTCAAGAAAGTAAGATGTGTGAAGATCTTTATAAGTACGCTTGTTTGCGTATTGATAAATGTCCGTTTATGGAAACTAAAACTTTTTGTAGTGGATGCAAGGTTCATTGTTATCAAAAAGAATATAGAAGTCAGGTAAAAGCAGTCATGCGTTTTTCTGGAAAGTACATGCTTTTTTATCATCCAATTCTAACAATCAAGCATGGCTGGCTTTCACTTAAAGAAAGGAAAAGAAAAGATGTTTAATAAAAGATTATTGAAAACTTTTAAAACGGAGATGAAAAATGTCTATAGATTAGTAGGCGTTCAATGGCTGATTTTAATATGTCATATTTTACTTACATTTTTACATAGTTATGTTTTATCTTGCCTTTATTTAAAAAAATCATTTTCACTTACTTTTTATTTATTAAGTGTGGCTTGTTTATTTGCATTAAAATGCTTTTTACAAACAATACAAAATAAACAAGCGCTATCTTTAAGTGAAATGATTAAAACAAAATTAAGAAAAAGTGTTTTTGATAAAATATATCATCAAAAACAGACAACTGTTTTTAAAGAATCAACGCTTACTCAACTTACAAGTGAGGGAATTGATCAGTTAGAAATCTATTTTTCTAAATATATGCCTCAATTTTTTTATGCTATGTTGGCACCTCTTACTTTATTTGTTATTGTTGGTTTTATGTCTTTAAAAGTAGCTTTTATTTTACTTTTATGTGTCCCACTTATTCCTGTTTCTATTGTTGTTGTACAAAAGATAGCTAAAAGATTGTTAGTAAGGTATTGGAATAGTTATACAGGATTGGCAGATTCTTTTTTAGAAAATTTACAAGGACTCACTACTTTGAAATATTATCAAAGTGATTTGAATTATCAAGATAAAATGGACAAAGAAGCAGAAGATTTTAGAAAGAAAACCATGCGCGTTTTAATTATGCAACTTAATTCGATTAGTGTGATGGATTTAGTGGCTTATGGTGGCTTTGGTTTAGGTGTTATTTTGGGTTTACAAGAATATTTAAATCAACATATTAATTTTATGATGTTTATTTTTATTGTAATGATTTCTATTGAATTTTTCTTACCTTTAAGAATGCTTGGGAGTTATTTCCATATTGGACAAAATGGAAATGCGGCCGCAGATAAAATTTTTAAACTGTTGGATAGTCCTAATGATATTCAAGAAAGCTATCAAAAATCAATTTCAACCTTAAGTTTTGAAGAGGTCACTTTTGGTTATGATGAAAAAACAATTTTAAAAGATATTTCGTTTTCTTTATCAAAAGGAACATTTTTAACGATTGTAGGAGAGTCGGGTTCAGGAAAAAGTACGATTGCGTCACTTCTAATGAATTTATATCCGATTCAAAAAGGTCAAATTCTTTATAATCGAGAAACGATTCCATTAACGATGATACTTTATCAAAAAATAACCTTGATTAAGGATGAAACATATATTTTAAAAGGAACAGTCTATAATCATCTTGCAATGTCAGGGTGTCTTGATCAAGAAAAAATGATTAATGTTTTAAAAGAAGTTAGACTTTTTGAAGTTTTTGAAAATCAAGGAGGATTGAATTTTCAACTCAATGAAGGAGCTAAAAATTTATCAGGAGGTCAAAGACAAAGATTAGCGTTAGCTAGAGGACTATTATATGAAAGCGATGTTTATATTTTTGATGAAGCAACAAATAATGTTGATCGTGAAAGTGAAGAAATTATATTAAAAATCATGGAGCGTTTAGCGAAGAATAAAATCGTTATTTTTATTACACATCGTATGTCCCATTGTAAAAAAAGCCAACTTACATTTGTTTTAAAAGAAGGAAGATTGATTCAACAAGGAAGCTATGATGAATTATTTAATCAAGATAATTTATTTAAAGAACTTGTAGAAAATCAAAGGAACTTAGAAAAGATTATTGTAAATGAAAAATAAAATAAAATTAATTGTTTCTTTATTAAAATTAGTGCGTCCTTTTTTAACATTTATGTTACTGGCTATTATTCTAGGTGTGTTAGGACATCTAACGGCAACTTTTATTACCATTTTTATTATCCTTGCTTTTTGTAAAGTGATTACTTTTTCACTAGCCGTTAAATTGATTATTCTTTGTGCTTTTTCAAGAGGAATTCTTAGATATATTGAACAAGCATGCAACCACTATATTGCCTTTAAAGTATTGGCTCACATTCGTCATTTAGTCTTTGAAAAACTGAGAGAATTGGCTCCTGCTAAATTAGAAAATGAAGACAAAGGAAATATCATTGCGATGTTGACAAGTGATGTTGAACTCTTAGAAGTTTTCTTTGCTCATACCATTTCACCAGTGATGATTGCCTTTATTTATAGTATTGTCATGATTTGTTTTATCGGTCATTATCATCTTAGTTTTGGAATTTTTTCTTTTATTTGTTATAGCATCATGGGAATTTTGATTCCCTATACAACGTATAAATTGAGTCAAAAGGATGGAAGTAATTATCGTCTTTTATTTGCTAATTATAATACTTTTGTTTTGGAAACAGTCTTAGGAAAAAGAGAAATTATACAATTTAGTCAACAAGAAACACGCTTTGAACAAATGAAAAAACATCAAAATGATTTAACACAAACACATCAAAAATTAATTGATCATCAAAGTTTTCAACAAATACTTTCTGATGGACTTATTATTTTATCTATCGTTGTTTCTATTTTATTGATTAAAAATAATGTTTCTAAAGAATTGTTGATTCCAATGATGGCTCTATCATCTTCTTTTGGACCAACGATTGCCCTAGCAAACCTGGCAAATAATTTAAATCAAGTATTTCCTTGTGCTAGACGTATTTTAGATTTATTAGAGGAAAAACCATTACTTAAAGAAATTACAGACAAAAATACAACTTTAAATTTACCAATCGAAGTAAAGAATCTTTCATTTCATTATCCAAATACTTTTACGGAAGTTTTACATAAAATCAATTATACATTTGAATTTGGTAAAACCTATGGATTACTTGGAAAAAGTGGATGTGGCAAATCAACATTATTAAAATTATTAATGCATATTTATCAAGGTGAGGGAGACATTTTATTTAATAATGAATCGATTGAAGAAATCAACAGTCAAACTCTAAAAGAAAATATAAGCTATGTTGATCAAGAAACATTTTTATTTAAAGATACTTTATATCATAATATCACCTTGTTAAATCCAAATTATCAACAAGAAGAGGTTATTAAAGCGTGTAAACAAGCACAGATTCATGATTTTATTATGTCTTTACCACAAGGCTATCAAACTATTTATGATGAAAATATTTCAGGAGGACAGAAACAAAGAATTGGGTTAGCACGTGCTTTTTTAAGAAAAACACCAATTCTTTTATTAGATGAACCGACAAGTCGTATTGATAGTTTAAATGAAGCCGCATTATTAGAAAGTTTAAAACAAATTAAAGATGAAAAGCTTATTATTATTGTAAGCCATCGAAAATCTTCTCTTGCTTTATGTGATGAAATTATTGAAATAGAGCAAGGAATGATAAAAAAATAGAAATGAAATAAAAAATTATTTATTTTTTTAGAAAATATCGTATAATGTAAAAAAGAATGGAGGATTTTAAGATGAAAGAATTTTTTAAAAGTAAAGAATTATGGACATTTGTAGGAGGAGCAGTTACTGCTGTTGTCACTTCAAAGTTCGCTAAAAGCAATAAAGCAAGAGAATTAGCTGTTAAAGGATTAGCTAGTGGAATGCAAGTAAAAGATAACGTAGAAGCAACTGTTACTTCTATTAAAGAAGATGCTCAAGATGTCTATGCTGAAGCAGTAGAAAAAAGTAAGGCACAATAATGATGAGTAATTTTAAAATAGTTCATGAAATCGATGGAAGATTACGTGTTCGTTTTGGACGATATGCTTTTACAAATGAACAAGCAACTATTTTAAAAAGCGATTTTTTAAAACTTGAATATGTAAGATATGTAGAAGCACATTATAAAAATGGAAGTCTTCTATTGGTTTTCGATGAAAATTATAAAAATGAAGTATTTGGTTATTTAAAAAGTTATGATTTAAGTACTTTACAAAATAGAGAAATTCCTGAAAATTGTTCTCAAAATTTACAAGTACTTGATCAAAGCTTTAAACATGAATTAATTAAAATTTTTGCTAAGAGATATGCTGTTAAGCTCTTTTTACCAAATGTTGTTGGTAAAGGGATTGCCATCTATAAAGCACTTGCTTATTTTAAAGCGGGGATTGCTTCACTTGGAAATAAACGTATTGATGTTCCAGTTTTAGATGCAACAAGTATAGGGGTATCTTTATTACGCAAAGAATTTAATACAGCAAGCAATATTATGTTGATGCTTAAAATTTCTGAATTATTAGAAGATTACACACGTCAAAAAGTCACTTTACAATTAGGTGATAGCTTGATGAATAAATTTGATAAAGTTTGGATTTATAAAAATGGACAAGAACAAGAAATTGCGATGTCTGATTTAAAACAAGGACAAACTGTTATTGTTCAAACAGGAAGCATGGTTCCTATTGATGGGGAAATCATTGATGGTGAAGCCATGGTTAATGAATCAAGCTTTACAGGTGAACCATTAAGCAAACGTGTGACATTAAATGATACGGTTTATGCAGGAACATTAATTGAAGAAGGAAAGATTTTTGTTAAAGTGAGAAACTTACAAGATGAAAGTCGTATTGCTAAAATTATTGATATGATTGATACCAATGAATCATTAAAAGCATCCATTCAATCAAAAGCAGAACATATGGCTGATGCCATTGTTCCATATAGTTTCTTAGGATTTTTTGGTGTTTGGGCATTTACAAGAAATCTCACAAGAGCTACTGCTCTTTTATTGGTGGATTATTCTTGTGCGATTCGTTTATCAACATCAATTTCAGTGATTTCAGCAATGCAAGAAGCCTCAATGCATAATGTTTTAGTTAAAGGTGGAAAACATTTAGAAAGCATGAAGGATGCAAATGTGATTGTTTTTGATAAAACAGGAACTTTAACACATGCCAAACCTGTTGTACTAGATGTCGTTCCTTTACAAGATTATACAAGAGAAGAAGTTTTAAAAATTGCGGCTTGTCTAGAAGAACATTTCCCACACAGTGTGGCTAATGCAATCGTTCATCAAGCAGAAATTGAAAATTTAAAACATCGTGAAGAACATGCAGAAGTGAAATATGTGATTGCTCATGGTATTTCGACAAGCTTAAATGGTGAAGATGTTATTATTGGAAGCAGTCATTTTGTCTTTGAAGATGAAGGTGTAGAAATGACACAAGAAATTAAAGATTTGATTTCTTCACTTGAAAGTAAAGGTTCAAGTTCCCTTATTTATCTGGCCATTGCTAAAAAGCTTGCAGGTATTATTAGTATTTATGATCCTTTAAAACCAGAAGCAAAAGAAGTTGTTCAAAAACTTCGTGATATTGGTTTTGATAAAGTCATTATGCTTACCGGAGATAGTCCTAACTGTGCAAAAACAATTGCGAAACAATTAAATTTAGATGATTTTAGAGCAGGAGTTTTACCAGAAGATAAAGCAAGCTATATTGAAAGCCTAAAAAAAGAAGGAAATACTGTTGTTATGGTAGGTGATGGTATTAATGATACACCGGCTTTATCCATGGCAGATGTTTCTATTTCACTTCAAGATAGCTCTGATATTGCTCGAGAACTTGCAGATATTACACTAGTATCAAATTCGTTAAATGACATTGTTGCTTTAAGAATGATTTCAGAAGGTTTATTTAAACGTATCCATAGCCAATATCGTTTGATTGTTGGCTTAAATACATCCTTTATCGTCTTAGGAGCATTAGGTCTACTTACACCACAAATGCTGGCAATGCTTCATAATGGAAGTACATTCTTAATTGCTTCAGGATCAACACGTTCATTATTACATTAGAAACAGATTTTTTCTGTTTCTTTTTTCTTTTTTTGAAAGTTAATTGAAGTTAAGAAAGTGCTTTATTATACTGAATAAAAAAGAGGAGATAGAATATGGCAATAAAAGTAATAATTATGGATATTGATGGGACTTTAGTTAATGATGAAAAAGTCATTACACCACTTACTAAAGAGACCCTTTTAAAAGCACAAGAAAAAGGAGTACGTTTGATTTTAGCTTCAGGAAGACCAACAAGTGGATTATTGAAACTTGCTGAAGAATTGGATATGAGAAATCACCATGGTTTATTTGTATGCTTCAATGGTTCAAAAGTGGTTGATTGCCAAAGTCATGAAACACTTTATAACCATGCGATTTCTGTAGAAGATAGTAAAGCAATCTTAGAACATCTAAAGAATTTTAAAGCAAGACCAATGTTTGATAAAGATGAATACATGTATGTCAATGATGTTTTTGATAATACAATTACTTATAAAGGAAAACCATTTAATGTTATGCAATATGAATCAAGAGGAAATAACTACATCTTATGTGAAAAAAGAGATTTAGCGGCTTTTGTTGATTTTGAAATCAATAAAATTCTTACATTTGGTGATCCAGATTATTTACAAGCGCATTATAAGGAAATGATGGAACCATTCAAAGATCGTTTAAATTGTATGTTTACATCTGATTTCTATTTTGAATTTACTGCAAAAGGTGTTGATAAAGCCAAAGCTTTAGATACTGTTTTAATTCCTATGGGTTATAAAAAAGAAGAAATGATGGCTTTTGGGGATGCTCAAAATGATAAATCAATGGTGGAATATGTTGGTTTAGGTGTAGCGATGGGAAATGCTTCTGATGAGTTAAAGGCAGTGGCTAATGAAATTACAGATACAAATAATAATGATGGTATTGCTAAAGCTATTATGAAACATATTGAGTTATAAAAACGGAGAAATCCGTTTTTTTTCTTTGAGATACTTGAAAAAAGAGAAAAGTGATAGTATTCTATATGTGGTTAGGTCAGGCTAACTATGGGAGGGGTATTATGTTTTTATCGATCAAGGATCTTAAAAAAAGCTTTGGTGAAGATGAATATAAAACAGAAGTTTTAAAAGGTATTGATTTTGAAATTGAAAAAGGTGAAATTTGTGTTTTACTTGGTCCTTCAGGTTCTGGAAAATCAACACTTCTAAATATTATTGGAGGAATCGATCAACCAGATAGTGGCACGATTATGATTCAAGGGAAAACAATTTCAACATTAAAAGAAAAGGATCTAACAAATTATCGTCGTAAGCATTTGGGATATGTTTTTCAAATGTATAATTTGATTTCACATTTAAATGTTGAACAAAATATTGATGTAGGAAAATATTTAAGTAAAAATCCATTAGATAAAGAAGAACTCTTACAAACACTAGGGTTAAAAGAACATCGTTATAAACAACCAAATCAATTATCTGGTGGACAACAACAAAGAACATCAATAGGACGTGCGATCATCAAAAATCCAGATTTATTACTTTGTGATGAACCAACAGGAGCTTTAGATTATCATACATCAAAAGATATTTTACAATTGATTGAAGATGTTAATAAAAAATATGGTAACACAATTATTATTGTAACGCATAATGATGCGATTAAAGACATGGCTGATCGTGTGATTTATTTGCATGATGGACGTATTCGTGAAAATATTAAAAACACACATAAAATTTCAGCAAAGGATTTGAATTGGTAAAATGAAGAATCCATTATTTAAAAGATTACCATATATTTTAAAAGATGAAATTGCGAAATATTTAATTATATTTTTATTTATGGCAGGGTCTATTGGCCTTATTTCAGGGTTTTTAGTTGCTGATGGCTCAATGATCAAAGCTTATAATGACAGTTTTGATAAATACAATATTGAAGATGGACATTTTCGTTTAAATGATTCTCTATCAAAAGAAAATAAAAAGGCTTTAGAAAAAGAAGGTGTCACAATTTATGATCTTAATTACATTGAAGAAGAAGTAGAATCTACAAGTACAATTCGTCTCTTTAAACCAAGAAACAAAGTCAATCAAGTATGTATTATGGAAGGAAAACTTCCTCAAAGTAAAAATGAAATAGCGATTGATCGTATGTATGCCGATAATAATAATTACCAAGTAGGCCAAACCATCAAAGTAGGTAAAAAGAAGTTAAAAATTACGGGACTCGTCGCTTTATTAGATTATAGTGCTCTTTTTTCAAAAAATAGTGATCTAATGTTTGATTCTGTTAAATTTGGTGTGGGCATTATTTCTAAAGAGGAATTTAAAAGTTTTAAAGACGCTAAAATCTATTATAACTACGCTTGGACATATAATGAAGATGTTGATAATGAAGTTAATGCCAGTAATGATTTTTTAAATGTACTTGTTAAAAATGTTTCAGGTATTGACGATTATATTCCTCAATATGCTAACCAAGCTATTCACTTTACAGGTGATGATATGGGTGGTGATGAGGCAATGATAACGGTTTTACTTTATATCATTATTGGAATTCTTGCCTTTGTCTTTGCAATCACTACTAAAAATACTATTGAAAGTGAAGCGCCAATGATTGGAACACTTCGTGCTATGGGATATACAAAAAAAGAAATGTTGGTTCAATATATGACATTACCTATTCTTGTTTCCTTAGTTGCTTGTATTGTAGGAAATATTTTAGGATATACATATTTTAAAGATGTCATGGCAGGTATGTATTATGGAAGCTATAGCTTACCAACTTATGTAACGATTTGGTCTGGGGATGCTTTCATTAAAACGACGATCATTCCATTTATTATGATGGTTTTAATTAATTATGGTATTTTAATGAAATCATTAAAATTATCACCTCTTAAATTTATGAAAAGAGATATTAAAAAAGTTAAAAAGAATAAACAAACATTGGTTTTGCATCGTTTGGGCTTCTTTTCTCAATTTAGATTAAGTGTTATTTTAAATAATTTATCAGGCTATATTACATTATTTGTGGGTGTTTTATTCGCAATTATTTTATTAATGTTTGGAATGGATATGCATCCTGTTCTCGATCATTATCAAGATATTGTTGTTAATAATATGACTGCTAAATATCAATATATTTTAAATACACCAGAATCAGTTGATACCACAGCTATTGAACAAGTTTTTCAAACGATTCCTCAAGAATTTAGAGATAGTTTCTTAAGTTTGATTGATGATCAATATGATGAAATGTATGATAACTATAAAACTAAAACCAAAGGGGCAGAAGCTTTTTCGCTTTACTCATTAAAAACACTTCCAGAAAGTACAATAGAAGAAGATATTAGCCTCTATGGTTTACAAAATAATAGTCAATATATTCATATAAAATCATTACCAAAAAAAGGTGTTTATATTTCAAAAGATGTTGCTGATAAATATAATTTAAAAAAAGGAGATCGTATTTCTTTAAAAGAAAGCTATAAAGATTTACGTTATACTTTTGAAATTAAAGGTATTTATGATGCACCTGGTAGTATGGCACTTTATATGTCAAAGTCTTATTTTAATGAAGTTTTCAACTGTCAAGATGGATACTTCAATGGTTATTTCTCTAATAAAAAAATAACAGATTTAAAAGATGACTATATCGCATCAACCATTACTCAAGATGATTTAACAAAAGTATCAAGACAATTAAATGTTTCAATGGGGGAAATGTTTTATCTGGTTGAAGGTTTTGCGATTGTCATGTTTATCATGCTTATTTATCTTCTTACAAAGATGATTATTGAAAATAATAAAGTATCGATTTCCATGGTTAAAATTCTTGGATATACATCAAAAGAAATACAAAAAATGTATGTTCATGCCACAACGATTGTTATTTTGATTTCAACGTTACTTTCTTTTGGAATAACAACATGGATCTTATCTTATGCTTTCAAAATTGTTTTTGAAGAATATGCAGGATGGCTTCCTTTCTATGTGGAAGGTAGTGTTTATATCAAGATGTTTATCATGACAATTATTTCTTATTTGTTTGTCATGATGATTCAAATGAGAAAAATCAAGAAAATCCCAATGGATGAAGCGTTGAAGAATGTTGAATAGAATTTAGGTAAAGAAGGTTGTATCTTTTATAGATGCAATCTTTTTCTATCTGTTGATGATATGGTATAATGCATTTGAAAATTAAAAATGAGGTGATGAAAATGGGGAAAGGAATAAAGTACCTTATTGTGGCCATAGCGGTTATTCTTTCAGTTATTGCAGTAGGTTATCCTTTGATTTCGATTGTTTTATTGCTTGATTTAATATTATTTGTTTTATTGAAAAGAAAATAAAAAATGAGGAGAATATATGAAAAGAAATATTGGAAAGTATGTTTTATGGATTACTTTATTTTTAATAGCGGTCGTTGTATTTTGTCTTGCGATAATTTGGCTTTCACTTGCAATTATGTAAATAATAAGAAAGAAAATCTTATGTTTTTATTCGGTATAAGCTAGGGAGAAAAGTAATGAAAAATTTGGTTATAAAAATATGTGCATTCATGATTTTGATAACACTTTTTTAAGCTTTTAGCAATAATATATATCATTAGATATCTTTTAGTAGCATAATGTATTCATGAAGTGCAAATCGAATAATAATAATGTGATCTATTCCTACAAATATCATGTTGTATTCTGTCCAAAATATCGACGTCCCGTTCTTGTAGACGGTGTGGTTGATGCCTGTTCAAATGACAATGTCATGGGTGTTGATCTTGGGATCAAATGTCCTGCTGTAAGCTATTGTCCAGATGGAAGTGTTAAGTTTTATGGAAATGGGAGAAAAAACAAATATATAAGAAGACACTACAATAATCTTAGAAAAAGAATTCAAAAAGCTAAGAAGCCAAAGGCAGTTGTTAAAATCAACAATAAAGAACAACGTATCATGAAAGATATAGATCATAAGATAAGTCGTGAAATCGTAAATACAGCAAAAGCTCATGATATATCAGTAATCAAATTAGAGCGACTTCAAAACATACGCTCTGCGACAAGAACAAGTCGAAAAAACAATCATAGCCTGCATACATGGTCGTTCTATAGACTTGCTACATTTATAGAATACAAAGCAAAACTTGCAGGCATAGAAGTTGAGTATGTAGATCCAGCGTATACAAGTCAGATCTGTCCAATATGTGGAAGTGTTCATCATGCAAATGACAGAAAATATACGTGCAGATGTGGATATCATACACACAGGGATCTGCTAGGAGCTATAAATATATACAACTCAACTGAGTATATTGGTAACAGATATACTGCCTAGAGAACTATAGGTTCTGCTCTAGGAAGGGTAATGGCATACCCTATCTTGCACTGCGACCTATCAGAAATGAACTGGTCAGCCAACGATGTTGGCAGGTAGCAAGAATCCCCTGTCTTTAGACATGGGGAGTGTCAAAGGATGTCATCAACAAAATAAATTATATTCATTTGAAACAAAGAAAATAGATGATCAAGTTATTTTGATTTAAAAAAACACTTCAAAAAAACCAATTGATCTATCATTAAAAAATCAAAAAATAAAATGTTTACCGGTAAATAAAGAAACTGCTTTTATCTTTAAAAAAGAGGAATTTAAAGATACTTATTATGACGAAATAGAAGTAAAAGAAAATACCCAATATCAAGAGTATAATAAGTTTGATATCGATCGTATAACTGATATTTCTTTACAACAATTAAATGAATGCATTAAGAAAACAAAAAATGATAAAAAGAAATGTTATGGGGAAGTTATTGTTTTCTTTTACCAAAATAAATCTCTTGTAGATATTCAAAAACATATTTTTTATTTTAAAGGGAAAAGAAAAAGTAATCACTTTTGAAAGTTCAAAAATATGGGATGATACAAAGATAATAGAAAATATATATGTAAAAAATTAGTTTGAAATTAGAGGCTTTTATGGAAATATGTAATGGTGTTGATTATTTAGATCAAGTAAAAGAATTAATTATAGAATATACAAAACGTTTAGGACGGGATTTATCTTTTCAAAATATTGATGAGGAATTAGAAAATCTAGCAAAAAAATATACAGCTCCTGAAGGAGAACTTTTAGTAGCTGTAGAAAAGAAAAAGGTGATAGGAATGGTTGCTTATCATCGCCATTCAAAGAGTCGTTGTGAAATGAAACGTTTGTATGTAAAACTAGAATATAGAGAAAATAAATTAGGTAAAAAGCTTGTTTTAGAAATTATAGACCATGCTAAAAAAGCGGGATATAAGGAAATGATGTTGGATACGATTATTCCTTTACAATCAGCAATTTATCTTTATAAAAAGGTAGGATTTGTTGAATGTGAGGCGTATTATCATAATCCAATGGATGATGTATTGTATTTTAAAAAGATACTTTAAGTTATTAGAAAACTAATAGCTTTTTTTATGATAAATTATTTATAGGAAAGAAAAATATGGATATAAATAATAAGGAATACTCTATTTTTAATGATTTATCTCCCAAAATGTTTACTTTTCTCCCAAAATACACATATAATTGGGAGAAAGAATATTGAACTTGGGAAAAAAGGAGCAGATAATATGCGGAAGTTTGATTATAATTTTTTAAAAAATCGTACATGGGATAACGAAATTTTATCATATGTTGCTAAAATTCATGAGTATAAAGGGAAACAAGAATTTTATATTCGTTCAAAACCTGTAGAATTAGAAAGATTGATTGAAATTGCAAAAGTTCAAAGTACAGAAGCATCAAACCGTATTGAAGGAATTATCACAACGCGATCACGTCTTCAACAATTAATGAAGGATAAAACAACTCCTAAAAATAGAGATGAAGAAGAAATTTTAGGATATCGAAATGTATTAAATCTCATTCATACAAATTACGAATATATTCCTTTTCAATCAAATTATATACTTCAGCTTCATAGAGACTTATTGAAATATACAGAACATTCCTACGGGGGAAAATACAAAACAACACCTAATGAAATTGATGCAGTATTACCTAATGGTGAGAAAATTATGCTTTTTAAACCTTTGGATCCATATGAAACTCCTGAAGCAATAGAAAGTATATGTCATAGTTATCAAATAGCTCTAGAGGAAGAATTTGTTGATCCGCTTATTTTGATACCATGTGTTATTTTAGATTTTTTATGTGTTCATCCTTTTAGTGATGGAAATGGGCGTATGAGTCGATTATTAACATTATTACTTTTGTATAAAAATGATTATGTTATTGGAAAATACATAAGTATTGAAAAGGAAATTGCAGATACGAAGGAATCATATTATCAAGCATTGTCTTTATCGGATGATAGGTGGCGTATTGCTGAAAATGATCCTAAGCCATTTATTAAATATATGTTGGGTATTATTCTCAAATGTTATCGCGAATTCGAAAAACGTCTTACGATAAGTGAAAAAAGTGGAGCTAAAAGCACAGCGTATGATATTGTTAAAAATTTTGCTTTAGATACAATAGGTACATTTACAAAAAGAGATGTGATGGAATCATGTCCAAGTTTAGGAAGTTCTTCTGTTGAATTAGCATTAAAGAAATTGGTAGAAGATAAAACAATAAAGCGGATAGGAAAAGGACGTGCTTCTAAATATGTTCGGTTTGATGCATACTAGAACAAAAAAATATATACATAAAAAACGGTTATTTAGGTAACCGTTTTTTATAAGACTATTATTTTAATTTTACTATTTCATCTTGATCTAAATATTTTTCGATATAACCACAATTTTCACAAATATAAAATGTGATCAAAGCACTCTTGTTTTTAGTAAAAAAATGTGTAGCTTGTGAAATATTTCCAGCTGCATTAGAGTGAAATGTATCTTTGATTTGAATAATTTTTCGATGATGAAATTTTGGACATTTTCCATTTAATTTCATGATTTTCTCCTTCTGTTATTATCTATATTATATATTATTTATAATAAATTATATATGTCTTTTTGACTATCTTTTTATATCTTCTTAAATGTCCGCAAAGCCTTATTTTATCGGCTCTACGGGCATTTTGCTTTTGTGGTAAACCTCACATATCTAGGTCTATCTTTTTATATTTTCGCTATCAAGCGTGGTTAAAATCGTGGTAAATACTTCTATGCGATTAGACGCTGAACCTCTGATTTTGCGGTATCTATGGACGCATGAGCATACCAGTTCATTGTGATACTGATATTTGAATGTCCCATGATATACTGTAAATCTTTCGGGTTCATGTTCTTGCTTGCCAGCCTTGTGCAGAATGTATGGCGTAGTGTATGCGGTGTGATATGTGGCAAGGGATTGTCTTTGTGGTGCTTGTTGTATTTCTTTACCATACGGACAAAAAGCATATTGTAATCAATGGCAACTTTGGGCTTGCCTTTATGATTGACAAATAGAAAGTTGCCCCGTCCGTCTATCACAAATGGTTTTGCCTTTGGGCGTTTCTTCATAACCCGTTGAAATGCTTGCATCGTTTCTCTGCTTAATGGCACTTGCCTTGTTCCGCTTTTTGTCTTAGGCGTTTCAATATAATAACCCTGTTCCTTGCTCTTTAGTAACTGGTGGTCGATAACCACAACCTCATGGATAAAATCAACGTCCATGATTGTCAGTCCGCACAGTTTGATGTTAGTATAAAAACTGTACAAGTTAAATAGAAGAATTAAACATCATTTGGTACAATGTCATAAGTAAAAAAAGAAATGGAGAAAGACTATGACAAAACCAGTATTTGATGATGAATTTAAACAAGGAGTTGTAGATTATGTTAACCAACATCCTGAAGAATCCAAAATTTCTATTGCCAAAAAATTTGGTATTGCAGATAGCACAATTCATAAATGGGTGAGAGCTGCAAGTAAAAACGGCAATAAAGTTGAATCTCGAGGATCTGGTAATTTTTCTAGTGATGAGGCTAAAGAAATTGCAAGATTAAGAAAAGAATTAAAAAATACACCGGATGCGTTAGAAGTGTTAAAAAAGGCTATTGGCATACTGGGAAAATAAACAAAGCAGATATTTATAAAGCAGTTAAGGAAGAAAAGCAAAAAGATTCTACTGTTTCTGTTTCTAGTGTGCTGAAAAAATTAGATGTATGCAGATCAGGATTCTATGATTATTTGAAAAGAGTTCCAAGCAAAACCAAATTAAGAAAAGAAAGAATTACAAAAGAAATCAAGAAAATCCATAAGGAATCGTATGAAATATATGGATCACCAAAAATAACAGAACTACTGAACAAACATGGTGAAAAAGTAAGTCAAAAATATGTTTATTCGATCATGAAGGAAAACAATATCAAAGCAAAATATATTAAGCCATCTATTCAAACAACAGTTAGTCATGATTTCTCTGACAAATTAAAAAATCTGTTAAACAGGCATTATAATCCTACTAAGCCAAATGTAGCTTGGTGCACAGATATTACTTATATATGGACATATGATGATGGATTTGTATATTTAACAAGTGTTATGGACTTATATTCAAGATCAATAATTTCTTGGGTGCTTACAAAGACAATGGATGCAGATGAAGTATTAAAATGTATTGAAAAAGCAAAGGAAAGAAGAAATATTGAAAACCCATTAGTAATACAAAGTGATCGAGGAGTTCAATATACTTCGACAAAATATAGAGAATTAACCCGTGAATTTATAAGAAGTTATTCAAGAAAAGGAACACCGTGGGATAATGCATGTATAGAATCATTTCATTCATTAATAAAAAGAGAATGGCTAAATTTTCAAAAAATTCAAAATTATAATCATGCTTATAGATTAATATTTGAATACATAGAAGGATTTTATAACACTGTAAGAATTCATTCACATTGTGGGTATTTATCACCTGTACAATTTGAACAAAAATACTTATTTTTAAGTAATTAATGGACTACTACAAATAATTCTTACATTTAAGTTGTCCGAAATCTTGACATAGTACCAATATCCATAACTACATTACCAATGAGGTTACGGAGTTGGAAGAACTTATGGAAATCAAACAGTTGATACAGCGTCAAAAAATAGAACGCATGATGAAAGTACATAAGGAAATGCGAGGGGTAGACCGATACAGAGAACAACCGAAAGAATACAAATATCATGACCCTTATGATGACTGGATATTCCGTCAACTTGCGGACATAGACAACAGAAACAACATTCCCGACACTTCGCCACAATTAGATTTTAATGAAACGGACTATCAAGATTATTTAAAGGAGAAATGGAACAGAGGACTTTAATTTCCTCTTGCATGAAAGATACAGCAAACAAAAAGCCCAGTAAAGAGTGCAAAGCACCACCAATGGTGGCAAGGCTCTTGACAGGGCTTTTCCTTTTCTGTGGTGGGTAGCCAAGAGGAAGAAAGGGATAAAAGCTAATTTACGATAAATCAGACAAAGGCGACGCAGGTTTCGCAATACGAGCTTGTGCTACATAAGGATAGCAACTGGAAGATTGTAAGGTAACAAGTTGAATAAAGACTTGCATGTTGCTTTTTAGTAGTATGCAAGTCTTTTTATGAAAATAATTTTTAAAAATTATTGATAAGAAGCATTTCTTAGTTTAGTATTTAACCGTAAGGTTAATTAACTTTTTGATTAAATGAAAGGGGTGTGAGTGTGGGAAGTGTTTTTAAAGCTATTAGTGACCCAACTAGACGAGAAATTTTGAAACTATTGAATGAGAAAGATTTAAGTGCTGGAGAAATAGCGGAACATTTTGACATATCGAAACCTGCTTTAACAAAACATCTGAATATCTTACGAGAAGCAGAGTTAGTTAGTTCAGAAAAGCAAGGAAACTTTGTCATTTATTCAATCAATGTAACAGTACTTCAACAAGCATTGTCTGGATTTATGTCTATTTTTGGAAAAAAGGAGTGATTTAGAAATGAAGAAATCAATTTTTATTTTAGATATATGTATATTTGGGTTATCTATCACAGCACTTCTGATCGCCTTTTTCAAAAATTTAAGCAATGTTAATTTCCTTATAGGAGCAGGTTTGATTAGTTTAATGGGTGTTGCGCAAACGAGAATGGCAGTTATTACAAATTTATCTAAAGATAATCCAAAAGTGAAAACAATGCGTCGTATGAATAGATTGACGGTAATATTGGCAGTTGCACTATATTTTGTTCCGCTAATAGATAATGATTTCATCGTCAACATTCCAACATCATTTATTTTTGTGGTTACCATTATGCTTTTTACTGGAAATGTTTCAACAAAACTTCCTTTAAATAAGTATATGGGATTACGATTACCTTGGACAACGACAGATGAAAAGACATGGAAAATTGCGAATAGATTATTAGGATATATTACATTCCCATTAGTTTTCATTATGTTGATTTTATATTTTATAACAGAGCAATCAGAGTTGGTTTTGTTCATTGGGCTTGTTATTTGGGTTGGAATTCCTACAATTTATTCTTTTATCAAACAAAAAAAACAAATTAGGAGAGTGAACTATGATTAAAAAAATATTAAAAGATGTCTTAGGAGAAAATTTTACTGAGAATAATGAAAAGTATGCTAAAATCAATTTTATTATTGTTATTCTTATGTTTTTGGTTTCCGCAATTATGTTATTTTTCTTACCGGAGAAGATAAATATTTTGCATAATGGAGATACCTATTATCCTATCCCTAGTATTTTGGGAATATGGCTTGTTCCTGTTATTTCTTTGGTACTGAATTTTACTTTTATCAAGCAAAAAAAGTTATCATCATTAAATAGTATTATCATGGGATTACTTCTCATTGGAAGTACCATATATTATATTACTTTGATATAGTAAAGGATAAGACCAATGAAAAAAACACTTAACATCATTCTATTTGGAAGAAAAAAATCATATTTTGTCAAATGTACATTAACTTTAATTGGACTGTATCTAGGTGTTTTGTTTTGGTATTTTAATGTGGATTATCTAGGACAGCCAATACGAAATGCTTTAGTATTGGCTGTTTGTAGTTTGATTTGCATATCTGTTCTTGTAGCTTTGTATCGAATTCCAGAACAACTATGTGTAAATTCACAGATAGAAAAGTTACTATATTTTCCTGTTAATCCTACAAATATTATTTATATGGTTATAATTCGATTATTTAAAATACAAATATTGTCATTTATCTGCTGTTTTTTATCAAGTATATATTTTTTTAAGTGGAATATTTTACCGTTAATTTTAACTACCATATTATGTGCTTTGATATTGATAATAATTGATTTATTTATCTTTTCAATTTCTATTGTTATATCGACAGTTAGTGAAAAATATTGCGGATATATTTTACTTACTTTTCAATATGGTGGTTTTCTTTTTATAATGTGGGGGATTGTACGTTTACTTATATTTGCATTTGAAAAACCGCTGATGATAAATGGAATATACCATCTTTTTGAAAATAATTATTTGATAAGTGTTCTTATTTTTATAATGATTATATTTCTGAGTTATATATATACTATCAAAATAAGTGCATCATATTTTCTTAGGTGTTACCATTATTTAAATTGTTTTACCAAACCTAGATTTCATGCAAATATATCTAAGTATTTTAACAAAAATCCATATATTTTGAATGAATGGTGTCGAGTTTCAAGAAATAAGGAATTACTTTTTTACTCTAATTTAAAAAGTGTGATAACTGTGTATCTTTTGGTAAATCTTTTTTCAAAAAGAATATCTGGAAGTTATATAGAAATTCAAAGTGTACTAAAAATTCTTGTAATGGTATTATGCTGTGCTATGAATACAATTTCCAGCACATCATATACCAGTGATAAAAATATCTCATATTATAACCTATTTCCAGTCAAAAACAGTAGGATATTCTTTTCTAAGGTATTGATAAGCTCTGTTTTGAATGAAATTGTCATCATTTGTGCATGGATTGTTTGCAGTATTGGTAAAAATGGGCTATTTTTTGATATATCTTTATTGCTGTATGGTACATTTACGAATATACTTTGCTCTTTTATGGGAGTGTACTTTGACTATAAAATGCCCAGAACTGAAATCACACCTAATACATTATTACATGGGAATATGAGCAAGATATTTGTTTTAGTCATGATTGTGGCTTTAACAATTTTAGAAATGTATTTTTGGAAAAAATTTTCCTTTGTTAAATTTTCTATTGGATTATCAATGATGAATATCTTGATTTTATTATTGATAGGTGTGGTTATGTATATGAAAAGAGGTCTTTCAGATGATAGAAATAAATAATTTAAGTAAGTCTTATGGTATAAATAAAATTTTTGAAAATGAGAGCATTACTTTAACTAATTCCTGTATATATGCTTTAGTAGGGGTAAATGGTATTGGAAAATCGACTTTTTTAAATTCGATTATCCAACCTAGCACATTGGATAAAGGAAGTGTAAAAATAGATGATATTCCTTCTACCGATTTTACAGCAAAATATCACTATGCTTTTGTTCCAGATACAAAGGATATGTTTTTAAATTTGACTGGAAAAGAATATTTACAATTTGTTAGTGAACTTTATAATCAAAAAGAAAAGTTTGATGAACTGCTTGCTATCTATATACCAAAATTGAAGTTGGAAAATTCATTAGAACAAACTATTTCCAGTTATTCTCTTGGAATGAAACAAAAAATATATCTTGCAGGAGCTTTCATGTCAAATGCTCAAAACATTATTTTGGACGAACCGTTTAATGCGATTGACCCAGAAAGTACTTCCGTTATCAAAAAAATATTATTTGATTTAAAAGATACTGGAAAAATGATTTTATTTTCTGTTCATAATTTAGATTTAGTATCAAATTTCTGTGATAAAATTATTTTTATAGATAACAGACATAGCATTTTTGAGTGTAATAACCCACAAAACTTTGATGTATTAGAAAAAATATTTTTTGACAAATGTGTAATAAAAAAATAAATTTAATGACTTAGTGCTAGAATACTGGGAGAATTTTATGAAATGAATGAGAAAGAACTAACTTCTAGTTTTAAGGCTCTCTCTTGCGAAACTAGAAGAAAAATTATTTACCTTTTAAAAAGTAAATGCTTATGTGCCGGAGATATAGCCAAACATTTTGAACTCACTGGAGCTACTATTTCACATCACTTAAAAGTATTAGCAGAGGGAAATTTGATAACATCTAAAAAAGTGGGTTTAGAGATATACTATTCTCTCAACATTGAAAAATATAATGTATTGAGTAGGTGGTTTCAATTTCTGAATGATATAGAAAATTTCAAAGAGAAAGGGATAAAATGAACACTCCAAAATATCTAGAAATTGCAGAATTGCTTAGAATAGATATATTTGTAAAACATGCAAAAGAAAATCAACTAATTCCCGGTATCAGAAGATACGCTCAGATTTACAATGTCAATCCAAAGATTGGATTATTCTGATGTGGAATTTGAAAATATGATAACAGAAGAAGTTATAAAAAGGTAGGTGTTCTATTATGATTGGACTTAAAAAACGAGATATAAAAAGGCGTTAAAATTTGAAATCAAATGAAGTAATCAACGGAATAAACAAAGAAAATATAGGGAGATGCACAGTTATTTGTGCTATCTCCCTTAGTCGTTTTATCATCATATCAAGGCTCATTCAATCGTGGTAAATCTGTGGTAAAATGAGTATTTCCTATACCTCAAAATGTTTAAAAGTGTAGTGTTTATGCGGATAATCTAAAATTAAATATAAAATTTTATCTATATAATATAGTAAAATGAGAGGCAAAACCTCTCATAATTATTTTTTGTTCTTTTTCCAATAGTGTTGTATTTGTTCGAGCTCTTCATAATTGATTCTTAAAATATGATCTTTAATTTGCTTGATGAAATCGTCTCTAGAATGAGGACTGCTAAAATAGAAGGGTCTACCCTGAATGTGATTACTATCTAAAATTTCTATCAACATTTTAGAATATTCTACTTTGTAGATTTTTTTAGGATAGTTATTTTGATCACAATGAATCATGTCTTTAAAATATAATGTATTTTCCATATTTGTCACCTCTTTTGATTTATATTAACAAAGATGGCATGCATTTGATGAACTAAACAGGTGTTTAAAAGACAAATATTTGGTGTTAAATAGAAATGAATAATAATAAAAGTTTATTGATGATAAAAATAGAATATTATATTTTGAGATAAATGTATGTTTTTTTAGACAATTTATAGATAAATGTCTAAAAAAGAGTACAATAAAATAAAATATATAGCATTTACCGACATAATACGATATAATTGTGTATTGTGAAGTACAATGTTTGTATTTTATTTAAGAATAAACGACCTAAGTTATTCAAAAAATACGGAGGTAAAATCATGGAAGATTCAAAAAAAATCAAGTGGTATGGTTTAGCTTTCATGGCGTTTTCTACTGTTTGGGGATTTGGAAACGTTTTAAATGGCTTTATCTACTTCAATGGTATCCAAGTAGTTTTTAGTTGGGTATTAATGTTCGCACTTTATTTTGTTCCTTACGCTTTAATGGTGGGAGAACTAGGGTCTGCGTTTAAAAATTCTGGTGGAGGAGTAAGTTCTTGGGTACATGAAACATTTGGTCCTAAACTTGCATACTATGCTGGATGGACATATTGGGCATGTCACGTTACTTATATTGCAAGTAAAGGTAGTGGAGGTTTAAAAGCATTAAGCTGGGCAATTTTTAGAAATGCTGAAGTTTATGATTCGCTTCCAACATTATATGTGCAACTTGCAACACTTGCAGTATTCTTATTTTTCTGCTGGTTTGCTAGTAGAGGGTTAAATCCACTTAAACAATTAGCAACAATTGCAGGAACAAGTATGTTCGTTATGTCAATCTTATATATCTTAATGATGTTTGCTGCACCAGCAATTAATCCAAATGGGGGATATTTATCATTAGATTTTAGTTTTGACAAAATTGTTCCACAATTTAATGTCAATTATTTTACATCACTTTCTATTTTGGTATTTGCAGTTGGTGGGTGTGAAAAGATTTCACCTTATGTAAATAAAGTAGAAAATCCTTCAAAAGGATTCCCAAAAGGGATGATTGCACTTGCAATCATGGTTATGGTATGTGCTATTTTAGGTACATTTGCTATGGGTATGATGTTTGATCCAACTGTAATCAATGCATCACCTGAATCATTCAATTCATATGTATCAAATGGTGCTTACTGGTCATTCCAAAAATTAGGTCAATACTATCATATGGGAGATGCATTACTAATTATTTACGCATTATGTAATATGATTGGGCAATTCTCAACATTAGTATTAAGTATTGATGCACCACTTAGAATGTTATTAGATAATGAAGATGCAAGACAATTCATTCCATCTAAATTATTAAAACAAAACAAATATGGAGCTTATGTTAATGGAATTAAAATGGTTGTTGTTTTATCAGGAAGTATCATTTTAATTCAAATCATTGGTGGACAAGGTGCTGCTGGTGTGTTAGCACAATTAAATAAATTAAATTCTGTATGTATGCCAATGCGTTATATTTGGGTATTCTTAGCTTATATTGGTTTAAGAAAAGCTTACGATAAGATTCCAGCTGATTACCGTTTTGTTAAGTGTCAACCAATTGCTTTATTCTTTGGTGGATGGTGTCTATTTGTAACAGCTGCATGTTGTATCATGGGTGTTTACTCAACTGACTTATTTACAATGGCTTTAAATGTTATTACTCCTGTTGTTTTAACTGCATTAGGATTAATTTTACCAGCTATTGCTAAAAGAGAAAAAGCTAACGCTATTACAGAATAATTGTGATAAAATATAGAAGAGGTGTTAGAAAATGTATAGGGGAATTTCAAAAGAATTATTAGACTTTTTACAAAAAAGTCCTACAGCATTCCATGCTGTTGAAAACATTAAAAAAGAATTAAACAAAGATGGATTTGTTGAATTATTAGAGGGAAAACCTTGGAAAATGGCTCCAGGTGGAAAATATTATGTTACTCGTAATAATTCAAGTATTATTGCTTTAAAGGTCGGAAGCAATTTAGAAAATTATAGTTTTAATGTTGCTGCTTCACATAGTGATTGCCCAACTTTCAAATTAAAAGAAAATGCTGAATTAGAAGTAAAGGGTAAATACACACAATTAAATACAGAAGGTTATGGAGGAATGATTTGTTCAACTTGGTTTGATAAACCATTATCTATTGCTGGACGTTTATTAATTAAAGATGGAAATGAATTAAAAACACAATTAATTAATATTGATCGTGATTTAGTTTTAATTCCAAATATGGCTATTCATATGAACAGAGCGGTCAATGATGGTTATGCATATAATAAACAAATTGATATGCTTCCTTTATTTGGCGGGGCTGATTGTAAACCAGGTGACTTTATGAAACTCGTTGCTAAAGAAGCAGGAGTTCAAGTAGAAGATATTTATGGTAGTGATTTATATCTATATAACCGTACAGCACCATCTATCTGGGGAGCTAACGATGAATTTATTTCAAGCCAACATTTAGATGATTTACAATGTGCTTTTACTTCATTAAAAGGATTCTTAGCGGGTGGAAATGATCAATCAATCGATGTTTTAGCTTGCTTTGATAACGAAGAAGTTGGTTCAGGAACAAAACAAGGAGCTGCTTCAACACTTTTATATGATGTATTAAAACGTGCTAATAGTGCACTTGGAAAAACAGAAGAAGATTTCTATTGTGCTATTGCTTCAAGTTTTATGTTATCTGCAGATAATGCACATGCGGTTCATCCACATCATCCACAAAAAACAGATGCGACAAACTGTGTTTATATGAATGAAGGAATTGTTGTAAAATCTCATGCAGGTCAAAAATATACAAGCGATGCGGTAAGTATTGCAGTATTTAAAGATTTATGTAAAAAAGCAAATGTACCTGTACAATTCTTCGCAAATCGTTCAGATGAAGCGGGAGGAAGTACTTTAGGTAATATCGCTATGGCTCAAGTTTCTATGAATAGTGTGGATATTGGGTTACCACAACTCGCAATGCATTCGACATATGAAACAGCTGGAATCAAAGATACTTATTATATGATTCAAGTAATGACAGAATTCTTTAATTGTCATATTAGCGAAATCAATACAAATGTATTAAAGGTAGATTAAGATGAAAGAAAAGAAGTATGATTTATATTTTGAAAACAGTGTTAAAGTAAAAAGTTTAAATGATGATTATTTTAAATGTTATCAAGAAATTGAAAAAGCTTTGTTTAAAAAACAAAAAAATACTTTAAAAACAAATGTTTTGCTTGCAGAAATAATTGAACAAATGATTTCTAGTCAAGAAAAAGGAAAAACAGTTCAACAATTAGTTGGTCAAAATACCCAATCATTTGTTGATCAAATTAATAAAAAGCTTAATTACAAAGAAAAAATCAATCAGTTAAAACAAAGAGATTTTAATAAATATGAAATGTCTGGTATATTACTTACAATGTGCATCTATATTGTACTTCTTTTTGTTAAAGAGTTGGTGGGAAATCATTATTTAATCAATTACTATATTGATTTACTGGTTGCGGTAATTATGCTTTGTATTAGTGTCAAACAACTCTTAAATCAAAGAAATTTAATTAAACGTTATCAAGTTTCCACTCAACCTTTTATTGTTGAAATAATAAGTATTATTATTTCATTATTGATTGCTATTTTATTTTATAACAGTCCTTTTGATATCACTTTTGTTATTTTAGTTATTGCATTTTTTACAAGTAAAAAAATGTATTCAAAATCCTTAAACAATTAAGGATTTTTTCTTTGCATTGTTTAAAAAATATAGTAAAGTATTAGAAGGTGATAAAAATGGAAAAAGAAATCATATTAGAAAATTTAGATGAAAGTATTGTTAATGAGGCAACTTTTTATAGTCAACAAAATATTCCTTCACAGATATCACAAGCACTTTATTTATATGGAAGTACAACAGATTATCAAGTATTAGGATTTATTGATGCAAGTGGTGATGGAAGTAAAGGAATGATCTTTACGGATCAAGGAATTTATTTTTGTTTTAAAGAACCTCATTTCTTTTTATATGAAGATATTGAAAAATTAATTCTTGTAAAAAAAGAAGAAACTTTTGATTTTTATGCCAAAATCAAAACAAAAACAAGTACTTTTGTCTTTAAAAATAATTATTTAAATTTAAAAGAATTTATTGAATGTTTAAGCGGAATTTTAGAAATGCCAATTTCTTATGAAATGTCTGCTTATGAAAAAGTAGAATACTTTGTACCGCTTGTTTTAGATGATTTAAAAGAAGATGTTTATGAAGATTTAGAACTTACAAAACAACAGTACCAACAAATAAAAGATATTGAACATGAACTTGAGATGGCAAAAGAACTTAAAGATTTAGATTATCAAGATGAATGTCGTTCTTTATGTCGTTATTGTTTAGATTTCTTTGAAAGTTTAGGACTTGACAGTGATGAAATAGAAGCTTTAAATGAAGCACAAAGTTTTTTTGATCAACAAGATAGTCAAGAAAACCAACAATTAGAAGGAGCAAAACGTTGGGTCGATGAAATGATGAGTAATTATCAAAATGGTGATACAGGAATGTATGATCAAATGAAATCAACAATGGAAAACTTAGGTATTGATGAAGAAAAATTAAAAAATATGTCAAATGAAGAAGTCAATCAATATGTTCAAGATATGTGTAAAAAATTTGGTATTTCACAAAGTTTATTTGATAAATTAAAGGATAAGTTTGGAAGATAGAGGGTAGAGTATGATTAAATTAGTTGTTTTAGATGTGGATGGAACAAGCATTGATAGAGATAATCATTTTTATGATGATGATATTAAAGAAATTGATTTTTATAAAAAAAAGGGCATTGAATTTATGTTTGCTTCAGGTAGAGATATGAATATGATGCTTGATATGATTGAAAAGTCTCATGTAGATGGTGATTTGATTATTAATAATGGGACACAATATCGAAATATTGAAGGAACTAAAAATATTACGCATCCAATGGATGAAGCGGCTTTTAGAAAAATGATTCCTATTTTACAAAAATATAATTATCATATTTCTATTCATACAACAAAAGGAAAATATATTTTAACGGATTTTGAAAGCTATTGGGATCTACATGTTAAGTTGTTGATGAAAGGTCGTGAGGGCGTTACTTTAGAAGACCTTCCAAATACGACATTCTTTAGAAGATGGGGTTATTTAAATGATTGTACCTCGGTAAAATCAATTGATGATATTTATAACCAAGGAGCTTTGCCTTTAAAAGTAGATGCTAGACATTTAAATCCAGAAGAAGCTAAAGGGGTTGCTGATCGTTTAAGAAGTATACCTCATCTAAATATTTCTTCATCTTATGAAGATAATATTGAAATAACATGTGATGATTATGATAAAGGAATCATGTTAAAAGAAGTTTTAAAATTAAAAGGATTGACCCTTGATGAAGTAGCAACCTTTGGTGATGGCTTAAATGATGTATGTATGCTAGAAGGGTTCCCTTATAGTTTTACACCAGCCAATGGTTGTAAAGAAGCAAAAGAAGTGGCAACATATACTCTTAGCAAAACTGGAGGACAGGGTGCTATTCAAGAAGGCTTACATATTTTAAAAAAATTAAATCTAATTTAAAAAAGAGCGTTAGCTCTTTTTCTTATATGATAATATAAAGATCGTTGACATGATCATAATAAAACCTAAAACATCAATCAATGTAAAAGGGGAGTGTAACCATAAACACATACAAATCGTTGCACTTAAAGGTTCAACAGCAGCAATCAAGGATGCTCTCATTGGTCCAATAAGATTGACACCAATCAAATACATTGAAAAAGCTAAAACTGTTCCAATAACAATAATACCAACAAGTCCTAAATAGCCATAAACATCTAAAGAAAAAGAAATATTCCAAACACGTCCAATGACTCCTAAAACAACGCCACCAATAATCATTGCATATCCTGTAGGAATTAAACTGCCATATTTGTTCATGATATGACGAGGAAGTAAGGAATAAAAGGATGCTGCAAGACCAGCCAACACACCCCAAAATAATCCTTCAAAAGATAAAACCATTTCATGAATATTTCCATGCGTTGCAAGGATAAAAGTTCCCCCAAAAGCTAAAGCAACACATAGAAGTTCTTTTTTATAGGGAAGTCTTTTACAGACAAGACAAGTATAAAACATAATAAAGATTGGATTTAAATATTGCAAAATAGCTGCAGTTGAACTATTTGAATAATAGATCGCAGTCATATAAGAATATTGACAAAACATCAATCCTAAGATTGCAAATAAAACAAGTTGAAAAACATCATTTTTATTTTCCCAAATACTTAATGTTTTTTTGGTATCTTTGATAAAACATGTAGCTAATAAAATGATTCCTGCAAAAATCATTCTCATTGTTGTCAGCCACATTGTATTTAAATGATAAGTTTGAAACAAAAATTGTCCCATCGTTCCAGAAATACCCCAAAATGTGCCACCTAATAATGTAATAATAATCCTTTTTTTCATAACTTCACCTCATTTATCGACATTCTAACAAATCTAAATATTCAATACAATTGTTTTTGATAAACAAAACATGTTATACTTTTTACAGGGTGCTATAGCTTAGCTGGATAAAGCGTGCGCCTCCGAAGCGTAAACAGGTGTTTAGCTAAAATGATTATAATTTCTACAAAAAAAATATGGTACTTTAGCTCAGTTGGATAGAGTATGTGCCTCCGGAGCACAGGGTCATGGGTTCGAATCCCATAAGTACCGCCATATAAAATCAAAGATATCATGAAGTGTGATATCTTTTTTTATTTAAATGTATATTTTTTTAAAATCTCTATCAAACTGTAATAAGAGTGATTGACACAAAGGTTAGGCTATGCTAACATAATATTGTGAGTTAGCTTTAACTAACTAAAGGAGGAGAAAAAATGAAAGTTGTATATGCATCAAGAACTGGAAATGTTGAAAGTATTATTTCTAAATTAGGAATTGATGATGCTTTAAAAATTGAAGATGGTAGTGAAACAATCGACGAAGATTATGTTTTATTTACTTATACTGATGGATTTGGCGATGTTCCTTATGAAGTGGATGAATTCTTACAAAGTCAAAATGAACATTTAAAAGGTGTTGTTGTAAGTGGTGATACTGGATATGGTGAAGCTTATTGTAAAGCAGGAGATGTTATTGCTGAACAATATAATGTACCATGCCTTTATAAAGTAGAAAATGATGGTAGCGATGAAGATATCGAAGCTATTAAAAAAGTGATTGCTTAATTATGCCTTTATCTGCTCACGAATTCGAAAGAAGATTGATCTTTTACGCCTCACCAACACTAACAAAGTTAAAAGTTGCCTGCATGTATAATTTAAATGATTTAGATGATTTAGAAGAATGTATTGATTATTATAATGAAATTTTAAATAAAAAAGATATTTATTTAAAAGTCTTATCCATTAAAGGACGTTCAATGATCTACGTTTATCAAAAAGAAAAATTAAATAAATTATGTTCTTGTAAACAAATTCAAAAAATCTTTAAACAATATGATTACAATTGTACATCACTAGAAACACTTATTATTGACTTACAAAAACGTCTTAATAGTAATGGCTTTCCCCATGAAATCGGTTTATTTCTAGGATATCCAATGACAGATGTTTTAGGTTTTATTGAAGGTAGAAAACATTTAAGTGCAGGGTATTGGAAAGTTTACAGTCATGTTAAAAATTGTCAACAAACATTTGATAAATATCATAAATGTACACATGAGCTTTGTAAAAGATTCAATCAAGGTGAAAGTGTTGAGAAAATATGCAGATATGTTTAATTGGTAAAGTTTTCTTTACTAATTTTTTTTACGATATTAATGAAAACAGTTGTAAAAAATGATATGATAGATGTGTATTTTAAGGAGGAAACAGAATGGGATTTAGAGAAGACTTTTTATGGGGTGGAGCAGTTGCTGCCCATCAATGTGAAGGTGCCTGGCAAGAAGGCGGAAAAGGAATCAGCTGTAGTGATGTAGAAACTGCAGGAGATAACGTAACAGGTGCACCAAGACGTTTAACTGATGGTGTTATTGAAGGTGAAGATTATCCAAACCATGTAGGTGTTGACTTCTATCACCGTTATAAAGAAGATGTTGCTTTATTTGCAGAAATGGGATTTAAAGCATTTAGAACATCTATCGCTTGGACTCGTATTTTCCCTAGAGGGGATGAAGAAAAACCGAATGAAGAAGGTTTAAAATTCTATGACGATTTATTTGATGAATGTCATAAATATGGTATTGAACCTGTTATTACATTATCACACTTTGAATTACCTTGGGCATTAGCTAAAGAATATGGTGGATTTAGAAATCGTAAAGCAATTGATATGTTCGTTAAATTTGCAAAAGTATGTTTTGAAAGATATCAACATAAAGTAAAATATTGGATGACTTTCAATGAAATCAATAATCAAGCGGATGTTACACAACATAACTTAATTCAAGAAGGTGCGGTTTTACTTAAAGAAGGCGACGATGCAGAATACTTAATGTATTTATCAGCTCATCATGAATTAGTTGCTTCAGCATTAGCTGTCAAAGCAGCACATGAAATCAATCCTGATTTACAAGTAGGATGTATGATTGGGATGAATGGTGTTTATCCAGCTTCACCAAAACCTGAAGATATGATGAATGCTTTAGGTGCAATGCATCAAAAATATTGGTATGTAGAAGTACATGCAAGGGGACATTATCCTCGTCATATCTTAAAGAAATTTGAAAGAAAAGGATATGATTTTATTACTGAAGAAGATAAGAAAATCTTAGCTGAAGGTAAGGTGGATTATATTGGATTCTCTTACTACATGTCATTTGCGACTCAATATCAAGGGCGCAATGAAAAAACATTTGATTATGTACCAGAAGATTTCGTAAGAAATACTTACTTAAAAGCCTCTGATTGGGGATGGCAAATTGATCCACTTGGATTACGTTGGTGCTTAAACTGGTTTAATGACCGTTTTGAACTTCCAATGATGATCGTTGAAAATGGATTTGGTGCTTATGATAAAAAAGAAGCTGATGGTACAGTTGATGATCAATATCGTATTGATTACTTAAAAGAACATATTCAAGCAATGAGAGATGCTGTTGATTATGATGGTGTTGATTTACTTGGATATACAATGTGGTCTCCAATCGACATCGTTTCAGCATCAACAGGTGAATATGATAAACGTTATGGATTCATCTATGTTGACTATAATAATAAACATGAAGGTGATTTCTCTAGAAGTAAAAAGAAATCATTTGATTGGTACAAACATGTTATTGAAACAAATGGACAAGAACTTTAAGAATGAGGTTTTCCTCATTCTTTTTTTATGGTATAATTACTGTAATGGAGGGAAAGAATAGTATGAAAAAAATAATGAAAGTTTTATGTGTATTTGCTCTTGTTTTCCTTGCTGGATGTAGTTCAACAAATTCACAAGATGAACAAAAACAAGTCGTCACTGATTTCTTTACTTATGTAAGTAAATGTGACATTAAAAATCTTAAAAAGATTACAAGTAGTTCTGTTTTAAATGATATGGAACTCGAAAAAATGGAAAAAGAATTAAGTCAGTACACGGAAGAAGAATATGGGAAAGTTTTCGTTGAAGAAACTGATAAATTCAAAAAAGCAATCTTTAAAGATTTATTTACTGATATCGAGATCAAAGATGTAAAAGAAGATGGAGATAAGGTTAAAGTAACTGTTACTGGTAAAGAAAAAGATTATTCAAAAATTGATTTTGATTCAAATGAATTAAATACAACTGCTCAAAATTATATTACTGAACATTATGATGAAATTTCTAAAGTTGTTCAAAAAGAAGGGGAAAATGCGGCACTTATTAAAGTGTTTGACGAAATTGCACCTACACTTTATCAAACAATGACAGATACATATAAAAAAGCACCAACTAAGAAATTAACATCGACAGTGACATTAGAAAAGAAAGATGATAAATGGATTATCACTGGTCTTGATGAATAAAAGAGATAGACAATCGAAAGATTGTCTATTTTGCTTTTATGATAATATTTGCTATAATGATTTTTGGAAAGTGAGGTCATTATGAGTCGATCTAATTCAATCGTTAAACAAGCTTCAATTTTGGCGCTTGCAGGAATATTAGTTAGAATTATTGGACTTTTGTATCGTAGTCCATTAACTGCAATGATTCTAGATGAAGGAAATGGTTATTATTCAACTGCTTATAATATTTATGCACTTGTATTACTTATTTCTTCTTATAGTATACCTACAGCTATTTCAAAATTGATATCAGAAAAAATTGCCTTACATGAATATAAAAATGTTAAAAGAATATTAAAATGTATTTTTATTTATGTTTGTGCTATTGCTGGAAGTGCAGCAATACTATTATTTATATTAGCACCTTTTATTGTAGATGTTAACGCAGTTCCAGCACTTCGAGTATTATGTCCAACAATCTTTTTATCAGGGTTATTAGGCGTATTTAGAGGGTATTTTCAAGCACATAAAACGACAGTTTATACATCTGTTTCACAAATTATTGAACAAATCTTCAATGCTGTTGTTGCTTTGCTTGCAGCTTATATTTTTATTCAACCATATATTGGAGTAGATGCAACAAAAGTAGGATCTTTTGGAGCGGCTGGTTCTGCGCTTGGAACAGGAGCAGGTGTCCTTGTTGGTTTGGTGTATATGATTTTCATGTATTTGAAAAAGAAAAATACTTTTGTTGAAGAAAGTGATGAAGAAGTTAATGAGCATGTAGATTCCTATCAAGATATTTTTAGAATGATCATGCACATTATTGCGCCAATTATTTTAGCAACATGTGTTTATAATTTAGTAACAACAATCGATATGTATATTTTCTATTTTGCACAATCTTTTCATCATATTGATAAAATTGCTTATATTTCAAATTATGGTGTTTATGCAGGAAAATATATCGTTTTACAAAATGTACCAGTAGCACTCGCATCTGCAATGTCTACAGCTTCCATTCCATCAATTTCATCAGCATGGGCTTTAGAAAATGTGAAAGAAGCAAAAGAACATATTACATCAGGTTTAAGTGTCACAATGATGATTTTAATTCCAGCAGCGATTGGAATGGCGGCGTTGGCTTATCCAATTATGGGTGTTTTATTTCCTCAAAAAGCAACAATTATGATGGCAACAAAACTCTTAATATTTGGGTCACCAGCTATTGTTTTTTATGGTTTATCCACTCTTACAAATGGTATTTTACAAGCATTGGGCGAAGTCAATGTACCCTTAAGAAATGCAGCATTTTCTCTTGTGTGTCATGTTGTTATTATTGCTATTCTTTTATTTATTACACCATTAGGAGTTTATGTTCTTGTTTTTGGTAACTGTACATATGCTTTACAAGTGTGTTATTTAAATCAAAAAGCTTTACGTAAAAAAATTGGTTATAAACAAGAAATTAAAAGAACATATGTTTTACCTTTGATTGCTTCTTTAATTATGGCAGTTGCCGTATTAGGTGTTTATTATGGTTTATTTACCTTAACTCATCGTGTTTTTTTACCACTTATTTTATCAGTTGTGGTAGGGGTTATGGTTTACTTTGTCTTAATTATGTATATCTATTGGGAACATCCAACTTATTTGTTTGAAATTCCTTATATGAGAAAGCTTTATTACAAAATTAAAAGAAAATTGAATAAATAAACGATATTTTTTTGAAATATCGTTTTTTAAATCCACTTTTTTGTTGTATTAGTGCTATAATGTGACAAAGTTAATTATTATATTGTGATAAGATAAAAGACATTGGAGGGAAAAGAATGCATTATAAAAACGTAAATGGAATTTTATCCAATCAAAATACCATGAATTTATATAGAGGATGTCAACACGGGTGTATTTATTGTGATTCAAGAAGTGCATGTTATCACTTTGATCATGACTTTGAAGATATAGAAGTAAAAGAAAATGCCTTAGTCTTATTAGAAAATTGTTTAAAACATAAAAGAAAAAAATGTATGATTCAAATGGGTTCAATGTGTGATCCTTATATGCCCTTAGAAAATGAATTAAATCATGTAAGAAAAGCTTTGGAATTAATTGATCACTATGGTTTTGGAGTAACGCTTATTACGAAATCAGATCTAGTTTTAAGAGATATTGATTTATTGAAAAAAATCAACCAGAAAACAAAGTGTGTAGTTCAAATGACACTGACAACATATGATGAAGAATTATGCCAAAAACTAGAACCTCATGTATGTACGACAAAAAAACGTATTGAAGTTTTAAAAGAATTAAATAAACAAGGAATACCAACAATCGTTTGGTTAACACCAATCTTACCTTTTATTAATGATACAAAAGAAAACATCGTGGCTATTTTAAAAGGATGTTTTGAAGCAGGTGTCAAAGGGGTTATATGTTTTGGCATGGGAGTTACTTTAAGAGAAGGAAGTCGAGATTACTATTATCAACAACTTGATCAACTTTTTCCCGGTATGAAAGAAAAGTATCAATCAACGTATAATGATCAATATACGCTTAATAGTCCGCATAATCGAGAATTAATGAATCTCTTCTTTGAAAAATGCCAACAATATCATATGATGTGTAATTATCCAGAAATCTTTGCTTATTTACAAGAATTTGAAACTAAAATTGAAGTCAAAGAAAAAGAAAGTCAATCATTTGAACAACTTTCTCTCTTTTAAAAAGATGTTTTCACATCTTTTTTTATTTTGTAATTTTTTTATAAACTTCATCTAAATCAACGTCATTACTATGATCCGTAAATTCAATCTTAAGTTCATTTTCATCATATCTAGGTAAAATATGAATATGGAAATGATGAACTGTTTGTCCAGCTACTTCATTTGTATTTGTAAGAACATTGACACCTTTAGCATCCAATTTTTCAACAATTTGATTAGCTAGATTTTTAACTATTTTCATTACATGAGCTAAAGTTTCATCATCTACTTCTAAAATATTTGCATAGTGTTTTTTAGGAATGACAAGAGTATGTCCATAAGTAGCTTGTGATAAATCTAAAAAAGCCATACAAACATCATCTTCATAAACAATCTTTCCAGGAATTTCTTTATTAATTATTTTACAAAAAATACAATCACTCATTTTTCTTCCTCCATAGCTTTATTTTAATGCAAAAAAAGAATAAGGTCGAGACCTTATTCAAAATAATTTTTAGATGTTTTTTTAATTGCTTTTTTAATACTTGGTTCATAAACATCAAAGTTGTATTTTCTTAAATAATAAGTTTCACATTTTGTAGTGAAGTCAGATAAAGAAGTTAAACCTTTCTTGATTTCATCTTTTAAATTAGATTTATCTGTATTATAAACCCAAACAACAGCATATTTTGATTCAGAGGTTTTAATAGCTTTAGCATAAATACCGTCTTTTGTAAATTTATCTAATTTTTTAACAATTTTAGAATCTAAATCACTACTTTTTTTAGTGACCATTCCAGCATCTGTACCACTATTTTCATCAAAATAAGTTGTAAATGATGTTTCGTCAGTAATATCTTTAATAATTTTTAAAGCTTGTGATTCTGTATCAACTGTAAAATATTTAATATATTTTACTTTGTATTGTTTTACTAAGCTTTTAAAATTTTTATCAACATATTTTTCTTGTAAAAGTTGTAATTTTGCATTTGGTGTAATGACTTGTTTAATGAAATCATCTTCATCTTTATATCCAGCATCTGTAGCGTAAGTATTTAAATCACTTGTCCCAGCGTATTGTAAGTATTGGTTTTTTAGTTCATCAACTTTAGAGTTGATAGCATCTTGATCAGTGATTTCTTTATCAGCAATATAGTTAATAGCTGTATTTAAAGTCATGTTAGAACCATCATTATCTAATAAATAGTTATAAATATCATCTTTTGTAACTGTGATATCTGCTGTTTTAACTATGGCTTTATCACCGTTAGAAACATGAGTTACATAAGAATCTTCTTTGTTTTTGAAACTGTTATAAAAGGCATAACCACAACCACCAATTAAACAGATACATACGATAATGATAAGTAAACGATATTGGTAAAGTTTATCTCTCCATGTGTTTTTCATTAGGCTTCACCTCTTTTTGTTTTTCTTTCATCTAAAGCGTTTTTAACAACTTCTTGTACAATTTTTTTGATTGATTTGTCTTTATAAGTTACTTTATATGAGTCATATACAACATATTGTAAATAATCATCATAAGCGAGTAATGGTGAATCAATATCTGTTTTCTTTAATTCTTTCTTTAAAGCTTTTTTATTTGTGTTTGTTACTTTAACAAAGTAATAACCATCCGTTCCTGCAATTGCATCAGAAACTTGTCCTTCACTTAATGAATTAATAGCATTAAAAACATTTTCTCCATAAGAATCACTAATACCAGCAGTATCTTTTGTATCAACGATACCTATAGATCCTTTTTTCTTAGAGGTTGTAGAATCATTAGAATAATCTTGAGCAATGTCACCAAATGATTTATCTGTATTGTTGATTAATTCTTTGACTTCGTTTATTTTAGAGTTTTCATCGTCAGTAAGTGAACTTGTATCAGAAACAGAAATTTTAATTAAACTTACATATTTTGGTGAACATTGTTGATAGTAATCATTAAAAACATCATCGAAGTTATCATCAATATAATCTAATAAAAAGTTTGCATATTGGATCTGTTTGATCATTTTTTCGCGATACTGTTTCATGTTTGTATATCCCGCAGATTTTAATTGTTGATTAAGTGTTGATTTGTAATTATCGCCATATTGATTTTTATAGTAAGATTTAATTTGGCTGATAATAGTGTCAGCATCTTCTTCCATATCTTCGTTTACTGGGAATTTTTTATCAATTAAGTTTTGTAATACAGCATTAAAGACAGTTGAATTCTTGCTAGAAGAATCTAAAACATCTTTATAAAGATCATCAGCAAAAATGTTTTTTGTTTTATCTCCTTTAGAAAGGGATGCTACAACATATTTAGAATCCACTTTTTTAGCGGATGATGAACATCCTGTTAAAAGGCAACTGCTTACAAGTAATGCCGCAGCACACTTTTTAAGTTTCATAGTCTTCCTCCTTTATATATGACTTTAAAAGTATACTATTTTTTCCCATTGATTTCAATATTGTGGGCAAAAACACACGGTCAACCATAATTCTTACATAATTTATATTAAAAGGGAAAATGGAAGGAGGGGGTTGTTATGAAGTGTGAAAATTCATTTACACTTGTTTTAGTGTTATTTATTTTATTAGTGATTATTTGTAATATGTTATAAAAAATGCTTAGCAAATCGCTAAGCATTTTGTGTAGGCGGATTGTATTGAAGATAAACACGATAACTAATTTTTATAGTCACTAGAATTGGCATGGCAATAATCATTCCCCAAGCACCAAAAAGTGTTGATCCGGTAAGAATACCAAATAAAACCCACATAATTGATAAATCAATTTTTGATGAATAAATTTTTGGTTGAATGACATATGGTACAACATTTGATTGAATAAAAATCAAAATAAGTAAAATAACAAGTTTTGTTGTTCCCATTGTAATAGATGTCACTATTCCAAGCATATTTGCAACAATTGGTCCTACATAAGGAATAATTGAACTAATAGCTGAAAAAATGCCAAGTAAAATCCAATTAGGATGACCAATTGTTAAATAAACAAAGGCTGTTGTAATTCCTTGAACAAGTGCGCTGATAGCAAAAGCTTCAATGTATTCAATTAAAGAAAAATTGATTTCTTTTAAATAAACAGGTAAATTTTTATCAAATTTTCCTGCAAAATAATTGATTGCTTTACGTATATTTTCGAATTTTAATGACATATAGATTGCAAGAATGGAATAAATCAAACCGTTTCCAATTTTAACAATAACAGAATTTAAAACATCAAAAGTTGTATTTAAGACTGTCATATCTTGTAAAAGTTTTGCAGCTTCATTTTGAATGTATGTCGTTATTTCAGAAATATTGAATCCTAAATGAGAACGAACAAATTTCGAAATAAAAATCAAACCATCTTCAAAAGCGGGATATAAATCGGTAACACTATTAATAACAAGTGGAATAGCAAGTGAGATAATTAAAATCATACAGGCAATAATTCCTACATAAACAAGTGTCACAGATAAACCGCGATTTTTAATATATTTTTGAACCCATTCAATAAGTGGGTTAAAAACATAAGCAATCGCAAAGGCAATAAAGAATGGCTTTATAATCTTCCAAAAAAGAACCAGAGCACCACCCCAAACTTCTTTTGTAATATCTAATAATAAAACAATCAAAGAAAGCATCAGGATATTTAAAAGGGTCTGGGTAATTTTTTTGGATGAAATAACTTGAAATAAAGATTTCAATATTTTCACATAATCACCCCTTTGTTTAAATAATATATCATATTTTGGATATAATATAAATTGTTAATACAAAAGATTATCACATTCGTTGTTTTTTTTGGGACATTTTAGTAAAATGTTGTGGGTAGAAAGGGGCTTGATTTATGTCAACTTTAAAAATAGAAAATTTACATGTAAGTATTGATGATCGAGAAATATTAAAAGGAATTGATTTAACCATCAATACAGGAGAAATACATGCATTAATGGGACCTAATGGTAATGGAAAGTCTACATTATTATCTGCTATCATGGGAAATCCAAAATATCAAGTAACTAAGGGAAGTATTTACTTGGATGGTCAAAATGTCTTAGAAATGACAGTCGATGAAAGATCGAAAGCAGGAATTTTTTTAGGAATGCAATATCCTCAAGAAATTCCAGGAGTTGTCACTTCTGACTTTTTAAGGGCTGCACTTAATGCACATCAAGAAAAACCAGTATCTTTATTTAAATTTATTAAAGAACTAGATAAAAATATTGCTGATTTAAAAATGGATGAAAACTTAGCACATCGTTATTTAAACGAAGGTTTCTCTGGTGGAGAAAAGAAAAGAAATGAAATTTTACAAATGAAACTTTTGAAACCAAAATTTGCATTATTAGATGAAATTGATTCAGGATTAGATGTTGATGCTTTAAAAATTGTTTCAGAAGCAATTAATGATATGAAATCTGAATCATTTGGATGTGTGATGGTTTCACACTATGAAAGATTATTTGAACTTGTACCACCAACACATGTTCATATTTTAGTCGATGGAAAAATTGTTTTAAGTGGTGGACAAGAATTAATTGATCGTATCGATAAAGAAGGTTATCGTTGGGTTAAAGAATTAGGTTTTGAATTTGAAACTGAAGAAGAAAGACAACCAATCGTTTTAGGTAGTTGTGGAAACAAGGTTAAAGCAAAATAATGAGTAGATTAACAGATATTGACAATTATCTTGTTGTTGAAAATGGTCAAATCAAAGAATCAACTTTTAAACAAGATATTCAAATTCAAAATCAAATTTTAACAATCAATGAAGATGCTAAAGTACAAATCATCTACAAAGCAACACAAGAAGGAGATTATCAATTTGATATCACACTTAAAGAACGTTTACATGTAGATTTGATTGAAATGTATGAAGCATCTACAAAATGTCGCTTTACAAAAAATATTAAAGTTAATGAATCTTGTGAAGTATTAAGATATGTTGAAAAAAACAGTCATGAAAATATTTCTATTGATTTGGATGAAAATGTGGATGTTTGTGCCAACGCCCATATTTCATGTGCCTATGTTGAACTTACAGATTATTCAACTTTTAGTAAAGTGAAATACCAATTACTTGAAGAAGGAGCAAGTGCAAGACTTCGTTTAGCTTCTTTAAGTAAAGAACTAGAACATAAACATTATGAAATGACTTTAGAACATCTTGCACCTCATACATATGGGGATATGGATAACTATGGTATTGTTAAATCAAAAGCAAGTTTATTGATTGATGGAATTGGTCGTATTCATAAAGGAATGTATCAATCAGATACGCATCAAACAAACAAAATCATTGTTTTTGATGAAGGTTGCAAAGCCCAAGCAAATCCTTATTTATATATTGATGAATATGATGTTAAAGCAAGTCATGGAGCTAGTGTTGGAAAAATTGATGAAGATCATCTTTACTATTTACAATCACGTGGTCTTTCTAAACAAGATGCGATGCACCTTGTTACTTATGGGTATTTCTTGCCTGTGTTAGAGTTTATTAGTGTTGATTCACTTAAAGAAAGATTCTCTGATGTATTAAAAGAAAAGGTGGGATTATAATGATTGATGTTTTAAAAATCAGAAATGATTTTCCAATGCTTGAAAAAACTATGCATGGGAAACCACTTATTTATTTAGATAATGGGGCAACTACTTTAAAACCACAATGTGTTATTGATAGCGTATGTGATTATCTTACAAATTATTCAGGAAATGCACATCGTGGAGATTATGATTTATCACATGAAGTGGATACTAAGTTTGAACATGTACGCAGTATCGTTGCCGATTTTATTCATTGTAAACCAGAAGAAGTTGTTTATACCTATGGTTCTTCGGATAGTTTAAATATGGTTGCTTTTGGCTATGGAATGACACATTTAAAAGAGGGAGATGAAATTTTAATTACGCTTGCAGAACATGCTAGTAATACACTTCCTTGGTTTGAAGTAGCTAAACATACTGGAGCTGTTGTTAAATATATTGACCTTGATAAAGAAGGAAAAGTCACTTTAGAAAATGTCCAAAAAGCAGTTAATGAAAATACAAAAATTATTTCAATTGCACAAATTACTAATGTCTTAGGGTATTTAGCGCCCATTAAAGAAATCTGTGCTTTTGCTCATCAACATGATATTGTGGTTTGTGTAGATGGTGCTCAAAGTGCACCTCATCATGTAATCGATGTAGAAGATTTAGATGTTGATTTCTTTGCCTTTTCAGGACATAAAATGTGTGGACCTACAGGTGTAGGCGTGCTTTATGGTAAATATCATTTACTTGAAGAAATGACACCAACACGTTTTGGTGGAGGGAGCAATGCACGTTATAACAGTTGTGGTTTAGTGAAGTTAAAAAATGCACCAACAAAATTTGAATCGGGGACACCAAATATCGAAGGTGTTATTGGTCTTGGTAGTGCAATCGAATATTTACAAAAAATTGGTATGAAAAATATTGAAGAACATGAAGCGATGCTTCGTAAATATGCGATTGAAAAGATGAAAGAATTGGATAACATTGAAATTTACAATGAAAATGGGGTAGGACCTATTGCTTTCAATATTAAAAATGTCTTTTCTCAAGATGGCGCTTCTTTATTTAATACTTATGGTATTGCTATTCGTGCAGGACAACATTGTGCGAAAATTTTAGATGAATATCTACATGTTTCACAAACGTTAAGAGCTTCATTCTATTTCTACAATACAAAAGAAGAAATAGATCAGTTTATTGAAGTATGTAAGAAAGGGGATGACTTTTTAGATGCCTTCTTTGGATAATATGATGCTTCGCCAAATTATCATGGATCATTATGAAAATCCACGTAATCATGAATTGGTAGAAGATGATAGCTATAAAAAAGTCAATATGGATAGTGAAACTTGTATTGATAATATTGATATACAAGCAAAAATAGAAGATGGAGTTATAAAAGATATTCGTTTTGATGGCGAAGCATGTGCGATTTGTACATCAAGCACTTCTATTATGACAGAATTATTAATTGGTAAAACAATTGATGAAGCAAGAGTTATTATTAAAAATTATATGAATATGATTTTTGAAAAAGACTATGATCCTGAGATATTAGAAGAAGCAATTGCTTTTTATAACACCCATAAACAAGCAAATCGAATTAAATGTGCAACTCTTGGATGGAAAGGAATTACACAATTAATTGATGAAAGTGAAAAGGAGGATACTCATGGAAAATGATGAAACAATGATTCCTGATAAGGATGTCTCTGTTTTTAAAACACCAAAGGGAATTAATGAAGATATCGTTAGAGAAATCTCAGCCATTAAAGGGGAACCTGAATGGATGTTAGAGTATCGTTTAAAAGCACTCGATTGTTTTTTGAAAAAACCAGTGCCTACTTGGGGTGTTGATTTAAGTCGTGTGGATTTTGATGAATATACGTATTATATTCGTCCTTCTGATAAACAAACAAATAAATGGGAAGAAGTTCCTGAAACGATCAAAGATACTTTTAATAAATTAGGAATTCCTGAAGCAGAACAAAAATATTTATCAGGGGTTACAACACAATACGAATCAGAAGTGGTTTATCATAATATGTTAAAAGAAGTTCAAGAAAAAGGGGTTATTTTCTTAGATATTGATAGTGGTTTAAGAGAATATCCAGAACTTTTTAAGAAATATTTTGATACAGTTATTCCTTATAATGATAACAAGTTTTCAGCTTTAAATGGAGCTGTATGGTCTGGAGGTTCCTTTATTTATGTACCACCAGGAGTAAAATTAGAAAAACCTTTACAATCTTATTTCAGAATTAATTCTGAACAAATGGGGCAATTTGAAAGAACGCTTATTATTGTTGACAAAGGTTCTGATATTCATTATGTAGAAGGATGTACAGCACCAAATTATTCAAAAGACTCATTACATACAGGAGTTGTTGAAATTGTTGTTCTAGAGGGGGCAAAATGCCGTTATACAACAATTCAAAACTGGTCTAATAACATTTTGAATCTTGTTACACAAAGAGCAAAAGTTTATAAAAATGGACAAATGGAATGGGTTGATGGAAACATTGGATCGGCTGTTACAATGAAATATCCAACATGTGTTTTAATGGAAGAAGGGGCTAAAGGTTCTTGTATTACTATCGCAGTTGCTGGAGAAAACCAAATCATGGATTCTGGGGCTAAAATGATTCATTTAGCACCAAACACTTCAAGTAGTATCGTTTCGAAATCTATCGCTAAAAATGGCGGTAAAACAAATTATCGTGGATTAGTACAACATAATCCAAAAGCAATCAACGCTAAAAGTAAAGTGGAATGTGATACATTGATCTTAGATCAAATTTCAACAAGTGATACAGTTCCAACAAACTATGCACGAAATAATGATTCTTTAATTGAACATGAAGCAACTGTTTCTAAAATCTCTGATGAACAACTTTTCTATTTAATGTCACGTGGTCTTTCTAAAAAAGATGCCACAGAAATGATTGTTATGGGATTTATTGAACCATTTTCAAGAGAACTTCCAATGGAATATGCTGTTGAATTAAATCAATTAATTAAAATGGATTTTGGCGAAAATGGAATTGGATAAAAAACAATTACGAAAGAAATTAATACAAATGAGATTGATTTTTGATGAAAATCAAAAACAATCTCATTTCATTATAGAAAAGTTAAAAAAAGATGTTCATTTTAAGCAAAGTAAAAAAATAGGAATTTACTTGTCTTATAGAAATGAAGTAGATACATGGAAATTAATTCAAGAATTCAAGGAAAAAAAAGAATTTTATGTACCGATTGTACGAGGACAAGAAATGTATTTTACAAAGTATAAAGAACCTATGCAAAAAAACAAATATGGTATTTTAGAACCGGATGAAAAAATAGAAATCAGTAAAAATCAACTCGATTTAATGATCGTACCACTTGTTGGTTATAATCAAGACAATTATCGTTTAGGCTATGGAGGGGGCTATTACGATCGTTATTTAAAAAAATATAAGGGTTATACGATTGGTTTAGCTTATACATTCCAATATTTAAAAGATTATCAACCTGAATCTTTTGATATTCCACTCAACCAAATTATTACTGACGAAAAAATATAAAAAAATGTAAAAACATGTTGACGATAGAAAAAATAGATGCTATTATAAGTGAGCACTGGTCGAGGAGGCT
>OLNH01000133.1_pt1 | contig 74788 bp, 73 predicted proteins | sample 1643101 | NCBI WGS metagenome assembly OLNH01 (sample SAMEA3136758, study PRJEB25190) | human gut metagenome | biome: human gut; feature: human-associated habitat; material: faeces | place: Austria | collected 2013 | reverse complement strand
AATCCAGAGACACGCAAGCTAATCATTATTACGCTATTTTAAGAGGTCAATAACAAGTAGATTTAAAAGACGTGATAGAAATGGTAAAAAGGATATCCGATAATAAAAATCTTCTGGTGAATTTGATTTCGTTAGAGTTTATAGAAGATGATGTCAATGCGCTGATTGCGAAGGAAGATGAAGAAATCAAGACAATGTATTGGAGCAGGAATACACGGGCAAGAATATCGGATCATGCAGGATATCAGGTGTTTTTATGGGCGTTGAATGAATGTGAAAAATATGGAACATGCGATAACTATTTTGAATTATTGTATGATGTAAGAGAAAAAATATCAATTCAAGAGTTATATGATGCGACAGTTAAAATTTCCGATATGAAGGGCGGTATTGCCAGCTCTATGACAATATATTATATCGGTGAGATCTTGAAAGAGTTACAGGATGCATTTATCACAGATGACGAAAAATGTGCCGAAATAGTTTCAGTGGAATGGTTGTGTAGAAATATACTCGAATGGAAACAAATGAGATGTCTGCAAAAAGAGATGAAGAACGATCCGAAGATTTATGCTGATCTTGTCGGTATTGTTTATAAAGCGGAGGATGATGAACCTGAAGATAAGGAAAAATGTGAAGTGGCAAATGCCGTGTATTCAGCATTTGACAAAGCAAGATTTTGTCCTGCAGAGAAAGATGGAAAAGTATCCTATGAGGTTCTGAAAAAATGGGTAGAAGAGCTTAAAGGATTGTTGATCAAGCAAAAACAAGAAAATTTGTTTGGACATTTAATCGGACGATTACTGGCATATTCCCCCATTGGTGCGGATAGTTATCATCCGTGTGAAGCTGTACGAAAGATCATAGAAGAATATGATTCTGATTCATTGCGGAGCTCTTATATCGTAGCAGAAGAGAATAAGCGTGGGGTTCATACCGTCGATGCTGGAAAATCAGAGTTGATTTTACATCAGAGATATCTAAACAATGCGGAAGGACTACAGGCAGAATATCCTAAAACAGCAGAAATATATTTTACCTTAAGTGAAGACTACAAACGTGAAGCAGAGTATGAAAGAAAGCGTGCAGAAGATGAGTGGTAGGAAAAAATATAAAGGAGAGAGGTATAGTTTTTTCAGAGATAAAAAGCTTGGACATGGTGGAAATGGTGCGGTATATGATGTGAAACTTGAAGAAAAGGATGATCTAGGTTTTCCTGTAGTTGCTAAATTTTTTTAATATAGTGGGGACGATAAAGAAAAAAGATATAATAGTGTAAATTGCAATAGAAAATAGGAATTTTCTTAAAAAATAGCAATATAAACAAAAATGCAAAATTGAAATATGCAAAATGCATAAAAAAGGACAGACTCATATATGGAGGTAAAGCATGAGTGTAATTAAATGGATTCATTTTTCAGATTTGAATTTAACAAAACTAACATTAATACAAGATTGCTAAGAGGCAGTATTCGTTCGTTTCTGACAGAGAATTAGATCAAATGTGAAGCTGTTAATGTGTCACCGACTCATTTTTTATATAAGGTGACTGTCATTTGGTAATTATATAGAAATGTCATAAAGAGAAGCAACATAGAAATTGACTTTACTCTCACGATATGTTACCTTAACCATATACATATCTGGGAAGCAATTCTTCAACCATTCGGTTATCTGATTCCCCATATGAATAAAAAAACTGGTGGAACGGAGGATCGATGGAGAGTACTCCTTTCACCGCATACAGAAAGGAGCATGCGAATGCAGCAAATGACAAACCACAGACCCCTGGCAGAACTGGATCTGCTGGACGATTTTCTCTTTAATGCCTTATTGGCTTATCCGGAATATGGAAAGAAATTCTGTCGAAAATTTCTAAAGATTCTTTTCGGAAGAGAGTTCAAAAATCTGAATATCGTAACTCAGAAGTCCTATGGCGGAAGGGATACCGGTCTTCACGGAGCCCGACTGGACGTATACATCGAAGAGGGAGATGAGGTAGAGATTGATTCGTCAAATGTCTCTGCGATTTATGATATTGAACCTGACAAGAACAATAAGAGGAAGGATATAGATTTTATCGCACAGAGAACCCGGTTCTACCATGCGATCATTGACAGTCGGAGTCTAAAAAGCGGTCAGTCATACGACAAACTGAAGAGAGTCTTTGTTATCTTTATCTGTCCCTACGATCCCTTTGGGGATGACCGGATGATCTATACCATCCGGAATCCCTGAGTCAGCTGTTGGACTATATGGAGAATACAACCCGGGAGAACGCAGTAACGGAAGAGCTGGAAGATATCCAGGAGATGGTGGATGTTGTGAAAGAAGATGCGGAGGTGACGGTGGCGTATGTGAAAGGATTCGAGAGAGATCAGATGTTTTTGGAGGAAGGAAAGAGACAGGAAAGGGAGAATACTCTAAGAGAGAAGAATCGGGCAGATGCCGAAAAACACCGGGCGGAAGAAGAGAGACAGAGAGCTGATGCGGCCGTGGAAGAAATCGAGAAACTGAGGAGACAGTTGGAAGAGTTACAAAAGCAATAGTACGCAGAATCTGAGAACGTTGACAGAAGATATGAAGAGATACCAGAACATAGCGGTTAATATTGTGGAATTTATCGATACAGTAGCGGATGCAATCAGGGAACAATTGATAGAAAATAGATTTATCCAGTTGATGAGCATATACAGAAGCAAAAAATCGAAAGGAGAACTATATAAGCACGCAATATGTAAAGCGCAAATTATAGTTTCATATGTAAAAGGCTCGACTTATTTTACTTGACTTTGCAGAATAGCTGATTTATTATACTCGTAAAGAAGTAACTTACGAGTTACTAACTCACGAGTATAATTATTGGAGGTAAGCGTATGAGTCAATTCTATTGCCGTGAGGATGAGCTTCGGAAACTGAATAAACGGTACGCTGGTGATAAGTTTGAGTGCATCGTCATCTACGGCAGACGACGTGTTGGTAAAACGGCATTGATCAATGAGTTCTGTAAAGATAAGCCTACTATTTTCTTTTCTGCATTGAACACTACAGGAAAGGAAAATCTGGAGGCTCTCTCAAAGTCAATCATGAGTTTTGAGCGGCCAGATATGGAGTCTGCACCGGAGTTCAGGTCTTATGATGCTGCCTTGGACGAACTGACTGCACTTTCAAAGGAAAAACGGATCGTCTTTGTTATCGATGAGTACCCGTATCTTGCAAAGGCAAAGCCGGCCATTTCAGCGATGCTGCAGCACATCATCGACCACAAATGGACAGAGTCCAAGATGTACCTGATTCTTTGCGGCTCCTCTATGAGCTTCATGGAGAGTCAGGTGCTTGGCAAGGAAAGTCCGCTGTATGGCAGGCGTACTGGCCAGTTTAAGATTGAGCCGCTGGACTATAAGGAAACCGCTGTGTTCCACCCAAATCTGTCAGCAGAAGATAATTTCCTGATTTATGGAATCACGGGGGGAGTTCCCCACTATATTAATAAGCTGGATGTGCGAGATAGTGTGGATGAAGCTCTGCTGGATAATTTCTTTGACCGTTCCAGCTATCTGTATGAGGAACCGGGCAATCTGCTGAAGCAGGAACTTCGGGAGCCAGCCATTTATAATGCAATCATCAAAGCGATTGCAGAAGGTGCTTCCCGAATGAACGATATCAAGATGAAGGTCGGCGAGGAGAATTCGGTTGTATCTAAGTACCTGAAAACGCTGATCGACCTTGGCATTGCTAAGAAAGAAACGCCGATTACAGAAAAACCGGGTAAGAAAACCATCTATCTGCTGGCTGATAACTTTTTCCGTTTCTGGTATCGGTTTGTGCCAATCAATATGAGTGCCATTGACTCTGGTAGAATTGCAAAGATCTATCCACACGCTGTAAAACAGTATCTTCCGGATTACATGAGCCTGATTTTTGAGAAGATGTGTCAGGATTACCTGCTCTATTATTCGGACAGTCTCCCTATTGAACTGAGTGAAATCGGCCAGTGGTGGGGTACGGACCCGAAGAAGAAAAAGCAGACACAGATTGATATTGTTGGAACACCCGTTGAGGGTAAGGACTATATCATTGGTTCGTGTAAGTACAGAAATGAGAAAATTGGTGTGGATGAACTCGATTTGATTCGGGATTATGCCTCAGTCTTCGGAAAAGGTAACAACTATTACTACTATATCTTCTCAAAAGGCGGATTCACAGATGGACTTCTTCAGGCACAAGAGAGAGGTGAAGTTCGGCTAATAACGCTGGAAGACCTTTACAAGTAAAGATTCCAACCAACCCTGCTAGTGAAAGCTGGCAGGGTATTTTATACCCATAAAATACTCATAGCCTTTTTTATGAAAATCTCTCTTTTGGTGTTGTCACTTATATTAGCGTTCACCGGCAAATGATATTATATGATATACTTTATTCGGAAAGAGAATATGCCTTGCTCAGAAAATGAGATTTGTGTGTCTTGTGAATTGACATTTACTATCAAATATGATATTTTAAACATATATATATCGGGGAAGTAATGTAAGATAAGTGGCAGGTACGACAGAATGCTTATTATGGAGAAGTTTGCGATTAAGGAGAGATAAAAAATGGGATACTTTAAAGATGTGACACCGGAATCAGTTGGAATCAGCTCCAAAGGAATTATGAAATTTCTTGACAGGATGGAACAAAATCAAATCGAACTACATAGTTTTATGGTGATCCGCCATGGACAGTGTGCGGCAAAGGGATGGTGGAAACCATATGATGAAAAATTCCGCCATCCGTTGTATTCGTTCAGCAAATCGTTGACGGCTACGGCGATTGGTTTTGCACAGCAGGAAGGAATCTTATCTGTTGATGAGAAAATTGTCGATATTTTTCCGGAACTGTTGCCGGAACATCCTTCCGAATATCTTAAAAAAATCACCCTGCACCATCTGCTGATCATGGGATGCGGTCACGAGACGGAGATTTCGGACAATTCCGAAAACTGGATCTCTACATTTCTGCATCATCCGGTACTCCATGAGCCGGGAACATTTTATAAATATAATACAGCAGGAACCAACATGCTGGCTGCGGTTCTGCGGAGAAAGACAGGGCAGAATGTGACAGAGTTTCTGAAACCGCGTCTGTTGGAACCACTTGGAATCACTTCTCTGACCTGTGCATTGCTCGGCGACGGAACAGAGCTTGGCGGAGGAGGTATGAAGATGGTGACGGAAGATATGGCAAAATTTACGTATTTTCTGTCCAGACAGGGAGAGTGGGAAGGAAAACAGCTGCTTCGAAAAGAATGGTTCGAACGCGCCTGCCACAAGCAGATTGAGACAGAAGGCGATTCCGAAGGACATGTAAAAGACTGGGCACAGGGCTACGGTTATCAGTGCTGGATGGGACGATATCCTGGCTCTTTCCGCGCGGATGGAGCGTATGGCCAGTTTGGGGTTGTGTTCCCGGATCTTGATTTGATTGTGATTCTGACGTCATCCACAGAGCAGACACAGGAGGAATTGAGCGCACTGCAGGAGGATCTGATTCCCTATGTACAGAAAGAGGCTGGAGAGCTGGCACCATCACCGCTTGCAGAAACTGTAAAAGAGTATACTGCACAGCTTGCTCTTCCACCACGCAGAGGAACGAGAAATCCTTTTATGGAGGAAAAAGTAAGTAAGCATGTGTATGTGTCTGTTCCGGTTCTGAACGACCGGCTGCCGGATTCTGCTGAAGTTCTGATTGGCGGAAGCGGGCTGTTTCAGTTTGAGACGAGTCCGATCCAGGAGATGCGGTTTGCTTTTGGAAGCGATAAGATGTACTGGAAAGTAGTGGAAGGTGGAAAAGAAAAGGAATTCGTCCTTTCTATGCGTAAGGACTTCGCCTACAGTGAAACAGACGGTCATATTTACGCAGGATCAGCTGCATGGCGTACCGTCAATAGCCTTGAGATGGAGATCCGGCGGATGGACGGCTTAAGCGGAGGTCGCATGATTGTCAGATTTCAGAAGGGAAATCTTTTGTTAGAGGCAGAGGATACGTTGATCAGCGTAGGTGGACTCGGCATTTCACCGCGTCAGGCACTGACGGTTTTCGGAATAAAAGAGTCCTGAACAAAAAGATGAGAAAAGACAAGGAAGAACTATTCAATTGGATAGTTCTTTTTTTCTTTTACGTTTGCTATAATTATACAAAAGGTGAAATTCAAGAAAGAGTGTGGGAAAATATATGGAAAAAGATAGGATAAACGATACAGAAAAAAGTTTTCTGTCCGGAAAAAAACGGATGGATAAATTAAAAGTACTGATGAAATATGCGGGAATCTCTGTCTTTGAGTATTTCCCGGATAGCAATCGAATGGTTCTGTATAATGAGCAACTGGAAGAAGAAAAAGGAATTATGCCATTTCTCGGTCAGCTGGGTCAGATATGTACGATCCATCCGGAAGATGTGCAGAAGATGCGTGAGTTTCTTCTCGGACAGACTCTGGGAACGGTGGAACTGAAGCTTCTGGAAAAGGGTCACTACAAGAGAGTACTTCTGGATGCATTGCAGAAGGAGGTAGGTGACCAGTCGGTGATCGGTTGCATCAGAGATATCACGGAGATACGGAAAAGAGAAGAACTTCTGGAAGATAAGGCAAGAAGAGATTCCATGACAGGACTGTATAACCATGATACCGGAAAGCTTCTGGTGAACGAGTACCTGCGGGAGAAACGGATGGATGCTTCTTCCGGCCTTCTGATGCTGGATGTGGATCATTTTAAAAATGTAAATGATGTGTATGGTCATCTGTTCGGGGATGAAGTGCTGATTGGATTTTCCGGATTTTTGCAGAGCTTTTTCCGCAAAGAGGATATTCTGATCCGTACCGGTGGAGATGAATTCGTCGTGTTTTTAAAGGAAATCAGCCGGGAAGCACTGGAAAAGAAAGTCAGTGAACTGGTGAAAAGAGTGGGAAAACTGACGTTTTCCAAAAGAGATTTTGTCATGAGTTGCAGTGTTGGTGTCTGCTTTCTGCCGGGAGGTTTGGGCGATTACAGTTACGAACAGCTTCTTGAACATGCAGATCTTGCTTTGTACCGGGCGAAGATTGCGGGAAGAAACCAGTATGCAGTAGGGGAAAAACTGATCCCTTTAGATACCGGAAACAAGGGAGAAACCGCAGTAAAACTGCTGATGGATGAGACCATGGAAAAGCGGGAGTTGCTGGATGTATCTGATCCGTCAGGATCTGGAAGAGGCGCTTCATGTGATGCAGACTTTTCGGGAACGATGTAAAAAAGAAGCACCGAAGCTGATTGCGAACATAGATACATTTTTGTGCCGGTTGCATCTGTATCGGGGAGATACAGCGGAGATCCTGGCGTGGCTTGAGAGCGCACCGGATGAAAACAGAGAGTTCTATATTCTGGAACGATTCCGATATGTAACAAAGGTGCGTGTCTATCTGCAACAGGGAAGATACGAGGCAGCATATAATTTGTTACAGCAGCTGCTCTACTATGCAAAAGAGATGGAACGGACATATATCCGGATAGAAAGTACGTTACTTCTGGCAGTGACCTGTTATAAGATGGATCGGAAAGAGTGGAAGAATCTGTTGCAGGAGGCTGTCAGCGAAGCTGAATCCTATCATTTTGTCAGGATCCTGACAAAAGAGGCTGGTCTGTGGCTGCCCCTTCTGAAAAAAAGCAGGGAAGAGATATACTGGACCGATCCACACTTTCACAGACAGGTGCTGGAAGAAGGAAAAAGGATGGCGCAGATGTACCCTGGATATCTCAGAATAAAAGCAGAGGGAGAAGTCACACTTTCCGATACCGCACGGAAGATTCTGCGGATGCAGGCAGAGGGAGATTCCATGAACAAGATAGCCGGACAGCTGGGGTTGGCGGAAGTGACGGTGAAGTATCATTGTCGGGAAACCTACCGGAAACTCGGTGTGAACGGAAAAGCAGCGGCGGTGAATGAAGCAAGAAAACGAAAACTGATTTAGAGTGTGTGTGAAAAATCATGCACTTCATGGCCTGCCCTTGCATATTTTGTCCTTTTCTTTTATAATAAAACCCACGCGACATGGTACGGGAAACAATTGTTATACCGATATCCCGTGGCAAAATACCTCGCAGGATCCGATACAAACAACATCAGCGGATCCGGAAAGCAAAGGAGAAAATATTATGGCACAGAACGTACTGGCAGTGGTAGCCGGACACCAGATCACCGAAGAAGAACTGCAGGCATTTATCGGACACCTGCCGAAGGAGCAGCAGGCATATGCATCCAATCCACAGTTTAAAGAACACTGCAAAGAACAGCTGATCACTTTCCATGCACTGGCAAAATGCGGAGAAGATGAGAAGCTTGATGAGACTGAAGAATATAGAAAAGGAATGGAAAATGCTAGACAGGATATCCTGGTACAGATGGTATTAAAAGAGACTATCGAGAGTGTCAGTGTATCTGATGAGGAAGTGAAAGATTACTATGAACAGAACAAAGCACAGTTTGTAAAAGGAGCTACGGTAAATGCAAAGCATATCCTGACCGATTCCGAAGAGAAATGTGCAGCTATTCTGGAATCCATCGTGAACGGGGAAAAGACTTTTGAAGAAGCGGCAAAAGAATCCTCCACCTGCCCATCCGGTGCACAGGGCGGTGACCTGGGTGAATTCGGAAAAGGCCAGATGGTGAAAGAATTCGAAGACGCAGCCTTCCAGGCAGAACCGGGACATGTGGTAGGACCGGTAAAAACTCAGTTTGGTTATCATCTGATCAAGGTTGAGAAGAAAAACGAAGCCAAAGAAGCCGGATTTGCTGAAGTAAAGGATCCGATCCGTGCAGAACTTCTGAAGAGAAAACAGGACAAGGCATACCTGGCGAAAGTGAAAGAACTGAAAGAGAAATATGTGCAGAAATAATCTGATAAATTTCAGTCTGCAGAAAGATTCGTCAACCTGTAAAAAAGCGTTCTATGAAGAAAGAAAATTGTTATATTTTCATTATTTCTTTTTCATAAATGTATAGTATAATAAGCGTGACTGTGAAGACATTGAACAGTTACGGATCTAGAGCGTGTCTGAAAAAGGCTTTTCGTGAGCTGCGAGTCCCAGTTTGTGGGAGATTTTATCCGAATGAGGGCGGCGTAGCGGGCTACGGCAACCGAATGAGGGTAAAATATACCGCAAAGTGGGGCTTGCAGATTGCGGAAATGATTTTTCAGACACGCTCTAGACAGATGATGTCAGAACAACAGAAAAAAAGGGCAGGGAAGAAAGACGAATGAAGAGTAAAAAAAAGTCAAAAAAAATATATATCATCCTGCTGGTTGTCTGCCTGCTTGTTATGGCGGGACTGGTAGCAGGATTGTTTGGTTATGCACACTATATGGGAACAAAAACCATGGGAAGCCGGATCAAGATTTTTGGCGAGGATGTATCCGGACGCAGTGTGGAAGAGACGACAGGGATGCTGGCAGATGATTTTAAGAAAGTACCGGTTACTTTTCAGGAAAACGGGGAAACGGATTATCAGACCACACTCGGTGATCTTGGTTACAGCATCAACGAAAAACAGCTGAAACAGGATCTGGAAACACTGAGAGACAAACGATGGAAAGAAGGCGGTTTCTTCCCGAAACAGGAAGGTCTTACGGTAGCTTATCAGGTAGAACGAAACGATGAGACATTTTCTGCAGCACTGACGGAGGAACACTTTCAGCTTTCCACAGACCGTGTGGATTCAACCGATGCATACGTGGAATATAACAGCGACCAGAGTGCTTATGTGATAGTCCCGGAGACACTGGGTAATCATATGGATCAGGCAGCTGTGGAAGCATATGTGGAGGAACAGATCCGCCCGCAGATTGAAGGGGATTTTCCGAAAACAGGACTGAACGTGGATATTACATCAGATCTCTACCGGAAAGCAGCTGTTACACAGGATGCTCAGGAATTACAGGAAAAAGTAACCACGTTAAATGCTGCTTTGCAAAAGTACAAAGGAGTTTCCGTAACGTATACATTCGGAAAAGAAACTCAGGTTCTGGACAATGCGACTATCTGTTCCTGGCTGGTGATTTCCGATGAAAGTGTATCCGTTGATACCGCACAGGCGCAGGAGTATATCAAGAATCTTGCCACAAAATACAATACTATCTACCGGCCACGTTCCTTCACGACTACAGGCGGTGAAGCGATCACCATCGAAGGTAATGAATATGGTTACCGGGTTGACCAGGAAGGAGAACTGACACAGCTTCTGGCAGATATTGATGGTGGGGCAGCTGTGACGAGAGAACCGGTATACAGTAAATCTGGCTATTCCAGAAACGGAACGGATGACCTGAACGGAAGTTACATAGAAGTCAGTCTGGAACAGCAGCACCTGTGGCTGTACAAGAATGGGGCACTGGTGACAGAGACTGATATCGTCAGTGGTCTTCCGGTAGAAGGAAGAGAAACATACCGTGGGGCATGGCCGATTGCATACAAAGCAAGTCCGTTTACCTTAAGCAGTGATGTGTATGGATATGATACCACGGTTACCTACTGGATGCCGTTTGTTTACGGACAGGGACTTCACGATGCCAGCTGGCAGACAAGCTTTGGCGGAGACACCTATAAAACCAAAGGAAGTCACGGCTGCATCAATCTGCCGCCGGATCAGGCGAAGATTATCTATGAGACAATCGATAAGGGATATCCGATCCTGCTGTACTGATGTGTGGTGACAGAATTATATGATACCAGGGTCAAAAGGTCAGAAAGCTGATGCAAGCTTGCTTGCAAGAGGATTTTTGACCTCTTGACCCGCCAAAAACATGAGTAAGTAGCCATTTTTCAAAGAAAAATGAGCGGATTACGAATGTTTTTGAGGATTGCGAGAGTGCAAAGCACGTAGCAATCTGGTATCAAAGGGGTCAAAATACCTTTTGACCCCAACATCATTATGTATAAAAAGTATAAAAAAGAACAGGCGGGGATTGTTTTTGGACAATTTCCACCTGCTCTTTTTTGTATATATATCAATAATTGGTCCGGAGGACCAATTTTGATGCCGGCAGCAACCATCAGATGCTACACAGTGTCATCAGATGTTCCAGTGAAAAGACCTCTTCCTGATCCAGCAGTTCTTCCAGCGTATTCAGGTTCTGATCCGAGTGTTCCAGTTCCCGGGAGAATCGGTAGCAGACGGACACCAGCTCCCCGGGTTCCGGCTTTTCCCGTTTCCGGGCATAGAGTCCCAGCACCAGCTCTTCGATGAAGAGTGTACAGATCACCGCCATTTTTCCTTTGGCAAAGATTTTTTCATCATACACAGCACCACAGAAATATGTATACAGCCAGTATACCAGCAACTGTTCTTTCTGTATCTGCCATTCCGGGAAAGTATCCTGAAAATCAAGGAGAAGTTCCATATAGGATGTTTCTTCCGGACAGGTGTGATACAAAGAAATCAGTGTATCCTTTAAAAAAACGGTCCAGTCCGGTGAGAGAACCTCCAGTTTCGGAACGATGGTTTTCCAGATCTGTTTCATCAGATCGACCCGATCCATATCCGGAAAACACCGACCGGAAATTTTCTTTCGAAAAGCAGAAGAGAAACCGGACTGTTCATGGCGTGCTCGGATCGTTTCCCAGGAAAAAAGTTCCTGTTTATTCACCGCCAGCTGAAAATCATGGGTGCACACCAGAAGTTTTGCCATCCGATATCGTACCGGAACATTGCGATCCTGAAGCACAGTGAGCAGATAATCTCTTGTATCCATCAGTGCGCTGAACAGAAAGTAATCAAAATCTTCATAGGTTTCTTCGGCAGTTTCTTTTTCAAAAGTTCGAAAAGTAACCGGGTCTTTTTGGGACAGGATAATCCGTGCTGCTTCCGGACAGGAGAGGGACAGGGATATTTCCCGCATACCCTCGAATTCTTCGATGTGCCGTGGATATCTGCGGCAGGTATCACAGAGCATCCCGGATCCCGCTTCTATATACATATCACAGAGATTTTCTTCATTTAAAAATGCACAGCGATGCCCGTACTGGCGGAAGGCATGTTCTTTCCAGTTGATATCGTTATGCAGCCGATTCCGGAAAGATCCCTGAAAATGGCGGTATTTGCTCAGGCTTTTGTCATCGATCATAATCTGCCATCCCGCACAGCAGGTATCCGGACAGGCATCTGCGATACAGGAAAACTTTTTATAATAAGAAGGAAATGTAATTTGCATAAAATAAATAAACTCCTTTGAGGTATGATTGGTGTACAGATTATTATTAAATCCGGTAAATATTGTAGCACAGATTTTATCGATTGTAAAAAGCCTTTGGCTGCGGTACAATAAAATCATTGAGTAAAAAACAAAGGAAAAATTAATTATGAATAAGATACAGATTATTGTAAATAACGGTGCCGGTACCGGAAGTGCAGTGGCGGTATGGAAGGAAACAAAAGAATATTTACAGGAAAATAAAATATCATATAACGCATATCTGACCCGTTATGAAAAACATGCAGTGAAGCTTGCCGGACAGATCTGTGGAAAGATTCCGGAAGGACCCATCTATCTGCTGGTGGTAGGGGGAGACGGAACTATCAATGAAGTGCTGAATGGCATTACGGATTTTGACCGTGTCCGCCTTGGTGTGATTCCCACAGGATCCGGTAACGATTTTGCCAGAAATCTAGGAATCCTTCGGAATACCAGAGAAGATCTGCGGGAAATCACAGCCTGTATCGACCAGGAACAAAACGGAGAAAAACTGCAGCGGATCGATCTTGGGAAAGTAAGCTGGGAAGGGTGTGAGAAGCCAAGAATCTTCGGTATCAGTGCAGGTGCCGGTCTGGATGCGATTGTATGTAAGAAGGCGTTGCATTCAAAGTTGAAAAAGATCCTGAACAGATTCCACCTGGGAAAGCTGACGTATCTGATGCTGACAGTTCAGACTCTGTTTTCCATGAGAACCTTTCAGGCGAATGTAACGACAGACGGGGAAACAGAGAGTTATGAAAATATGATCTTTGCTGCCGCCATGAATCTGAGGGCAGAAGGCGGCGGGGTTCCGATGGCACCGGAAAGTGTACCGGATGATGGAAAGATCTCTCTGAGCAGTGCGTCCGGAATACCAAAATGGAAAACATTTTTCCTGCTTCCGCTGCTGGCAATGGGAAAACAGGGAAGAATCCGTGGATTTGATGTGAAAGACGGATCTGAGATCGTGATGGAACTGGATCAGCCGGTGGTACTGCATGCGGATGGAGAATATTGTGGGGATGTGCAGCATATTTGCTTTCATTGTATGAAAAATACGTTGTGGCTTTTACACAGATGTACGGAAAAATAATAGTAAGATGACGGGGGAGAACGAAAAATGGATAAGATAATGATGTGGGTGATGGCAATCTGTGCCCTGATCGGCGGCGTGGATCAGCTTGCGGGAAATAAGTTCGGTCTGGGCAGACGATTCGAGGATGGGTTTCAACTTCTCGGACCGACGGCGCTTTCTATGGCGGGGTTGATCTGTATAACACCGTTACTTTCACTGGGTCTGGAACATACGATTGTTCCGATTTACAGGATCCTTCATCTTGATCCTGGGATGCTGGGTGGTGTGCTGGCTATTGATATGGGCGGCTATCAGCTTTGTAAAGAACTGGCACAGGATCCGGCAATCGGCCGATACGGTGGGATTATCGTGGGAGCAACCCTTGGATGCACCATTACTTTCACGATCCCTGTTGGAATGGGAATGTTGGGAGAACGGGAAAAACCATTGTTCGCCAAAGGGATTCTTTCAGGCTTATGCATGCTTCCGGTGGGAATCCTGACAGGTGGTCTGATGTGCGGTGTTTCTCTGGGAAAACTGCTTTTTCAGAGCATTCCGGTTCTGATTCTTGCGGTTCTTCTGGTTTTTGGAATTTCCCGGTTTCCGGACGGAATGATCCATGGGTTTCGGGTATTTGCAACGGTGATCCGCAGTGCGGGTACTATAGGAATTGCTCTTGGAGCATTTTCTTATATGACGGGTCTGCAGCTGCTTCCCGGCCTGACTCCTCTGGATGAGGCACTGAAGGTGGTTTCCTCAATCGGAATCGTTCTCCTTGGCAGTCTGCCATTTGCGGAAATTTTGCAGAGACTGTTAAAGAATCCGCTGGAATGGATCGGAGAAAAAATCGGTCTTGGAAGGAACGGTACGGCAGGATTGCTGGTGGGAATAGTAAGCGCACTGCCGGTAATCGCAGATATGAAGCGGATGAACGAAAGAGAAATTGTCATGAATGCAGCCCTTCTGGTATGTGGCACATCTATGGTGGCGGCACATCTGGGATTTGTTCTCGGTGTGGATGCTCCGGCGACAGGAGCACTTCTGGCAGGAAAACTGACCGGAGGGATCGCCGGAGTCTGGATGGCATGGAGGATCATGAAATAAAAGATTACTGTCCAATCCGTGCCCAGCAACAATAAAAGATTCTGTTAATTTTTTTGTGCAATCTTTTGCTTGTCAAATATAAGAAGCTTTTGTATAATAAAAACGATTGCGAGCAGAAAGAACAGAAAGGAAAGTATATGAAAGGTTTGTATGATATCCACACACATATTATTCCTCATGTGGATGATGGTGCGGATACGATTGAAATCACAAAAAAGATCCTTCAGATGGAATATAACGATGGAGTGCGGACGATTTTTGCAACTTCGCATTTTCGAAGAAGGATGTTTGAGACACCGATGGAAAAGATCAGGCAGCAGTATCTTCAGGTTCAGCAGGCAGCAAAAGAGATTGCACCGGATCTCAGGCTCATTCTGGGATGCGAGTTTCATGCCAATCTGGATATGGTAGAAACTCTGAATGCGGGGAAAAGACCAACCATGGGAGATACGCGGTTTGTACTGACAGAATTTTCCGAAGCACATGATTTTCGTTTTATTCAGGAAAGATGTTATGAGCTGATCAGCAACGGATATGAACCGATCATTGCACATGCAGAACGCTATCCGGTTATCAGAAAGAATCTGGAACATCTCGAACAGCTGGTGGATATGGGCGCATACATACAGATGAATGCGGACAGTATCAGCGGCGTGGAAGGCTGGGGTATGAAGAGATTCTGTAAAAAGGTTATGAAGCAGAACCTGCTGCATTTTGTAGGCAGTGATGCACATAATACAGGGGACAGAAAACCCCAGATGGGCCGTTGTGCCCAATATATGGAGAAGACTATGGGACGGGAGTATGCAGATAAGATTCTGATCAGAAATCCCCGTGAGATCATAGAGGAAGGAAGATAGGAGAAAGAATATGGAACAAAATCAGATGAACAACGATGAGATCGAGATCGATCTGAGGGAGATTTTCTCTGTACTGCTGAGTCACCTGGGAATCATTATCTTGTCCGGGCTTGTCCTGGGTCTGGTGGCAATCGTAGGAACGAAAGTATTTATCACCCCTCAGTATCAGTCCGTAACCAAGATGTATGTGCTGGCAAAACAGAACAACGATACACTGACCAGCGCAGATATGCAGACCAGTACCCTGCTGACAAAAGACTATGCAGAGATGATCCAGAGCCGTACCGTTACGGAAGCGGTCATTGCACAGCTTGGTCTGGATATGACACATGAACAGCTGGTAAACAAGATTTCCGTATCCAATACGACAGATACCCGTATCATTACCATCAGTGTACTGGATAAGGATCCTTATATGGCAAGAGACATTGCCAATGCAGTGCGTGATACAGCCGCAGAACATATCAAAAATGTTATGAATTCCGAAGCAGTTAACGTTGTAGATGAGGCCAATATCCCGGCTGAAAAATACAGTCCGAGTGTTTCAAAGAACGGTCTGATCGGAGGTGTCCTGGGATGTATGATCGCAGTTGCCATTATCCTGATCCGCTTTATTATGAATGATACCATTCAGACAGCAGAGGATGTAGAACGTTATCTGCAGCTTAGTACTCTGGGAACCATTCCTCTGTTACAGACGGATAAAAAGAAGAAAAAACGTGCGAAAAAACATAAAAGGAGATAAAAAGCTGTGGAAAATGTAGAAATTAAAGTGCAGGAGATGGACTACAGCGGAACAGAAGCCTATAAGTCTCTCCGTACCAATCTCCAGTTTTGTGGAGAAGATAAAAAAGTGATCGCAGTAACAAGCTGTACACCAAATGAAGGAAAAAGCAGTGTGACCATGAATTTGGCAGTTTCCATGGCAGAAGCTGGAAAGAAAGTGATCCTGATCGATGCGGATATGCGAAAATCTGTTCTGATGGGAAGAACAAAAGTGAAAAGCTCTGTAAAAGGACTGACCCACTATCTTTCCAAACAGGCACCTCTGATCGATGTGATCTGTTCCACCAATGTAAAGAATCTGAGCATTATATTTGCCGGACCGGTTCCGCCAAATCCTGCAGAACTGCTGGGAAGCCGTCATTTTAAAGCGATGCTGGATTCCCTCAAAAAAGTATATGATTACATATTGATCGATACCCCGCCTCTGGGAAGCGTTATCGACAGCGCGATTATCGCGGAAGAATGTGATGGTGCGATGATCGTCATCGAATCCGGTGTGATCAGTTATCGGTTTGCACAGGAGGTAAAGCAGCAGCTGGAAAAGAGTAACTGTCCGATCCTTGGTGTTGTTCTGAATAAAGTAGATATGTCCAGACAGGGCTACTACGGTAAATATTATGGCAAATACTATGGAAAATATGGAAAATACGGCAAGTATGGACATGAAGATTAAACAGAGGAAGGCGTGGAAAAAGAAATGAAAAAAGGTATCATAGCAATTATGGTGATTCTGTGTCTTGGACTGATGGGCTTTGTGGGCTTTATGAAGTTTTCGGAAGACAATACGCCGCCGGAGATCCAGTTCCAGGATAACGAGATCGTGTATACAGCAGGTGACAGCTATGACGGACTTCTGGACGGAGTGACAGCGACAGATAATAAAGATGGTGATGTGACAGAAAGCCTGGTTGTTGAGAGCGTATATCCCAACGAAGACGGACAGACTGCTACGATTGTATATGTTGCAAGAGACTCCCGCAACAATGTGGGAAAAGCAAATAAAGTAGTAACGTATCGTGCGGCTGCAGATGACCAGGCAGCAACATCAGATGCCACAGAGAAAACGGCAACAGATGAGAGTGCAGATGCACAGCCTTCTGTAACACCGGAAGCGACAGATACGCCAACTCCGACTCCGTCAGTGACACCGGATGCCGGATCTGACACGGAGGAGGCAAGCACTGACACAACATCAGAAGAAGACAGTGAGGAAGACGATTCCACAGATGATCTTTCGGCGGAAGCTCCGAGGATCAAACTGTCAACGAACCGTGTGACGATCAAAAAAGGAGAGTCGATTAACCGTATCTCTTATGTGGAAAGTGTAACGGATGATAAGGACAGCAAAGAAACTCTGTACAAACGGATCGAGATTTCCGGAGACACATTCGATAAGGACACTCCAGGCACTTATGAGCAGACGTATTACGTCGTTGATACGGACGGAAACCGTTCCAACGAAGCAAAACTGACAATCGTGGTTCAGTAACGGAACTGTTGCGATGCGACAGTACAAATGAGGAAAAATTATGAAAAAACATTCATCAAAGAAAAAAGCTCTGCTGATTGCTCTTGCAGTGATCGTAGTTCTGATCCTGGGTGCGGTCGGAGCTGTTTACGGAGTTACTCATGGATTCTACAGATCCAGTAATTACACATCGGATGAAGATGCGATGAAAGACTTTACAAACGTAGGGGAAGATACAACTGCTGAAGATGAAGTGAATCCGGAAGATGCAACCGGAGAAGTTTTATCGGACGAAGAACAACAGGAACTGGATGCAAAACTGGCCGAGTTTGCCGATTCAGAACCGGTTACAAATGACGGAAATGTATATAACGTTTTGCTGGTAGGGGTTGACCGCCGTGACAAGTCCTGGGCAGGAAACTCAGACAGTATGATCCTGATGTCTCTGAATTATGAGAAAAAGCAGATCAGCATGATTTCTCTGATGCGTGATACCTATGTGAATATTCCCGGTATCGGTATGAGAAAACTGAATGCAGCCCATGCCAATGGTGCCGGTCCGCTGCTTCTGGAAACAGTGACACAGAACTATAAGGTTCAGGTGGATCGTTATGTATCTGTTGATTTTAACAGCATGATCGATATCATTGACAAGCTGGGTGGTGTGGAACTGACACTTTCCGATGATGAAGTGAGAGTTGCCAATAATTACATCACAGAGATGTGTAATCTGAGAAAGTTGGATCCAAACAGCTATTACTTTATAAAAGGTGGGACAAAGACCTGCTCCGGTATACAGGCAGTAGCCTATGCGCGTATCCGCTATGTCGGTAATGCCGATTATCAGCGTACCGAACGTCAGAGAACCGTTCTGACCAAGATGATGGAAAAGATCAAGGATATGAGCCTTCCGGAACTGTACAGTTTTGCTGAAGATGTTCTTCCGCTGGTAACTCATAACATCCCGGAAGATGAGATGTGGTCTCTGCTTGCGAAGTCTCCATCCCTGTTACAGTACAAACTGGTAAAAGACCGTATTCCATATGATAATATGTATAAAGTTATCTATGTGAAGAAACAGGATATGCTTGTTCCGGACTGGGAACAGACCATTGCAAAATTAAAAGAAACATTATATTAAAGATTAAAATCGGGTGGTATCAGAATCGGGAAAGATTCTGGTACCGCTTTTTTTGCGTTGCATAACGAGTAAAATTCGTGAGGCATAGTTTCTCTCGTTGCGTTGCATATTAATAATTGGTCCGGTGGATCAATTTTGATTTACGCAAGCAACAAGCGATATTCCGTTCCGGTATGTTCCGAAAGAAATACAATGTTTTCCGGAAATTTTTGTTGCTATTTAAGAAAATGATGGTATAGTAGAAAAGAACGTTATTCCTGTGTGAAAACGCATCAACCATTTTGATAATATTTTTAAAAACTTGGAAACGATGATGGTGCCGACCATTTACAGGCGGCAACTATGCGGAGGATCCATGAAATCTTATCCGAAGCTGTATGAATATGCAGATGTTATACAGCTGTCTGTTTGTATGTCTGTTATTTCACAGGTATCTGATGTTCAGTTTTATTCCCAATATTCTATAATTTAATGAGCCGAGAGACAGGGAACGTATAGCTGTATTTTATGGTGGTATGCCGTTTCATCGGACGGAAGAGGAGAAAAAAGAAACTATGAACAACACACATGCATCACGGACACGGTATCTGGTGGAACTGGCACTGATGGTGACCATTATTTTCGTTATGGCATTTACCCCGCTGGGATATTTCCGGACACTTGGATTATCTATTACGTTTCTGACGGTACCGGTAGCAGTTGGGGCGATGATTCTCGGACCTTTGGGCGGTGCGATCTGCGGACTGGCATTCGGTATCACCAGTTTTATGCAGTGCTTCGGTATGGGTGCTTTCGGAACCATGTTATTCAGCATCAATCCGCTGGGAACCGCAGTGGTATGTATCGTTCCGAGACTCCTGGAAGGATGGATCACAGGACTGATTTTTAAAGCGGTCCGCGGAAAAATGAAAAATGGTGCCTATCTGGTGGCGAGTCTTGCCTGCCCGCTTTTGAACACGCTGTTTTTTATGAGTGCGCTTGTGCTGATTTTTTATCATACAGATTATATCCAGGGATTTGTGACATCTCTGGGAGTGAGTAACCCGTTTACCTTTGTTGTGGCATTCGTCGGTGTACAGGGACTGCTCGAGGCGATCGTCTGCTTTATCCTGGCAGGAGCAATCTCAAGAGTGCTGAGTGCGGCATTACACAGAATCTAAGCAATAATCAGAGGATACAAAACAAGAACATTTTACATGATAAGAAGCATGCCGGAAGATTTCGGGAAGGAAGTCCGGCATGCTTCTTGTATCAGGATTTCTATTTATCAGGAGAGTGAGAGTAATGAAGGGAATACGTGAAATAGCAATAACGGATATGCCGGAGGTTTCCATCGGTAATGTCCAGAGTGACGAGGCAAAAACCGGTGTGACTGTACTTTTATTTGATAAGAAGGGTGCGGTTGTCGGAGTGGATATCAGTGGTGGAGGACCGGCATCCAGGGAAACTCCGCTGACTTCTCCGGTTACAGCGGATAACCCGATCAACGCGATCGTTTTATCCGGCGGATCCGCCTATGGACTGGCAGCAGCAGACGGTGTGATGCGTTGCCTGGAAGACCACGGAATCGGGTTTGAGACAGGCTATGCCAGGGTTCCGCTGGTGTGCCAGTCCTGTATCTATGACCTGGGTTACGGAAGTGCCACTGTCCGGCCGGACAGTGCAATGGGATATGCGGCCTGTGAGAAAGCGCTGGCAGGCGGCAATCCTTCCTGCGGCAGTGTGGGCGCCGGAACCGGTGCTACAGTAGGTAAGATCTGTGGCATGGAGCGTGCGATGAAATCCGGTCTCGGTATGTATGCCGTAGAGCTGGGAGAACTTCGGATGGCAGCTGTTGTAGCGGTCAATGCACTGGGGGATATCTTTGATCCATCCACCGGAAAAAAGATCGCCGGACTTCTTACGGCAGATAGAACGTCTTTTGGTGACAGTTGCGAAGAACTCTGGAAGATGGGGAGGAGAGAGAATCTCTTTACCGGCAATACAACGATCGGAGCAGTGTTCACTAACGGAAAGTTCAATAAAGCACAGATGAATAAGATCGCATCTATGACCAGAAATGCCTATGCACGGTGCATCAACCCTGTAGGAACCATGGCAGACGGCGACAGTATCTACGCGGCATCCGCAGGAGATGTGGAAGCGGATCTGAATGTGGCGGGAACCCTGGCAGCATATGTGATGGAACGGGCGATTGTGGCAGCGATCCGGTAATATTCCACGAGGCGTTTTTCGTGAGCGAAGGTCACAGAAAACCCGGGCCATATCGCACGAATCTATGCGATCAGCGTAACTGTTCAGTACCTTCACAGTTACGAGCCAAAACGCATAAAAAATCACCTTCGGTGATGGCATTTTGGCTTGTATGTCTCGGGATTTTGACATATTCATGTCAAAACACCTCGCGGGACAGTGGCTACTGAATAGTTACCGATCAGCACAGATTCGGTGTATCGCGCAGCGTGATGTCTGGAACGGAGTAAACAGTAACACAGACGGGATATCATGCGGACTTAAGACGCAGAGAACAGTTGACAACCTTCCATAAAACAGCGTATACTATATAAGAATATGGCGTTGCTGAGGTCTCTGATAAAGCCGGAGCCTGCAGCAGCGAAAACACGAGGGAGGAAATGAATATGAAAAAGAATAACAGTATCAAAACTGTGGTAGCCATCGGTATCGGCGCGGCTCTGTTCTTTGTGCTGGGACGTTTTGTGGCGATCCCGAGTCCGGTTCCGAACACTAACATCAGTCTTCAGTATGCAGTACTGGCTCTGCTGGCTGCTATGTACGGTCCGGTAGCCGGTGGTCTGATCGGTTTCATCGGTCATACACTGGTGGATCTGTCCTGGGGTGGAATCCCGTGGTGGAGCTGGGTGATCACATCTGCATTTGTCGGTGTGGTTGTAGGAGCATTCGCCAGAAAGCTGAACGTTCAGGAAGGCGATTTTGGTAAAGCAAAAGCAGCAGTATTTGCAATCGCAAACGTAGTTGCTCATGTCATCGGATGGGTTGTAGTGGCTCCGGTACTGGATATTCTGATTTATGCTGAACCGGCAAAAAAAGTATTTGCACAGGGTGCATTTGCCGCAGTATCCAATACGATCACCGGTGTGGTAGTAGGTGGACTTCTGATCCTGGCTTACACAAAGACCATTGCCAAAAAAGGATCCCTGGATCAGGAATAAAATCAGTTGCTGATTACGAAAAAGCTTTCTCATAAAGTCTCAGAGGCTTGTGAAAAAGCTTTTTCTTTTGTAAATAGTAAGACGAGGTAGAGAAAACGTGACAAACAAACAATCCCCTGTTATTTCATTCAAAAATTATTCCTTTCAGTATCGTGCCCAGAAACGACCGACTTTAACAAATATCAATCTGGATATCTATCCGGGTGAGAGAGTTCTGATCGCAGGTCCCTCCGGTTGCGGGAAAAGTACTCTTGCGGGCTGTATTAACGGACTGAATCCCTGTTCCAATCCGGGCGAAGCCACCGGCGAACTGCTCATCGATGGGGTGGATGCCACAAAAAGCAGTATTTTTGAGCTTTCCGCTCATGTGGGAACGGTTCTGCAGGATCCGGACGGACAGTTTATCGGACTGACTGTAGGAGAGGATATCGCATTTTCCCTGGAGAACAGCTGTATGCCCCAGGACGAGATGCATCAGATCACGCGAAAAGTAGCAGAACTGGTAAAAATCAATAACCATCTTGACTATGCACCCCATGAACTTTCCGGCGGACAAAAACAACGGGTCAGTCTTGCCGGTGTTATGGTGGATCAGGTGAAGATCCTGTTATTTGATGAACCGCTTGCCAATCTGGATCCGGCAACCGGAAAACAGACTATCGAGCTGATCGATGAGATCCAGAAAGAGACCGACACTACGGTAGTGATCATCGAACATCGTCTGGAAGATGTATTATGGAGAGATGTGGATCGGATCATCCTGGTCAGTGAAGGAAGGATCCTGGCAGATCTGCATCCGGATGTGCTTCTGGCAACGGATCTTCTTGCTGAAAATGGGATCCGGGAGCCACTGTATCTGACTGCGATGCGCTATGCCGGAATCACGCTGACACCGGAGAAAAAACCATCCCATGCAGACAGGGTTGCACTATCGGAAGAAGATGTAAAACGGTTAAAGCAGTGGTTCCAGTCGCGTATGTCAGGAAAGAAGGAGTCGGAGAGAGATCCTCTTTTGGAAGTGAAAAACCTGAGTTTTGGATACACAAAAGGACAGCGGACGCTTCAGGATGTAAGCCTAACGATCCGAAAAGGAGAGATGGTCAGCATCGTAGGAAAGAACGGAGCCGGAAAATCGACATTTTCCAAACTGGTCTGTGGCTTCGAGGATCCGGATCAGGGAGAGATTCGCTTTGCAGGGAAGGATCTGCTGACAGAAAATATCCGTCACAGAGCAAAACATATCGGCTACGTGATGCAGAATCCAAATCAGATGATCTCCAAGACCATGATTTTTGACGAGGTAGCATTGAGCCTTCGCAATACAGGACTGGATGAGGCGAAGGTCAGGGAGCGGGTGGAAGAGACACTGAAGATCTGTGGCCTGTATCCGTTCCGAAACTGGCCGATCTCAGCACTGAGTTTCGGGCAGAAAAAACGTGTGACCATCGCCAGTGTTCTGGTACAGAATCCGGAATTGATCATTCTGGACGAGCCGACGGCGGGGCAGGATTTTCATCATTATACAGAAATTATGGAATTTTTGCGAAAATTAAATGAAGAGGGTGTCACCGTTGTGATGATCACCCATGACATGCATCTGATGCTGGAATATACACCGCGGGCACTTGTCTTTGCGGACGGGCGGCTGATCGCTGATGACAGTGCGGCGGCAGTTTTATGTAATCGGGAGCTGGTTGAGAGGGCGGCTCTGAAGGAAACCAGTTTATTCACTCTGGCCAACCGTGCAGGTATCACGCCGCCGGAAGCCTTTGTGGAATGTTTTATCGAAGAAGATCGGGAGGTGCGCAGCCATGGCCGCTAATACGGTATTAAATTATCTGCCAAGGGAAAGTGTAGTTCACAGACTCACCGGAACTACCAAGCTGGCATTTTTCCTGTTATTTACCTTCGCCAGCATGATCACCTACAACACCTGGGTGCTTCTGGGACTTTTGGCGGTGAGTATCTCAGCGTTCAAACTCAGCAAGATCCGCTTCAAAGAAGTCCGTTTTATGATGATTTTCATGCTTGTTTTTCTATTGTTGAATAATTTGTTCATCTTTTTGTTCGACCCGGATCAGGGAACAACACTGTATGGCACCCGGCATGTACTCTGCCATCTGTTCTGGAGGTATGATCTGACAGCGGAGCAGCTGTTTTATATGGTAAATATTTCCATCAAATACTTTGTGGCACTGCCGGTAGCGATCCTGTTTATCTCAGCGACCAATCCCAGTGAATTCGCTGCCAGCCTGAACAGCATCGGTATCTCCTACAAAGTAGGCTATTCCGTGGCCATCGCCCTGCGTTACATCCCGGACATCCAGCGAGACTACCACAGCATCAGCCAGGCACAGCAGGCGAGAGGTGTGGAACTTGGAAAAAAAGAACACTTTTTCGCAAGACTGAAAAACTCTGTCAACATCTTGCTGCCACTGATCCTTACAAGCCTGAACCGCATCGATACGATCTCGAACGCGATGGAACTGAGGGGATTCGGAAAACACAAAAAGAGAACCTGGTATACAAAAAGATCCTTTGCAAGAAATGATTTTATCGTACTGGGACTCGGAGTTGTGCTGCTGGGGGCGAGCCTGACGGTGACGATCTTGTATGGGAGATTTTATAATCCGTTTGTGTAAAGAGCATTTTTATTTTGTATAAACGCTGACAAAAATTATCATATGTGTTAATTTTAAAATATACAAATCTGGAAACAATTCTTTGACCATTCGGTTATTTGATTTCCATTGCAAAAACAATTGGAAACCGACCCAAAACGGAAGTAACAGGTGCCTGGTACACTTACAATTTTCTTACATTTGATATGATCTTTGTGGATAAGGTAAGAAGGTATTCACAGGAACAGACATTGGAAGAGGCAGTGAAACGGACAATCCGGGAGTGCATGGAAGAAGACGTGATGGCTGATTTTCTGAAAAGGAACAGGGCGGAGGTTGTGAAAATGTGTCTTTATGAGTATGACGAAGAAAAGCAAAGGGAGTTTGACCGGGAGGAAGGACGAGAAGAGGGACGAGAAGAAGGACGAGAAGAAGGACGCCAGGAGTTACTGGAAGAACAGATTCGTGCAAATGTGAAAAAAGGATATTCGAAAGAAATGATTGCTGATTTCCTTGGAGTAGATCTGAAAACGATTGAGGCAGTTATAGCTGGTTTAGTGGAAGTTAAGGGGTAAAAATCTGTCGTAAGGCGGTTGAAAAGGAGAAGATTTCGTATTGGGTAAATGTTTTTGACGGGCAGTGGCCGCAGTCGGATGTGATCAACACACTTCGTAAACGGAGCATTCTGATGGCTCAGGCGATTTACAGTAAAGCTGACGGTTGAATGACAGAATTTTTGTCTTTGCATCATTTTGTATCGATACCGACTCTACAATACAGATATAGAAATACAGAATTTTAAGTTGAGTTTTTCTGACAATATGGTATACTGAATATTATGACACATATGATACGGAGCAGAAAACAGACTGAGATTACGATATGACCGGCATCCGTATGCAAAAACAAATTAGAAATACCGGTATGGAAATTTGACTTTGGAAAGGTAATACCGATCGAATATACCGGAGATATGAAAGGATATAGAACTATGAATCGGGAGAACTTACAGACAGGAAGACAGGAGGCAATCCGGGGATTTGATATTGATGGAACATTTCTGGAGTGTACACCTTGTGGAAATGGTCATATTAACGATACTTTTATGATGTCATTTGACAGAGATGGTGAAACACATCGGTATTCACTGCAGCACATGAACCGGTCCGTATTCAGGGATCCGGTTTCGTTAATGAATAATATTCTCCATGTGACAGACTATCTGAAAGAACAGATCAAGGCACAGGGAGGAGATCCACAGAGAGAGACACTTGATTTTGTATGTGCAAAGTCAGGTGAACCGTATTTTATAGACAGTTTTGGAGAGTACTGGAGAGCATATCATTTTGTAGAAGATGCATATGCACTGGAAGAAGTAAAAGATCCACAGGACTTTTATGAGAGTGCGGTGGCTTTCGGTAATTTCCAGAGAATGCTGGCAGATTTTCCGGCGGATACTCTGACGGAGACCATTGCCGGCTTCCATGATACCAAGGCGCGGTTTGCAGCATTTGAGAAAGCGGTCGAAGAAGATGTATGCGGAAGAGCTGCAGGAGTACAGCAGGAGATCCGGTTTATAAAGGATCGATACGATGTTGCCTGTGTGCTGGGTGATCTGTTAGAGGCAGGAGAACTTCCGCTTCGTGTAACACATAATGACACCAAGTCCAACAATGTTCTGATGGATAATGCTACCGGAAAAGGTCTTTGTGTGATCGATCTGGATACTGTTATGCCGGGGCTGGCAGTGAATGATTTTGGTGATTCCATCCGCTTTGGTGCAAGCACAGGCGCAGAGGATGAGAAAGATCTTTCCAGGATCTCCTGTGATATGGAATTGTATGATATTTATGCAAAAGGTTTCGTAGAAGGATGCGGTGGTGCGTTGACCGATATGGAGATTGAGTGCCTGCCGATCGGGGCGAAGGTAATGACTTATGAGTGTGGTATGAGATTCCTGACAGATTATCTCTCCGGGGATACATACTTTAAGGTTGATTATCCGACCCACAATCTGGATCGTACGAGAACACAGCTGAAACTGGTGTGGGACATGGAACAGAAGTGGGAGCAGATGCAGGAGATTGCCCGAAAATATAAAAATAAATAAAAGATAGAAACCGGTTTATTAACTTCGACTAAGACGTTCAGAAAAGACTTTTTGTGAGACTATGAAGAAAAGGCTGTAAATAATAACCTTCTATGATAATGACGCTCAGAAAAGACTTTTTGTTTTGTTTACAGCCAACACCCAGAAAGGGAGTGCATGCCCGGTGGGGGCGGACAGCCTTTTTTGCTGGTGCTTTTAGCAAAGATGAGATCCAGCGTCTACGCAGACTTTCACGAGGGTCAGCCGACCCTCGTGAACATAGTCGGAGTTGACGATTAGCTCAGATTTGCGTTACCAGCGGTTGTCCGCTCCCAACGGGCATGCACTCCCTTTCGTCCGTCCTTTTGTCCGTCCTTTCGTCCGTCCTGAAGTCCTGAAGCTCCCTCTTCGAACGAACAACAGACAAGTTACAATTTCTCAATATCCCCGATCAACTGAGCCACTTCCTCCTCTGTGGTAGCCCAACTCGTACAAAATCTCGCAATAACCCCGTCCGGTGTACTTCCGGTTTTTTCAAATGTATAATTCTGTCCAAGCACTTCCTGCTGCTTTTCATTCAAAATCACAAACTGCTGATTCGTAGGACTCTCTACCCAGAAAGGAATCCCTTTCTTTGCAAAAGCATCCCGGATTTTCATAGCCAGCACATCCGCTTTTTTCGTGATTTCAAAATAAAGATCATTCTCCAGCAACGTATAAAACTGCAGTCCCAGAAGCCATCCCTTTGCCAGAACTGCTCCGTTTTGCTTCATAAAAGCTTTAAATCTCCGTTTCAGATCATTCGAAGTGATAACCACAGCCTCACCAAACAAAGCGCCGCATTTTGTTCCGCCAAAATAAAAAACATCCGTAAGAGCTGCAAAATCCTCAACGCTGATATCATTTTCCACAGCACCAAGTCCATATCCAAGACGTGCGCCGTCCACAAACAAATACATTCCATATTTATCACAAACCTTACGGATTGCTTTTAACTCTTCCAGTGAATACAAAGTGCCCTGTTCGGTAGGAAAAGACAAATAAACCATCTTAGGTTCTGTATAATATTCCGGTTCGTTTTCCTCATAATAAGCACCGGCACATGCGTCAATCTGTGTGGCGGTGATTTTTCCGTCTGTATTTGGAATCGTCTGAATCTTGTGGTTTGTATTTTCCACGGAAGCTGCCTCGTGACAGTTAATATGTCCTGTATCTGCAGCGATCACACTCTGAACAGAAGAAAGCGCACTGGCGATCACGATAAAGTTTGCCTGCGTAGCACCCGGGAAAAAGTGAATGGCTGCATCCGGGCAATGAACTCTTTCTCTGATCAGGTCGGCTGCTTTTTTACACCATTCATCTTCACCGTACCCTCCAAAACTATTATCATTGACAGCACTCAGCGCCTCCAGAATCTCAGGATGGGCACCGTGATTGTAATCATTATTAAAACGTATCATAATTAGAATTCTCCCTGTATAAAAATTGATTTACCCCTAGCCACAGGATGGAAAAGATCTGTACTTATTGTATCTGTTCCAGGGGAAAATAGCAAGATGAAAATAAAGCAGGCAGTCGTGATACTTGCTATCCGGTTGTGGGAATGGTAAAATTGATAAGAAAGCGGATGACTTTTTTGCTTATTCTCAGAAAGAAAAGAGGAGTATAAAATAATGTATTACGTACCAGACGGCACCAAAGAGTGCGGATTTTATGAATGTAAAAAATGCGGCAATCGATTCCTGTCCCTGCAGACGATGAAAAGAATCTCATGCCCGGACTGCGAAGCCGAGATTGACTATGAAATCGGTCCGGATGAGTCCCTGGAAGATGTTCTTGATACCGCAGAACTGATCGAGAAAATAGAAGGTGTGGAAGAAGTAGAAAAAATGGATGCCCTGCTGAGCCTGGCGATCACCGGTGGAGATGACAGCTGGATCTGAGAAATACAAATCTGTAAGCAAATAATCGAAAAAGACAGTCATACAGAGGAAGACAAAGATTTACTCCTGTATGGCTGTCTTTTATGTATAATTATAACGTTTTAAGCATTTCCTCCCACACAAACTGATTTTCCTCCCAGATAGTTTCAAACTGATCAGGTGAAACAGGGGTATCTCCGGTGCCGACTTCGATGGTCAGACTGGGAATCCCCTGACTCAGAATCGCCCAGTCCTTATACCCGGCGGGATCGAGAGCCTGATAATCAGCGTCCAGTGGATAGCCTGTTGCAGCAGCGATCGTGTTGGCAAAAGAGAGAGTCTGGTCATAGAGACTGCCTTCCTGGCCGAAATACCAGTAAATGACATCTCCCTGTGTGTGATAGCTGATCGTACGGGAAAAGTGTTCCTGTAGAGTAAGCTGAATAAGAGCATTACTTTCTGCCTCACATCCGGGTGCCGTTCCTTTGTAATGATCTGCAGATGGGTGTCCGGCAGGATCCGCGTAACTGTCCCACAAAGCATCAAAGTTTCGGTTCAGATCCACACCGTTTGCATTGGATTTCCATTGTTCGAGATAATCATTATCTGAAAGAGAAGCCCCATCCATCTGTGAGATCTGTTCCAGATTCTTCCGGACTGTATCGGTCTGAACACCGTCCAGTCCCTGTTGACTGATGGAAACACCATCTGGATTTACCATGCAGATCACATGGATCGCTGTATCCTGAAGCAGATCTTTATAGGAAATATCTCCGTAGGAATCTCCGCTTTTTATATGTTTAAGGAAAGAGACTGTCTGCTTCATGACAAGCTGACAGGTGATATATTCCCGGGCGTGAATACCGCCGTTGACCAGTACTTTTCTGGAAGCATCTTCATTTCCGATAATAAAATGGAGAATCTGCCGCCCATCTGCAGTTTCTCCGAGACTGTCCGCAGAGAAAACAGAGGAATAACGGGATTTTAACAGATCAGTATCTGAAACCAGATCTTCGTAGGTATAGATAGATGGATTATGATCAACGATCAAAGGCTTATACTCCTTTCGACAGAAGAAAATAAAAACGGTGGATAAAACAAGAATAAGAACGACAGCGGGAACAGCCAGACGGCCAACGAGCCTGCGCTGCTTCTTTTTAGGCCCGGGATGTCTGGATCTTTGTGCTGACACAGCAGTCAGCCGTGTGCCGCAGGAACTGCAAAAATTTGTGCTGTCATTATAAGCCGCACCGCAGCTTGAACATTTTTTCATGAACCTTCCCCCTCATAAATAATGTATGCAGATATCTTATCACGAAAGCAACAGCTTCACAACCGGATTGATTTTACAAATAACAGATTTGTGATATGATAGTTACAGCATTTCAGAAAGAAACAGAAAGGAAGTAATCAATGGTGTTTGATATCATAGAGCATCTGCAGATCAGACCGGAATTAAAGGAGTCCATACTTGAATTTCGAAAACAATATCCCGTGGAGCCACAGTTTCAGTCCAGGATACCCGTTCCGAGTAACATTTATTATGGAACAGATATCTGGGAAAGGGCAGTGACGGCACTTTTATGCGGGAAAAATATTTTGCTTGTTGGTCATAAAGCCACCGGAAAAAATATTTTTGCGGAAAATCTTGCCGCCGCATTCGCAAGACCGCGGTGGGATGTATCGTTTCATGTCAATATGGATGCTGCATCTCTGATCGGTATGGATACTTTTAAAAAACAGGAAGTAATTTTCCGTCCGGGTCCGATCTGCTGTGCGGCGCAGCATGGTGGATTTGCGGTGCTCGACGAGATTAATATGGCAAAAAATGAAGCTCTGGCGGTACTTCATGGAACGCTGGACTTTCGAAGAAGCATCGATGTGCCGGGATATGAGCGGATCGACCTGCACCCGGCCACCCGTTTCATCGCCACGATGAACTATGGGTATGCGGGAACAAAAGAACTGAACGAAGCACTGGTTTCCCGCTTTGTGGTGATCCGGATGCCGATGATCTCGCAGGAACACCTGATTTTGTTATTACAGGATCACTATCCGACACTGAAAACTGAAGGTGCAAAAGAACTGGCAGCCGTCTACCTGGATCTTCAGAAAAAGTGTGAAAATGCCCAGATTTCTTCCCGTGCCATGGATCTTCGGGGGCTTCTTGACGGTGTGGCACTGATGGAAAAAGGATTGAACGTACAGGATGCGCTGGACATGGGAATTACCAATAAAACCTTTGACCCATATGAGCAGACACTGATTCAGGATACGATTCGGGGACGAATCTCAAAAAAGATGAAACCGGAAGATTTATTTGAAGAAAAATGTGGTTCTTGCAGAAAAGAATTCGCATAAACACTCTATCATAATAAAAGGACAGTGCAAAGACATGGAACAGCAGGAGATGCAGGAAGAACGGAGAGCGAGAAATTTTGTTTGGGCAGCGGCGGAACAGTATGGGCTGGAACCGCTGTTTCTCGCCTATGCACCGGATGGGACGGCGGATATGTATCTGAATATTATTATCGGTCTCAGTTATAAGTGGTATGATGCCCAAAAACTGGAAACATTTTTTCATATGCTCGGTGGCAGGCAGGAGGAACTGTATCAGGGGATGCTGTGGATCGGTCTGGAACAGGCATTATACGAAAAAGAACAGGCGCATCGGCCGGCACTTACGGATCTTCGCCAGGAATATGCACAGGAAAATCTGGGGAGGTATCGTTCGTTTAAAGAATATGAACTGATTGATCAGCTGCGAAACGGACATTGTGCGGCTATTCTGGGTCAGGACTCCGGGTTATCCGGAAGAATGGAAGAACTGCTTCAGGAACTGACGTTTACCGGAGATATGGAGATCGAACAGATCATCGCCAGGATGAAAGTGATCCTGTGGAAATATTTTTCTTATGAACCGAAGCCGGTAAAAAAAGAGCGGGGGACGTATTTTCTGCAAAAACTGCTGCCTGCATTTCATTCGATCGGCAAGATGCATGCTACCTACGTGAAGACAAAGCGGTATGACGATCCGGTGTGGGAAGAGTCCGGAAACGGAGGAAACATGGAAAGAGCCAGACATTATCTGCTTCAGTTTTCCAGACAGGGAGACGGGGAAAAAGACCGGGCGTATATTGAGGGATGTTTTGGTTCCAGTATCTGTTCTCCCGGGGAAGAAAAACTGATGGAAGAAGAATTGTGTACAGAGAATCATAAAAACAGCCATATTTATATAACCGAAGGATATTCGAAGGCTGTTTCTCCGGCCGGAGAACGGTGGAACGAAAAAGCGGCTGAAGCGGAAAAGAAGATTGACAGAAGAGAGGCAAAGGAGATTCAGGAGTTCCGGGAGAATTGCAGAAGACAGACAGAGAAAAATCGGCGGTATTATGAGAAGAATCGAACCGTCTATGAGAACAGTATCCGCAGAATGACAGAAAAACTCCGTCTGGAACTGGATACCCGCCTTGATGACGTTCCTTTACGGGCAAGACAGGGAAAAATCTGTGCCAGTCAGGTGTGGAGAGCACTGTATCTGGAGGATCCAAGAATCTTTGAAAAAAAAGAAGAGGTGTCAGATGCAGGCTTCTCCGTAGATATATTGATTGATGCTTCTTCCTCCCGGAAAAACAGTCAGGAACAGATTGCAGCACAATCCTATATTCTTGTGAAAAGTCTGGATCTTTGTAGGATTCCGCTACAGGTGTATTCTTATTGCAGTATTCGCGGATATACGGTTCTGCGCCTGTTTCAGTCCTACGGGGAGATGAACCGGGCAGAAGAGGTGTTTTCCTATGTGGCAGCGGGGAATAACCGTGACGGACTGGCACTTCGTGGAGCCGGTCATCTGATGGAAAACAGTGAACAGGAGAAGAAGTTATTGCTGGTTCTCACCGATGGCAGCCCGCAGGATGACCGGATCGCCGCAGAGGGCGCATTTTACAAAAACAGAGAATACACGGATCAGATTGCAGTGGAAGACACGACCGAACAGGTACAGCAGCTGAAAAGGAAAGGCATTCAGGTCGTAGGTATTTTCATGGGGACAGAGCGCGGACTTCAGACCGCCCACCGGATCTTCGGACGGGATTTTGTGCGGATCGAGAATATTCAGCAGTTTTCCGAAGTGGTGGGAAAGATCCTGCAGGAGAAAATCAGAGAGATGATTTGACAAATCCGTTTTCTTGTGCTAAAGTATGACAAGAGTAATCAGTACCCGGTTTTCCAGGTGAAGGCCGGGTTGTTTATAAGTCACATGTTCACAAAAGGAGAAAATAGACTGTATATGAACAAGCAAGAAAGCGATATCATGAAAATATTATTACAGACGCCCTTTATCAACCAGCGGATGCTGGCAGAAGCTTCCGGACATTCCCTGGGGGTGGTGAATCGGTCGGTGAAAGAACTGATGGCTCAGGGGTATCTGGATGAGCAGTTATGGCCGACTTCCCGTGCAAAGAAAGAATTTCAGGAGCGGTCCCCGAAAAGAGCGATTATCCTGGCAGCCGGTTTCGGAATGCGGATGGTTCCCATCAATACAGAGGTGCCGAAAGGGCTGTTGGAAGTCAACAAAGAACCACTGATCGAGCGGCAGATCCGCCAGCTTCATGAAGTCGGGATCCGGGAGATCTATGTGGTAGTCGGATTTATGAAAGAGCGATATGAGTATCTGATCGATGAGTTTGGCGTGGAGCTGGTGGTAAATCCGGACTATATGACGAAAAACAATTTACATTCTGTCAGTCTGGTGAGATGTCATCTGGAAAATGCGTATATCATTCCATGCGACATCTGGTGTGACCGGAATCCGTTCGACCGGTACGAGTCCTATTCCTGGTACATGGTCAGTGATCTGGTGGAAAATGAAAGTTCTGTCCGCGTCAACCGGAAAATGGAACTGGTCACGGTTCCGGAAGGAAATGGCGGCAATGCAATGATCGGAATCTGTTATCTGACCGGGGAAGAAGCTGGTATCGTTGCGGAAAATATCGAAAGGCTGAGCAGGGATTTGCGATATGACGGTGTTTTCTGGGAGGAAGCATTATATCGAAAAGATAAAATGATCGTTGCTGCCAGGGTTGTACACGGTTCAGATGTTGTAGAAATCAATACATACGAACAGCTGCGGGAACTTGACAGCCATTCCGGACAGTTAAAAACCGATGCGATTCAGGTGATCTGTCAGGCGCTTGGCGTAAAACAGGACGAGATTACCGATATCACCGTGCTGAAAAAGGGGATGACCAATAGATCCTTTTTATTTGCAAGTAAAGGAAAAAAATACATTATGCGTATCCCAGGTGAGGGAACGGAACAGCTGATCGACCGGAGGGAAGAGGCAGCAGTTTATCAGACCATCGACGGAAAGAAAATATGTGATGACATCGCATATATTAATCCGGAAAATGGATACAAGATCACGGAATTTCTGGAAGGTGCAAGAGTCTGTGATCCTGACAGTCCCGGGGATGTGGAAAAATGCATGAAGCGCCTGAGAAGGTTTCATGAGATGAAACTGCAGGTGGAGCATACCTTTGATATTTTCGGGCAGATGGAGTTTTACGAAAAGCTGTGGGGTAATACTCCCTCAGATTACCGGGATTATCAGAAGACAAAAGAGCATGTACTGGAACTTCGTCCATACATTGAACAGTGGAGTGGGGAAAAGGTACTGACACATATCGATGCAGTGCCGGATAATTTTCTGTTTATAGAAAAAAATGGTGAAGAAGAGATCCGCCTGATCGACTGGGAGTATGCCGGGATGCAGGATCCCCATGTGGATATCGCCATGTTTGCAGTTTATGCGATGTATGACAGGGAGCATGTGGATGCGCTGATCGATGCTTATTTTCCGGAGGGATGCAAAAATGAGATCCGGATCAAGATCTATTGCTATATCGCAGCATGCGGACTTTTGTGGAGCAACTGGTGTGAGTATAAAAAAAGTCTCGGTGTAGAGTTTGGCGAGTATTCGCTGCGGCAATACCGATATGCGAAAGAGTATTATAGAATTGTAAAGGAAGAACTCAGTCAAATCAAAGGAGCAGAAAATCATGAATAAAGCAGAACGGGCAATTATTATGGCGGCAGGTCTGGGCAACCGGATGCGGCCAGTCACACTGACTACGCCGAAACCACTGGTGAAAGTCAACGGTGTGCGGATGATCGATACAGTGATTCGGGGTCTTCATGAGAATGGGATCACGGAGATTTATATTGTGGTTGGTTATCTGAAAGAACAGTTTTACACGTTGGAACAGGAATATCCGGGTGTGACAATTATTGAAAATCCTTATTATGATACCTGCAACAACATTTCTTCACTGTATGTAGCACGGGATCATATAGAAAATGCCATGATCCTGGACGGTGATCAGATTGTGTATAACAGAAAAATCCTTTCTCCGGAGTTTGAACGTTCCGGTTATAACAGTATCTGGACGGAGAGCGAGACGGATGAATGGCTGCAGCAGGTAGAAGATGGAATTGTTGTTTCCTGCAGCAGAACCGGAGGAAAGGGTGGCTGGCAGCTGTACAGCATCTCCCGATGGAGCAAAGAAGACGGAAAACGGTTGAAACACCACCTGGAAGTGGAATTTGAAGAGAAGAAAAACAGACAGATCTACTGGGACGATGTGGCGATGTTCTGCTACCCAAAGGAATACAGACTTGGTATCCGACCGATGCAGCCGGGTGATCTGATCGAGGTGGATAACCTGGAAGAGCTGATCGCTCTGGATAACAGCTACCGTGATTTATACACAAAAAAAGGAGTAAAATAGTGATGAATAAAAATATAACAAATACAAAAGGAAAGATCGACTGGATGATTACACTGGTTCCTCTTGGAATCGTGATTGCACTGTGCATCCTGTTTTTTCTCCTGCCGGATCAGTCAAATGCAGTTCTGAGCCAGATCCGGTTTTTCTTCGGAGATACTTTTGGAACATATTATCTGGTGATCGGACTTGGAATTTTCCTGTTGTCTCTGTATATCGCAGGATCGAAATACGGCGATATCGTACTTGGTGAAAAAGGAGAAAAGCCGAAATACTCTTTCTTTTCCTGGGGAGCAATGATGTTTACCTGCGGTCTTGCAGCGGATATTTTATTTTACTCTTTCTCGGAATGGGTATTATATGCGACAGATCCTCACCTGGAAGAGATGGGAAGCATCCAGGAATGGGCAGGCGTCTATCCGCTGTTTCACTGGAGTTTTATCCCGTGGGGATTCTATCTGGTACTGGCTGTGGCATTCGGTTTTATGCTCCATGTAAGAAAAAGAAACCGCCAGAAATACTCTGAAGCCTGCCGTCCGATCCTGGGGAAACATACCGATGGCTGGGCAGGAAGAATCATTGATCTTCTGGCTGTATTTGCCCTGCTTGCAGGAACGGCAACAACCTTCAGTGTGGCAACACCGCTGATGGCAACCATCATCGGAGAGCTTTTTCATATTACAGTAAGCCGGACAGTTATCAATGCCATTATTTTACTGGTAACATGTGCTGTATATACATATTCTTTGCTCCACGGATTTAAGGGGATCAGCAGACTGGCAAATATCTGTATATATCTCTTTTTTGGATTGCTGGCTGTTGTCCTTCTGTTTGGAGGTGAAACCCGTTATATCATCGAGACAGGTCTGAGTTCACTGGGAACCATGGTTCAGAACTTTATCGGTCTTTCTACCTTTACGGATCCTCTGAGAACCTCAAACTTTCCACAGAACTGGACGATTTATTACTGGGCATACTGGATGGTCTGGTGTGTGGCAGCACCGTTTTTCATCGGCAGCATCTCCCGTGGAAGAACCGTCCGCCAGACTATTCTGGGAGGTTATGGTTTCGGCGTTGGATCCACTCTGATCAGTTTTATCATCCTCGGCAATTACTCCATGGGAATGCAGGTAACCGGAAAAGCTGATTTTATCGCACAACACCTGAAAGATGGCGATCTCTATGGAATGATCGTATCCATGATCAAAACCATGCCCTGTGCCCCGGTTATCATGGTAATAGTACTGCTGACGATGGTTGCCTTCTACGCAACTTCCTTTGACTCCATCGCCCTGACAGCCTCCTGCTACAGTTACCGCAAACTCGAAGAGGGCGAACAACCCCATCGGGGAATCCAGCTGATGTGGTGCCTTCTGCTGATCGCATTGCCGATCGCATTACTGTTTGCGGAAAGCTCCATGAGCAACCTGCAAAGCGTAAGCATTGTAGCTGCCTTTCCGATCGGAGCAGTAATCCTGCTGATCACAGGCAGTTTCTTGAAAGACGCGAAGAAATATATAAAAGAAAATAAATAAAATATATATTACATTGCTTTTTAAAAGCATGAAAAACGATACACGAATCCAATCTGTCGTTTCCAATACTCAGCCGAAAGAGCCCGGTTTCCAGGGTGGACTCGCACTGTGTGGGCGGTTAGGGCAAGCTTTGAGATCCGACGCTTACGTAGGCTTTCGCGAGGGTCCGCTGACCCTCGTGAACTATAGCCGAAGTTAGCGGCTAGCTCAAAGTTGCCCTGCCCACGTTGCCCCTACACACCCACCGGGAGCCTGACGCGTCCTCCTTATACAACCCTTATCTAACTCTCTTTATCCACCGCCTCAAACGTAATCACAACCTTAAACAAATCCCCATCCAGGTAAATATCAAAGGTTCCCCCCTGCAATCCCACAAGGTTCTTGGCGATCGACAAGCCCAGTCCGCTTCCTTCCGTGCTTCTCGACACATCTCCACGGATAAAACGCTCCGTCAGTTCCTCCGCCTTGATATTCAACGGGTTTTCCGAGATATTCTTGATCTCCAGCACGACTCTGCAGCCGACCCTTCTCGCCTCCACGTACACCCTCGTATTCGGCATGGCATACTTGGCGATATTATTATAAAGATTCTCCACAACACGCCACATCCGGAGGCCGTCTGCCATGATCACCAGCGGCTCCTCATCCATCCTGCAGACCATCTGCAGTCCCCTGGCTGCGAACTTCTCCTCGAACTCCCCATTTGTCTGTCGGATCAGTTCCCCGAAGCGGATAGGTTTCATATCCAGCACCACATTACCGGAGCTGACTTTCGACGCCTCCACCAGGTCCTCTGTCAGCTGTTTCAGCCGTTTGGATTTGTTATCCAGCACTTCGATATAGCCCCGGATCTTTGGATCCTGGATATCCTCTCTCTTCAGAAGATCTACATAGTTAATAATAGAAGTAAGCGGTGTCTTGATATCATGAGATACATTGGTGATAAGATCCGCTTTCAGTCTTTCACTTTTCAACGTTTCCTTCACTGCATTTTGCAGGCCTTCGCCTACACGATTGACAGCCGCAGCCATCTGGCGGTTATCACCTGTCAGATCTTTCTCATCGATCTTATAATCCAGCTGACCGCTTGCCAGCCTTGCAAGGCCATCATAGATCACCTGACGTCCTGCATTTTCCCGAATCATATATAAAAGAACCACACCGTCTGCCAAAAACAGCAGGATCAGACCGAATCCGCCGAAAAGAGCTGCCAGCAGATAGTTCATTAACACCAGTCCGACAAATGCCACGATCATCCGACCGGAAGTTGTACGTGCCATATATACTTTCTTACAGCTTTTCACGATGGTATAACAAAAACTGGATCTCCACAGCTTCTTTGCTTTCCAACGGCGGATCACACTGAGATACGCCCCAAGAAATACCGCCGCACCAAGAATTTCCCCGGTAGTTATAACGGTAAGCCAAAAGCCGTCTGTAGGATTGCCGCTTGCTGTCAGCCCTAATCCCGCTATACCGACCATACCGATCAGTGCCATACCACAGATCGCAAGCATCACCTCGGCAGGGATACGATCTGCGGGCATGGTATGCACTTCTCTGTCCCGGCATACCAGACCGCTTTGCAGAGTAATGATAAGCAGAAACAGGATACCGGCAACAAAACTGATAAGCATGCCGACTACCAGCCCATTGCCCCAGCCTGCGTAATTTTCATAAGATACGTACGCAGCGGAGATCTCATCGGAATAAGGAAATGATACATCTACAGAAACTATGATTTTCTCATTTTTTCCGGTTACGGGATCATTTTGAAAATAATTATAGATCCACTTTCCGGCATCTGTGCCATTGTCAGATACATCTTTCAGTTTTCCGTCTTCTCTTTCTGCTACAAATACCGGCACATCTTCCATCAGATCTTTCAGACTTTTCGGATCTACATTCCCATCTGCCCATTCTGACACATTGGTATATACTGTCTTGTTATCCAGATTCTGCACCATGAAGATCACGTTGGTCTTATCATCCATCTTGATTGCAGACTGGTAAGAGATCAGCTGATCAATGGCATTCGATAATTGCTGATACAGCTCAAACAGAGATACCTTTTTCGGATTGGTTCTGGCATATTCCGCCAGCGTCTCTCCGGATTCCGGAAGTACGGTTTCAAAATCTCTTGCATAGTTGTAAAGATAACGGAAACGAGGTGTGTAATCACTGATATCTACATCCTCAGCGGTGCTTGTAGGCTCCTCGTCGTCTTCGTCATATTCACCATCTACTTCGAATTCCTCATCATCTTCGTAGTAATCTTCATAAAAGCCATTGCCCGCATTCCAGATTGCATCCTGAAACTCATCCCAAAGACCATTATCCTTCAGTTCCAGAAGATCCTCTACGGTATAGGTAGTTGCCGGATTCTGTTGGCTGGTTTTTGCATCCAGTCTCGTAATATCCACCAGCTTGGTCTTATCCAGTTTTCCTTTTGTTAAAAACGGCTTTCCGTCACTCAGTGCGTTACGGACTTTATTTACCTGCGAAGCCATCCGTTGTCCACAATCCTGAGTCTCCAGATAATTTTTCCCGTTGTTATAATTGCTTGTCAGCTCTTCCCAGCTGAAGCCCTGGCGCATCAGACCGCCAAAGATCATGGCAAAGACGGAAAAGCAGGCAACCGCTGTCAGAAACAACGCGATCACGATTCCCTTTGCCCAGGCAGAATAAAATTTGTTTCTTTGTTTTTTCTCTTCCATTTTGCAGCCTCCCACGGAGGGTTACATCTTTTCTATCTTATAGCCGATTCCCCAGACTACTTTCAGATAGCGTGGTTCTCTCGGATTGATCTCGATTTTTTCACGGATATGCCGGATATGTACGGCTACTGTGTTGTCCGCTCCAATCGCCTCTTCGTTCCAGATATTTTCATAAATCTGTTCAATAGAAAAAACTTTTCCCTGATTTTTAATTAACAGCACTAAAATATTATACTCGATCGGGGTTAATTTTACCGGCTCCCCGTCCACCGTAACAGTTTTCAGATCATCGTTGACCACCAGACCGCCACATACGTATACCGCTTCTTTTTCTTCTGTCGCCAGATTTCCAAGCTGAGTATATCTTCTCAGTTGAGATTTGACTCTGGCGATCAGTTCCAGAGGGTTAAATGGTTTTGTAATATAGTCGTCTGCACCGATGTTCAGCCCAAGGATCTTATCCACATCCTCTGATTTGGCAGATAACATGATAATCGGCACACTGCTGGTCTCCCGGATCTTACGCGTAGCCCGGATCCCATCCAGATTCGGCATCATAATATCCAGAAGGATCAGATGCACTTCTTCTTTTTTCATGATTTCGATGGCCTGCAGTCCATCGTACGCCTTTAAAATGTGATATCCTTCCTGTGACAGATAAATATCAATGGCATCCACAATCTCTTTATCATCGTCGCACACAAGAATATTGAACATTTCTTCACCTCATTTCTTCTTCCTCTTTCCTTTTACGCTGTCAGTTTATCAGGGAAATCTTGTTTTCAGGATAGGGAAAATCTTAAGATATTTTAAATTTCTGTTTTACATACGATTTTATCATATCACATCTTTGCATCAAACGAAACTTACAAACATCTTACAGCTGAAGTCGTGTTACTGTTCACTCCGTGCTCAGCAACCGCAATAGTTTTCTTTTCTTTACAGAAAGAGAATTTTCCGATATACTTAGTTCACTGTTTTTGTTTTGGGAAAGGAGACTCCGACAATGTTTCGTTTATGGGGAAAAATATGGACCGATAATCACATGATGAAAGACACCGTGATCTGCAATGATACTGATGACACGAGAACCCATAAGATCTTCCAGTCTCTCGAAGAGATCTGTTACCTCTGGGATCTGAGCAAACCGATCTGGCTGGACAATAATATTATGGATTTTAAACGCCACGATAAAACCCGGTTTACCTCCGATAATTTTATTGAGACGATCGATTTTGATTATCTGGAAATTGAAGTGATTGAAGAGTAGTTTGTATGGAAAGCAGGCAGACACCGCATGCTGGTGTCTGCCTGCTTTATGAGAATAACAAGTTAACGCTCTGCTCAGATCAGATATTCGCGAATCACCTCCCGCATAATATGCTCTTCCTCCGGTGTCAGCATATGAGAAAATTTTGTCTCACTTGCCGCCGTCTGCCGGATCCCCTCTGTTACTTTATCGATCAGCTCCTCTCTGGTCTGCTCTTTCAGTGCCTGCTCATCCGGCACCGGTTTTCTGGCGGGCAGGGTATTTTCCATATAGTCCAGAAGACCATCAAGAATCATATCTTCTTTATTCATAAAGCCCATAAATTGCTTCATCAGAAGTAACAGGGCGAAGATTCCCGCCCCGGTCAGTACATACTCGTAACGCAGCAGCTGTGCCTGCTCATAGCGGTAAGTCCCATAGACTGCCGTCAGAATCAAAAGGAAGCACAGAACCGCGCTGTAGCCGATTCCCTGCTTCCACTTTTGTATCCCGATTCCCAGTGTTTTTCCCCTGGCAAGCTGCGTCCTCACAAATGCCTCCGGATTATTGATCTCCTGCTCTTTCGTCAGACGCATCTGGTACTGGTTCAAAAATTCTTTTGTCCATTTTCCTTTCGGTTCTGTTATCCTGCGTACATCCCGTATGGCTCTGCCGTAGAAACGGTCGACCATAAACATACACAGGATTCCAAGAATTCCCGCTCCGATCATCCCGTAAAACAACACATTTCGTTCCATCCAAATATGCAGCATTTCCGTACCCCCTTATTTCAATACTGAATTGGCAGTCACTTTTCACATCCTCCCGCAAATGCCTGTCCATCCCGCACCCCCGATCGCCGGATCCGGAAGTCATGCATTTGCAAAACGATGTTCTGGAAATATTATATCCTCCACATACCTGATTTGAAACTAAAATCGTTCGTCAAATTCTTACAGGTTTTTACCATGACAAATCCTTTTCTTACAGTGCTTTTACCATCTCTTTCACGAGATTCGCACAGTGACGTGCCGCCGCTTTTTCAAATGTCGGATAATCCATGGTTGCACTGTTATCCGCTTTATCAGAAATGGCACGCAGAACAACAAACGGAACATGGTTTAAGTAGGCCGCCTGAGCGATAGCTGCTCCTTCCATCTCAGTACAGCTTCCTGCAAATTCACGGATCAGTTCATCCTTCACTTCAATGCTTGCCACAAACTGGTCACCGCTGACCACTCTTCCTTCAAACACCTGAATATCCGGGTTCGCTTTCTTACAGCATTCTACAGCTACTTTACGGAGTGTCTCATCTGCTTTAAAAGAAAATACATTCATCTGTGGAATCTGGCCCTTCGGATAACCAAATTCTCTGGCATCCATATCATGCTGCAAAGCATCGGTAGACACAACAATATCACCGATGTTGATCTCTGCCTTCAGGGATCCGGCGATTCCGGTATTGATCACCGCTTCTGCCTGAAAATCATCCACAAGAATCTGTGTGCAGACCGCTGCATTTACTTTACCGATTCCGGAACGTACTACGACAACCTCTTTTCCATTTAATGTACCCTGATAGAATTCCATGGATGCTTTTTCTTTTACACAAACTTCTTCCATCTGGCTTTTCAGTTCTTCTACTTCGAGCTCCATTGCTCCGATAATCCCGATTTTTTTCATCTTTTCTCTCCTGTTTCTTTTTTGTCCGTAACTGTGAAAGTACTGAACAGTTACACTTTTTATAAAAGTACTCATATCCTCTGTAATTCCGGTCTTCTCCTGCTTCCCGGGAGTTTTGCCTGCTCTTCATTATAACAAAGCATCCTTTTTTCCTCAACCTTTTTCCTTCCGTTTTGCTGTTATGACAAATTATAACATTTCGATTCCCTACTGGAAATCAGACGTAATATTTGTTATAATGAGCGTTAGCGAGCGGGAACAAACGAAGTTTGTTCATCGGGAGCGGCGAATGGCGATCATGATAGCTGCGAAAGCAGCGTCAAGCACCGAAGGTGCGAATCATGATATAATAACTTGCAGATCTAAAATGTACCGGATTCGGAAGTACATGTAAAATTAAAGGAGGAATTATCATGACATACAAGACAAAAGGAACCTGCTCTTCTCAGATCGACTTCGACCTGAAAGACGGCAAAGTATACAATGTTCGTTTTACCGGCGGATGTAACGGCAACCTGAAAGGAATCGGTGCTCTGGTAGAAGGACAGGATGCCCGGGACGTGATCAATCGTCTGGAAGGAACTACCTGTGGTTTCAAATCCACTTCATGTCCGGATCAGCTTGCAAAAGCCCTGAAAGAAGCGCTGAACCAGTAATCAGAAAACATATCCTGTTCTTTGCACATACGTAACACAATGCCCCTGTCAAAAGGCCGACATAACAGACAGATCTCTGCCAGACATGCCGATCTTTTGACAGGGGCACTTTTTATTTTTGATACAGCTGTTCGTAAAACTATCTGTCCCACTTATCACAAAGATTATTGATCTGGCTGGTCAGTTTCGCAAGGTCTTTGTTTGCTCCGCCTTCGTTATGACGGATCACCGTAAGAAGCCGCTGACCGGCTGCAACCAGCCGCTGATATACACCGGAACCTTTCGACTGCGGTTTTGTCTCCTGCTTGCGGATGAACACACCTTCCGGACAGCTGATGAATGCTGCTTCTTTCAGATCGTAAACAGTTCCGCTGTACGGTGCCATCGCCGTATAATGAAGTTCATCTTCCAGTCTTCCGGTCAGTACCTGACAGGAAGTATCTTCTCCATGGCACACAAATACCTGTTTTGGCTTCTCTTCGAAAGCTTTCACCCACTCCATCAGTCCCTCATTATCTGCATGACCACTGACGCCAGGCAGAACTTTGATCTCTGCATTGACCTGAATCTCTTCCCCGAACAGTTTGATCTCTTTCGCTCCTTCCACCAGCGCACGCCCCGGTGTACCGATTGCCTGATATCCCACAAACAGAACCGTACATTCCGGTCGCCACAGATTGTGTTTCAGGTGATGCTTGATCCGACCGGCATCGCACATACCACTGGCCGAGATAATGACCTTCGGGCGGTCATCAAAGTTGATGGATTTGGATTCTTCACTGGTGATGGAAAGTTTCAGTCCCGGGAACGTGATCGGATTGATTCCTTTATTGACCAGCTCCATCGCCTCTTCATCAAAACAGTCTTTGTGATGTTCATTAAATATAGTAGTTGCTCCTACTGCCAGCGGACTGTCCACAAACACCGGGAAACCATCGTGTCCCTGTATCATATGATCTGCCTTGATCTTACGGATAAAATAAAGCATCTCCTGTGTTCTTCCCACTGCAAACGAAGGGATCACCACATTCCCTCCCCGGTCGAAGGTTCTCTGGATCACTCTTGCCAGCTCATCTTCATAGCTGGCCCGTGGACCATGGCTGCGGTCACCGTAGGTAGACTCCATCACCACATAATCTGCAGATTGCAGATACGTTGGATTCTTAATTAACGGTTGATCCTTATTACCGATGTCACCGGAAAATACGATTTTCCGTTCTGTATCGTCTTCTTTCAGCCACAGTTCGATGCTTGCTGAACCCAGCAGGTGACCGGCATCCACGAACCGTACCTGAATCCCGTCAGCCAGTTCCAGGATCTGCTGATATGGGCATCCCACCAGATGAGAGATTGCTCCCTGTGCATCGTTCATATCATACAGCGGCTGTACCGGTTCCTTGCCGGAGCGCCGTCCTTTTCTGTTTCTCCATTCCGCCTCAAACATCTGGATATGAGCACTGTCACGAAGCATGATCTCACACAGATCTACCGTGGCATATGTCGTATAAATATTTCCCCGGAAGCCTTCCGCATACAGAACCGGAAGTTTTCCGGAGTGATCGATATGTGCATGTGTCAGCAGTACAAAATCAAGTTCCGAAGCCGGCACAGGAATCGGTATATTCTCAAAATTATCCGGTCCTTGCTCCATTCCACAATCTACCAGAAACTTTTTACCGGCGGCTTCCAGAAAATAACAGCTCCCTGTAACTTCATGTGTCGCACCCACAAATGTTATCTTCATAAAAACCCCTCCTTTTCTTTTATTTTCAGAATCTTATCACGTTTTTGCTTTTATATTCTTATTATACGCGTATATATACAGAAATGCAAAATACTTTTCCTTTTTATTTTCTTTTAATAATTATGGGTTTCTTGACTTTTTTTCTTAATAAGATACAATGAAACTATTAAAAATATTATATGTAAAAACATTGATTCTACTACTGCCCTTTCGGAAAATCAATCGCAAAACAACAGACGAAAGATTCCGGGAGAGTATTATGCATTCAGGAGGACATTATGAAACATATCGTACTTACCGGCGGCGGTACCGCAGGTCACGTGACACCGAATATTGCTATGATTCCAGCATTGAAAGAACAGGGATTTAAAATTTCTTATATCGGTTCCTATAACGGAATTGAAAAAAAACTGATCGAAGAGATGGGAATTCCTTATTACGGAATATCCTCCGGTAAATTGAGACGTTATTTTGACGTAAAGAACTTCACCGATCCTTTCCGTGTGCTGAAAGGATTTTCCGAAGCCAGAAAACTGCTGAAGAAACTGAAACCGGATGTGGTTTTCTCCAAAGGCGGATTTGTCAGTGTTCCTGTTGTCATTGCGGCAAAGCGTTGTAAGATTCCGGCAATTATCCATGAGTCCGATATGACTCCGGGACTTGCCAACAAGCTTTGTATCCCGTCCGCTGTGAAAGTCTGCTGTAATTTCCCGGAAACTGTCAGCAAGCTTCCTGCTGATAAGGCAGTCCTTACCGGAACTCCGATCCGTCAGGAACTTCTGCAGGGTGATCCGGAAGCAGCTCTTCGCTTTACCGGGCTGAAAGCCGGTAAACCGGTTCTGATGATCATTGGCGGAAGCCTTGGTTCCGTCGCTGTCAACACCGCTGTCCGCAACATCCTGCCAGATCTGTTAAAGGATTTTCAGATCATCCATCTTTGTGGAAAAGGAAAACTGGATACCTCCCTGACAGATACAGAAGGTTATGTACAGTATGAGTATATTAAAGATGAACTTTCAGATCTCTTCGCTTTGTCTGATCTGGTAATTTCCCGTGCCGGAGCCAATGCAATCTGCGAAATCAGCGCCTTAAAGAAACCAAATCTGCTGATTCCTCTTTCTGCCAATGCCAGCCGCGGTGACCAGATTCTGAATGCCCGTTCCTTCGAACGACTGGGTTACAGTAAAGTTTTGGAAGAAGAAGAGATCACCAATGAGAAACTGCTGCAAACGATCCGTGACCTCTACAAGAACAGAGAGCAGTATATCGAAGCGATGAGCAAAAGCAGTCAGATGGATTCCATCGGCAAGATTGTGGGAATGCTTTGGGATTGTGCGAAGTAAGTGAGTTCCGGCTCATAACCGTGAAGACATCGAACAGTTGCATATGATTTATAAAACGGACAGGACGATAAGCAGATACACCTTATCGTCCTGTCCGTTTTGTTACATTAATGCGGCTGTCACTTTCGCAACAATCTCGTCTCTCACTTCATCCTTCAGTTCGCCCGGTTTCCAGGTGATACCTGCCTGATCGCCATTATAGCGCGGAATCAGGTGCATATGAAAGTGAAATACGGTCTGACCTGCCACTTCACCATTGTTCTGTACAATATTAAAACCATCGCAGCCCAGTGTTTCCGTCATGGCTGCTGCCATTCTTTTCGCCAGAACCATCGCTTTTGCAGCCATCTCTTCCGGAATCTCATACAGGTTTGCATAATGATGCTTCGGAAGGATCAGGGCATGTCCCTTCGTTGCAGGACCAAGATCCAGAATCACACGAAAATCATCATCCTCATACAGGGTAGCGGACGGGATATCTCCGCCGGCAATTTTACAGAAAATACAGTCACTCATATTTATTCTCCTCTCTGTTTTGCATTATTGTTCTTTTTTCGTAACTATTCAGCACACCGTTATTCCGCGAGGTGTTTTGGCATGAATATGCCAAAATCCCGAGACATGCAAGTCAAAATCCCATCGCCGAAGGCGATTTTTCATGGATTTTGACTCGTAACTGTGAGGGTACTGAACAGTTACCTTTTTTCTTACCATGATACACGCATTATCAGAAAATTTCCAGTCATCTTGCAACATATTCTTTTCTGTTGCGATATGTGGTTTTTTTATGCACCGTAAACAGTACTGTCAATACAATTCCACCGATCAGACCGCCCACATGAGCCGCATTATCAATCTGCGCCGCCTGTGAACCGTAGTAGATCGTAACCACAATGACAAACACCAGCCGCCGGATCACTATTTCTCTCACCTGCTTTTTGTTTTTGATCATCAGAACAAAAACTCCACCGATAATTCCATAGATCGCCCCGGAAGCACCTGCGCTGACAATGTTGCTCTGCGACTGAATGTCCATATACAGGGACAACAGATTACCCACCAGTCCGGAGCCAAGATAGATTGCAAGGTATTTCCAGTGTCCCACTGCATTCTCCACCATATCTCCCATAAACAGCAATACCGCCATATTATTTGCAAGATGATAGATTCCAAAATGCAAAAACATAGAAGTAAACAGCCGATACCACTCTCCATTCAGAATGAACGGTCTGCAAGCTGCACCCCACTGCAACATAAACCCGGTATCCTCTGTACTCCCCAAAAACTCCATGATAATAAAAATCACCACATTGATCCCGATCATCAGCAGATTCATCCAGTTTAACGGTCCCCTGAAGATTTGTTCCAGTGCATCCGGTGTGTTACTGTTCTGGCTGTTCATCCGGTAATACGCTTCCCGCCTTCTTTGCTCCTCCTGCTGCCAGTCTTCATCCTGATACCGGTTCATATAATTTTCCTCCTGTCAGACATCAGTTATATTTTCCTCATTATATGCCCACACTTTCTGTTTTACAAGGAAAATCAACGAACCTGTCTGCTATATCTTCACCTGGTATATCAGGTCAGCAAACCGAATCTGATCGCCATTGATCAGTTCCTGTTCTTCTTCTCCGTAAAGTTCCTGCTCATTGACCCAGGTTCCGTTCCTGGAATTCATGTCTTTCAGATACCAGTTACCTGCCCGTTGTTCGATACTGGCATGGACCCGGCTTACGGCTGTGGATGGCAGGACAAGATCTGCCTGTTCTTTCAGTTGTCCGATGATGGTGAGACGGGTTGTTTTTTCTATCCGAAACTGCCTGCCACTTACCGGGTGCAGTTCCTTCAGAATCAGACCGCCCTGTTCTCCTCCGTTTGAAAGAATCTGGGTATAGGTATCCCCTCCCCATGGGATCCGCTTTTCCCATGTGATTTCTTCTGCTTCCGGCTCTTTCTCCTTCTCCTCCCATTCTCTGCTATCTGTTTTCGGATACCTTAACGGTTCTTCCGACGTTCCCTGATAAATCGCAAATTGTTCCTCAATCTGACGTTCTTCTTTTTTTCTTTTTCTCACAATCACCTGCCAGATCAGAACAATTAATACCGCCATCACACCCGCTGCTCCCCAGGTTCCCAGATATTGTGGAAAATATTCCAGGACAGCATAACCTGCCAGCGCATACAACAAAACTCCGATGATTCCCAGCACCATTCCAGCCAAAACAGGACTCACCCGACCGGTTTCTTCTTCCTCCTCTTCCGAAGAAAAGAAATCTTCCAGGACAGCTTCCCTGTTATCTCGGAAATATGATGCTTCCTGATCTGCTCTGTTTTTCTTCTCCTGACAGGCCTGAAGTTCTGTTTCTGTCGTTTTTCTCTCTTCCATCAGCCGCCGTTCCAAAACACTTTGTAACCCCATTACCGAAAATGTATCCTGAATCGCATACTGGTAAAGTTCATAAACTACCGATACCCCGGTCTGCTCTTGATGATCCAGTCGTGGGAGCAATTCTTCCAGAAGTTCCCGAATCCCCTGTTCCAGTTCTTTTTCTGCTGTGGGAAGACAGCAAAAAGAGGGATAAGAGCTGACAGGATCAAGATAAATATAATTCCAGTCCAGACAAATCTGATCTGCCGGTATCAGATATTCCTCCAGCTGTACCAGCACCTGTAACAGCCCCTGAATAATCAAAAGCACTTCTGATCCTTTTACCTTTTTAAATCTGCTTTTTTCTGCAAGGGATATTTTTGAGGTAATATCATAATAATACAGTTTTTTCTCATCCATTCTTCTGCACTCACACCCAAGAAGTCCCTGCACCTGATTTTCGGTCATCATTCTTGTGATATAATTTTCTTTTTCCTCCCCGGCCTCCACCACCAGATAATTGTGCTGCAAATCTCTTCTGTAATCCATCTTCATCTCTAAAAACCTTCTTTTTATGTACGAAACGCAATCACTTTTCTCACAAATGTAACCGGTCGTATGATTTTTTGCCCGATCTTTGTCTCAAACTCCAGATGCGGTCTTCCCCATACGGATACTTTTCCTGTTATCTTTACCTGTACTTCTTTCTGATTTCCTGTAATCTCACCTGAGATACCTTTTCCTGAAAATCCACTTTCACTACGCTTTGTTTTCCATTTTTTCTCTGCTTTTTCCTGTCCTGTTCTTCCTTCCAACACACCATATCCACTTCCCTGAACAGATACCTCACACGCTGCCTGCGTATACCAGCATCGCAAATACACGTAAAAAGTAAGCGAAAGCAGAAATGCAAGGATCATCACACACAACGGGACTACCAGCGATGCCTCCACCGTAAGAGAACCTTTTTTTCTTCGTCCATCCCTTTTCTTTATCTGATTTGCTTCCGGATCCCTGCCGTACATTTTCTCTTTTTCTGTCTTTTCCATACTTCAGCCCCTTTTTTGTATTTTCACAGAACCTTTTCATCCCTTTCCTGTTCTCAGATATACTGCACCAGATATCCAGCCAACAAAAACGGCACAAAAGGAAGTTCCTTTTTTCTTCCCATTCCCATTGCCAGCATGCAGACCCCAACCGCTGCTGCCAGAAGAATCGCTGTCTGAAAAATCACACATGCCTGCTGTATTCCCTGGATCCATCCAATCCCCATCAGCACAATTCCATCTCCGCTTCCTATCTGATCTGACCTCCACAATGATATAAGCCACAGACAGATTCCCGGAAGAAGACCACTCCAGCAAAGTTTCTGATCTGTTCCTACATATATAAACGCTGTCAGAACAAAAACTGCCACGGTCCACACAATATCCACTTCTTTTCTTCGCCAGTCAGTCCAGCTGTTTACCATCAGATAACCGGTTGTCAATACTCCCATCTTTTCCCTTTCCGCACACTGCCGCAACTAATTTCGGATCCCTGACCTTTTTAACCTGCGTTTTCACGGCATCGCTCACATTGGATATACGCCTGTATTTCAGATTTTTTCACCAGACGCACGGTTCGTTTCAACCCGCTGCAGGATGCCTGGCTGTGATAGCAATCTCCTTTTTCCGTATAGTAAACCAAGACACTGTCACCGCCACACCGTTCACAGGCATGATATTTTTTTCCATATTCATTCCGTTGTTGCTCCACCTGTGTTTTTGTTCCCTGATGAACTGAGAGATCCAGATGGGTACAAGATTCTGATGTATGATATACACTCTCATACTCTGTCACATAAACCATTTCTCCTCCGTCTGTTCCCTCGTTGTCTGTATTTTTCGGGTCATATCCGGTCCAGGCATGCACCACACTGCTGTTCGTCACCTTAAGTTTTGATACCGGAAGGATTGAAAATGGCAGTTGATACAACACTGTAGCTTTCAGTTGAATCTTATGATTTTCATATCGGGATCCGATCAGACTCACTGCTGCGCCATCCCCGAGCTCCGGAAGATGTGCTTTTGCGTAAGCGATGCAGACACCGGAAGAAAGTACTCCTGTCGGCGTGTTCACCCCGGAATCCCCGCTTTCCACACTGGCATACATACCAAGCTCCTGTGCGCTCTGATGCAGAGATGTTTTCACAAGTGCCTGCACCCGGTACAGATCCATTATTCCAAGCAAGGTACAGATTCCAAGCAGAAATAAAGGGATAACCAGAGCTGCTTCCACAGTAAGCACCGCCGGGATCTGCTGCTTTTTCCCCCGGGTCTTCCGAAAGAAACAAAGAAATACTCTCCGCTTGTTTTTGCAGATAGCCTGAAGAGATCCTTTACCTTTCTTTTGTTTTTTTATTTTCGGAGAGTATATCTTTATTCCTTTCTTTATGGCTGTCTTCATTCCTGTCCTTTCCATATCTGTATGTCCGTCTTTTTCAGACACCTTTCCATCAGTCACTTCCCATTGCATATCCGTAATCTCTTTGCAAAGAAAATGTCTTTTCCGCAAAAGTCACTCCCATGTCAACTTCCAGATAGATCACTCCCTGATCCAGACGAAAATTTTCTTTTCCTGACATTCCCCGTATCACCGCTTCCACTATATCCATCGTCCGCTCAGCCTGAACCTCTGACTTCCCTGTCATCAGTAAAATTCCAAGATATTCCTGATATGTCATGCCCTTTTGTTCCACAGCTCTGCTGTTTTTCAGTAACTCTGTAATCTTCGCCAGCTGATGAATCGATACCATCCAGGTGCTCCCTGTTTTTACCAGAGGAACCTTACCGCCCGCCAGTAACTGTCTTACATCCAGCAGGCTCTCTCCGAAAGCCCAGGCTGCCTGCAGTGCAAGACTTACGATTCCTTCCAGCGCCGGAAATCCTATGGCAGCACAGATGACAAGTGCCATTTCATGAATCTCTGCCTGTCTGGTCGGATCCTGTAAAAGATACATCATATTGGCAGCTTCCCTGGCTGCCAGAAGACGGTATACCACCGCTTTCAGATTTCCCTGATCGGTGTTCTTTCCACCAATCACATACTCCAGCTGGTACCGCAACGGGTCTGTCGCATACTCCATACTGGTATAATCAGTAAGATGCTGCATCATATACGCCTGAAAAATTCCTTTTGCCAGAACCGTATCCTCCTGCGCCCCATAAAACGGTATCCCCATACCGGTCCGCTTTTTCCGTCTGCTGAGTCGTTTTTCTTTTGGCAGTCCCTTCTGTGACAGCTCTTTTCCCGCCGGAACCACCAGTGCCAGAATACTTTTTTTCTGTAACTGCCGGATCACATCCAGCGGATTGACAAAATCAGCCGGAACCTGGACCACGGCTGGTTGTTGTCCTGTATTGTCCGGATCCTGTCCCTGATTTTGACCGGCTTCTTTCCTGGCTTTTTCATAACTGTCCATAGACTGTTTTACATCGATATCACTCCCTCTCTTTTCCTGTTGTTCAAAAATATCTTTCTGTTGTTCATATTTTTTCATAAGAAGCTGTATCCCCTGAATACCAAGTGTCTCCTTCATGTAGTCCACCGCCTGCGCACGATATCCGCGTCCATGCTCATCTGACATCAGTGTGTATGCGGTAATTGCCCCCGAGACAGACGAACATTTCCACAGATTTTCCCCACGAACACCTGATATTGCTCCATCCGGACGACAACTCTCTTCCATACATTTTTTTACCGTTTGATACATACACTCCGGCTTCCACACTCCGGTTCCATAACTTCCATCCACCATAAAAACATGATACCTTTCCAGCAGTTCCCGGTCATACCCGGCAAATACCGAATACAGACCTTCTTCCACACCGGTTTCCGCCTGTACGCGTCCTCCTCCAATCTGTACCGACTGCAGAAGTACCTGAAAGACCAGCAGAAAGACTGCCAGAAAAAGACTGGTGAATACCGTTATACTTCCTGATTTTTTCAAGGGATACCTTCTTTCTTTGGGAAATATGTCGTAACTGATATGTGTTTCGTTGACAGGTTACTTTTTAGATGCTGTTACTTTGTTTTGTTATTTTTGCAAGAATATTATTCACCAGACTGACCAGCTGTTTTTTAAAGATGGCAACCAGCCCGACGAGAACGACAATGATCAGAATCAGTTCCACCGTTCCCAGTGCGTCTTCTTCCTGCATAAATCTCTGTAAGAGTGTCATATTTTTCCCTCCTTTCCGGCCCGGAGATATTTCTGATCGCCGAAACATCACAGATAAGACATGTTTCTGTTCTCCACCGTCAGACTGCGAATGTCAGCCATGCCGGCACCAGCAAAATCACAAACACCACGAGCAACATTAAAATCATCGGGAACAGCAGCCTGGTGGATGCCTGCTCCCCAAGGATCTGCGCCTGCTGCCTGCGAAGCCGCTGCGCCTGTTCTGCCTCTTTTGCCAGAATCTGCTCCACTCCAACGCTTCCTTTCTGCAGGCACTGTACCAGAATGGAAGACAATGTACGATAAGACAACAGTCCCCAACGCTCTCCCAGCTGTTCATAAGCCTCTTTTTCTCCAAGACCGCGTTCCATCTCTCCGCATACTTCCACAAGTATCTCATAAGCCTTTCTCACCTCCTCCCTGCGCATATAGGAAACATAATCACCGGCAATCCGTTCTACAGATTTTCGAAGATTCATCCCTGTACTTAACAGTAGCTGCAGTTTTGTCACGATCTCCGGATAGTCCTGCTGCATCTGTTGCTGTTCTTCCTTTTTATGCTCTTTTTCTTTCTGCTGCCGATGCAGAAGTACCATAACCGGAAGGGCGAATGCCAGCAGGGCTACTCCGTACTGCATGCCATCTCCTACTTTTTTCCATACCAGCTTTTCTCCATGCAGTGTTTTCGGAAGCTGCATCCACTCTGAACCTTTTTCTGTATCTGCATTTGCCTTTTCCACCATATCTTCTACCTGCCTTTTTTCATCAGATATTTCAGGAAATACCAGAATATCCCAGCTTTCATTCCGTTCCTGCCCCTGAAGTCCTATGATTGCTGTCAGCGTTACCGCTTCCCCATCTTCCCTGATGTTCTCTCCATGCTTTCCTTCCCAGTCAAGAATCTCCGGACGACTGCTGAACCATCGAACAGTCACCGGGTACTCCTGCAGTTCTTCCCGAAGATACAACGGATGATCTACATGCTTCAGCGATTCATTTTCTCCAAGTATCTCTTTTTCAATCGCGCCGCGCACCTTGGAAAAAATGGTTTCTATCTCCTTCTCAGACAATTGTTTTTCTATTACATCCACTGTCATGGATTCCTTTTTCCGGTTTCCCTGCTCATCTCTCCATTCTACTTCGAGATTTTCTTCCTGTATCCCCTGACCATATGCCGGCCGTCTTAACTGTGAAATCTCCTGACCGTTCTCTGCCTGCTCTGTCACTCCCGCTGCAATCAGAAGCACTCCTGCCACCAGCACTGCCAGCTCCGTCTGCCAGATACACTCCTCTGTCATCCATTCCGGAAGCTGCCAGTCATGTTTTCTTCCCCACCGTTGAATCCACCTGGCACCTTTTTGCTTCCGGTTTCCTTTCTCTCCGGAAACCAGAATATAAAATATCCCTGTCAGCAGCAAAAAAGCACTTCCCAGTACTATATTCATACCTGAATCCTCACAATCTTTCTTCCCATTCGGAAACTGAAGAGATACACACCCAGACACCCTGTCATCACCAGTACTCCCGGCAGATTATGATATAAGACATCCAGAAATCCGCGGGAAGTCACCTGCATATAAAGGATCATCACTCCCGGAACCATACTCATCACCAGCTGTTCCAGCTTCTTTCCTGCGATCGCTACCTGAATCTCCCCGGTGACCCGTATCTTCTCTCCCAATACTTCTGCCAGATTCCCAAGAATTTTCCCGAGATTTCCACCGGAACGCCGCGCAATCAGAAAGATATCCCCAAAATTACGGATTTCCTCCACACCGGAGCGCTGACCCAGATTCCAGAACAGCTGCTCCACCGGTACACCCACCTGCATCTGACTTTCCATATAGCGCAGTTCTCTCACCAGATCATCTCCATTCCCAAAAAGCCGTTCCATCTCTCTCCTGCATTCCGTCACCCCCTGTTCCATCGAATATCCTGCCCGCACCGCTGTCTGCAGCCCCTGCAACACCTCTTTAAAATGATTCCGGAGAATCCGCCGTCTCCGCTCTGCCAACTCCTTTTTTCTCCAGCGGACATACCAGATTCCAATCGGAATTCCCAGTCCCCATGCCCACCAGGATCGATAACAGAAAAAATTGATGATCCCTGTAATCCCGATACTCTGCAGGATACACAAGATCCATTCCTTCTCAGAAAGCACATATATTTTATAATTCTGCCTCACCGAAACAGCGTTCCAGTTTTTCCCTGTGCTGTAATTCCCCGATCTTTTTAAGCTGATCTTTTTCCCTTCTATACAGTCCATGCATCCGTACCTCTCCATCCTCATATCCCAGAATCTCTGCAATCTCTGCTACCTGTCGTTTTCCGTCTCTTGCCCTTTCCATATGCACCAGAAGTTCTACCCCGGAAGCAATCTGTCTTCGTACCGCTTCAAGTGGCAGTTCCATCCCCATCAGCACCATCGTTTCCACACGAGAAATCATATCTCCGGTACTGTTGGCATGTGCGGTTCCAAGGCTTCCGTCATGGCCGGTATTCCATGCCTGCAAAAGATCCACTGCCTCCTCACCGCGAATCTCACCCACGATGATTCTGTTTGGTGCCATACGAAGAGCTGTACGGATCAGATCCCGGATCGTAATAGCCCGGTTTCCTTCCATATTGGCAGGCTTTGCTTCCAGACGAACCAGATTTTCCACACCCTGGATCTGCAGTTCTGCCGAATCTTCAATTGTGATAATTCGTTCTTCATGGGGAATCGCGTTGGATAACGCATTCAGAAATGTCGTTTTACCGGAGGAAGTCCCTCCGCCGATCAGGATCGAATACCCTGCTTTTACCATCTGTTCCAGAAATGTTGCCGCCTCTCTTGTGATACTTTCTTTCGCGATCAGATCTTCCATCGTGATCGCATGCTCCGGAAAACGTCGAATCGTCAGAATCGGTCCATCCAGCGCCACCGGATAAATCACCGCATTCACACGGGATCCGTTTTCCAGCCTGGCATCTACAATAGGGGAATTTTCATTGATCACGCGGTTACATTTTCCGGCAATCTGCTGCACCACATCCTCCAGTTTTTCCTTTGACACAAATGACTTTTCCCATCTGCTCTTTTTTCCTTCCCGCTCCACGAAAATATTCTGATAGCCATTTACCATAATCTCCGTCACCCGGTCATCGTCCAGAAGTTCCTGCAAGATATCCAGCTTTCGCACCGAATAGAACAACTCTCTTCGGATCTCCTCTCTCTGCTTCACCGTCAGGCGGTTCTCTCTTGCCGTCTCCGATACAAGAAGATCGATCCTTTCCAGAATTTCTTCATCCGACCATTCTGCGCCCTGCCGCAGCTGCTCCATCAGCTTTACCCGTATACGGATAAATTGTTCCTGCTTCATTACCCGTCCTCCCTCTCTGTCCGAAGCATTTCTCTCACATAATCACCCAGTTCACTCCATACCAGATCATCCATATATCCGATCCCGGTTTTGGAGTTGCGGTGATAGGGAAGTTTAATCTTTCGGATCCGATCCAGCACCATCTGTTTCTCCCAGACCTGCAATGTGTGTTCAAACTGATGAATCTTCGCCTGGGAAACCGGATCTGCCCGGATCGGCATATAGATTCTGGTACACTGTTCCAGTACTTTATAAAGCTGGCTGACACTGTCACTGAGATCCAGAATGACTACATCATAATTACTGTAATCAATGATCTGCTGCAGAAGACTGATCCACTCCTGTGCCGTGGTACTCTGGATATCCTCCATGGAAAGTACCGGCGGCAGATAATCCAGATTGTTGACACTCTGTACAATAGATCCCATCTTCGTGATCAGCTGTTCCGATCCCAGACGCTGATAGTACAGCAGATCGCCAAGTGTCTGATCGAAGCTGCGTTCCAGAAGATATTCAAAACCGGAACAGGCTTCCAGGTTCAGATACAGGCAGGCTCTTTTCTTTGCCAGAATCTGCCCCAGCGTCAGTGCAAATGTTGTCTTCATCGTTCTGCCAACCGGTGAATACACTCCGATCACTTCCATTTTTTTCTTCTCCAGCTTCAGCGTCTGCGCTGTTGTTCCAACGCCCTCCCCATAGTGTTCCAACGCTTCCCGGATCACTTGATTAGAAGACTGATATTTGTAAATTGACGGATACTCTTCATACCCCTTTGACACCACTCCATCCGATAAGATCAGAATCTGCCCGATCTTCGCCTCACGGATCTCACTGTTCATCGCCTTTTCGGAAATCAAAAGCAGCTCTACCGGATGCTCCTTTACATATTCCCGGAAACCTGCGGCACTGGTAAATACCCGCACTTCAAAAGGGATATTTTTCTTTTTGCTCAGATACTCCATAAAATGATAGGCGTAATCTACATCCAGATCACACACTGCAAAAATATTGCGTTCGCTCATCCTTATCCTCCTAGATACAACAGCAGCACGCTGCCTAAAATTGGTATTGTAAAATGAATATTTTCCGGTCTTTTCCCCGGCACCAGATACGGTGGAAGTGATCGTTCAACGTATGCCCGCTGAAGATACTGAAAGAAATATAAGAACCGCTGCCGCCAGTCACAGCGAAAAAAAAGAAGAAAAAGGGATTCCACGGCACCCAGAAGAAATGCCGTCACGATGCAGAACAATATTTTCCGGGGTCCCAGTACGCTGCCGAGTACCGCCAGCACCTTGATATCTCCGGTTCCGATCATCTTCCCCAGAAACAAAGGAAAGAAAAGAAAAAGGACCAGAAATATTCCTCCCCAGAAGCGAATGACCGCACTGCCAAGCCCCTGTATCACCTCTCCGGACAGATGCTCCGCCATACTGATCTGAAGCCCGGCTATAATCCACAGATTGGGAACTTTCTCCCACTTACAGTCGAAAAACACTGCTCCCATGGTAAATACAATGCAAAAAAGCATAGAAAAACTCATAGCAATCTCCACTTGTCTGTATTTTATTAAACTTATATTTTGGAAATCTGCAGCTGAACCGCTGCATCTGGATTTGTTATGGGCTCATTATATCCACACTCTTTAGATTTGTCCAGTGTATTTTTCTGATTTTCTTCTTTTTGTCAAAAGTTGCTAAAATTGACGGGAAAATTTCAGTGGATATTGCCCTGAAGAAAAAAAATGTGTATAATCCTGTTGAGGTGATGAACATGAGCAAAGAAGTAAAAACAAATGCCATGCGTATGCTGGACAAACACCATATCCGGTACGACATGATTCAATATGAATGTGATGAATTTATCGACGGTCTTCATACCGCAGAAAAAACAGGTGCACCTGTAGAGCAGTCTTTCAAGACACTGGTGGCACAGGGAAAGAGCAAACAATATTATGTTTTTGTGGTTCCCATCGCTGAGGAAGTACAGTTAAAACAGGCTGCCAAAGTAGCCGGCGAAAAGTCTGTGGAACTGATTCCGGTAAAAGAAATCACAAAGATCACCGGCTATGTCCGGGGCGGCTGCAGTCCGCTGGGAATGAAGAAACTCTTCCCTACCTTCATCCATAACAGTGCGGAAAACTTCGATAAAATCTATGTCAGCGGCGGCCGAATCGGTACTACCATCTGCCTGGATCCAAAAGAACTGGCGGAAGTAACCCGGGCACAGTTTGCGGATATTATTGTCCACGAATCCTGAGATAGTCTCTGCATAATATACCACACAATAAAATGCCTGAACGCTTGATTTACACCAGACGTTCAGGCATTTTTATTGCACTGCATATCAATAACCGATCCGGTGGACCAGTTTTGATTCTTCACTTATTCTTTATGATCAGCCAAATTCATATCCCGGAACGTTATTGTTCACATAGGAATTTCCTTCCAGAACATCCATGCCGCTCACCTGCATCTCTACAACCTTCGGCAGAGCATTCCAGTTATCCGGGAATGTAAATACAAGGTTTGTTCCGTCTTTTTCGGATACAGCCTTTGTTCCATCTTCCACAAACGTAGCCGTTCTGGTATCCAGAATCATCTGTTTGTTACCGTCTGTCAGCTGATATACAGCAAAATCAAAGGTCTGATCTGTAATATTTGACACTTCAATCTGACAATAAGAATCGCTCTCTCCACCCTCTGCAGTTGCCTCATAGATATTCATGTCATAATATGTTCCTGCATACACCTGATACTGTGCATTCACCGGTGTTACATCCTGCGGAGCTTCCTGCACTGTATCATTTTTCTGTGCTTCCTCATCCTCAGGAGTCTCTGTCACGGTCGGATCCTGTACTTCCTCTGTTTCCTCCTGAGACTCCTCAGGTGTGATCGTATCTGTATTTTCCTCTTCCTGTGTGGTATCTTCTTCCGCTTCCGGGGTATCCTCCTGTACAGTCGCAGCATCTTCCTGCTCTACCTCTGTAGATGCTTTGGAACCACATGCAGCAAATGTCATGCTCATCGCAAGCAGACATGCAAACCATATTCTTTTTCTCATAAATCTGTATCCTCCTCTCTATGATAAAAGATGTTTTTTATGTGCGTTCTTTTTTTCATTATCCCACAAAACCGTCCATATGGAAAGTATATTTTGTAAAATCCTTATTCTGCACATAATTGTTTTTATTTTTCCCGTTATTATGAGGCAAAATCCGGGCAGCAGATCCATTCCCCCTGGATCTGCTGCCCGGACTTTCCGGCGCGGAAGTACTCCCCTCTTCTTTGCCGTTCATACTTTTGATTATGCAATTATCTGCCTTTTTTATTTACAACTATTATAACATCCCTTATTATACTATCCCTTTTCTTTTATCCTTGCCACTATCCTATGCTCTTATGCCTATAAAACAGATTCACATCCCATCACTCCAAAACATATTTTATAAAGCTATAACAATAGAATAATCCCTATCTTTCTTACTGCTCAAGCGAATCATAATAATCTATAATATCACCTTCCGGCCAGTTATTCAGATACCAGTTGCTTACATTTCCGTTGCCATCAATGCCAAACTCCAGACAATATTTATTACCACCGATGATTGTGATAAAAAGACCTCCGCCTTCAGTCTCACAATCCTTCCATCCATTGGCTGTCAACGTCTTTCCGGCTTGCTCCAGTCCATCACCTATTGAAATTCCATACACCTTAACAGATGGATTGCCATCGTTTCTCATGCTGTATATGTCTTTGTCCCATTCCAGATAGAAATTATTTGACACATAAGAATCACTTGTTCCGAACTGCCATGAAGTTGTGGATTCCATATTCAAAAGACTCTTCAGGCTTTTATAATCGCTCAGATAATTACTTACATCTACTTCCGGTGTAGCCTTTTCCTGACTTTCTGTTTCAACTGATTTTTCTTCTTTTATATCTGTCTGCTCCTCTTTTTCTACATTATCGGAACTGCTTTATGATGTCTTACCGGACTCCCCTTTACTTTCATTTTTATCTGTACTCTCCGGTTTAACTGAACTATCTGTATTATTTGTTTTACCTGTGGCTGCGGAATTATCTGTAGCCCCCTTGGTCACTTCCGCACTTTCTTCTGTCTTGGTATCATTACCTGCAGGTTCTTCTGCTTCCAGTGTTGCCTCCTCTGTCGGCGCTTCTGTCACTACCGGATCTTTCTCCCCATTCGTCTCTGCCTGTTTCCCGCAGGCTCCCAGTAACATACTTGCCATCAGCACTGCTACGATCATGCTCTTTCTCTTCATAGATTCCTCCATTTCTGCCACCTCTCCCCGTGGCACCTGACTGTACTGTCTGCTCCCAGTCAGTGACGGGCAACCAGGTATTTTTCCTTCCTTTTCGGCTGCCTGAATTACATGTTCCCGCAGGTTCAACCCTCCGTTTTTTACCGGTTCTCTCTCCCCTGCTCCGGCGTTATTTACCCGCCTTTCTTGCAAATAATTTGTATATCAAAGTATTTAAGCGGATTATAGCACCCGGATATCCCACTGTAAATAGGACCTCGGAAACATAAAGAAAACTTAAATATTTTGCATATCAAACTAACATTCCTTATTAAATTGTAGCATGTTCTGTCATAACTCGTAACAAATCGGCATAAAATGCAATCTAAATGCAACAATTCCTTTTTAATAGTTTTTTATAAAATTATTGTCACCTCAAAAATCTGATCTTCCGTATGAGTTTCCATAACACCTTCATACTTCTCCACCACTTTCCGCACCGATTTCAACCCGATCCCGTGATTCTCACAATCCTTCTTTTCTGATATGTAATTCCCTGCGCGATCTTTTTTGAGATCACCTGTGTATGGATTTTGAATCTTAATAAGCATTTTTTCTTTCTGATACAGCAGACTCACAAAGATATCTTTCTCATTCTCAAGCTTCTCTGTTGCCTCCATCGCATTATCTAATAAATTTCCCAAGACTATGCATAGATCCGAAGATTTGTATGGCAGTACATCCGGTATTTTTAGTTCTAATTCCATACGGATTCTCTTCTTAACCGCATTTACATATTTATAATTTAATACTGCATCTATAGCTAAGTTTCCACTTTTGGCAAATTCATTCTTTCCGGTACAGAAAAAGAAAGATAGCGACGCCCCGGTCCCAGATGGCTGAGTGCGCGGTAGAGTTCTTTTCGAAATTCGTCTTTCTGCAATGGCAGATGAAGATGCGATATCGGTGCGATGTTCTGTGTCTGGTCCGGTGTCAGCCGGTTCCAGCCCAGAAGGAAGAATATGATTTCCCTGTCTGTCGTACGGATGCTGGAAGCTAAGGTATAGCTGTCAATATCCCACAGTTTTCTCCCAAGACAAATGATATCATAGTATTCCCGGCGCAGAATCTTTTTCGCCAGTGGATAGCAGTTTTTCATTACTTCCACTTCTATCTCAACATTTCCTCTTATCTCAAAACCTGCCGCATATTCCCGGATCTGATTCCCGACATGAGGATCCTGCGTGCAGACTGCTATTTTTATGTATGGCACATTTCTTTTCATCCACTGTTCGCCTCTGTTGCTGGAGTATTTCTTTGATTATATCTGATTTTGTGGACTGGTTTTGAAATATGACATTTTTTACAGTCTATTTGTAACAAGACAGGAAAAAACAACCCGGCAGCTTACGAACATTTCTGTCCGCAAGCTGCCGGGTTCTGGTTTATACAATATTCTTTTTGTTCGTCGCACTCAGTCTGGTCATCGCACGGGCGAGGGATGCTTTGGACATGTAGTATTCCTGCATGCTCTGCTTCTGACGAAGCTGCTCCTCGGCTCTTGCTTTCGCTTCTTCCGCACGCTTCCGGTCGATGTCTTCCGGGCGTTCTGCGGTGTCTACCAGAATGGTCAGACGGTTATTGATCATCTCTGCAAAGCCCAGACCTACGATCGCCTCATGCCAGTTTTCTTCCACATCGCGGAAACGAAGTTCGCCCTCTCTGATGGAAATGATACTGTCTGCATGATGGGCCAGTACGGTACGTTCACCATCATCACCCGGGAGAGTCACTGCTTCTACCCTTCCCTGGTAAAATACATGGTCACTGGCAAGAACTCGCATATAAAATCCACTCATGCCGGTACCTCCTTATCTTAAGCCTCCTGTGACTTTGCTTTCTCGATAACATCATCGATGGTTCCTACATTAAAGAATGCCCATTCCGGATATTCATCCATCTCACCGTCAACGATTGCTTTGAAACCGCGGATGGTCTCAGCCAGCGGCACGTATTTTCCGGGAACACCGGTAAAGGTTTCTGCTACGTGGAACGGCTGGGACAGGAAACGCTGGATCTTTCTTGCACGGAATACGGTCAGTTTATCGTCTTCTGACAGTTCTTCCATACCGAGGATCGCGATGATATCCTGCAGTTCTTTGTATTTCTGCAGAATCTCCTGTACTTTTCTTGCTACGCGGTAATGTTCTTCTCCTACCACATCTGCTTCCAGAATACGGGAAGAAGATTCCAGCGGATCTACTGCCGGATAGATACCCTGTTCTACGATCTTACGGGAAAGTACCGTAGTGGCATCCAGATGGGCGAAGGTAGTCGCCGGAGCCGGGTCTGTCAGGTCATCGGCAGGCACATAAACAGCCTGTACGGAAGTTACGGAACCGTTCTTTGTGGAAGCGATTCGCTCCTGCAGTTCACCCATTTCATTGGCCAGAGTCGGCTGGTAACCTACTGCGGAAGGCATACGGCCAAGCAGTGCGGATACCTCGGAACCTGCCTGTACAAAACGGAAAATGTTATCGATAAACAGAAGCACGTTCTGATGTTCTTCATCACGGAAATATTCTGCCATGGTCAGACCCGTCTCTGCTACACGCATACGGGATCCCGGTGGCTCGTTCATCTGTCCGAATACCAGAGCGGTTTTCTCCAGTACACCGGATGCTTTCATCTCACTCCACAGGTCATTACCTTCACGGGAACGTTCTCCTACACCGGTAAAGATGGAATATCCACCATGTTCTGTTGCGATGTTACGGATCAGTTCCTGGATCAGTACGGTTTTACCTACACCGGCACCACCGAACAGACCGATCTTACCACCTTTGGCATAGGGTGCCAGAAGATCGATTACTTTGATACCTGTCTCCAAGATCTCTACAACCGGGCTCTGCTCCTCAAAGGTCGGCGGATCTCTGTGGATTACCCAGTGCTGTTCTTTCTCCAGGCTTTCTCCACCGTCAATGGTATCACCCAGTACATTGAACAGACGACCCAGTGTCTTTTCTCCTACCGGCACCTGAATACCTGCGCCTGTAGCTGTTACTTCCATATCACGGTGAAGTCCTTCACTGGAATTCAGCATAATACAACGAACCATATTGTTTCCGATGTGCTGTGCTACTTCCATGACACACTTTTTCCCACCGTTGTCAACTTCCAGAGCATCCTTGATGGACGGGAGAGTCTGTCCTTCGAAAAGGACGTCTACTACAGGTCCCATGACCTGTACGATTTTTCCTGTCTGCATATGGATTCGCTCCTCCTCTCTTATCTCTTCTTTATATATTTTCAGCCTCTACTTATGCTTGTTTTTCTGTGCTTTCGCACCTGCGATAACCTCGGTGATCTCCTGGGTGATCGCTGCCTGTCTTGCCCGGTTATACTGAATCGATAAGGCTTTCAGCATCTCGCTGGCATTCCGGTTCGAGGCATCCATGGCTGTCATACGGGCGTTCTGCTCGCTGCAGTAGGATTCTACCAGACAGCCGTATATCGTTCCCACTACATAGTTCGGAACGATGGTATTTAACACTTCATCTGCGGACGGTACCAGCATGATCTCCTCATGATGTACATCCGCCGGAATTCCCATTTTCAGTTCTGTATGGAACGAAGCTTTCTTTAACGGAAGCAGCTGAAGAGTCTGTGTCTCGTTGGTCACAGCATTTTCCATGTTGGTGTAGATCACATGGATCTCATCCAGTTTTCCTTCCAGATATTCCTCTACCATACGAAGCCCGATCATACGGGCACGGTGCATGGAAGGTTTCTGAACCGTATAGTGGAAATCCATATCCACAGACACATCCGGCAGCGTTTTCTTGGAAAAATACTGACGACCCAGTTCTCCAAGAACAAACAGACTGTGTTTTCCTTCCCATTGCAGCTGCTCTTCTGCCATTTTGATCACGTTATGGTTGTAAGCACCTGCCAGTCCCTTGTCTGCTGTTACGACGATATGACCGATCTTCCGGTCTTTTTTCGGAATCTCCGGTCTCTCATCGAAGAAAGCATGCTCAATATCCGGCACATGACGCAGGATACGGCGGATCGCGGACTGCATCTCAAAGAAATACGGCTCTGTATCCGACAGCGCTTTCTTTGCTTTCTTCATCTTGGATGAGGAGATCATATACATCGCATTGGTGATCTTCATGGTGTCCTGGATACTCTTGATCCGGTCCTGTATCTCTTTTACATTTGCCATATTAACACCTGCTCTTCTTGAATTCCTCTGCCACTTCTACGATCTTTTCTGTCAGTTCATCGCTGAGAACTTTTTTGTCATTCAGTTCATCGATGATCTCTTTATGCATATCTGCAAAATACTGCAGCATATCCATCTGGAATGCTTTCAGTTTGCTTACTTCCACATCTACCAGGACTTTATGTGTTGCAGCTACCAGAGTGATAACCTGCTGTGGCATGGAAAGCGGATTACATAATGGCTGTTTTAACAGTTCCATCAGGCATTTTCCATACTGTAACTGCGCTTTGGTTGTCTCATCCAGATCGGAACTGAACTGGGTAAATACTTCCATCTCACGGTACTGAGCCAGGTCGATACGGATACTTCCTGCTGCTTTCTTCATGGCTTTTGTCTGTGCCGCACCACCTACACGGGATACGGAAAGACCAACGTTTACGGCCGGACGCATACCGGAGAAGAACAGATCACTTTCCAGGAAGATCTGACCGTCAGTGATGGAAATAACGTTTGTCGGAATATAGGCTGACAGGTCACCCGCCTGTGTCTCGATAATCGGCAGTGCTGTGATAGATCCGCCGCCTTCTTCATCGCTCAGTCGGCTGGAACGTTCCAGCAGTCTGGAATGCAGATAGAATACGTCACCCGGATAAGCCTCACGTCCCGGAGAACGCTCCAGCAACAGGGACAGGGCACGGTATGCAACCGCATGTTTGGACAGATCATCGTATACGATCAGTACGTCTTTTCCTTTGTGCATAAAATATTCTGCCATAGCGGTTCCCGAATAAGGTGCAATATACTGTAACGGTGCACAGTCACTGGCTGTAGCAGAAACGATGATGGTGTAATCCATGGCATCATGTTTGGTCAGTGTGTTTACCAGTTTTGCAATCGTAGATGCTTTCTGACCGATGGCAACGTAGACGCAGATTACGTCTTTGCCTTTCTGGTTTAAGATGGTATCCGTTGCGATCGCTGTCTTACCGGTCTGACGGTCACCGATGATCAATTCACGCTGTCCACGTCCGATAGGGAACATGGAGTCGATGGACAAAATACCGGTCTCCATAGGAACACTGACAGATTTTCTCTCAATAATACCAGGTGCTTCTCTTTCTACCGGATAGTAGTCGTCTTCTTCTACAGCTCCCTTTCCGTCGATCGGCTCGCCCAGCGCGTTGATAACTCTGCCGACAAATCCTTCACCAACCGGGATTCCGGCTTTCTTTTTCGTACGTACCACACGGGTACCTTCTTTGATTCCTGTATCTTTACCGAACAGGATACATCCGATGGTATCCTGACGGATATCCTGAACCATTCCTTTTTCACCGTTTTCAAAAGTTACGATCTCGCCGTACATCGCATGATCGATTCCATAGATCGTTGCGATTCCGTCACCAACACTGATAACCTTACCGGTTTCCTGTTCCTGGCACATGGCATCGTAATTTTCGATTTTCTCTTTCAGAATGGAAATAATTTCTTCTGAGCTGATTGTGCTCATTCCTTTCACCTCCGGATCAATCGTTGTTGCAGCTGACGGACTCTGCCCCGCAGACTCCAGTCAAATTCCCGGTTTCCCACACGAAGAACAAATCCTCCGATCAGGTCCGGCTGCTGTTCAACAGTCATTTCCACGCCATTGACGCCATAGGTTGTCCTGACGAACTGTTCCATCTGAGCTTTCTGATTCTCATCCGGCTCATGGACACAGTACAGCGTAGCGGCCACAATTCCCTTTTCCTTTCTCACACAGGCCCTGTAGCTTTCCAGCATGTCATCGATCTGATCACATCTTCGCCGGTCACTGACTGTCTTTAAAAAGTTGTGTAAGCTCTTCGGGAATATTGTTTCTATAATCTCATGCTTTACCTCTTTGGTAAGAGTCGGATCATTGAGAATTTTCACCAGCTGAGGCGCCGCACACAAAGCCGCTTTCATCTGTTCCACATCTTCTGCGGGAACTCTCAGATCATAAAGCACTTTTCCATAACGATCAGCGGTCTGTGTCATTGGCCTCACCTGCTTTTTTCAAAAATTGTTCATACAGCGCACCGTCACTCTGTGGATCAGTACCTTCCTGCAGGATACGGGATACTGCGGTAAGTGCCAGTCCTGCAACTTCGGACTGCATCTCTTTCATTGCTTTTTCCCGATCCAGTTCCACATCTTTTTTGGCCGCTTCTTTTATCTTTTTCGCCTGTTCATCCGCTTCACCCAGAATACGGTCATATTCCACCTGGGCATTTCCTCTGGCTTTCTCAACCAGCTGGAGAGATTCTTCCTTCGCAGATGCAAGGGCTTCTTCATATTTAACCTTCAGTTCCTTCGCCTGGCTCTCCTGGGCTCTGGCACTTTCCAGACCCTGTTTCACCATCTGCTCTCTCTTATCCATGATCGCAGTTACCGGTTTGATCAGGAACTTTTTCAGTAAAAGGTAGAGAATGATGACGTTGATAATGGTCCAAACCAGATTTAAGTCTATCCGTAACACCCTTTACTCACCTGCCTTTCTCGTTTTTCTCATGTTTCGGTAATGGTGATTAGCCAAGGAAGAAGATGATCAGCAGACCGATAACGAAACCGTAAATAGCGGTTGCCTCTGCCAGTGCACAACCAAGAAGAAGGGATTTGCTGATTTTGCTTTCTGCTTCCGGCTGTCTTGCGATTGCGTCTACTGCTTTACCTGTTGCCAGACCGATTCCCAGTCCTGCTCCGATACCTGTTAATACTGCTACTGCTGCTCCGATTGCTACTAACATAATGTTTTCTCCTTTTCTCTTTTCCAATTAGATTTACTCAATAGCTTCTTTGATAAACAGTGCTGTCAGAAAGACAAACACATATGCCTGAATCAGTCCGTCGAAAATATCAAAATAACAGGTCAACGGTACAGGCACCAGTACAGGGGCTACTGCTTCGATCAGTTTCATGACAACGAAGGAACCCAGTACGTTACCGAATAATCGCATACAAAGGGATACCGGTCGGATAAAGATTTCCAGGATGTTGATCGGCAACACCACCGGTGTAGGTTCTGCAAAACTCTTCAGCCACTTTTTTCCGCCTTTTGCATGGATTCCGGCAAATTCAATTAATACAATGCTCATGATTGCCAGAGCTGCTGTTACATTCATGTCTTTAGTTGGTGGTTTAAATCCCAGAATACCAATCAGATTGGCTACGCCAATATAAATGGCCACCGACATCAGATAAGGAATATACATTTTTCCTTTTTCACCAAGAATATCTTTGAAGAAATCCTGTATGACACCGATCACTGTTTCCAGTGCCAGCTGGCGCTTACTGATGTTTTCAGGTTCCACCTGGAGATTGCGTGTAAGTAATATGGAAATTATTACCAGTGCAGCCATAATGACCCAGGTTACAACCACCGACTCTGCGATTTCAATTCCTCCAAACAGGGGGATCGTAAAGGCAGTGTCACAGTTCAGCTCTTCCAGTAATTTACTTGCTAAATCCGTTTCTCTCCCTCCCTTTCCTTAACTTTTAATAAGCAAAACATAACTATTCAGTATTTTCGGGAGATATTCCCTACTGAATAGTCACTCAAAACTTCTTATTTATATCCTCTCCATAAATCTGAAGTTTTACAAATTTTACTTCTGAATTTTTCATTTGTCAACATTCCTATTTTTCATGTTTGTTTTCGTCAATTTTTCCCGTATTTTAGCGAAACTGACCATTAGTCGTTTTATTTTTTTACAAAATCCTGTGTATTTTTTATGCTATTTTTCATTTTTTCAGGTTTCCTTAAAATCTCCCGGCTCGAAACCTGTCTTTTTTTAGTTATTTTTTATATCTTTTTTAGTTATTTTTATCATTTTTGTGAATTCGTAGATACCGATGCCGGTAGCCAGAGCAAGGTTTAACGAGTCGATATGATCGGTATGACGAATCACCACACTCTGGCCTTCATCCGCAAAGCTGTCCGGCAGTCCGGTGGCTTCATTTCCGAAGATCAGGGAATATGTCTCAGAGGTGTCTCTCTGAAGTTCCTGCAACGGCACTGCGCCTTTCAGCATAAACGGATAAAGACTCCTCTTACCCGCCTGTTCCTTGTATGCTTCAAAGCTTGGAAAGTAGCAGAAATTCAGCTGAAACAGAGAACCCATGGAGGCTCGTACTACCTTCGGGTTAAATACATCCACACCCGGCTCTATGATCGCAAGATTTTCGATACCGAAACCAATGCTTGTGCGGATGATCGTTCCCATATTTCCCATATCACTCGGGTTGACAAGAACGATATGATCCGCTGTCGGATCCAGCTGGTTCGTGTATTTTTCAAACACACCGACAGCGAAGATGTTCTCTTTGTCTCTGAGCTTTTCAACCACTTTTGCGGCCCGTTCGATGGGTATATTGTGCCGGTTACACAGGTCAGTGATGATCTCCAGTTGAGTCTCGCTGTTCATATCCGGGTGAAGCAGTACTTTCAGCACATGTTCCGGCTGATTTTTCAGCAGTTCAATGGTCGGGAACGCGCCGAAGGTGTAGGAATGGTCCATTTTTTTTGCGTATTTTTTTAACGGTACATCTCGGTTCATAAGTTTTCTCCTTTTCTTTGTTTATTCAGAAGGTCTTTTTCGACCCATAGATTTTGAATTTTTGCTTTACAGGAACACAATTTCCTGCAAAGCAAAAAGCACCGTCCCCGATGCTCCATGTCATCGAAAACAGTGCTTTAAGTGCGCCTTCAGGGATTCGAACCCTGGACAAATAGATTAAGAGTCTACTGCTCTACCAGCTGAGCTAAAGGCGCTTGTATCTGTAACGCAAGAACTATTATAACATCCGTATAGAAAAATGCAAGTCTTTTTTTACAATTTCTTTCGTTTTTTTTCATTTTTCTTTCTCGCACACAGGGTATCGTCCAGTTCTGACAGACGTTTGTGCAGATCCGTCAGTTTGCGGTCGATCCTGGGGTTGTTGTAGCTCCAGTCGTAGAAACGGTTGCGGCAACAGCATTTTTTTCCCATCTTCTCCCGGATCCTTCCAGGTTCTGTTGTTATAATATATGAAGAAAAAAGAATCCGGTCCACAGCGGGTTATTCCGCTGCACCGGATTATTTTCTCTTCTTATCGGTGAATGATCATTTTATGGATCGGATTTCCCGCCTGGGAGAATTTTTCTTCGTATTCGGTCATTACATTTCCTTCCATCAGCTTTGCATCATGATGAAGGTCAAAAGTCGAAGCGTCCAGAACCCAGCCTGCTTCTTTCACTTCTTCCAGTGAGAACTCAAACAGCGGGCGGTTATCGGTCTTGAACTCTACCGTTCCCTCCGGTGCCAGGATCTTGTCGTAACGCTCCAAAAACTGGCGGGAAGTCAGACGACGTTTTGCATGGCGCTCCTTCGGCCATGGATCCGAAAAATTCAGATAGATCTTATCCACTTCTCCTTTTTCAAAGACATCCGGCAGATTTCGTGCATCCATACGGATAAAATACAAGTTTGGCAGATCTTCTTCGAGCTGTTCTCTCTTCTGCACCGCACGGAGCAGTACACTGTCATACATCTCGATCCCCACAAAATTACGGTCCGGATGCAGGCGTGCCATATCCATGATAAAACGTCCCTTTCCCATTCCCACTTCGATCTGTACCGGCTGCTCGTTGCCAAAAAGCTGTCCCCATGTTCCCTTGTGTGTCTCCGGTTCCTGTACCACATAATCGCTGGCTGCAATCGTCTCTTTTGAGCCAGGTATATTCCTTAACCTCATATATTATTTTCCCTCCAGGTATCTTCTTGTGTAAAACAGCTATGTCGCGCTTTATTCTACTATAAAAGAGGCATACTTGAAAAGAACTATTTTTCAATATGAATATGAATAAATTTGTTATATATTTCCAACAATTTATATACACATAGACAGTTCTGATTTACTTTTCGATTGAATAGGTGTATGATAATGATAAATTTTAAACAAAGGAGTAGGGAAAAATGGAACCTGTAATCGACAAATTGTCTGAAATCGAGACAGCCGCTTCCCATATTATGGAATCCGCTGTCGAAGAAACCCGACGTCAGGACAAGGCGGCAGAGGAACGTACCTCTTCTTATGATAACGATACGGATGCTCAGGCTGCCAGAACACTGGAAGCTGCCAAACGCACTTTGCAGGAACAGGCGGATCAGGAACTGGAGCACCTGAAAACCTCCACAGAGCGTTCCCTTAAGCACATGGATGCTTATTATAAGGAACATAAAGATGCATTATGCGACAAGATTTACCATAAAATAATCAGGATGTGAAGCATATGGGATCATTATTATCTTACAGTGGTTTGACCACGAAGATCCGAGCCATGCAGAGCAGACTGCTGACTGATGATCAGTACCGGGAACTGGCAGAACTCAAAAGTGTTCCCCAGGCAGTTACCTATCTGAAACAGCAGCCCGCTTACGAAGCGATCCTGGACTCTCTCTCAGAAGAGGCTCTGCACCGTGGGAAGATTGAACAGCTTCTGGTGAATTCGATTTATCACGATTTTACCAAGATTTATCAGTTTTCCAACATGGAGCAGCGCAAATTCCTCAATCTTTATTTCGGACGATACGAAGTGTCCATCATGAAAGAATGTCTGAATAAAATCTTTGACCACAGAGATGTAAATCTGGATCTTTCTTTATTCAAACCTTTCTTCGATAAGCACTCACAGCTGGATATCAACCTGCTGACCGCGTCCCAGTCCATTGAAGAATTTGTCAGTCATCTGCGAGGAACCAGTTATCACCAGCCACTGGCAGCACTGTCCGGTCTGGAAACACCAACGCTTTTTGACTATGAGATGGCACTGGATCTTTCTCATTTTTCTGCCATATGGAAGACAAAAGACAAGATTCTCTCCAAAAAGAACCTGGAAGAGATCACCAAAGCCTACGGGAACAAATTTGACCTGCTGAATCTCCAGTGGATCTACCGTTCCAAACAGTATTACCATATGACCGCTGCCGATATCTATGCACTGCTGATTCCTGTGAATTATAAGCTGCATAAGAAAGATATCGCCGCTCTGGTAGAAGCTGAGACGATGACAGCTTTCGAATCGCTTCTTGACCGGACCTACTATGGAAGACGTTACGAAAAACTGAACTCACATACGCTTGAAGAGATGTACAGCAGCATCATGAAACATGTTCTTTCCGGAGAAAGCAAAGCGGATCCTTATTCGGTATCCACAATCTACTGCTACCTCTACCACAAAGAACATGAGATCGACCGGCTGACAACGGTACTCGAATGTATTCGTTACAGTATCCCGCCGGAAGACACCATGCGCTATATCTCGAAATCGTAAGCAAAAAAATACCGGGGGATGTAACTATGATTGAAAAAATGCAATTTGTAAGCATCACCGGACCAAAAGCCGATATTGACCGGGTGGTGGATCAGTATCTTTCCCGATACGAGATCCATCTGGAAAATGCTCTTGCACAGCTGCAGACGTTAAAAACACTGACTCCTTATCTGCAGATCAATCCCTATAAAGGACTTCTGGCAAAAGCACTGGAATATGAAAAGCTTTTAGACTCCGGAAACATCCAGACAAATCTCACCATGACACTGGATGAGGCGGTCGCATTGATCGAATCCTTCGATCAGCAGCTGACCCGAATCAACGAACAGAAAAAAGAACTGGAAGATCAGAAAAAAGAACTGGAAGAACTCCTGACACAGCTGGAACCCTTCCTCTCACTTGACTTTGATATTTCCCGTTTTCTGCAGTTCCGCTATATGACCTGCCGGTTTGGTCGTATCAGCAGGGAATATTACAACAAATTTGAAACGTATGTCTATGGCAGTGAAGAGACACTCTTTTATCCCTGCCATAAAAATGACCGGTATATCTGGGGCTTTTATTTCTGCCCGACCAAAGTGACTGACCGGATCGATGCAGTCTACGCATCCATGCATTTTGAACAGCTGGATGTGCCTGAAAAGCTTTACGGTATCCCGTCCCAGGTACAGACACAGTTAGCCGGACAGTTGCAGCAGACAGAAAAAGAGCTGGCAAAACTGCAGGATACCATTGCCGAACTGCTGCAAAAGCAGGGTGAAAAGCTTTATGCAGCCACACGGAAACTGGAAAGTCAGTCCCGCAACTTCGATGTCCGCCGGCTTGCCGCCTGCACCAAAGAGGATAACCGGGAAGTCTTTTATATCCTGTGCGGCTGGATGTCTGTCACTGATGCCACAGCCTTTCAGAAAGAAATCGCCAACGACCAGAATCTCTACTGTTTCGTAGAGACAGATCCGGATTCCACAGCACACGGCGAGCCGCCGACCAAGTTAAAGAACCCGAAGATCTTCCGTCCCTTTGAGATGTTTGTGAAAATGTACGGTCTGCCGTCCTATCACGAGATGGATCCTACGATCTTCGTTGCACTGACCTATATGTTTATCTTCGGTGCCATGTTCGGTGATGCCGGACAGGGTGTCTGCCTGGTGATCGGCGGATTTCTTCTATATAAATTTAAGAAGTTGGATCTGGCAGCCATTATCGGTACTGCAGGTATTTTCTCCACTTTCTTCGGTCTGATGTTCGGCAGCATTTTCGGTTTTGAAGATGTGATCCCCGCGCTCTGGCTGCGTCCGGTGGAGGCGATGTCCAATCTGCCCTTCCTCGGTACGTTAAATACGGTATTTGTCGTTGCAATCGCTTTCGGTATGTTCCTGATCCTGATTACAATGATCTTCCATATTATTAATGCCGTTCGCATGAAAGATGTGGAGGGCATCTGGTTTGACCAGAATGCTGTGGCAGGACTGGTGTTCTACGGTTCCCTGGTCGCTGTGATCTTCCTGTTTATGACAGGTCACACACTTCCCGCAGGTGCGGTTCTCGGCGTGATGTTCGGTATTCCGTTAGTGATCATCATGCTGAAGGAGCCTCTGGCAAGACTGGTAAAAAAAGAAAGTCCCGTCATCGAGGGAAGCAAGGGCATGTATTTTGTACAGAGCTTTTTTGAACTCTTTGAAGTCATGTTAAGTTATCTGTCCAACACCCTTTCTTTCGTCCGTATCGGTGCTTTCGCCGTCAGCCATGCCGCTATGATGGAAGTCGTACTGATGCTTGCCGGTGCAGAAGCCGGAAGCCCGAACTGGATCGTCGTGATCCTCGGCAATATTTTCGTTACCGCGATGGAAGGCCTGATCGTAGCTATCCAGGTTCTCCGTCTGGAATATTATGAGATGTTCAGCCGTTTCTACCAAGGAAACGGAAGAGCTTTTCAGCCATTTTTAAAAAAAGGAAAAAATAAATAAGCAGGAGGATATTATTATGTCAACTATTATCGAAATTCTTACCGCAGCAGCACTGATTCTCAGCATCATCATCCCGGGAGGCGCTTTTCTTCTGGGTGAAAGAAACAAAAAACGTTACAAAAAGTCTCTGGCAGTCAACTGTTTCTTCTTCTTTGGCACACTCCTTGTGGGAACTATCGCCATGTTCGCAGGCGCTCAGAACGTACAGGCAGCCACTGACGCAGCCGGAAGTGGTCTTGCAACCGGTCTTGGTTATCTCGGTGCCGCTCTCGTAACCGGCCTGTCAGGTATCGGTTCCGGTATCGCCGTAGCAAGTTCTGCAAGTGCAGCCCTGGGTGCTATCAGTGAAGACGGTTCCCTGTTCGGTAAATCCATGATCTTCGTAGCCATGGCAGAAGGTATTGCTCTGTATGGTCTGATCATTTCCTTCATGATCTTAGGTAAACTTTAATCCTTACAAAGAGGTTTTGCTTTATGAAAATGTATCTGATCAGTGATAACATCGACACCCAGACGGGCATGCGGCTCGCCGGGGTGGACGGTGTGGTGGTGCACGAGAGAGAAGAACTGCGCACCGCTCTGGAAACGGCTCTGGCCGATAAAGAAATCGGGATCCTTCTGCTGACAGAAAAGTTCGGCAGAGAATTCCCGGAAATTGTGGATGAGGTGAAGCTCCATCACAAGGTACCTCTCATCGTGGAGATCCCCGACCGTCACGGTACCGGCCGGAAACCGGATTTTATCACCTCTTATGTCAACGAAGCCATTGGACTAAAACTGTAACTATTCAGTAGCCACTGTACCGCGAGGTGTTTTGGCATGAATATGCCAAA
>OLNH01000126.1_pt1 | contig 75766 bp, 61 predicted proteins | sample 1643101 | NCBI WGS metagenome assembly OLNH01 (sample SAMEA3136758, study PRJEB25190) | human gut metagenome | biome: human gut; feature: human-associated habitat; material: faeces | place: Austria | collected 2013 | reverse complement strand
TTTTTATTAATATAAAAATTTTACAACGTTGTAATTATAATATCAATAATGAAAAATATAAAAATTAAATAAAATTAAATAAATATTATTAAAAAGATTGTTTGATTAGCGCTTACATGTTAGGATTTATACATAGAACAATTTTATATTGTCTATGGGAAAGAAAAGGAGAAAAGAACAATGAAAACAAAATGGGACAAAAAAATGTCAGTAGCATTAACTGCTACAATGATGTTATCAGTTGCTCCAGTAAATGTTTTAGCAAAACCAGATGCTAAAATTGTTCAATCTGAACCTGAAGAGGTTTATGTTGACATTATTGGAGAAGGACAGCGTTCTACTTTATTCAATGAAAATTGGAAATTTCATCGAGGAGATGTAGAAAACGCACAAGATGTAAATTACAATGATACAACGTGGGAAAATATTAATTTGCCACATGATTATAGTATCGATCAAGAATTTACAACTAGCGGAGAAGCTGAAAGTGGATTTTTACCTGGTGGTGTAGGATGGTATCGAAAATCATTTGTTGTACCAGAAAAGTATAAAGATAAGCAACTTATGGTTGAATTTGATGGTGCTTATATGAATGCAGAGGTATATTTAAATGGTAAAAAATTAGGAGACCATCCATATGGTTATACTGCTTTTGCATTTGATCTTACTGATGGATTAATTTGTGATGGTAAAACAGAAAATGTTTTAGTAGTAAAAACTAATAATCAGATTCCAAGTAGTAGATGGTATTCTGGTAGTGGGATTTACCGTGATGTAACTTTAACTGTAACTGATGATGTTCATGTAGGGTACAATGGAACTCAAATTATTGCTCAAGATTTAGAAGCTAATAAAAATGGGACAGTAGAAGTTGATATTACAACAACTGTAGAAAATGATAGTGATACAACTAAGACAGTAACAGTAAAAAATACTTTGCTTGATGAAAATGGTAAAGTTGCAAGCAATACAACAACTAGCCAAGTAGAAATAGCTGCTGATAGCACTCAAGATATTGAACAAAGTGTTAATGTTGAAAAACCAGAATTATGGTCAGTAGATGATGCTAATATGTATAAAATGAAAACTGAAATTGTAGAAAATGATGAAGTTTTAGATACATATGAAACGGATTATGGATTCCGTTATTATAACTTTGATAAAGATACTGGTTTTTCATTGAATGGTGAAAAAATGAAATTAAAAGGTGTAAGTATGCACCATGATCAAGGATCACTTGGAGCGGTTGCAAATCGTGATGCTATTGAACGACAAGTTAAAATATTAAAAGAAATGGGATGTAACGCTATTCGTGTTACTCATAATCCAGCAGCATCAGCTTTACTAGATATTTGTAATGAATATGGTATGCTTGTAATCAATGAAGCATTTGATGGATGGACAGAGTATAAAAACGGAAATGTAAATGATTATACTTCACATTTTGAAGAAACTATTACGGCAGATAATCAAATTATTAATGGTGAACCAGGAATGCAATGGGGAGAATTTGATACTAAAGCAATGGTTGATGGCGCTAAAAATGATCCTAGTGTAATTATGTGGTCTATTGGTAATGAAATAACTGAAGGAGTATATACAGATACATCTCATTATGTTGAAGTTGCAGGTAATATTATTGATTGGATTCAAGAAGTTGATACTACTAGACCAGTAACTAACGGAGATAATCAAAAAAATACTAATCCTAATGCTATGATTAGTAAAATAAATCAAAAAATCTATGAAGCTGGTGGTGTTGTGGGATTGAATTATGCTAATAATAATCAAACTGTTGCAATGCATAATACCTATCCTGATTGGCCGATATATGGTTCTGAAACTGCAAGTGCCGTTCATAGTCGAGGAATTTATAATGTAACTGGTAGAGATAATACTAATTTACAAATGTCTGAATATGATAATGATGAAGCAAAAGTAGGATGGGGACATTCAGCTAGTGATGCATGGAGTTTTGTTATTAAAAATGATTTTAATGCTGGTGAATTTGTTTGGACAGGATTTGATTATCTTGGAGAACCTACACCTTGGAATGGAACTGGTTCTGGATCAGTAAGTGGTCAAGGTGCAAAACCAAAATCTTCATTCTTTGGAATTGTAGATACAGCTGGTTTCCCTAAAGATACATATTATTTATATAAGAGCCTTTGGGATGAAAATAGTACAACTTTGCATTTGATGTCTACATGGAATAATAATGAAATTGTTAAAGATGCTAATGGAAAAATCAAAGTAGATGTATTTACTAATGCCGCTAAGGTTGAATTGTATTTAAATGGTAAAAAAATTGGTGAAGATAGTGCTACTAAACATACAACACCTTTGGGCTATACTTATCAAACATTCTCTAATGGAGAATTTTATCCAAGCTTTAAAGTTGATTGGGCAGCAGGAAAATTAAGCGCCAAAGCATATGATGAAGCTGGAAATTTAATTAGTGATACTGAAGGAAGAGATAGTGTATCAACAAATAGTGATGCAACACAATTAGACGCATACGCTGATAAAACAGAAATAATGGCAGATGGAAGTAGCTTGTCTTATATTACTGTTGATGTTAAAGATGCTAATAATAATATAGTTGCTGGAGCTAATAACAAAATAAATTTCTCAATTGAAGGTGAAGGAAAGATTGTTGGGGTTGATAATGGAAATCCTAGTGACACAGATAGTTATAAAGGAAATTCAAGAAAAGCCTTTAGTGGAAAAGCTTTAGTAATTGTTCAATCTACAAAAAATGAAGGATCATTTACAGTAACTGCAAGTTCAGATGGTTTACAATCATCAAGTGTAACTGTAAATACAAAACGTCCTGAAGTTGAAGGAGATACTTATTTACAAAGTTATAAGATTTCTAAAAATATGTATGTTGGACTTGGACAAGAACCAGAATTACCACAAATAGTTGTAGGAACTTATAATAATGGTGAAGTAAAAGAATTAAATGTAGAATGGGATAGTTATGATAAATCAAAATTAAATACTGTTGGAGAATTTACAATTACTGGAAAACTACAAGATAGTGATGCGATTGTATCAGTTACAATTCATGTAATTGGTAATGTAGTTGCAATGGAAAATTATTCAACAGTGACTAATGTTGGGGTTGCACCAGAATTACCACAAACATTACGCGGGTTCTATGAAGATGGAAAATATAGTGAAGCTTTCCCTGTAACTTGGGATATTCCTGAAGGTGCTTTTGCAAATGAAGGTATTGTAACTATTAATGGAACAGCTAGTGTATTAGATGGAACTAAAAATGTTACAGCAACAATTAGAGTAGCACCTAAATTAGAAGAATCTACTAATATAGCTTCTAAAGATTACCAAGATGCTCCTGTCTTTACAAATGGTAGAATGCAAAATGGTGTAGCTAGTGATCCATCAACTGTTGCAATTAGTGACTCATTACTAAAATTAAATGATGGTACTACTAATGATGGTACAAACACTGATGCTAGATGGACAAACTGGGCTTTAAGAAATGAAAATCCACCAGTAGATACATATGTACAATTAGAATGGAAAAATGAATATACAATGCAAAATGTAAAACTTTGGCATTTTACAGATAGTGCATATAGTGTTTTACCAGGTGATGATAATGTTCGTTTTGAATACTTTGATAGTGAAACTAATGAATGGAAAGAAATAGAATCTTCACATATAACACAAATTCCATATACTTCTGGCGATACACCATATGGATTTATAACACCAATTACTACAAGTAAATTAAGAATTTGGTTAAAAGCACCACAAGCTGGTAAATGTATCGGTTTAACAGAAGTTGAAGTATATAATTATGTTAAACAAACAGAAGCTAATACAACTACTAATCTTGATGAATTAAAATTAAATGGTACTAATATTGAAGACTTTGAAGGTTTTGATGGTTATAATGAAGAAACTAAAACATATACTGTAAACTTAAAAACAGCTGATTATCCAACTGTTGAAGCTAGTGCTAAAAACAATGAATCAATCACAGTTTTACCAGTATATAACGATGAAGTTAAAATCATTGTAAAATCAGAAGATGGTAAATCTGTTGCAACTTATACAATTAAGTATAATAAAGAAACAACAGAAGTAGATAAAACTAAACTTCAAGAATATGTAAATAGTCAAGAAATTGCTAGTGCTATTAATTCAATTGATAAATATACTGTTGAGTCATATCAAGTATTTAAAGAAGCATATGATAAAGCAAATGAAGTATTAGCAAATGCTGATGCAACACAAGAAGAAGTAAATCAAGCTTATCAATCATTAAAAACAGCATACGAAAACTTAGAAGAAAGAGTAATTGAAGGAGATGCAAATAAATTTGAGTTATCAATTGCAATAGATTTAGCTAAAACAATAACTGATGAAGATTTAAAAAATGTTATACCAGTAGTAGTAACTGAATTTAAAGATGCACTTGCTCAAGCTCAAATAGTTTTAGCTAATCCAGATGCAACACAAGAAGAAGTTGATACAGCCTTTAATCGTCTTGCAAATGCAATGTGGAAATTAGAATTCTACAAAGGTAATAAGGCACAATTACAAGCATTTGTTGAACAGTTAGCTGGTTTAAATGAAGATGACTATAGTCAAAAAACTTGGCTTGTATTTGAAGAAGCATTAAATAATGCTAATGTTGTATTAGCTAATGAAAATGCAATGCAAGAAGAAGTAGATGAAACATATACTAAATTAGTTAAAGCATTCTTGGAATTAAGATTAATTCCAAATAAGGACTTATTAGCTGATTTAATCAATCAGGCAGAAAGCTTAAATGCCAATGATTATACAGCAGCATCTTATGCTAAATTAAATACAGCACTTGTAAATGCTAAAAACGTATTTGCAAATGTTGATGCAACAATAGAAGATGTAACTGAAGCTGAAAAAGCAATTGAAACTGCATTAACAGAATTAGTAAAAAATTCATCTCTATCAAATAATGATAGTAATGTAGTAAATAGTGGTGATACTACAAGTATAAAAACAGGAGATGCAACTAGTTTTGTAAGTATAACAGGTTTAGGAGCTTCATTAAGTGCTCTTGCATATCTATTTGTTTCTAGAAAGAAAAAAGGTAAGAAATAAAATTATTTGATTTTTAAATCTATTATAAATATAGGTAAAATCACTTTATAAAAAAGTGGTTTTACCTTTTTGGTTATGTAAACAAAAAAGCTATTGAATATTATTATATCCAATAGCTTTATATGTATTAAAATGCTGATTAATAATATATTAAAAAATAAAATTTACGTATTAGTCAAATTCAATTTTTCCATCACATAAAAAATTAATGATAAAATCATGGCTACAATACAAGCTAATACCATTCCTGTTAATTGAATTCCACCAAAATTTAAAGTAATACTACTTAATCCGGTTACAAAAACAACAGATGTTAAAATTAAATTTTTATTAATTGAATAATCAACATGTTGATCAACTAATATTCTTAATCCACTAGTTCCAATCATACCATATAGTAAAAAGCTAATACCACCAATAACTGAACCAGGAATTGTTTGGATTAATGCAGATAGTGGTCCGACAAAAGAACAAATAATTGATAAAACCGCAGCTCCTGCAATAACTTGTACACTATAAACCCCAGTGATAGCCATAACACCAATGTTTTCACCATATGTTGTAGTTGGTACTGATCCAATCAAACCAGAAATCATTGTAGAGAAATTATCTCCTAATAAAGAACGATGTAATCCAGGATCTTTGATTAAATCACGTCCAATGATTTTACCAGTTACTACTTGGTGACCAATGTGTTCTGAGGTAATAACTAAAAGAACAGGCAAGATCATTAAAATAGCATTGATATCAAATTTTGGAGCAGTAAAATTAGGTAATGCAAATAATGGTGCATTAATAACTGTTGAAAAATCAACTAAACCAAAACATATTGCACTAATGTAACCACATATAATAGCAATTAAGATAGGGATAACACTTAAAAATCTTTTAAAACAAATATTTCCTACAATAGCTACACCCAATGTAATTAAAAATACCCAAACATTAGCAGCTTCGATATTATTTCCTAATAATCCAGCATTATTAGCAGCAGTAGCACTTAATTCTAAACCAATTAAAGCTACAACTGGTCCCATGGCAGCAGGTGGTAAAACAATATCAATCCATTTAGTACCACATTTTTTGATTATAAAAGCAAGCAAACAGCCACAAAATCCAACGGCAACGAAGCCTCCTAAAGCATAAGGATATCCATATTTAGAAATTACAATATTTGCAGGTGCAATAAATGCAAAACTTGAACCTAAATAAGCAGGAGATTTTCCTTTTGTAATTAGTATAAATAATAATGTTCCAATTCCATTCATGAAAAGAACAATTGCAGGATTAATTCCAAACAAAAATGGAACTAACACACTAGCTCCAAACATTGCAAACATATGCTGCAATGATAAAGGTAAAAGTAGTTTTTTTGGAACTTTTTCTTCTACTTGAATAATTTTTTTCTTAGACATTTTATCCTCCTTTTAATCTAGTGTATTATGTCATTTTTTCTTATCAATGTCTAGCTAAATTTGTCTAGTAACTATTTATAAATATTATTTTATGATATACTAAAAAAAATTTTATTTGGAGGAGATTACAATGATACGTAAAGCAACAATTCAAGATCTTGATCAAATTACAAAAATTGAGTCAAAATGTTTTCCTGAAAGTGAAGCAGCTTCTAAGGAAAGTTTAGAGGCCAGAATTTTGACATTTTCAGACAGTTTTTGGGTTTTAGAAGTAGATAATCAAATAGTTTCTTTTATTAATGGAATGATTACTAATGAAAAAACAATCAATGATGAAATGTTTGAAGATGTAACCCTACATAATCCTAAGGGAGATTGGCAAGCTATTTTTGGTGTTGATACATTACCTGAATATCAAGGGAAAGGTTATGCAAGTATACTAATGGATGCAGTAATTAAAGAAACTTTTGAAAAGGGATGCAAAGGATGTATTCTTACTTGTAAAGAAAAATTAATTGGTTTCTATGAGAAGTTTGGTTATGTTAATTTGGGGATTTCTGATTCTAAGCACGGTGGAGCAGTTTGGTATGATATGATTTTAGAGTTTAAAAAATAAAAATCGTTTTGTTTGTAAAAAATAATTTTTTATAATACAATGATAAAAAATTAGAGAGAGTGATGATATGGAAATATTTATAGGTCTGATGCTTCCTTTTATAGGAACTGTACTGGGAGCCGGCTGTGTTTTTTTTATGAAAAATAAGATGAACTCTTTAGTTCAAAAAATATTATTAGGATTTGCTTCAGGGGTGATGGTGGCAGCATCGGTTTGGTCACTTTTAATACCAGCGATGGATATGTCTGAAAATCTTGGAAGGCTATCTTTCGTTCCTGCAGCAGTGGGATTGATGCTAGGAATTTTATTTTTATTAGTTTTAGACCATACTATCCCACATATGCATTTAGATAATAAAAAAGAAGGATTGAAAAGTAATTTAAAAAATTCAACAATGCTAGTATTAGCGGTAACGTTGCATAATATTCCTGAAGGGATGGCAGTAGGAACAGTTTTTGCGGGAATGTTAAGTGGTAGTGCGAAATTAACTTTTGCTGGAGCGATTGCTTTATCGCTTGGAATTGCAATTCAAAATTTTCCAGAGGGTGCGATTATTTCGATGCCATTAAAAAGTAATGGAATGAAAAAACATAAAGCTTTTTTATATGGGGTTGCTTCAGGAATTGTAGAACCCATAGCAGCTTTTATTACTATTTTATTAGCATCATATGTAACACTATTTTTACCATATTTTTTATCTTTTGCAGCTGGGGCAATGTTATATGTAGTAGTTGAGGAATTAATTCCTGAGGCGAGTCAAGGAGAGCATAGTAATATTGCAACAATCGGTTTTGCGATTGGTTTTGTAATAATGATGATTCTTGATGTAGCAATGGGGTAGTAACAAAATCTTAACTTAATCTTTAATTGTTTATAGTGGTTATGTTTTATGGATTTAGTAAAATATAATCAAGGAGTGATGATAATGAAAGGAAAACTGATAACATTAACAGTATTGATGATAATTGGAAGTAATATATCTAGTATTTTTGCTTATGGTGGAGCTAAAAATACTAATTTATCGGGAGGTATGTTATTGTTTTTTGTGCCTTTGATGTTAGGAATTGTGTATCTTGCAAATAAAGATGAGACTAACTAATGAATTATTTACATTATTTTAACTAAATGAAGATATAAGTTAAAGGATTATTGTGTGATAATAGTTATAAGGTATAAGTAGTTAAAAAAATTATAACCTTTATGCACACTATATTAACTAATCTTGTACCAATTGTATATTGATTATAAAAAGGCAGTTTGCCTTTTTATAATTTAATATAACTTTAACAAAGAAAACCGGAAATTATGTGATGTAATATTATTAGGATAATTAGATACATTGTTATAGGAGGCGGTTTTTATGAATAAATTTGGTTTAATTGCAGTCATAGTATTTACATTAATTGAACTTATGATTGGTGAAATTATAATATGTGGAATACCTTTATGGATCGTTGGATTAATTGTATTTAGTTTTGTTTGGATGGGAATTATTTGTGTAAAAGATAAAGTTGAAATTAAAGATTCGTATTAATAGTAAAAAATAGGGTAATGAAGTATACCCTATTTTTTATTATCATAATTATACATTTCAAAAGAAGAAGTAATAAATAGAAATAACAAACCAGTATGAACCCAAAAAATTGTATAATCTAATATACCATGAACTAAGATAACGGCTATACATGAAATAACTAAAGCAACATAACGATAATTTATTTTTCTTTTATATACAAAATATAGTCTTTTAAAATTATCAACAATATATGGTATTAAAACAGAAATACCTACTATACCAAAAGAAAGAATTGGATCAAGATAGACACTATGAGCATGTTGTGTATTATGACCCGCATATTGTTTAAAAATCATCATATAAGTCATTGGTCCTTGACCAAATAATGGATGGGCTTGAATTCCTTTTATGGCTGCTTGCCATATTTTTGTTCTTACTGAAAAGTTATCTACAAGTTTTTCAATACGAGGAAATTGTTCAGGATTAATTATAAAATAAATTCCTAATATTACGCATCCAAAAGCAATTAAGGCACATATTCGATAATTACGGTTAATTATTAAAAATACTATCATTGCAAAGGCTGTAGCAATGAGTGCAGTTCGACAGCCTGTCATATACAACAAAAAGAAATTAATGCAGGCAACAACAAAATAATAAATTTGTTTTTTTATGTTTTTAGTTCCAAATATTTTATAACCAATCATCATGATAATAAATTCAATCATCATGGCATAGTAATTAGCATTAAAAAACACAGAATTCAATCGATTTTCACGACGACTAAATACTTTTAAAGTAAAATGATCATAACCTAAACGCTCTAAAATTTGAGTTTGTTCGTATAATCCATAAATTGCCCATAAAACAGATAACGCAATTAATAAATCAACAATAAATTCAAAAACATCTTGATTAATATATTGTCGATAATACAGCATTAATGATATAAACATAAATATCAAAGCAACACAACATACACCAATCCAATTTTGATAGATTAAAGAAATAATTAAACTAATTAGTACAAAAATTATCAAGTATTTGGATTTAGGAGTATTTTTAAAAGCATTTGTGATTTTTTTAGTGTAGAATAGGTATATAGTTTCTACTAGTAGAATTGGTACACAAATATAAAATGGAGTTGATAGACAAAGAACTGTTGCAATGATAAATAATTGTTCTTTAGAAAATTTTTCTTTTAGATATTTCATGTTGTACCTCCAAGTAATGATACTATAACATAATTATAAATTAGATACAAATAAGGAGAAATTGATGAAAAAGTTTTTATATGTTTTTAATTACCCTCCTGAAGATAAAGATTTATGTGCTTTAGAATTTAGAGCAATGTTTAAACAGGAGTATACTAGCAAATATTATTTAAGTAATAAAGATTATGATGTTAATAAAAGTGTTTTTATGAAAGCTAAAATTGATATTTGGGGAATAAATCAGAGTTTTTGTGAATTAATTAGACAAGTTGCTAGTTTAAATAAAAGTTATCAAGATTTTAAAGTTATTTATTTAAAAAATGAAATTACACATATTGAATATGGAGAAACATTACAAAAGTGCAAAGAAATATCATGGGCAATTGAAGGTAGTGTTAATATGTCAAAACCAATGCATACAATTGCAATTACTAAATTAGATAATATTTGGCTTTGTGGATATTATCACCATGGGATACCTTCATGGAAAAAACATGATAATAAACCTCATACGTTTTCTAATTCATTAGATATTCGTTTGGCTAGAACATTAGTAAATATAGCTGCAAGTGATGATAAAAAGGTAAAACTTGTTGATCCATGTTGCGGAATGGCAACAGTAGTTCTTGAAGGATTAGCACTAGGATTGGATATTGAGGGCTATGATATTTCCCGAGAAATATCATGGTCAGCTAGAAAAAATCTAAAATATTTTGGTTACGATGAATACTTAATTAATCGAACTAGCATTCATGATTTAAATAAACATTATGATGTTGCAATATTAGACATTCCTTATAATTTGTATACACCAATTACATACGATGAACAATGTAAAATAATAGCATCAGCTCGTAAGATATGTGATAAAATGGTAATAGTAACTTTTGAAGATATGGCAAAAGAAATTAGACAAGCAGGCTTTTCTATTATTGACAGTTGTTTAAGAAAGAAAACAGAGTATGTGAAGTTTGGACGTTATATTTATGTATGTGTTTAGAAATATTATAGTAAAAGTGATTTTTGACGCTTTTGTTTTTTAATGGGTATTATGAGTTTATAAATGGAGGGGATTAGATGAAATTAAGTAAGTATCTAAAAGTATATTGGTTACCAGCAACAGTTGGTTTTATTTTTAAAATTGCAGAAGCATTTTTAGAATTAATGGTACCATTAGTAATGGCAGATATAATTGATATTGGAATAAAGAATAATGATAAAAATTATATCTTAATGAAAGGTTTAGTATTAGTTGCTTTAGCAATTATTGGATATTTATTTGCTTTAGTTTGTCAATATTATGCTTCATTAACTTCGCAAAGTGTTGGAACTGAACTTAGAAAAGATATGTATCACCAGATAAATAAATATGATCATCATAATTTAGATAAATTAGGAACACCAACTTTGGTAACTAGATTAATAAATGACGTAGTACAGATTCAACTAGCAATTGCAATGACGATTAGATTAACATCTAGAGCTCCTTTTATCATGATAGGTTCACTGGTATTGGCATTTTTTATTAGTGGCTCATTAGCTTCAATTTTTATTATTGGAGCAATAATATTAGCAATAATAATGTTTGTAATTACTTTAACATCGATACCTTACTTTAATAATATACAACATAAATTAGACCAAATTAGTTTAATCGTCCGTGAAAATTTAACTGGAATTAGAGTTATTAGAGCATTTGCTTCACAAAAAAAAGAAATAAGTAAATTTACTAGAGAAACTAGTAATCAAAAAGATATTCAAATAAAAGTTGGTAAAATTCAAGCATTACTTAATCCATTTACATATTTGATTGTAAATTTAGCGATTGTATTGATCATATATTTTGGTGGTATTAAAGTAAATATTGGAGATTTATCTCAAGGAGAAATAATAGCTTTAGTTAATTATATGAATTCAATTTTACTGGCCTTGATTGTTTTTGCAAATGTAATATCGATTTATAATAAAGCAGGTGCTAGCTATTCTAGAATTGTTGAAGTATTAGAAACCCAACCAGAGATTAAAAATGAAGCGACTTTTGATAAATGGTTAGATACTAAAGAAGTTATATGTTTTAAAAACGTAAGTTTTGCATATGATAAAAGAAACGTTTTAGATGATATAAGTTTTACGATTGAACAAGGGCAAAGTATTGGTGTTATTGGAGGAACTGGAGCTGGCAAAAGTACTTTGGTAAATTTAATCGGGCGTTTTTATGATGTAAATAGTGGAGAGATTTTAATAAATGGAAAATCAATTAAGGATTATGATTTGCATACATTAAGAAGTTTTGTTGGATATGTTCCACAATCGATAAGTTTAATTTCTGGAACAATTCGTGAGAATTTACAATTTTCAAATAAAGATGCGGATGATAATCTTTTAATTCAGGCTTTAAAGATGGCTCAGGCAGAAGAATTAATTGAAGGTAAAAAGGGACTAGATACTTTTATTGAACAAGGTGGAAAGAATTTATCAGGGGGACAAAGACAAAGATTGACGATTGCCCGAGCTTTAGTTAAACAACCCAAAATACTAATTTTAGATGATAGTTCAAGTGCACTAGATTATGCTACTGATTATAGATTACGTCAAGAATTAAAGAAATTAGATATGACGAAAATCATAGTTTCTCAACGAATTGCTTCACTTGAAAGTATGGATAAAATTATAGTTTTATATCATGGAAAGTTAGTTGGATTTGATAGTCATGAAATGTTGATGAAAAATTGTAAAATTTATCAAGAAATCTATGCTTCTCAACGTGCAGGTGGAGGTGATAAGTGTGAACAGTAAAGTAATTAAACGATTAATTAGATATTGTAAGCCGTATCGATTTATATTATTGTTTATATTTATTTTATCTACAATTAGTGTTTTGCTTACTTTATTGACACCTGTTTTATTTGGACAGGCAATTGATTTATTAATTGGAATTAATAAAGTAAATATGAATGCATTGTTTATAAAATTACTTGTTATTACAATAGTAATTGTTTTAACAGCACTTGTACAATGGCTTTTAGGTCAGTTAACTAATAAGATTACATATAATATTACTAATACTTTACGTAATAGTGTTTTTGAAAAAATTCATTTGTTGCCATTAAAGTATTTAGATAGACAACCACGTGGGGATATTATTAATCGTGCAATTAATGATATTGATTTAATTGGAACAGGGTTATTACAAAGTTTTACGAGTTTGTTTACAGGAATTGCAACAATTATTGGAACTATTTTAATTATGTGTTTAATTAATTTATCGATTGCCATAGTAGTAATTGTTTTAACACCATTATCATTAGTAGTAGCATCAATAATTGTAAAAAGAACACATATTTATTTTAAGGAACAATTAGATATTCGAAGTGAAATGAATGCTTATATTGAAGAGATGATTGGCAATCAAAAACTTATTAAAGCTTATAATTATGAAAATATTAATGAAGATAATTTTTTAAAAATAAATCAAAAAATGCATGTTAGTGGGGTTAAATCACAATTTTATGGAGCATTGATTAATCCAACAACAAGAGTAGTCAACAATTTGGTTTATGGGGCCGTTGGAGTGTTTGGTGCAATAAGTGTTATAAATGGACATTTTTCAGTAGGAATGTTGTCGAGTTTTTTGACATATGCAAATCAATATACAAAACCATTTAATGAAATCTCTTCGGTAATGTCAGAAATGCAAACAGCTTTAGCAGCTAGTCAAAGAGTTTTTGATCTTTTAGATGAAAAAGAAGAAAGTGCTCAAAATGAAACAACAGAAATTAATAATGTTTTAGGGGAAGTTGTTTTAAATAATGTATATTTTAGCTATGATAAAAATGAGCCATTAATTGAAGATTTTAATTTAAAGGTTAAACCTGGTCAAACAGTTGCGATTGTAGGAAAAACAGGTTGTGGAAAAACGACATTAATTAATTTATTAATGCGATTTTATGATCAAAATAGAGGAAGTATTGAAATAGATGGCATAAATACTTTATCAATTGATCGTAATTCACTTAGAAAAATGTATGGAATGGTATTACAAGAAACATGGATTTTTAAAGGAAGTATTAAAGAAAATATTGCTTATGGAAAAAGTGATGCTACTGATGCTGAAATTATTGAAGCAGCTAAAAAAGCTAGAGCACATAAATTTATTATAAATCTTCCTGATGGTTATGATACGATGATTGAAGAAAATGGCGGAAATATATCTGAGGGTCAAAAGCAATTAATTTGTATTGCAAGAATCATATTGACTAAACCACCAATGTTGATTTTAGATGAAGCTACAAGTTTTATTGATACGCGAACTGAATTGCAGATACAAAAAGCATTAGATGCCATGATGGAAGGGCGAACAACATTTATTGTAGCTCATCGTTTATCAACTATTGAAAATGCAGATACGATTTTAGTAATGGATAAAGGAAAAATTTTAGAACAAGGGAATCATCAAGATTTATTAGCTAAAAAAGGTTATTATTATATGTTGTATAACAGTCAATTTAATATTAATAGTTAGCATAAATAAAACAGTAGCGAAGCGCTACTGTTTTATTTACGATTAGAACATTGATTTCATATCATTAACGATATAATCAATCATTGGTAATGGTGTAAATTGTAAATGAATTTTACAACATTCACATAAATTTTTGATAGCACACCAAATGCTAGGATTACGAATAAAGATCGTTTGCGGGATACCATCTTCTAAAATATAACTACATAAGAAAAATAAGACAACTTCAATTTCATCTTCTTCTGGAGATAACATGTGATTATAAATAATCATTTGTGAAGTTTCATCAAGAACGATAAATAATAAAGGGTTAACAGGGCGGTCGTAATTCTTATCATCTATTGGGGTGTTTAAATAAACAAAATCCATAATTAAGTTATTGTTATTATGATGTTGATTAATAATTTTTTGTTTTTCATTTTCATCTGATAATTCAACGCTTATAAATTTATCTAATTGAGGGATAATTATAGGTTCATAATACCACTGATTATCTTTTTGATAGGCATTTATCATTTCATCTTTATCGAATTTAACATCAATTTCTTTTTTATCATATAAATCAGTAATTTCTAGTAATTGTTGCATTACTTGAACTAAAATTTGAGCTTGACTATCATTGATATGATCAGGAATAAAGCGTTTTTTATAAGATAGAAAATATGGCCAATTACCATTACCTCGATATTTTAAACCTAATTCTTTAATTATTTCTTTTTGCTGTTTTGGCACTTCAACACGATCACCTAAATAAAAAACTAAACAAGTTTGATCATGCATTATATAATTTGTAACACTAGAATCTACCTGTTCGATTAAAAGAGATTCTAAATCCTTTAACCCATCATTACCTTGGTAAATGGATAATCCAATACAATCACCCATTTTACCCATAATAGAACAATAGTAATTATCATCAGGTAAATCTATTTTAACCCATTCATTACTCCAAATCTTTTGCCATGGTTTACTTATTTTCCATTGATTAGCTACATCATATAATTTTTTCCAAATATTTAAATCATGTTTCATTTTATTCTCCTTTTTTTATATTTTGATTAAAGCAATTATTAGTGCAATTACTATAGCACTAATAACATCACTTAAATAATGCACACCACATAAAATTCTTGTACAAGCAATTATAATTGCTAAAATAATCATAAAACCGCCTAATGTTACATTTACATTTAAACAGGCAAAGGCAATTGCAAAAGCACTAACAGTATGTCTACTAGGAAATGATTCTCCTTGTTTATGTTTACTAAGAGGGATAATATCCATTGTTTCATAAGGACGTTTACGATTAATTATTTTTCTAATTAGGGTAACTAAAATAAAGGCACTTAGTGGCCGTAGTATAGTTTCTAAAAGCAAGGGGCTGTTTGCGAAAAATAAATAAATAATTAAACTAGGATAGACAATAAAGGTAATTATTGGGGCATATCGAGCTAGTATGATTATTATTTTTTTTAAATTTGAGTGACTATGAATATATGTTAATGTTGTTTGATAAAAAGTTTCCATAAATTCTCCTAGGTTTTATAAGATATAAGAAATATATTTTTATTATATAGGAATAAATTTTATTTTAAAATATTATTTATAATATTTATTAGTGAGTAATTATGTAAAAAAGAGGAAACTAAGTAAACAAACTTGCATTTTTATAGTAGATTAATGTAGAATATAAGAGCATATGAATGGAGTGATATAAATGGCATTAACAGCAGGAATTGTAGGATTACCGAATGTTGGTAAGTCGACGTTATTTAATGCAATAACAAATGCACAAGTAGAAGCAGCAAACTATCCGTTTGCAACAATCGATCCTAATGTCGGGGTAGTAGAAGTACCTGATTATCGATTAGAAAAATTAACAGAATTAATTAAACCAAAAAAAACAGTTCCCACAACTTTTGGTTTTACTGATATTGCTGGTCTTGTAAAAGGAGCAAGTAGAGGTGAAGGTTTAGGAAATAAATTTTTAGGTAATATTAGAGAAACAGATGCAATTTGTGAAGTAGTAAGATGTTTTAGAGATAAAGATGTTACCCATGTAGATGGTGATGTTGATCCAATTAGAGATATTGAAACTATTAATTTAGAATTGATTTTTGCAGATTTAGAAACAGTGGAAAGAAGAATTGGGCGTTTAGGTAAAAAAGCACAATCTGGTGATAAAGATGCTAAAATTGAAATTGCAATTTTAGAAAAGTTAAAAGCAACACTTGAAGCAAATAAACCAGCAAGAATAATTGATTTTTCAAAAGAAGAAATGGCTATTGTAAAGCAATATACTTTACTTACAATGAAACCAATTATATATGTTGCTAATCTTGGAGAAGAAGATTTAGAAGATCCAAATAGTAATCCTCATTATGTTAAAGTTGTTGAATTTGCAACTAATGAGGGTGCTGACGTTGTACCGATTTGTGCAAAAATTGAAAGTGAATTAGTAGGAATGGATAAAGCTGAAAAAGATATGTTTTTACAAGAACTTGGAATTGAAGAAAGTGGACTTGATAAATTAATTAAGGAAGCATATAAATTACTAGGACTAAGAACTTATTTTACAGCAGGGGTACAAGAAGTTAGAGCTTGGACATTTAAAGAAGGAATGACAGCTCCAGAGATGGCTGGAATTATTCATAGTGATTTTCAAAGAGGATTTATTAAAGCAGAAACATATAGTTTCGAAGATTTAGTTGAATATGGCAGCGAACATGCATTAAAAGAAGCTGGTAAAATTCGACAGGAAGGAAAGCAATATGTTGGTCAAGATGGAGACATCATGTTGTTTAAGTTTAATGTATAATGGCTAAGCATAGAAAAAGTTTTGTTGAAAGAATAAAACCAACTGGTTTTAAAGATTTGTTAAGAAGAATTGTATTATTAATATGTGTTTGTGTTTTTTGTTATAGTGCATATAATTTAGGATCTATTTTTTTAGAATATAAACAGATGGATGATAGTAATAAAAAAATTGAAGAAACTTATGTAACTGAAGCAACTGAAGAAGAAGGTGCTTATAAAAAAATTGATTTTGACGCTCTTTTAAAAAGAAATCCAGATGTTAAAGGATGGATAGATATCCCAGATACAAGAGTTAGTTATCCAATTTTACAAGGTGAAACTAATGATACTTATATTCATAGTGATATTGATAAAAAAGAATTTAGAGCGGGATCTATTTTTATTGCAAGTGAAAATGAAAATCCATTTGTTGATTTAAATACGGTTATTTATGGTCATAATATGAATAATGGCTCAATGTTTAACAATATCAAATCATATACTAAACAAGAGTTTGCTAACGAACATCCTTATGTATACATTTATTTACCTGATGGAACAGTTAGCCGTTATAAAGTAGTTGCAGCTCATATTATTCCAGAAAAGAGTGTATTATATAATACAGCAATTACTGATATTCAAGCTTTTTATGAAGAAATGCTAAAAACTAGTAGTATCGAAGTTGATTTTGATAAAACATTGAATAACCCAGTTATTACTTTATCTACTTGTACTTCTCGTGGAAGTGATAGTGGTGAACGTAATGTTATTCATGCAGTTTTAGATAAAGCTGGTATAGATCCAAAAGTTGATAAAATGGAGGAATAGTTTATGAAGCATAGACGTTTGTCTATGCTTTTAATTATGATTATGATTTGACGAATAGTGATATTTTAGGTATTATAGGGTAGACTATAATTGAATTGAGGTGGAAGTATGAAAGATAATAAATTTTTTAAAATTATTACTTCTAAATATGTAATTTTAGGAATTCAATTAATAATTTCTATAGTTGCAGTATATTTTTGTTTTAAATTAAAATTAATTCCAATGAAATATATAATGGGTATAATTATTGCTTTATTAATATTATTAGTTGTTTTTTTTGGCATTATTTATAGTGGTGAAAAAAAGTCAGAAAATGGAACAACAAGTAAACGAAGTATAATTACAAAAATTATTAGTTTGTTGCTTAGTATTGCATTGGTACTTGGATGTACAATGTTAATTCGTAGTGATAATTTTATTGATAAAGTAAGTGATGCAGTTGGTCAAAAATATGTAATTTCTGTCATTGCTTTAAAAGACAGTGATATAAATAAAAAAGGTTTAGACGGAAAGAAATTTGGGGTTTGTTATGAAAAAGATTCTAAGACTTTAACAACTGCTCTTGCAGATATGGAAGATGAAATTGGCCAACAAGAATATACTAAATATGATACATATATTCAATTAGCTGATGCCCTATATAATAAAGAGGTTGATTGTATTGTTGTTGGGGAACAATTTAGAAGTCAACTTCAAGTAAATCATGAAAACTTTGATAATGAAACTAAAATCATTACATCTTATTCTTATGACGCTAAATTGGAAGTTACAACCAAAAAAACAGATGTTACTGAAAAACCTTTTTCAGTATATGTTACGGGAATAGATGTTTATGGAAGTTTAAATACGGTTTCTCGTAGTGATGTAAATTTAATTGTTACTGTAAATCCTAAGACAAAACAAATTTTAATGACAAGTATCCCTCGTGATTGTGAGATCAATTTGCATAGTAATGGCGAATTAGATAAACTGACACATACAGGTAATTATGGTACGGCTGAAACAATTAATACGATTCAAGATTTATTAGATATGGAAATCAATTATTTTGTAAGAACTAATTTTAGTGGGATGACTAATATTGTTGATGCTTTAGGAGGGATAACAGTTGAATCTGATGAGGAATTTGATACTTTACATGGGAATTATCATATTGTAAAAGGATTAAATGAGATGGATGGCGATATGGCTTTATGCTTTGTAAGAGAACGTAAGCGTTTAAAAGCAGGTGATTTTGCTCGTGGAAGAAATCAACAAAAAGTATTAAGTGCTTTGATTGATAAAGCATTATCACCTAAAATCATTACTAATTTTGATAGAATATTAACTGCGCTTGAAGGAACTTTTGAAACAGATATGACAAGTGATGAGATTCGTTCTTTATTGAATATGCAATTGGATGATATGGCTGACTGGAATATTATCAATGTTCAAATTGAAGGTGAATATTATGATTGTTATGAAACTTATTCAATGTATGGAACGAAATCTGATGTTATGAAACCATTTAATAGTCATATTAAAAGAGTTCGTAAATTGATTAATAAAGTTGAAGAAGGTAAAAAGATTGCAGATAGTGAATTGGAAGGATTGGCACATTAGGAGTTTAATTACAAACTCCTTTTTTTATTTTATTTTGTAATAATCATGGTATAATAAGACTATTAATTGGAGATAGAGAAAAATGTTTTTTAATCGAAAATATTATAAGTTATGTTTTATTGTATATATGTTTATTAATACACTGGCATTAGGTTATCTTGGTGTTGGTGTAAATTATATGTTTGTGCCGTTATTAATTTGGGCGATATTAATTATTGGATATGATTTATATAAAGGTGAATTTAAATTAAGAAGTAATTATAATATTTTGATGGTCATGCAAGGTATTATTTTACTAATAGCGACTTTTTTAAATAATTATAGTGATTTTAATTCTTATGTTATTGCTTTAATGCAAATGGTTATATATGTACTGATTTTTGGGAATCGAGCCTCAATGAATAAGAATGACATTATTGATGAAGTTAAGTTAATTATTCCTTTGGTTAATGTTTTAGTTGGAGTGGCATCGTTTGTTTCTATTTGTATGTATGTAATTGATTTTTCAGATGTCGCTAATGGCTGGAATTTAGGAATGGTTGGTAGTCGATTGTGTGGTGTATATTTTAATAGTAATCCAGCAGCATTTTTAGCTTGTATTACGATTGTTTTAGCGTTAATTGCAATTAGGCAAAAGTTTAAGTATAAGTTTTGGTATTTAATAAATATTGGAATACAGATAGTATATATTCTTTTGACGAAATGCCGGGCAGCATTAATTATTTTAATTGTAATGGTTTTAATGATTATTTATTATTTTTTAATTAGACGGAAAGTATATGCAACTTATAAGAAAATTTTATTTATAGTATCATTATCTTGTATAATTGCTTTTTTAAGTATTTTTGGTCAACAAATTACTAAAGTTGTGCCAATGTTTCAAGGATTTACAACTGAAGAAACTAGCCGTTTTCAAATTGGTAAGCTTGAAGAAGCGATGCATTTATTAGTATCAGGGAATCGAGAAGACTTTAACAAAGGATTAACAATAATTGATGATGTATCAAATGGAAGAATATCACTAACAAAAACTGCTTTTGAAGTTTGGAAAACAAAACCATTAATAGGAGTTGGAGCTAATAACTTTAAAAAGATCGGTAGTCAGGAAACAGATATTTTAGAATATTGGGCAGTACAAGTTGTTCATAGTCATAATGTTTTTTTAGAAGCATTGGTAGCTACGGGACTTGTTGGCTTTGTGTTATTTGTGATTTTCTTTATTAAATGTGTTTTGATGTGTTTTAATGTTTTAAAAAGAAGTCATGGAAAAGCAGTATATTTTATTATACAAATGTTTGTTGTAATTGTTTTAAGTGAATTTATTGGAAGTTTATCTGATTATGGGGTATTTTATATTTATTCTTTGTCAGCTACACTTGCATGGTGTTTTTTAGGATATCTATTTGTTTATCAAAATTTAATAAATGCCGGTAAAGAAGATGAAACTGTATAAGTTCATCTTTTTTTATTAAATGTTTCTGAGCTAAAAAGTTGACATCTTTCGACGATGGTATATAATGTTAGCGACCTAACAATTTTGGGAGTGAAATTATGGAAAAAAAGAAAATAGGGGCGGAAATTAGGGTACTTGCTAATTTAATAGGGCGAAATTTTAATGAAATTAATTCTGGTGATGAATGTTATGATTTAACAGGGCCACAAAGTTTAATTTTAGCTTATTTGTATAAACATCAAAATGATGATGTTTTTCAAAAAGATATTGAATTAGAGTTTAATATTCGGCGCTCTAGCGCAACTGGTGTCTTAAAATGTTTAGAAGCACATGATTTTATAAGACGTGAAACCATTAATCGAGATGCTCGATTAAAAAAAATTATTTTAACTAAAAAAGCTCATGAACATCGTGAAGTTTTAGAAAGACACATTGATGAACTAGAAAAAATATTAGTTAGAGGTTTAAGTCAACAAGAAATCGATGACTTAATCAAAATACTTGGTAAAGTTAAAAGGAATTTGGAGTAGGAGATAGTATGAAGAATTATTTTATGGGAATTGACGTCGGGTCAACTACGATAAAGATTTATATTACAGATCAAGATGATAATTGTATTTATTCGAAATATGAAAGACATTATTCAGATATCCAGGCAACAATTAAAACATTATTTAATGATGTAAAAGAAAAATTCGGTAATATTAAAGTTGTTGCTGTGATGACAGGATCAGGAGGTTTGTCACTATCTGAATATTTAGGAATTAAGTTTGTTCAAGAGGTAATTGCTTGTACAAAGACAATTGAAACATATATTCCTGAATGTGATGTAGCCATTGAATTAGGTGGCGAAGATGCTAAAATTACTTATTTTCAAGGTACATTAGAACAAAGAATGAATGGTACTTGTGCTGGTGGTACAGGAGCGTTTATTGATCAAATGGCTTCGTTATTACAAACAGATGCAGCAGGATTGAATGAATTGGCAAAAAATTATCAGATGATTTATCCTATTGCTTCACGTTGTGGAGTATTTGCAAAAACTGATGTTCAGCCTTTAATTAATGAAGGTGCTAATAAAGAAGATATAGCTATTTCTATTTTCCAAGCAGTTATTAATCAAACAATTAGTGGATTAGCTTGTGGTAAGCCAATTCGTGGAAAAGTTGCATTTTTAGGTGGTCCGTTATATTTCTTGGATCAGTTAAGAAAACGTTTTATTGAAACTTTGAATCTTAAAGATGATGAAGTTATTTTTCCGGATAATTCTCAATTGTTTGTTGCGATGGGGGCAACATTGTTAGCTAAAGAAGAAGATAAGGTTAGTGATATTGATGGTCTATTGGAGAGATTGGATAATCTTGATGATAGTATGATAAGCCATGAAAATACGTTGGAACCTTTATTTGAAGATGATGTAGATAGAAATAAATTTATAAATCGTCATTATATAGATAAAGTTAGAAAAAATGATATTAATGGTTATATTGGTAATGTATATTTAGGACTTGATGTAGGATCAACAACAACTAAAGCAGTATTAATTGATGAAAATGATTCTTTATTATATTCATTTTATAATTCTAATGAAGGAAGTCCATTAGATGTTGTTGTTAAGATTATCAAAGAGGTATATGATCTTTTACCACCTCATGTTAACTTGGCATATAGTGGAGTTACTGGTTATGGTGAGGCCTTGATTAAAGCAGCTTTTAAAGTTGATATGAGTGAAGTTGAAACAATGGCTCATTATAAAGCAGCAACTTATTTTAAAGAAGATGTAAGTTTTATCTTGGATATTGGTGGTCAAGATATGAAAGCAATCAAGATAAAAGATGGTGTAATCCAAGACATCTTATTAAATGAAGCTTGTTCTAGTGGGTGTGGGTCTTTTATTGAAACATTTGCAAAGTCTTTAGGTTATGAGGTAAGTGAGTTTGCAAATATGGCGTTAAATTCTAAAGCGCCAATTGATTTGGGTAGCCGTTGTACAGTTTTTATGAACTCAAAAGTTAAACAAGCTCAAAAAGAAGGAGCTAAAATTGAAGATATTAGTGCAGGTTTATCTTATTCAGTTATTAAAAATGCATTGTATAAAGTTATTAAATTAAGAAGTAAAGATGAACTTGGTGAAAATATTTTAGTTCAGGGTGGTACTTTTTATAATGAAGCAGTTTTAAGAGCTTTTGAAAAAGAAGCAGGTGTTAATGCGATTAGACCAGATATCGCAGGATTAATGGGAGCATTTGGAATTGCACGATTAGCAAGAGAAAGTTATCAAGGACAACCAACGACATTATTAAGTAAAGAAGAATTAGATAAATTTAGTTGTCATAGTGAAATTAGATATTGTCAAAAATGTACTAATCATTGTATGTTGACAGTTTCGATTTTTAATGACGGTAGTGAATTTATCAGCGGTAATCGTTGTGAACGTGGGGCTAATATTCCTGTACCAAGTAAGAAATTACCAAATTTATTTGATTATAAATATCGTCGTGTATTTAATTATCGTTCTTTATCTCAAGAACAGGCAAGTAGAGGAACTGTAGGAATTCCTAGAGTATTGAATATGTATGAAAATTATCCGTTCTGGCATACTTTCTTTACTAAATTAGGATTTAGAGTTGTTTTATCACCACGTTCTAGTAAAAGTATTTATGAAAAAGGGATAGAATCAATTCCATCTGAAAGTGTATGTTATCCAGCTAAATTGTCACATGGACATATTGAAGCGTTAATTGAAAAAGGGGTTAAATATATCTTTTATCCTAGTTTAGCTTATGAACGTAAGGAATTTGATAATGCTAATAATCATTATAATTGTCCAGTTGTTACATCATATCCTGAAGTTATTCGTAATAACGTAGATAATTTAAATGATAATTCAATTATATATCGTAATCCGTTTATGGATTTAAGTAATCCTAAGACACTATTTAGTAATTTAAAAGATGAATTAAAAGCATTTAATATTAGTGATAGTGATTTAAAACAAGCAATTGATGCTGGTTATGATGAATTATCAAAATGTCGTAAAGATATTCAAGAACAAGGAGAACTTGTTTTAAAATATATTAAAGAAAATAATATGACAGGAATTGTTTTAGCTGGTCGTCCATATCATGTTGATCCAGAAATTAATCATGGGTTAGCGGATTTAATTACAGCTGAAGGTATGGCGGTATTAACTGAAGATAGTATTTGTCATTTAGATAAAGATTTGGATCAATTAAGAGTAGTTGATCAATGGACATATCATTCTAGATTATATCGTGCCGCATCATATGTAGCTTCAAAATCAAATCTTGAGTTGATTCAATTAACTTCTTTTGGTTGTGGATTAGACGCTGTAACAAGTGATCAAGTAGCAGAGATTTTAAATGCACGTGGTAAAATTTATACATTGATCAAAATTGATGAAGGTAGTAATTTAGGTGCAATTCGTATACGAATTCGTTCACTAAAAGCAACAATTGAAAAACAAGCTAAAAATAAAAAACAAATTTATCCAAAATATCAACCATTAAAAGTACCATTTACTAAAAAAATGAAGGAAGAAGGATATACAATTCTTTGTCCACAAATGTCTCCAATTCATTTCCAATTTGTAGAAACAGCAATGCAAGAATCTGGTTATAATTTAGTTGTATTACCATCGGTTGATAAAGGGGCAGTAGATGCAGGTTTAAAATATGTAAATAATGATGCATGTTATCCAAGTATTTTAGTTACTGGTCAAATAATGGAAGCTTTATTAAGTGGTAAATATGATTTAGAAAAAACGGCAGTTATTATTTCACAAACTGGTGGAGGATGTCGTGCAACTAACTATATTGCATTTATTAGAAAAGCGTTACAAGATGCTGGATTGTCACAAATTCCGGTAATATCAGCAAATTTACAAGGACTTGAAAATAACCCTGGATTTAAATTAACTTTACCATTAGTGAAAAAAGTAATTATTGGAGCAATGTATGGTGATTTGTTTATGAGAGTTTTATATCGAGTTAGACCGTATGAGGCAGTAAAAGGAAGTGCTAATGAATTATATGAATCATGGGTTAAACGTTGCCAGGAAAATGTGAAAACTGGAAGTATTTCTACTTTTAGAAAGAATGTTTACCAAATCGTAAAAGAATTTGATGAGTTACCATTATTGGATATAAAGAAACCACGTGTGGGATTAGTTGGTGAGATATTGGTTAAATTCCATCCAACAGCAAATAATGAAATTGTTGATATAATTGAACGAGAAGGTGGAGAGGCAGTAATGCCTGATTTGATTGATTTCTTCCAATATTGTTTCTATAGCACTGATTTTGAAAATAAACATTTTCATGCTTCAAAAAATGCAGTTAGACTTTGTAATTTAGCTGTTAAATTCGTTGATTTATTACGCTATGATATGTCTAAAGCATTAAAGAAATCTAAACGTTTTGATCCACCTGCTAAAATTGAACATTTAGCTAATAAGGCTAGTACGATTGTATCGATTGGAAATCAAACTGGTGAAGGTTGGTTTTTAACTGGTGAAATGATTGAATTGATTGAATCTGGGGCACCAAATATTGTTTGTATGCAACCATTTGGTTGTCTGCCAAATCACGTTACTGGAAAAGGAGCAATTAAAGCTTTACGTAAGGCTTATCCTGAAAGTAATATTGTTGCAATTGATTATGATCCTGGAGCTAGTGAAGTTAATCAGTTAAATCGTATTAAGTTGATGTTGTCTACAGCATTTAAAAATATGAATAAAAAATAAAAATCTCATTTTGAGATTTTTATTTTTAAATAGTAATGTTTATTTACATAAATAATTGATTTAAAGTATACTTTAAGGTGTATTCTAAGTTAAATAGATAATTATTTATATTTTATATAGACAAGGAGGAAATGTTATGTACTTATATATGGGGTTAATTGCTATTATTCCAGGAATTATTTATTTTACATTTTTTATTACACGTTTTTTACGGAATATATTAGGAATTCATACTAATCTTTTATATAGTATTATCATTGGAATTATTGTTGCTATAATTTCTTTTCCTGCAATGAATACATTAGAGTTATATGGTGTTGTTTATTATCATCTTTTAGTTATTACAGTTTTATTTGAGTTGTTAAATATTGGATTAAAAAGATTTTCTTGGTATAAATTTATTTTTACAAGTGGAATACTACCAATCGTAGTAACAGTTCTATTTTTAGGATATGGTTATTATAATATTAATCATGTTGTAGCAACAAATTATGAATTATCGAGTGATAAAATTGATGATTTGAAAATTATTGAAATTGCGGATTTACATATGTCAACTTCAATAAATATTGATGAATTGAAAAAGTATTGTGATGAAATGAGTGAATTAAATGCTGATATTGTTGTTTTAGCTGGGGATATTTTTGATGAAAATACGCCATTAGAAGATATGATGGAAGCAAGTAAAATTTTATCAACAATTGATAATGATTTAGGTATTTATTATGTTTATGGTAATCACGATAATGGACGTTATGATGGAATGACATTTGGACCAGAAGAAATTAAAGAAAATCTGGAAAATAATGGAATAACAGTTTTGGATGATGAAGTTGTTTGTTTGGATGATGTTAATATTATTGGACGTAAAGATGCTAGTTTTTGGGGTGAAAATCCGCGATTATCTTCTGAAGAACTATATCAAAAAATACCAGAAGATAAGAAAAGTAATTATACAATTTTGTTAGATCATCAACCATTAGATTTAAATGAAAATGCAGATGTTGGTGTTGATTTACAATTATCAGGACATACTCATGGTGGTCAATTATTTCCAATGGGAATTATTCAATCACTTGCAAGTGATACATTAGTTAGTGGCAGTAGAGAGATTGGAGATTTTACAGCAATTACATCATCAGGAATAGCTGGATGGCGTTATCCTATTAAAACTGGAGCTCGAAGTGAGTATGTAGTTATTAATATTAAATAAAAATAGTATCCTTTATGGATACTATTTTGATATAATTTCAACGCCAGTTTCAGTAATTAATATAGTATGTTCCCATTGTGCTGAAAGACTTCCATCTTCAGTATATACTGTCCATTCATCATCGGCATCAACAAAAACATGTCTACTACCAAGATTTAACATTGGTTCAATTGTAAATACCATTCCAGGAACAATAACTTCAGTTGGTTTATGAGGATTAAAATGAAGAACATAAGGATCTTCATGTAATGCTAATCCTACTCCATGGCCACAAAATTCTTTTACAACACTGTAACCGTGAGCTTTAGCGAAGTTTTCAATAGCGCTGCCAATATCACCAATACAGCTTTGATAAGGAATAATCGAAGATATTCCAATTTCTAAAGCTTTTTTTGTATCTTCGACTAATTGTTTAGCTTCTTTAGAAACTTTTCCAATCATAAACATTCTTGAAGCATCAGCATAGTAGCCATCAACCATAGTAGTTGCATCAACATTAACAATATCTCCCTCTTGTAATATTTGATCATCGCTAGGGATTCCATGACATACAACGTCATTAACTGATACACATATATGTTTTGGATAACCGCAATATTGATAGTCTGCACAAATGGCATTGTGTTTTTTTGTATAATCTTTTGCCATAATATCAATTTGTTCAGTAGACATTCCTGCTTTGATGTTTTCTTCAATATAATCTAGTAAACCAGAGTTTACAATTGCTGCTTTTTTAATTCCTTCTATTTGTTGTTTGGTTTTAATCATTTTTTTAGTGGGTACTTTTTTACCTTGTTGTTTTAATAGTTCTAATTTTTTATCTAATTCAAGAAATTCATTTTTGTTTGTATTCATATTTATCCTTCTTTCTATAGTCTAGTATATCATTTTAAATAGTGTTTTAAAACCAAGTAATTTTGTGAAATATTTTTATGGTTTAGATATTTTGGGGATGATTTATTTTTTGTTTTGGTTTATGATAGTTGCCAAGAGGTGTTTACTGTGGTTAATTTTAATAATTTGATAGATTTGCAAATTGAAATTTTTGTTTTAATGTTCATTGGTTATATATTAGCAAAATTAAATATTATTACTAAAGAAAATAGAAAAAGTTTAACTGATTTAGTTATTTTTGTGGTATTACCAGCAAATATTATTTACTCGTTTATGATAGAAATGAATGATAAAATTATTAAAAGTGGATTTGAGATTTTAATTGTTTCGATTGTAATTCAACTATTATGTTCGTTTTTGGGAAAGTATTTTTTTATTAAAGAATCACCTAGAAAACAAAGTGTTTTGAAATATGGAACGATTTGTTCTAATGCTGGATTTATGGGTTCACCGTTGATTCAAGGGTTATATGGATTGAATGGTTTATTGTTTGCATCAATTTACTTAATTCCCCAAAGAATTGTAATGTGGTCAGGTGGAGTTGCTTGTTTTACAGAAGCTAAAGGAAAAGATGTAATAAAGAAAGTTATTACACATCCATGCATTATTGCTGTTTTTATTGGGTTAGTGATTATGATTAGTCAGGTTTCATTACCTAATTGTGTGGTTGTTTCAATTGAGACTTTAAGTAATTGTACAATGGCTTTATCAATGATTGTAATTGGTGGAATTTTAAGTGAAATAAGATTAAAAGATGTAATTAGTGGATTAAATATTTATTATACAATTATACGTTTGTTAGTTATACCAATATTAGTTTTATTTGGATGTGCTTTATTTAATGTGGCTCCATTAGTGATGGCAGTATCAACTGTACTAGCTGGAATGCCAGCAGGTAGTACAACGGCTATATTAGCTGAAAAATATGATGGTGATTCAAGATTGGCAGTTGAAATTATTTTTATGTCGACAGCATTTTCGTTAATTACAATTCCACTTTTATGTATACTTATAAATATGGTTGTTGCAAGATAAATTTTAATAGACTTTTTATTAAGTCTATTTTTTGCTATATCATTGTGTTAAAATAGAGACATTAAAAAGTGGGTGATAAATATGGAAAATAATAAAATATGTAAAAATTGTGGAGCAAAGTTATTAGAAGAAGAAACTGTGTGTCCAATTTGTGGGGCACCAATTATTCAAGAAAGTGATCATAAAGATATTAGTTATTGGAAGAATAAAAAAATATGGATTATCTTTTTTATATTAGTTGTGTTAACTGGATTAATGGGAAATTATTTATCTAATCATCCTATTGAGGTTGCTGATAAAGAAGCTACTAAAAAGGTTGAAGATGTAAATATTAAAATCAGTGAGCAAACAAATAAATTTGCGCAAGCAACTAATATTAATAATTTAGCATATAGTTATGTTAATAAAAATGGTGTTTATTTAGTTGCTAATGGCAAATTGTATGTTTTTGATGAGAATTTGAGTTCTAAGGAAGAAGTTTTAGATATTAATTTGACTGATTTTAGTGAAGATAATGATTATTATTATTTTGTAGATGAAAATAATAATTATGTTAGAACTAATAAAGATACTGAGGAACAAAGTGTCTTGTTGAAGAATGTATTTTATGTTCATAAAATAGAAAATATGATTTATTATCAAGATGATAGTGATGGTGAAACTATCCATTGTTTTAATTTAGATGATAATAGTAATGTTAAAATTAATAATGAAGTTTCATATAATTTAATTGTTGATAGTGAAAAAGGAAGAATATATTATACTAATCAAGATGATGTATTAGTTTCTCTAGCATTAGATGGTAGTGATCGAAAAGAAATGGCGACTAATACAAATATGTATACATATGATGGTGAGTATTTATATTGCATTACTAATGATGGATTAGTAAAGGTTGATGATAGTGGAAAAGCTGAATTGATTTATGAAAGTAATGGATTACAATTAGTTAATATTGTAGATAAGACACTTGTTGTTCAAGATAGTAATACAATTTATACAATGTCTTTAAATGGCAAAAAGGTTAAAAAGTTATATACAATGGATATGACAGGAGAAATAGTTTTTGAAGTTGTTGGGGATAAGGTTTTGATATTAGCTCGTGGAATGGGTGATAGTAGTATTACTTATGAGATGATTAGTTTAGATGGTAAAAGACAGTTATTGGATACTAATGATGTATCTGATGGAATAGGTTTTGAAATTTAGGGGGTTAATATGAGGGTAAGTGAAATAGTTGAAGCTACAGGTGGTAAATTGATTTGTGGTAATAGCAATCAAGAAATCGTAGGTTTTAGTCAAGATAGTCGAAAAGTTAGTGCAGGAATGATGTATATTCCAATAATCGGAGAGCGTTTTGATGGTCATGATTTTATTAAAAATGCTTTTGAAAATGGAGCTAGTGCGGTGATTAGTGACCGTGATATTGATGATAGTGAACATGTTATTATCAAGGTTAAAGATACATTAAAAGCACTTCAGGATATGGCACATTATTTACGAAAACATCGTAAGGTAGAAGTTGTAGGAATTACTGGTAGTGTTGGTAAGACAAGTACTAGAGATATGGTTTATAGTGTAATTAAACAACAGTATAAAACTTTAAAAACAGAAGGTAATTATAATAATGCAATTGGTTTACCTTTGACTATTTTAAGGCTAAAAGATGAACAAGTAATGGTTTTAGAAATGGGAATGAATCATTTAAAAGAAATGGAAGAACTATCAATGATTGCTTGTCCTGATATTAGTGCTATTACTAATGTTGGTACTGCTCATATTGGTGAACTTGGAAATCGTGAAAATATCTTAAAAGCTAAAATGGAAATTATTACTGGTATGAGTGATGATAGTATGCTTGTTATTAATAATGACAATGATATGTTATCAACTGTAGAAGTTGAACGATTGAATTTGATTAGAGTAGGGATTGACAATGGAGTTGATTTTAAGGCAAGAAATGTGGTTTTAAGTGATGAGGGAAGCACCTTTGATTTTGAATATAAAGGAAAGGTTTATTCTGTTGATGTTCCTGTTCCAGGTAAGCATTTTGTAATGAATGCGTTGATTGCAATTGCAATTGGTTTACAACTAGATATTTCACCTGAGCAATGTATTAAAGGGGTTAAAGAATTTGAACTTACTAGAAATAGAATGGATATTGTAGAGTTAAAAAATAACATTACTTTAATTGATGGAACATATAATGCAAGTGAAGATTCGATGAAATCAAGTATCGATGTTTTAGCTACGTATAAGCGAAGAAAAATTGCAGTTTTAGCAGATATGTTGGAATTGGGAGAATATAGTGAGCAATTACATCGTAATATTGGAATGTATGTAGCAAAAAATAAAATTGATATTTTAGTTGCTGTTGGTCAGGAATCTAAATATATTATTGATGCTGCTAGTAAAGCAGGTGTTAAACAGATTTGTTATTGTAATAGTAATGAAGAAGTGGTAAATTATTTAGAGAAAATTATACAAAGTAATGATGTTGTTTTGTTTAAAGGATCAAATGGAATGAAGTTAGGTAATGTTGTTGCTTTGATGAAGGAGAAATTAATGTGAAACAAAAGTTATTAGTTTTATGTGGGGGGCAATCAAGTGAACATATTGTTTCTAGAATGTCTTGTACGTCAGTATTAAATAATTTAAATCATGATAAATATGATATTACGTTAGTTGGGATTGATTTAGATGGTAAGTGGTATCGTTTGAATCTTGATCAAGATGATTTATCGTTAGATAGTTGGCTTGATAATAGTGTTGAAGTTGAAAATGTTTTTGATTTATTAAAAGAGCATGATGTTGCTTTTCCAGTTTTACATGGTTTATATGGTGAAGATGGAACGATTCAAGGATTATTTGAATTAACTAAACTACCATATGTAGGAGCACGTGTATTATGTTCAAGTGTTTCAATGGATAAGATATATACAAAAAAAATTTTAGATACAGTTAAAATTCCACAAGTTAAATCGGCGTATGTAAAAAAACGTTATGATGATAAATTAGTAGTTATAACAAAGGATTTTGAAGAAATTTATGATGTTGAAGAATATATTGTAAATGAAATAGGAATGCCTTGTTTTATTAAAGCTAGTCGTTCAGGTTCAAGTTTAGGATGTTATCGTTGTGATAATCGAGATGATTTAATTAGTAAACTAGAAGCAGCTGCTAAATATGATCGTCATATTGTTGTGGAAGAAAATATTGATTGTATTGAGTTAGAAACAGCTGTTTTAGGTAATGATGATGTAATTGTTTCTCGAGTTGGTCAAATTATGCCTCATGGTGAGTTTTATACGTTTGAATCTAAATATGAGGATGCTGAAAGTAAGACATGCATACCGGCATTAGTTGATGAAAAAATTCAAGAAAAAATTAGAGAATATGCAATTAAAGCTTTTAAGGCCGTTGATGGTCATGGATTAAGTAGAGTTGATTTTTTCTTGGATAAGAAAACAAATAATATTTATTTAAATGAAATAAATACGATGCCAGGTTTTACAAAAATTTCAATGTATCCACAATTGATGAATGATTTTGGAATTAGTTATTCTGATTTGTTGGATAAATTAATTGAATTAGCAATGGAAAAATAATTTTAAAAAAAAGAGATGTTATTTTTCGTGATTAATTTGATATATTGAGTGTTTTTTAGAAATTAGAAGATGTTTTTTTAGGATCTAGAAAATGATTATTATTAATAAAATTGTTTAAAAAGGTTGACTTAAATTGAATTAAGGACTATTATATGTTCAATAACATAACTTAAATACTTTGATAGGAACTAGTAAATAAATGTATTAATTATAGAGAAATCCTGGGTGGTGGAAAGGATTATTGATAGTTTATTGAACTCATCCTTGAGTGGAGCACTGAATTTAGTAGGTGGCTACGGAATGCAACCGTTATCTAGCAAGAGTATGAACTATGAATAATAGCGTACTTACTGAGGTTAATATCGTGAGGTATTAGCGAATTGAGGTGGAACCACGGGGTTAGTATACTCTCGTCCTCAAAATGATTTTGCATGTCATTTTGAGTGCGAGAGTTTTTTTATAAGTATTTATTATGAAAGAATAGGAGGAAAGAAAGTAATGAAATATCAAAAGTATAAGAGATTTGAACCAATCAGTTTTAAAGAACGTACTTGGCCTGATAAACAGATTGAAAAAGCTCCAATATGGGTTTCTGTTGATTTACGTGATGGTAATCAAGCATTGATTACCCCTATGAAAATTGAAGAAAAAGTAGAGATGTTTCAACTCTTAGTTGATATGGGATTTAAAGAAATAGAAGTTGGTTTTCCTTCTTCTAGTCAAATAGAATATGATTTTCTAAGAATTTTAATTGAAGAAAACTTAATTCCTGATGATGTTACCGTTCAAGTGTTAACACAAGCTAGGGAACATTTGATTAGAAAAACATTTGAATCATTAAAAGGGTTAAAGCGAGCAATTGTACATGTTTATAACTCTACTTCTACTTTACAAAGAGATGTAGTTTTTCATAAAAATAAAGAAGAGATTAAACAAATTGCAGTTGATGGTGTAAAATTAGTTAAAGAATTAAGTAAAGAATTTGATGGGGAAGTAATTCTTGAATATTCACCAGAAAGTTTTACCGGAACAGAATTAGATTATGCTTTAGAAGTATGTGAAGCAGTAATGGACGAATGGGGAGCAAATGAAAATAAAAAAGTAATTATTAACTTACCATCAACAGTTGAAATGTCAACTCCAAATGTCTATGCTGATCAAATAGAATGGATGTCAACACATTTTAAAAATCGTGATCGCGTTATTTTATCACTTCATACGCATAATGATCGTGGATGTGGTGTTGCAGCTACTGAATTAGGTATTTTAGCAGGTGCTGATCGTGTCGAAGGAACTTTATTTGGTAATGGGGAAAGAACAGGAAATCTTGATATTGTAAATGTAGCATTGAATATGTTTACTCAAGGAGTTGATCCTAAACTTAATATAAGTAATATTAATCATTTAAAACATGTTTATGAAAAATGTACTAAAATGGAAATTCCACCACGACAACCATATGTAGGAAATTTGGTTTTTACAGCCTTTTCTGGTAGTCATCAAGATGCAATCAATAAAGGAATGCATGCAATGCATGAAAGAAAAAGCGAAATTTGGGAAGTGCCTTATTTACCAATTGATCCAAGTGATTTAGGACGTCAATATGAACCAATTGTTCGAATTAACTCACAATCAGGCAAAGGTGGCGTTGCCTATGTTATGGAAAGTATGTATGGTTTCCATTTACCAAAAGGATTGCAAGTTGATTTTGCAAAAATAATTCAAGATATTAGTGAAGAAGAGGGAGAAGTTTCTCCTGAAAGAGTGTATGATACATTTATTGAAGAGTATGTTGATAATGAAGAACCATATCGTTTCATTAAACAAAAATTAATTGATATAAGTGAAGATGACAGTGAATATGAAAGAAGAGCAGAGATTACAATTGAAGATCATGGTGAAGTTGTGACTTTAGTTGGGTATGGAAATGGACCGATTGATGCGGTTAAAAATGCTTTGAATTCTCTTTCTGATATGCATACTCATTTATTGGATTATAGTGAACATGCTTTAACTTCAGGCTCTAGTTCAAAGGCAGCAGCGTATGTTTATTTAAGAGCTAAAGGAAGTGCTTGCCAGGAATATGGGGTAGGAATACATCCAAATATTACTACTGCAACAATTATGGCAATTATATCTGGAATGAATCGTTTATTTCGAGTAATGAAATAAACAGAAAGGAAACTAGTATGAATCGTTTAGTGTTGTCGTTATTAGTAGAAAATAATCCAGGTGTTTTAAGCAGAGTAGCAGGATTGTTTAGTCGCCGTGGTTATGGAATTGATAGTTTAAGTGTAGGAAAGACAAATATTCCTAATGTTTCTAGGATGACAGTGGTTGCTGTCGGTGATGAATTAATTTTAAATCAAATTGAAAAGCAATTAGGTAAATTAGTTGAAGTAATTGAGATTTTTCCATTAAAACCAGAAGAATCGGTATATCGTGAATTGGTTTTAATTAAAGTAGAAGCTGATGAGATGCATCGTTCATCAATTGTTTCGATTGCTGATATATTTAGAGCACGAATTATTGATGTTGCACCATCATCATTAGTTATCGAAGCAACTGGGGATCAATCAAAAATTGATGGGTTGCTTGCGATGTTAGAAGGGTTCAATATCGTTGAGATCGTTAGAACTGGATTATCTGGAATTAAACGTGGTCTTGGCGAAATTGATATAAAAAGTCATATTAATAAGTAAATAGGGGGTTAAGAAAAATGGCTAAAATTTTTTATGAATCAGATTGTGACTTATCTTTATTAGACGGTAAAACTGTCGCTATTATTGGATATGGTTCTCAAGGACATGCTCATGCATTGAACTTAAAAGAATCAGGTGTTCATGTAATTGTTGGATTATATGAAGGTTCAAAATCTTGGAAAAGAGCTGAAGAACAAGGATTTGAAGTTTATACTTCAGCTGAGGCTGCTAAAAAAGCTGATATTATCATGATTTTAATTAATGATGAATTACAAGCTAAATTATATAAAGAATCAATTGAACCAAATCTTGAAGAAGGAAATATGTTAATGTTCGCTCATGGATTTAATATCCATTTTGGACAAATCGTACCACCTAAAAATGTTGATGTAACTATGATTGCACCAAAAGCACCAGGACATACAGTGCGTAGTGAATACTTAGCTGGTAAAGGTACACCATGTTTAGTTGCAGTTGAACAAGATGCAACTGGTAGAGCTAAAGATATTGCTTTAGCATATGGTCTAGCAATTGGTGGAGCTAGAGCTGGAGTTTTGGAAACTACATTTAGAACAGAAACAGAAACTGATTTATTTGGAGAACAAGCAGTATTATGTGGTGGGGTATGTGCTTTAATGCAAGCTGGTTTTGAAACTTTAGTTGAAGCTGGATATGATCCAAGAAATGCATATTTTGAATGTATCCATGAAATGAAATTGATCGTTGATTTAATTTATCAATCAGGATTCTCTGGAATGAGATATTCAATTTCAAATACAGCTGAATACGGTGATTATATTACAGGACCAAAAATTATCACTGAAGATACTAAAAAAGCAATGAAACAAGTTTTAAAAGATATTCAAGATGGAACATTTGCAAAAGACTTCTTATTAGATATGTCTGAAGCTGGTGGACAAGCTCATTTTAAAGCAATGAGAAAATTAGCTAAAGAACATCAAGCTGAACAAGTTGGGGAAGAAATTAGAAAATTATATTCTTGGTCAGATGAAGATAAATTAATCAATAACTAAAAGATTAATACAACACACTTTTGTGTGTTGTAAATAAAGAGTAAATTTTACTCTTTATTTACAACCTACAAAGGTTAAGATAAGGGGGATATAAATAATGGCAATGACAATGACACAAAAGATATTAGCTGATCATGCTGGAATGGAATCAGTTACAGCAGGGCAGTTAATTGAAGCAAAATTGGATGTGGTTATGGCTAATGATATTACAGGGCCAATGGCACTGCCAATTTTTAGACAAATGGCAGATAAGGTTTTTGATAAAGATAAAGTAGTATTAGTACCTGATCATTTTACGCCAAATAAAGATATTAAATCTGCAGAGAATTCTAAAGCAATTTTAGATTTTTCTAATGAACAAGGTTTAACTTATCATATGGAACAGGGGAAGTGTGGTGTAGAACATGCGATTTTACCTGAAATGGGAATTGTAGTAGCTGGTGAATGTATTATTGGAGCAGATTCTCATACTTGTTCATATGGGGCTTTGGGGGCTTTTTCAACTGGAGTTGGAACAACTGATATTGCTACAGGAATGGCAACTGGAGAGTTATGGTTTAAAGTACCTGAAGCGATTAAATTTGTTTTAACTGGTAAACCATCAAAATATGTTAGTGGTAAAGATATTATTTTGCATATAATTAATGAAATTGGTGTTGATGGGGCTTTATATAAATCAATGGAATTTGTAGGCGATGGAATTCAATATTTAACTATGGATGATCGTTTTACTATTTGTAATATGGCAATTGAAGCAGGGGCTAAAAATGGTATTTTCCCAGTTGATGAGCAAACAATTGCTTATATGGAAGAACATTCTAAAAAGGATTATAAAGTATATACAGCAGACGAAGATGCTGTATATGAAAGAGTAATTGAAATTGATTTAAGTAAGGTTCGACCAACTGTAGCATTTCCACATTTACCTGGAAATGGGCATACAATTGATGAAATTGAAGCAATGGAACCAATTTATATTGATCAAGTTGTAATTGGTTCTTGTACTAATGGAAGAATTAGTGATTTACGAAAAGCGGCAGCTATTTTAAAGGGTAAAAAAGTTGCTCGTAATGTAAGAGTTATGGTTGTTCCAGCAACACAGAAAATCTTTTTACAATGTATTGTTGAAGGATTGGCGGAAATTTTTGTTGAAGCTGGATGTGCGTTTAACACGCCAAGTTGTGGTCCTTGTATGGGTGGTCATATGGGAGTCATGGCTAAAGGTGAAAAATGTGTTTCAACTACAAATCGTAATTTTGTAGGAAGAATGGGTGATACTGAGGCATTAATTTACTTAGCCTCTCCAGAAGTTGCTGCAGCAAGTGCAATTGCTGGATATATTGCAAATCCTGAAAAAGTAGGTGAAGAATAATGAAGATATATAAATATGGAGATAATGTTGATACAGATGTAATCATTCCTGCTCGTTATTTGAATTCTTTTGATGCAAAGGAATTAGCAAGTCATGCAATGGTGGATATTGATCCTGATTTTGCAAAAACTGTTGAAAATGGAGATATTATTGTAGCTGGGAAAAATTTTGGATGTGGTTCTTCAAGAGAGCATGCACCATTATGTTTAAAAACTGCTGGAACAAAATGTGTAATTGCGCGTAGTTTTGCACGTATTTTTTATCGCAATGCGATTAATATTGGTTTTCCAATTATGGAATGTCCAGAAGCGGTTGATGGAATTGATCAAGGTGATGAAGTAACTGTTGATTTTTCAACTGGAATAATCACTAATGTTACTAAAGGAACATCTTTTCAAAGTCAACCATTTCCAGAATTTTTACAAAAAATGATTGAAGTAGATGGTTTAGTTAACTATGTAAATTCAAAGAAAGGGTAGGAATTATGGAAAAAAATATTACAGTAATTAAAGGTGATGGAATTGGACCGGAAATTGTTAATGAAGCGTTAAAAGTATTAGATGCAATCGCTGATAAATATAATCATAAATTTAATTATACTCAAATATTGATGGGCGGGGCTTCAATTGATGAATATGGTGTTCCTTTAACAGATGAGGCGTTAGAGATTGCTAAAAATGGAGATAGTGTTTTACTTGGTTCAATTGGTGGCGATACGACAACATCACCATGGTATAAATTAGAACCGAATCTTCGTCCTGAAGCAGGATTGTTGAAAATTAGAAAAGAACTTGGTTTATTTGCAAATCTAAGACCTGCTGTTTTATATGATGAACTGAAAGGAGCTTGTCCATTAAAAGAAGAGTTAACGGCTGGTGGTTTTGATATGATGATCATGCGTGAGCTTACTGGTGGGTTATATTTTGGAAAACGTTCAACTAAGGAAGAAAATGGTCAATTGGTTGCTTATGATTCAATGAGTTATAGTGAAACTGAAATTAGAAGAATTGCTAAGAGAGCTTTTGATATAGCGATGAAAAGAAATAAAAAAGTTACTAGTGTTGATAAAGCAAATGTTATTGATACATCTAGATTATGGCGTAAAGTTGTAAGTGAAGTGGCTAAGGATTATCCAGAAGTTACTTTAGAACATATGTTAGTTGATAACTGTGCGATGCAGTTAGTTAAAGATCCAAAGCAATTTGATGTAATTTTGACTGAAAATATGTTTGGGGATATTTTAAGTGATGAAGCAAGTATGGTAACTGGTTCAATTGGAATGTTATCGAGTGCTTCGCTTCGTGAAGATAAATTTGGAATGTATGAACCAAGTCATGGTAGTGCACCGGATATTGCTGGTAAAAATATCGCTAATCCAATTGCAACTATTTTGTCAGCTGCAATGATGTTACGTTATTCTTTTGATTTGGATAAAGAAGCAAATGTTATTGAAGAAGCAATTGAAAAGGTATTGAAACAAGGATATCGTACTAGTGATATTATGTCAGATGGTAAAACTTTAGTTGGTACTAAAGAAATGGGTGACTTGATTGTTGCTAATATGTAAGGGGGTAAATTATGCGTAGTGATAATGTAAAAAGTGGAACTGAAAGAGCGCCACATCGTTCTTTGTTTAATGCATTAGGTTATACTGATGAAGAGTTACAACGTCCTTTGATTGGGGTTGTAAATTCATATAATGAAATTGTACCAGGGCATATGAATCTTGATAAGATTGCAGATGCGGTAAAGAAAGGAATTTATTTGGCAGGTGGGGTGCCAGTTGAAGTTCCTGCTATTGCTGTATGTGATGGAATCGCAATGAATCATACAGGAATGAAATATTCTTTAGTAACTCGTGAATTGATTGCTGATAGTACTGAAGCTTTAGCAACAGCTCACCAGTTTGATGGTTTAGTAATGATTCCTAACTGTGATAAAAACGTACCGGGGTTATTGATGGCAGCTGCTCGTTTAAATATTCCTACTGTATTTGTTTCTGGTGGGCCAATGTTAGCTGGGCGTAAAGTAGATGGAAACAAAACATGTTTATCATCATTATTTGAAGCTGTAGGACAGTTTAATGCCGGAATAATTAGTGAAGATAAACTTCATGAAATTGAACAAAAAGCTTGTCCAACATGTGGGTCTTGTTCAGGAATGTATACTGCTAATTCAATGAATTGTTTAACTGAAGTTTTAGGAATGGGGCTTAAGGGTAATGGAACTATTCCTGCAGTTTTCTCTGAAAGAATTCGTTTAGCAAAACATGCGGGAATGCAAATTATGGAATGTATTAAAAAAGATATTAAACCTAGAGATGTTATGACTAAAGAAGCATTCTATAATGCGCTTACTATTGATATGGCACTTGGATGTTCAACAAATTCAATGCTTCATTTGCCTGCTATTGCTCATGAAGCTGGGGTTGAATTGAATTTGGAAATTGCTAATGAAATTAGTAAAAAAACACCTAATTTATGTCATTTAGCACCAGCTGGGGATACATTTATGGAAGATTTAAATGATGCTGGTGGTGTATATGCCGTAATGAATGAAATTAATAAATTAGGGCTATTATATACAGATATTATGACTGTTACTGGTAAAACAGTTGGTGAAAATATTGAAGGATGTGTTAATTTGAATCCTGAAATTATTCGTCCGGTTGAAAATCCTTATGCACCGTATGGAGGAATTGCAGTTTTAAAAGGAAATATTGCACCAAATGGTGCGGTTGTAAAACAATCGGCAGTAGCTAAAGAAATGATGGTTCATAAAGGACCTGCTCGTGTATTTGATAGTGAAGATGAAGCAATTGCGGCTATTAGAGCTGGAAAGATTGTTAAAGGTGATGTTGTTGTTATTCGTTATGAAGGACCTAAAGGTGGACCGGGAATGCGAGAAATGTTATCACCGACTAGTGAAATTGCTGGAATGGGCTTAGATAAAGATGTTGCTTTGATTACAGATGGTCGCTTTTCTGGAGCAACACGTGGAGCTTCGATTGGTCATGTATCACCTGAAGCGGCTGCGGGGGGACCTATTGCTTTAATTGAAGAAGGTGATATTATTGATATTAATATTTTAGAACATTCTATGAACGTTGAAGTAAGTGATGAAGAATTGGCTAGACGTAAAGCTAATTGGCAGCCAAGAAAACCAAGAATTACTACTGGTTATCTAGTAAGGTATGCATCAATGGTAACTTCTGCTGATCGTGGGGCAATTCTTGAAGCTAAAGAAGAAAAATAAAATTAAGGGGGATTGTTATGAAGTTAACAGGTTCAGAAATTGTTGCTGAGTGTTTAATCGAACAAGGTGTAGATACCGTATTTGGATACCCAGGGGGAACAATTTTAAATATTTATGATGCATTGTATAAGTATCAAGATAAGATTCACCATATTTTAACTTCTCATGAACAAGGAGCGGCACATGCAGCTGATGGCTATGCAAGATCGACTGGTAAAGTTGGTGTGTGTATGGCAACATCAGGACCTGGAGCTACAAATTTAGTTACTGGAATAGCAACTGCATATATGGATTCAACACCACTAGTTGCGATTACAGCTAACGTTGCAGTATCTTTGCTTGGAAGAGACAGTTTTCAAGAAATTGACATTACAGGGGTAACAATGCCAATTACAAAACATAATTTTATTGTTAAAGATATTAAGGAGTTAGCGTCGACAATTCGTAAAGCTTTTCAAATTGCTAAAGAAGGTCGTCCTGGTCCGGTTTTAGTTGATATCACTAAGGATGTAACAGCTGATACGTTTGATTTTGAACCAATGGTACCAGAGGTTATTATGCCTAGAAAATATACTTATGGTACGCAGGATATTAATGAAGCAATTGAGTTAATTGAAGCTAGTGAAAAACCATTTATTTTTGTTGGTGGTGGTGCAATAGCAAGTAATGCATCAAATGAATTGAAGGAATTTGCTGAAAAAATCGATGCACCTATTGCTGATTCTTTAATGGGAAAAGGGGCTTATGATAATACTCGTCCTCGTTATACTGGAATGTTAGGAATGCATGGAACTAAGGCATCAAATTTAGGGGTAAGTAAGTGTGATTTGTTAATTGTTATTGGAGCGCGTTTTTCTGATCGTGTTACTGGTGATACTAAACGTTTTGCAAAAAATGCTAAAATTATTCATATTGATGTTGATGCTGCTGAAATTAATAAAAATGTGATTGTTGATTTGGGAATTGTTGGGGATGCTAAATGTATTTTGGCGGATTTGAATGCTAAACTTTCAAGACAAAATCATCCTCAATGGTTAAAAGAAATTCGTGATTTAAAAGAAAGATATCCATTAGAATATGAAGATGAAGGATTAACTGGTCCTTATATTATGGAACAAATTGATTATTTAACAAATGGTGAAGCTATTATTTGTACAGATGTAGGACAACATCAAATGTGGGCTGCTCAATATTTCCGTTATAAAAGACCACGTCAATTTATTTCATCAGGTGGTGCTGGAACAATGGGATTTGGTCTTGGCGCAGCTATGGGTACGAAGTTAGGTAATCCAACAAAGACAGTTTTCAATATTGCTGGTGATGGTTGCTTTAGAATGAACATGAATGAATTGGCAACTTTAAGTCGATATAATATTCCAGTGATTCAAGTTATTATTAATAATCAGGTTTTAGGTATGGTACGTCAATGGCAAACATTATTTTATGGTAAACGTTATTCGAATACTATTTTATCTGATAAAGTTGATTTTTGTAAGGTGGCAGAAGGACTAGGATGTAAAGCAATAAAAGTTACTACTAAAGAAGAAGTTTCTGCTGCTATTAAAGAAGCAATGGAATATGAAGGACCAGTTGTAATTGAATGTGTAATTGATAAGGATGATAAAGTATTTCCTATGGTTGCACCTGGCACAGCAATAGCTGAGGTATTTGATGCTGAGGATTTGAAAAATAAATAATTATTGATAACACTTTGGAGTTTATTCTAAAGTGTTTTTTTGTTGGATTTTATTTGTGAATAATTCGTAAAATTTTGTTGTCACAGTTTGTAGAACACTTTTTATAGTGTTTTTTATTAAGATATAATTGATGATATCAAGGTGTAAGTTATTGTAGTTATTTAAAACTAATGGAGGAATGAGTAATGAATATTTATAATATTAATATTGAATTGAAACAAGTATCTCCAATGTTACATTTTCAAGGAAGAGAGGATGGGGCAACTATAAGAGCCACAGAGTTAAAACCTAAATTGGATAGATTTATTTTATCTTGGATTGCTTTTGAAAATTCAAAAATAACATGGGATAAAGATGCTTTGAATTCTGAAACATTGATGTTAAATAATTGTGTTAAAAAATTAATAAAAGAACATCAAGATTGGTTTATTGATAAAACGGGTGAAAAACATGCTTTAAATTATAAAGTGAGAATTATTGCTGGAAATAGATTAAATAATATAAAAGATAAATGTTTTGGTAATGCTGGATATGTATTAAAACAAAATAAGCATGAATATTCTTATTATGAGAGTATTTTTATAAAGATTAAATGTTTTAATGAAAGTTTAAAAAATAAAATAATTGAATTATTTCCATTGTTTATTGACTCTACAGCTTTTGGACTACAACAAGGAAAAGGATATGGAAATTATCGAGTAAAAAAAATTGATGATAAAGTTATCAATTATTCAATTGAAGAAAACATAATTAAAATAAAAGATCATTTTAGTAAAGATAATGATGATTTATTAATCTATAAATTAGAACTTACAAAAGGTTTGGATTATGTTGCTGTATTGAATGCTATAGCAAATTATAATAGATATCTTAAAAGTGGGCTAAGATATGGTCGAAATTATCCATCAGTGTTAATGAAAAAATATTTAAAAATGGATGAAAAGAAACGGGAAATAATTAATGAGAAAAAGGCGATGAAACATAAATTAGCAAAGAATTATAATATAGATCAATTAATTCGAAAAGATTTTCAAGGGAAGCCAATTGATATAGATAATAATATGAATGCATCATATGATGAAGAAAAAGTTTATTATACTAGAGGGATACTAGGTTTTGCTCCAACATATACATATCATTTAAGTGTAGAAGAAAATAAAGATGCATTTAATAAACTTCCAGTTAATAAACAGGGAGTAAAAAAAATGTTTGAAAAAAGTTTTGAAGTTCAAGCAAAGATTGAAAAAAAAGAAATATCGCGATTTCCATCACCGATTCATTTTCATTTGCATAAAAATTACAGCATAGTATATTTGATAATTCTTAATTACCAAATTTTAAAACTTCAAAAATATGATACAGAAATCAAGTTTAAAGAAAAATTCTATGATAATGAAAAGCAGAAAAATACTAGAGAAGCGATTGTTATTAATGCAAATATTCTTAATCAAGATCAATTTGACTGTAAAAGTTTTTTTGAAGTCGCAGGATTAAATAAGAAAATTTCAATAGCAGAGATAAAAGATGCAAGTGGGAAAATTTACAAAGGTCTATATCATTTAAAAGAAGTAAAAGGGGTGAAATAGAAAATGGAAAATAAAGATTATTATGGTATCACTGTAGGTCCAATTAGTCATACAATCAATCTTACATCATCACCTGGTGGTCTGTGGATGGCAAGTTTTTTGTTTTCGTATATAGTAAAGAAATTAGTAAAAAAATTGACTGTTGCCGGAGTAGAAGTTTTAATTCCAACATTAGAAGATGAAAATCAGTCTTCAAAGGTTGGCTCTTATCCAGATCATATTATTTTTTCAGGGGAAATAGAAGGCAATCAAATTAATTCGATTATTAATGAAGTTAAAGAAGAAATTGCTTCGATGTTATTTGAATGCTGGGAAAAATCTAATGAAGGCAATGATGAATATAATGAAAGTAGTGTAAAGGATTATATTAATAAATATATAAATATTTATTGTGTTAAAGTAGGAAATTTAAATGGAGGTGAAATATTTTGTGAAGTAAGTAAATTCTTAGATAATCTTGAATTGTCTAGAAATTATATTCATCAAGACAATGCATTTTTCTTGGAATTGTTTTCAGGTGAAGAAGAAAGAAAAAATGAGTATATCAAAAATTTTTTAGAAGTTATTAAAGAAAAGGAAAATGTTAGATCTCAAGTTAGAGTTAATCGAAATGGCAGAATAAAGAAAATAGATGAAATTGCTAAAATTGATGATGAGAATCGTAAAATTAATGATTATTATGCAATTATTTTTGCTGATGGAGATAATATGACGACGACTTTTGCTTCTTTAAATGATGATAAAAAAAATGATAATGATGATAAAAAAAATAATAATAAAAAAGTAATAAATTTTTCAGCTGCATGTTTAAAGTATACAAAAAAGTGTGCCGAACTAATTGGTGATTATGGTGGTGTAACTATTTTTGCTGGAGGAGATGATTTGTTATTTTTAGCTCCACTTGCTAATCAAAATGACAAAACATTATTTGATTTATTCGATGAAATTAGAAAGGAATTCGTTGATAGCTTATTAGAAAAGAATGATGAAACAGATAATGATAATAAAAAAAGTGAAGAAACTAAAAATGAACCAACTGTATCATTTGGTGTTGCAATTACATATAAAAAATTTCCAATTTATGAAGGTTTACAATTAGCTCAAACCATGTTATTTAATTATGCTAAAACAGATCCCAAAAATAACTTGGCAATTAAATTATCTAAAGCTAGTGGACAAACAATTGGTTTGATATTTAATAATGATTCTAGGAGTTTAGAAATTTTTAATAAGATTTTGAAAAATTATTTTATTAAAGATAATACTGATGAATCAAGAAAACGAGTTCATTCAGTAATTTATTTGTTAGAAAAGTATGAAAATTTGTTTAATACAGCGTTGGATAAAGGTGAAGAAGCAATAAAAAATTTTTTTATCAATATGTATGATAATCCTACGCAAACAAGATATAAAGAATTTATAGATGAGATAATTGAATTATATAAGGCAATTAATGAAGATAGGAAGAATAATAAATTTAAACAATTAAAAGATGAGAAGAAAAATAAATTGGAAGATAAGAAGACTAAAAATATTTTATCAGGTGTTTTGAGATTAGCAAAATTTTATATTGAAACAAAGGAGTGAGCGAAATGGCAAAGAAATATCGAGTAGAATTAAAACCATTAGAACCATACTTTTTTGCAGGAGAAAAAAGTTTTGGCTTTGGTAAAAAGAAGAAACAAAGTTATAATAATTATTTTATTCGCTCAGAACTTTTTCCAACTCAAACAACATTATTAGGAACTATACGTTATTTAATCTTAAAAAAATATAATTTGTTGACAACAAAAGATTATTCCAATGAAAAAGAACAGGAAAAATATGTTGGTAAAAGTAGTTTTCAAATTGGACAGAAAAATCAAAGTTATGGCATGATTGAAAGGTTGTCACCACTTTTTATCTTAAATGAAAAAGGTGAGCGGTTAGTAAGGGTACCATTTAATCAACAGCCAAAAAGTGATGATAATTTAAAATTAAGATCATTGAAGGAAAAATCATATCCTATTTTTGATGGTAGTAATGATGAAAATAATAATAATTATGAAATGAAATTACTTGAAAATGTAAATTTAAAAAAAGAAGATGATGTTCAAAAATTATTTTATAATATTGATACTGATGGTGTGAATAAGTTGATTAAACAATTGGATATTGTAAATAGTATTGAAAAAGTTGGAATAAATTTAAGAATAGAAAAGGAAGCTTTTTTTAAAAAAGAGTATCAATATTTAATTAAAGGTTATCGGTTTGGTTTTTATTTAGAGATAAATGATGATGAATTTGAAAAAAAATTAGATGATGTGATTGAAAATATTGTTTATATGGGGAGTGGAAAGTCAGCGTTTAAATTAGTAATGAGTAAAACTGATGAAAATATTAAGGAGTTTATTGATCAGGTAAAAGAGGCTTTTAAAATGAATTGTGATGATGTTGTTTATTATGCAATGTCAGATATAATCGTTGATTTTAATAAAATAAAAAAATATTGTTATTTGGTTATTAGTGATGTAAGAACATTTAGAAATTTGATTCGAAATAATCAACATAAAAATTATTTTGAATCTTATAAGCAAAGTAATTTGTATAATATTATTCGTGCTGGTAGTGTGTTTTTTGTAAAAAGTGAAAAAGAAGATGCATTTAAAAGAGAAATACAACATATTAATTATGAAAAAATTGGCTTTAATAAGTTAATTAAAATTGGAGGAGTATTATGACAACTAAAATGTATATGATGAAATTAGAAACTAATTTGCATGTAGGAAATGGTGATATTAATTATAATATTATTGATAATGAGGTAGAAAAAGATGTTTTAACTGAGCAGCCGATTATTTATTCTTCAGGAATGAAAGGTGCTTTTAGAGAATATTTTACTAATGAATTAAAATCAGATGATAGTTTGATTGAACAAATTTTTGGTAGTAAACCAACAAATACTAGTGAAGAAGATAAGATTAAAAAACCTGGAGAGTTGAAGTTTTTTGATGGGTATTGTTTGTTGTTATCAATGAGAAATAGTAAAGGAAATAGTCCGTATTCATTAGTAACTACTAAAACAAATATTGAAGATTTAATTGAAAGAATGAATTTATTTGAAATAGCTTTAGAACATAAAGATAAGTGTGACTTATCTTTACTTGATGATAGTAGTAATTATTTTATAAAAAAAGTGTTAAATAAAGAATTAGAAGTAGAGGGAAATGATATTAAACAAGAGTGTCCAGATACTAATATTAAAAATATTTTTGAAAAATTAATTGGAAAAGATACGGCGGATATTGTTATTTTTTCAAACGAAAAGATGAATGATTATAATTTACCAGTAATAGCTAGAAATGTTTTAGAAGATAAGATATCTAAAAATTTATGGTATGAAGAGTTTGTGCCTTATCAATCATATTTTTATACTTTTGTAAATGGTGAAGAAGATTTATTAAAGAAATTTAATGAACAGGTAGTTAATAAGGTTATTCAATTTGGTGCTAATGAATCGATTGGTTATGGTTTAGTAAAAATAACTGAAGTAAAGTGATGGAGGATAGGTTATGAATAAGAAGAATGTCAATGCTTATATTACCACTGCATATGATGCATTAAAAGATTCTAGTATGGTTGAAAATAATAAATTAACTGATAATTATAAAGCACAAATAAGTGCTTTTGGAGCTTCAATTATTATGGGAAATGTAAAAACAGCAATTGCTTATTTTTGTAAAAATAAGGATAAAGAAGTGATTATGAAAGTTATTTATAAAACGTTAAAAAAAGGTTCAGATTTAAAAAAAATAACTGGAGCAGATTTGTTTAATGATGTTGTTAATGAAACTTATAGTAAAGATGATGTTTTAGAGGCAGCTATTGCTATAAAGCTAGCAATGAATTTGTTTGAAGATGTCGAACAAAACAGAGTGGATGAGTAATTATGAAAAATAATTATAAAATGAAAAAGACATCATATAATCAAACTTGCAGTGACATTAAAATAGCTAATATGAATTATTATTTTAATGTTGATTATTATTCTTTTATTATAAAAAATAAAAAAATTAAATTAAGTGATCTAACTCCTAAGGAAAATGAACCCCAGGATGTATTTGAAATAGGTAAAAGAAATAACATGATTACAAGTTATAAATTTTCTAATATAAACCCTCCAAAAAGAGACTATACTCAAAAAATAATATTAACTATAGATTATCCAGGTTTATTGATGGGTATTGGTAATAATCACGAAATTAGAATTGATAAAGAAATTAATTTAGGTTTTACATTTGACTATGTTACGGGATTACCTTATTTACCAGGATCTTCATTAAAAGGAATTATATCCAGTGCATTTAAGAATTTACCTGATTTTATTATTGAACAGTTACATGATAATGAGATTGTAAATAGTTTAAATGATAAAGATGATTTGGTAAAAAGAATTAAAGAAGCAATATTTGGTAGTGATAATGATTTACCAGGTAGTGATGTGTTTATGGATTCATTTGTAGTTTCTAATGATAAACAGTTATTAAAATTAGATCATTTAGCTCCACATTATGGTGATGATAAACTATTGGAAATGGGAAATATAAATATTTTAACAATGTTAAGGGTAGCCCCTGAAACTAAAATTAAGTTTGAGTTTATTTTAAAGGATAGTGAATTAGAAATTTTAGATAAATGTTATAAAATAACAGTGGCAGAAAAGCTGAAGTTGTTTGAACAAATTATAAAAGAGTTTGGTGTTGGGGCAAAAACTAATGTTGGATATGGGTATTTTAAAGGAGAGGAAGTTAATGGATAAAGGATATTTGGTAGTTTTTGATGATGCGGAAAATTACAAAGCAAAAGCATATGATATAGATAGTGATGTGAAAGAAGATGACGCAAAAAAATTAGCCATTGAAGATTATACGTTTTATAAGTTTATTGATGCTAATAAGGTTATATATTTTACAGATAAAAAGCTTTGGAATACATATTTAAAAAAATTGCTGGATTTTTTAAAAGCTAAGCAAAGTGAAATTAATGAATTTCAATCAAGTTCATTTAAAGATAAACAATTAGAAGTGATTACAGAAAAAATTAAACTAATTGAATCGGTAAAAAATATTGAAGCTATAGAAGTTACAGACGTAAATATTTTAGAAAAAATAAATGCTACTCCATTATTTCGAATCGATAAAGAAATAAAAGAAAAAGAGTTCGAAAACGATCCAGTTTGTAGTTATCATACATTTATTTTTCCATTTAGAATCATTGATAAAAGTAATGGTATAAAAAGAAAAGAACATGACTTTAGTGCTTATAATACAAAAGAAATATTGGAAAAGGAAATTAGTATTGCTAATGATAGCGTATGGAAAAAAAGTGAAAATTATTCATCAAAAGAAAGTATTACTAGAGATGAGGTTAGGAAACAAACAACGATACTGGACGAAAAATTATTTAAACTAAGATATAATGAGGCACAGTATTTTAATGATGCTCCATTAAGAGCAATATTTGGTTTTAGTGATGAAGATCAAAATCAAGTTGTAACTAATTATGTTTTTAATCATGATTTAATTCATGAAAAAGCTAAGTTAATTATTCAGGTAGCAAGTGAAAACGAACCTAAAGAATATCGATTAGTATTAAATGATATTAAATTAAAATTATTTAATACTGATGTTGCAATGATGATATTTGAAACAGAAAATCGTGATTATCCAGATATAAAAGATATAAAATTAATTAATGAATATGTAAGAAGAATATCAACACCAAATCTTACTATTGAAAGTAATCCATGTGCTTATTATTGGGAGATAAAGTTTAAAGATGCTAATGGTAAAAATGTATGTTTAAAAGATGATTGTTATGATGCTTTAAATGGGGATTTGAAAAAGATTAATACTACAAAAATAGTTGATTCAATTAAGCAGTTATTATTATATCCATATATTAATGAAAATAGTAGAAAGGATGTATGTTTGTCTTCTTCGGTAGAAAAACTTAATAAAGAAGAGAATAAGAATAAAAAATTATATTTAATTGAACCAGTTTTAGATGATCGTATGTTTGTTTGTACATTTATAAAAAATGATGCGGTTATTAATAAAGTTAAAAATAAATATGTTGAAATAAATGGTAAATACGAGGAATTAAAAAAAGAAGAGAAAAAAAGTAAAAAGAAAGAACCCAAGCCATTATTTGTTAACTACAAATATGGATATCAAATAGATGAAGAAGTAGCAAAAGAGTTGTATTCAATAGTTTATATTGATGCTACTACTAGTTCTTGTCAATCAATGCATGATATTCAAGCTTTATTAAGCAGAGATCTATATACAAGATGGATTGACTATGGAACTTTATATGCAAGTACTCATCATTCATTTGTTGCAATATCTACAAGTGATTGTCCAGGATATCTTATTGATTATTTTTTAACATTATATGTCGATATGACAATATTAACTTTAATTCAAAGAGCAACAATAATTGTATACCAAAATTATGCTAGTTTACTAACTAAAGGAATTGAAGCGGATAAAAAGAATATAACCCAAGCTAAACTTAATACATTATTGAATTTACACGAAAAATATATTGGTTTTCAAAATCAATTATTATTCTTTGAAGTATCACCTGAAGAACAGGGAATGGAATTATATCAAATGCTAGTAAAATCACTGTATATAAATGAAGAAAAGGATGCTCTAGCAGAACAATTCAAAAGCTTATACGATGTAACTAATGCAAATCAAAATAGTACATTTAGTAAATATGCAGCAATTATGGCAAGCATAGCTTTAGTTTTTACGTCTATAACATTTATATATGATATGTTTGAGATACCACAAGATATATGCATTAGAGTGGGAACAGTGGTAATAGCTATTATTATAATTTTTGGAATTATATGTTATGTTAGAAATAAATACAGACGAAATAAATAGTTATATGCGGTCAATCTAAACCTAAGATATATCAATGGTTTTAAAGGAAAATGAACTATAAAATGGAGTAAAAATCAACAAAAAATAGTCAATTTTGCGGTTAATCTTTTTTACAAAAAAGAACAAATCTTTAAAATTGCTCAAACCCGTTGATATATCTACTGTTTAGACGATTTAACATAAAAGAGACTGACCGCAAAAAGATGATGAGTATTAGTTTTTAAGTCATAGAAAACATTATTTACTAATAAAAAATGGCTTAAATACAGTAGTTGTACCTTAACTTAGAGTAATTGTTACTTTACACATCACATCATTTAGAATAAAAACCTGTTGTCTGTTGTACCTTAACTTAGAGTAATTGTTACTTTTAAATTTCTAGCAATTAACACAATCTTTTTCATGTTGTACCTTAACTTAGAGTAATTGTTACCTTCTCCTCACTTTCTGTCAATTTTACTCCCTTTAATTCTTTTGTTGTACCTTAACTTAGAGTGATTGTTACTTTTTCCTCTTGGTTTACAGGAAACCGAGAGTTAATAATAGTTGTACCTTAACTTAGAGTGATTGTTACAAACCTGTTACCTACTATATAACAGGTCGGGTTCTGGTTGTACCTTAACTTAGAGTGATTGTTACTTTTTCTCCTTTCTGCCATTGCACTTTTGCATATGGTTGTACCTTAACTTAGAGATGGAAATATTATGTTAATTTATCTTTTATAATTTATTTGTGTTTCAATATAGAAAATTTATATAAGTGGGTGATTGGATGTTGGAGGAAATATTTTCTAATAAGGAATTATTAGATGAGGCGTATAAAGTTATTCAAAGTAGAAAGTTATCAGCTGGTGTTGATGGAATAGCTAGTGATGAATTATTTGATTATTTGAAATTAAATTGGGAAAGTGTTTATAAAACAATAGTTTCAGGCAATTATTATCCAAAGTTAGTTATTGAAAATGAGATTGTTTCTAAAAAGGGAAAGAAAAGAAAGATATATAAGTATTGTGTTATTGATGTTTATATTCAAAAGGTTATTTCTTTGTTTTTGCATGAGTATTTTAGTGATAAGTTTATTGGTAATTTGTATAGTTTTAAGAAGAATGTTGGAATTTTGGATTTATTAAAGGAAGCGGTGAGATGTATAAGTGATGGATGTGAATATGTTGTTGAGGTTGATATTAGGAGTTATTTTGAAAATATAAGACTTGATTTGTTGGAAAGGCAATTATTGTTGTATTTTAAAGATAGTAAGTTTGTTGAGCTTGTTTTGAGGTTTCATAGATGTTTGGTTATTAATGATGGGGTAACTAGAAGGAATGTAAAGGGATTGATTACTGGTTCATCGTTAGGACCGATATTAAGTAATTTGTATTTGGTTGAGTTAGATAATGAGTATAAGTATCTTCGTTATTGTGATAATATTTATTATTTTGTAAAAGATGAAAGACAGGGTGTTTTGTTTGTTGAAGATATTGCTAAAAGGTTAAAAGAGGGGTATTGTTTGGATATTAATAATAAGAAAACTAGAGTTTCTTATTATTTGAATAGGAGTATATTGGGGTATCATTTTGAAAGGGATAAAGATGAAATTAAGGTAATAAAAAATATGCCATCAGATATAACTAAATATTATAAATGGCATAATTCGATTATTTATAAAGAAGATAATACTTATCATTTATTAAATGATGGGATATTGAGAAGAAATGATTTTTCTATTTTATTTGAAAACGAAAATCAGAAAAATTTTATTCCAGTAGAGATAGTGGATAATATAAATGTTCATTCAAATATTATATTTTCAGCAGAATTTTTTAAAATGATGAATGAAAAAGAAATTAGAGTTTCAATATATGATCGCTATAATAAATTATTAGGAGCATTTATTCCTAAAAACTATCATAAATCAGCTAATATATTAGTTAATCAAGTAAGTGAATATATAGATAATGTTAAAAGATTAAAAATAGCTAAAAAGATTATTATTGCAGCAACTTATAATATTTTAAATAATTTAAGATACTATAAAAAACAATACAAAAATAATATTTTAGATACATATATAAGTAATATAGAAAATAGCATAAAAGCAATGGAGAATACAAAAAATAACAAAAATCTATTATTAGAAGAAGCTAGGATGCGAGAAACATATTATGCTAGTTTTAATTTGATTTTAAAAGATAGTCAATTTAAATTTATTAAACGAACGAAAAGACCACCTGAAGATAGTCTAAATGCAATGATAAGTTTTGGAAATACACTATTATATCAAATAATAGCAACAGAAATTTATAAAACAAGATTAGATATAAGAATATCATATCTGCATTCATCTTTAAGAAGATATGAGAATTTAAATCTAGATATTGCAGAGATATTTAAACCAATAGTTATTGATAAAGTGATATTCTTATTAGTTAATAAACATATGATAGATTCAAAATTACATTTTGAAAAGAATGGTAAAAGTGTTTTATTAAATAAAGAAGGCAAAAAGATCTTTATAACACAGATAAATAAAAAACTATATAGTAAAGTAAAAATAAAAGAGAAAAATTACACTTATTACGAACTGATACGCGAAGAAGTATTAAAAATACTTAGATATTTTAAAACACAACAAGAATATGTTCCATATAAGTATCGGATGTAAAAATGTATATTATTGCAGTATATGATGTACATCATAAGCGTGTTACTAAAGTACGAAAAGTATTTAAAAAGTATTTGTTTTCAGTTCAAAATTCAGTATTTGAAGGAAATATAACTGATGGTAAATTAAAACGTTTGAAAAATGAACTTAGTAAAATAGTGGATGTAAACTATGATTCAATCTGTTTATATAAATTACAATCAACTAAATATACTTCAAAAGAAGAAATAGGTGTAGTTAAGCATTTTATTAATATTATTTAGTTATTGCGGTCAATCTAAATCCAAGGTATATCAAGGGCTTTAAAGGAAAATGATCTATAAAATTGAGTGAAAATCAATAAAAAACACTCAATTTTGCGGTTAATCTTTTTTACAAAAAAGAACAAATCTTTAAAATTACTCAAACCCGTTGATATATCTACTGTTTAGATGATTTAACATAAAAGAGACTGACCGCAAAAAGATGATGAATATTAGTTTTTAAGTCATAAAAGACATTACTTACTAATAAAAAATGGCTTAAATACAGTTGTTGTACTTTAACTTAGAGTGATTGTTACATATTCACCAACTTCACAATGTTCTTTTTCTTTAATTGGTTGTACTTTAACTTAGAGTGATTGTTACGAAACAGCATTTCTGTTATCTGCTACATGTCCTGGATTAACCGTTGAACCTTAACTTGGAGTAATGAGTTTTGATAAATAAAATATTTGAATTATATAAAAATAATGAATAGGAGTATATTATGAGATATAAATTATTTTTTAAAATTAATAAACCGATGGTTTTGAATTTGAATTATCATTTAGAATTACAAAGATTTATTTATTTAATGATTTCAAAAGAAGATAAAAGTTATGCTGATTGGTTACATGATCAGGGATTTGGAGATACAAAGAAATTTAAGTTATTTACTTTTAGCAAGATATATTGTCCTCAAAGACAAATAAAGGATAATAAGTTTGTTATGAAAAATTGTTTTAGTTTTCAATTTTCTTGTATTGATAAGAGATTAGATGAAATAGTTTTGAAGTGTTTGAATAAAGAAAAGAACTACATGTTTAACAATCAAAAAATTATATTAGATCGATATGAGGTGCATTTATATAAAGGTAGTGATGATATTAAAATAAAAATGATATCACCAATTGTTGTTAAAGATACATATATTGAAAATGATAGAAAAAAAACATATTACTATAGTCCTTTAGAAAAAGAATTTGCATTAAAAATTAATACTAATTTGAATATCAGTAAATTATGACCTCTCAACAGAGGTTACAGTGTTTTAATAAAATCCTCCAAAAGCCTTGAAAATAAAGGATTTATCGCAATGTGTTCGCCTTATCTCTTTATACGGTTACACACAAGTTTACACTTTCCCTGACTGCTCATAAGGGCAAATGCAAGGGCAAGAAAATCACATAACAAGATATAACAGAGTGTGGCAATCGGAGAACTGTGATGTATGTGCGAATATATTATAACGGAGGATTTTTCAATGGACAAGTACATTTACGATGATAAAAATGGTCTGTGGTATGAACTGCAAGGAGATTATTATATCCCATGTCTTATCTTACCAGCCGAAAAAGAACAGCCTATTGGTTTGTGGGGACAGCGGCACTTGCGGTATCTGAAAGAATACCACAGAAATACATATACAACGCTGCTTACAAGCGGCAGGCTGAACACTTACCTTGCCGATATAGATAAACAAGCACAGGAGCGCATGGAAAGGCTCACAGAGCAGATGAAACGGGTGCAGGGTATTACGGAGCAGTTAAAGGCGGAAAACGCTTTGGAATGGACACAGAGAATGAATAACATACGGGCGTGTGCAAAGGAGATTGTGGAAAAAGAAATCATCTTTGCATAAGAAGACAGCGGTAGGATTTAGTTTTCCTACCGCTGTTTCACTTAAATCAAAAAAATATATTGACATTTTTCTATGTGTTGCATATAATAACACATAGACATTTATCTATAGGAGGTGATTGAGAGAGATGGATGAAAAAAGAATTGCGGCAATTTTCAAAGCGTTTTGTGATGAAAACCGCATTAGGATTATAAAACTGCTGCGTTCAGGTGAAAAATGTGCTTGCAAGTTGCTAGAAGAAATCAATGTCACGCAGCCTACGCTTTCCCACCATATGAAAATTCTTTGTGACGCTGAAATAGTTGTCGGGCGCAAAGAGGGAAAATGGACACACTATTCTATTTCAGAAAAAGGTGTGGAGCAGGCAAAAGAATGTTTGCGGCAGTTGACAACACTTGATGTTGAAAGCGAAAACAAGTCGTGCTGTGAAAAGTGAGGAAGTTTATTGATTGCTTTTCCGCACGGCTTATATTCGGGACGATAAATCGACATATTTCAATATAACTATATGAAAGGGGCTTTTTATGGAGACACTAAAAACAATTTGGGACTTTTTTCAAAATGAAGTCCTTGGTATGAACTGGCTGAATCGCCTCATTGAAACATTTTTGAACGCTTGCGGTTTAGATACCACGGGCAAAATAGGAGGAAGTGTTCAGTTTTTCATCTATGATACTGTAAAAATTATGGTACTGCTCGGCGTTTTAATTTTGATTATCTCGTATATTCAAAGTTATTTCCCGCCCGAAAGAACTAAAAAGATACTCGGCAGATTTCACGGAATATGGGCGAATATCATCGCCGCTCTGCTCGGTACGGTAACACCGTTTTGCTCCTGTTCTTCCATTCCGTTGTTTATCGGGTTTACAAGCGCAGGTTTGCCGCTTGGCGTTACATTCTCCTTTTTGATTTCTTCGCCGATGGTTGACCTCGGAAGCCTTGTCTTACTGATGAGTATTTTCGGCTGGAAAGTTGCTGTTTTATATGTAATATTCGGTTTGGTAATCGCTGTGGCTGGCGGAACGCTAATTGAAAAGTTGCACCTCGATAATCAAGTGGAAGAATATATCCGAAACGGTCACTCGATTGATGTTCCGCAGGAGGAACTGCATTTCAAAGACCGTATGAAATTTGCGTGGGAACAGGTTGTTGAAACCGCTAAAAAGGTTGCTCCTTATGTTCTGATCGGCGTGGCAAAGGTCTCCTCAGAGGCTGCCAGGTTCAAAAAGGACAGCTGGAACTGAATGGAGCTGTCGAAGTAGTTGAGGAAATCGCACCAGCCCTCGAAGATCGCTGTCTTGTCCTCGTTCTGCGAGAGCTGATAGTTGATGTCCTGGAATTGGATGGTCTTTGTGTAGCGGCTGCCTGCCACACGGCAGATGCCGTCCGGCCACATCCGTTCATAGGGGATACTGTCCTGAGCCGATTTTTTCTTTTTGTCTGTGCGATTGGCACGGGCAATGGCAGCCTCGATCTGCTTTCTGTCGGCGCGGGACAGCTTTTTCATCTTTTTCTGATTAACCGGCTGCGCGGTCTTTTCGTCTTTTCCGAACAGCCGGTGCAGCCAGCTTTTGATTACCGTGAACAATGTCATACACCTCCTTGTCGAGTTTTTCCTGCCGTTCCAAAACGGCATAGAAGTTGTTGGTCTGATACGGGCGCTCCTTGGGCCGGATGACGGCCACCTTGATGATATTGCCCACGATCTTTTCCAGGGGCTGACCGTGTTTTTCATACATCGCCAGCATGAAGAAGGGCAGCATGACCAGCATCATACACATGGCAGCCACGCTGTTTCCCACAGGCCCCCGGAGCAGGAAGAAAAGCGGTACGCCGATCAGCGCACCGCCGCCGAAGCAGACAAGCTGCCTCTTGGTTAAGTTGAACGCGACCTTGGTTTTGACTTTCGTAAGATCCTTGGGTACAGGTACATAAGCCAAAGGGATTACCTCCTTCCTGGTTAATGTGCATTGAAAACGGATTTTGCGAGGCTGCCGGTCTTAAAGAGCGTAAAGCACAACAGGACCGTATAGCCCACGCAGCTCCAGATGGCCATAATGATGTCGGATTCGGTGGCAATACTCTGCACCAGCACGGCGTAGATCGCCACACAGACGATGATGAGAAATGCCTGGAAGCCCAGGGCGATCAACGAGCGCAGATAGTTCTGGCCCATACCGCCCCATTCCTTGCCCATCATGGTGGCCATAGGGATGGGAGCCACCGAGGTCACAAGGTAAATCTCAATCATACGGCCATAAATCACGATAAAGATACAAATGTAAAGCGCCCACATGGTAATGCCGATAAAGAGCGACTGGAACCACAGGCCGAACAGCGGCCCCAGGTCCATATCCATCAGCCGGGACTCCATATCGGTCATGACAGAGGAGATGTCGATGGAAGCGTCGGAACCGATGATGCCCGCCGCCTGCGCCACCACACTTTGAGCTGCGTCAAACACGCCCATCACGATGTTCCAGGTGTTTGAGACGATGAGGATGGCAGCGGCAGATTTGAACACCCATTTGAAGATCATCCAGGTGTCCACATCATGCAGGTTGTTCTTGTCGGTAATCATCTGAATCAGCTCCAGCGTCATCACGATAGCCAGGATCACGCCAGCAATCGGCACCATGATGGAGTTGGAGAGATTTTGGATCATGCTGAAAATACTCCCGTTCCAGCCCTGAGGGGTCTGGCCCACCTGTGTCGCAATGTCTGCGACCTGCTGGTTCACGCTATCGAACATCCCCGATAAGTTGCTCATAATGCCGCCTACCAACATTTCCTTGAGCCAGTCAGTAAGGGCATCGAGTAAGAAATCCATACGGTGTCAACCTCCTTTCAGCCGCCCCCGCTTGGGGGCAGGGGCGGCAAGGATTTCTTATGACAGCTTAACGACGGGAGCGATCAGACGGTGAACAGGCTGGAGAGCAGGGGTACGAGGACCATGCCGACCACGGCGACGCCAGCGCCAGCCATGAGCTGTTTTATCCCCAAATAGGTGTAGGAAAACGGCTCGATGGCGGGCGGCGGCGTGTCAAGAAATATCTATGGAGTTTTTAAGAACCGCCCCGGCGGGGGCAGGTCAGGCCGTGACCTGCTCCACTTCCGGGATGGGTTTGAGATTGAAATGAATTTCGATAGAAATGTGTCTTGTCTTATCGCTGTCTATACTCTCATGGACAACGATTTCTTTAATCAGGCGGTTTAAGGTGGCGGCGTCCAGTTCCGTGATGTCGGCGTATTCCTGAATGGCTTCCACCCATTGGCGGGCGTCACACGCAAGCCGGATTTCATCGGCCAGCTTTTTCCGGCCTTCCTCAACCCTTGCCTTCAACTCGGCCTGTTCCGCCTGCGTCTTTTCCATCAGCAGATTGAAGTTCGCTTCGCTGATACGTCCGGCAACCATGTCCTCATACAGCCGCAGCACCATCTTTTCCAGAACGTCAATCCGTTCCTCGTCTTTGGTAAGGGAACGCTCCAATGCTTCCCGCTGGCCTTTCTGCTCTGCTTCGCAGGTATCGGTCAGCTTCCCGGCAACGGCTTCCCCGTCCATCAGGGCGGCTCTGGCGCACTCCCGGATTTTGTTCAGTACAAGGCTGTAAAGGGTGTCGTACTCAACCCGGTGCTGGGTACAGTGCTGTTTCCCGTAGGCGTTGTAGGTCTTACAGGAATAAATCTGCTTCGGGTGCTTGTCGTTGGTGTAGCGGATCGTCAGCGACTTCCCGCACTCGCCGCACTTGATAAGCCCCGCAAACAGGCTGATTTCCCCGGTCTGGCGGGGGCGCTGCCGGGATTTCAGCTTGCGCTGCACGATGTCAAAGGTCTTGCGGTCAACAAGCGGCTCATGCTGGTTCTCCACCACAATCCAGTCCTCCGGCTTCTTCTCCCCGATGGTGCCGATTTTGAAGCGGTATTCCTTCTTCTGGGAAGCGATAGCGCCGGTGTAGACGGGGTTCATCAGGATGTCCTTAATCACGGAGAAATCCCACATATACCGCCCGTTTACCGGGTCTTTCTTTTCCCACTTGGTTGACACGTTCCGAAAGCCCCGCACCCGGTTCCAGTAGGTCGGGCATGGGATTTTTTCTTCTTCCAGCCTGCGCCGGATGTAGTTGGGGCCGTGTCCTTCCAGCGCCCACGCAAACAGACGCCGGACAATGGGGGCCGTTTCCTCATCAATCAGCAGATGGTTTTTGTCCTCCGGGTCTTTCCGATACCCGAAGGGGGCAAGGCAGCCGGTAAACTGGCCTTTCTGCGCTTTCAGCAGATAAGAGGAATGAACCTTCTTGGAAATGTCCTTGCTGTACATCTCGTTGAGGATGTTCTTGAACGGCGCAATGTCGTTGTTGTCCCGCATGGTGTCGATACCGTCATTCATGGCGATATACCGGACGCCGTGGCGGGGGAAGAAATCTTCAATCAGGAAGCCGGTCTGCAAGTAATTCCTACCCAGTCTGGATAGGTCTTTCGTGACCACAAGGTTTATCTGCCTGCGCTCGATGGCTTTCAACATCCGTTTCAGGTCGGGGCGCTCCATGTTCAGCCCCGTGTAGCCATCGTCCTGATAGACTGCAACAACCTCCCATCCCTGCTTCTCGCAGTAGGTTTCCAGCATATCCCGCTGGTTTGCAATGCTGGCGCTCTCCCCGTCAAGGTCATCGTCCTTGGAAAGCCTGCAATAGATAGCCGCCCGGAAGCTGCCCGCCAGTATTGCGTCCATGCCTGTATATTCCATTCCGTTCATCATAACCGTTTACCCGCACAATCCAGACGGAACACGGTCACTCTGAACCTTGTCTTTATTATACTCTAAATCTTGCTTTTTCGCAAGATATTCTTTATTATTTCTCTGGCTGTATTTCTGTGCAATCAGGCTCACGAAAACATCCGTAGCGTCCAGTTCGCCGTCAAATACCGTTGTGACATGGATTTCAGTTTTGCTTTTTGCCATAGGCAGTTACCTCCATAAATGAAATAAGCCAGACAGGAGAGGGTCGGCAACGAAGTCCGGCAACGGGCTTCAAAAAACCTCGAAAACAATCTCTGTCTGGCGGGTTACTGTTTATTTACTTTTTCTTTTATTTTTCTGTTGCTTTGGTTGTCAGAGGGGAGAAAAGCCCGCAGTTACGGTCTTTTTCCCGGCAACCGGCTCGGCAACGGGATAGCAACGGGGTCGGCAACCGGCTGTGATTTCTCCGGATTATTCAGAAGGGAAGTTCCATCTGCTCCGTGACTTCCACAAATCCGTCCGGCGTTTTTTCACGCCCGTTGTCAGCGCCCGTTGCCGGGGCTTCTCGTTCCCAGCCCTTTTGCCTGCCGTACCCTTCAAATATCCGGGGATTGGAGAAATACTTCCATCCCGTGATACAGTGGTTCATGATGTCGTTGACTTCCCGGATTTCCCATTGCTTCGGCTCGTCAAAGGGGTGGTTCAGGGCTTCCTTGAAAAGCTGCTTAGAGCATACGGCGCTGCCAGTGTAGCGGTCAAGGTACGCCTGTATCATCCCGGCCTTGGTGTCCTCCGGCATGAAATCCCGCTGGTGTTCTTTGAGGTACTGTATCATTTCGGGGGTAAAAGACAGCTTAAAATCGCCGCTTTTGTAGGTTGTCATGGCTTCCGCCCATACCTGTTCCAGATAGGCTCTGGAAGCGGCTTCATCGTCCAAAATGTGTACCTCGGCCTGTCCGGGGTAGACCATGACCGGCAGGAAGCGCCGGTTCCCGGAACGGTCAAGGGGCAGGAAGTCCAGCGCATTGGAAGTCCCGCCGAACACGCATTGCCGCAGCCTGTCCTCCGGGTGGGTTTCGTAGGGGATTTTATAGACCTCCTTCTGGCGGCTTAAAAATGACTTGATTTCCTCTATGCTCTTGGCGTTTGCGGTGGCAATCATCTCCGACATTTCAATTATCCAGTGGCCTTGTAGCTTGCGGTACACGTTATCATCGTCCAACTTCCGCAAATCATCGGAAAACCACTCGTCTTTTACGGCCAGCAGCCGGAAGAAGGTGGATTTCCCGGCTCCCTGACCGCCAACCAGACAGAGCATGACCTCAAACTTACAGCCGGGGCAGAATGCCCGGTGGATGGCTCCCAGCAGGAACAGCCGCAGGGAATGGTAAGTGAAGTTGTCTGTGTCGGCTCCCAGAAAGTGACGCAGGCAGTAGCGGATACGCTCTTTCCCGTCCCAGACAAGGCCGTTCAGGTAGTCCCGGATGGGATGGTAGCTGTTGGCGTCTGCGGCCAGATCAGCGGCGTCTGCTATCTTTTTCTCGCTTGTCAGGCCGTAGGTATCTTCCAGATACAGCCGGATATATTTCATGTCCGTGTCGGTCATGGCCTTGCTGCCGGTTCTGCGTTTCCTGCCGATGGGCTTTAGAAGGTCAATACGCTCGGTCAGGAGATTTTTTGCAACCGCCCCGGAAAGAATGGGGTCATACTGGAACACGGTCAGGCAGTTGTGGATACTGTTCCGCACGCCGCCTTTCTCGGTGCCCTCCAGCATGGCTTTCACTTCCTCAACGCTCCGGGGCGGGGGTGCGGCTTCGATGGTGTCCGTCACGGCCTGCCGCAGTTCTGGCGGCAAGGTCTGCCATTCTCCGCTCAAGGTTCCTCACTTCCTTTCCGTAGCTGGCAATCAGGGCAGCCCGTTCCCCTATGTCGGAGAACAGCAGCACATCCAGCAGATATTCCACATGGGATTGTTTCTGCAAGGCTTCCACGAAAAGCGGGTGCCATTCTTCCTCCGGCGTCTTTGGGGCATAGTCCCGCTTCCAGCAGCGCAGCAGATTGTGATAGTCGGACAGTACCCGGAAACAGTGGCGCTCCATGCGCTTAAATTGATGTTCCGGGCTTTCCTGACGTGGCTTCCGCTTCGGGCGGCTCCTGCTTGGCGGCTCCCTGTCCTCATAGGGGATGGAGAAGTCCTGCGCCAGCATGAGGGCGGCTTCTTTGGGGCTGACGTTTTCCAGACGGGAAACAAAGTCAATCACATCCCCGTCTGCCTGACAGCCGAAACAGTGGAAGCGCCGGTCAACCTTCATGCTGGGGTTTTTATCGTCATGGAAAGGGCAGACGCACATCCCGTTTCTCCCTACCCGGATACCGTAATGCTCGGCGGCCTGCCGGGTGGAAACAGACTGCTTCACGGCTTCAAATACGTTCAATAGGCAAATCCTCCTGAAAATAGAAAAAGCGCCTGCCATTCTCACAAAGAAAAGGCAAGCGCCTGATTGGTTAAAGTTCCATATCCTGTTTTTGCTGGCGGTGGGGCTGCTGGCGTTTCTGTTCTTCCCGCTGTTTTGCGCCCTCAATCTTCCAGCTTAATTGTTCGTTGATGGACGGCTTCTTTCCCGGCTCCGGCACAACACGGCGCTGGTCGGGCGGCAGCACATGGTTTATCCAGTAGCGCACATCCCGCAGCAGCTTCATATCCGCCTGAACCGCCTGCAATCCCTCATTTTTTTTAGACAGTTCCTCGGAAAGCTGCGCCCGTTCTTTCTTTAACTCTTTCGCATCGAAGGGCAATTCCTCCTGATGGGCTTTGAAGAAACGCTTTGCGGCAAGGTAGGCGTCCAGTTCCTCCCGGTGTTCGGCGGCAAACTTCTCCTTTCGGGTTTTCCAGCCGATGGAAGCGTATTTCTTGTAAACCTCTTTGTAGGCTCCGTGGTTGGCGATATGGGAAAGGGTGGTGTCGATGGCCTTTATCCGGCGTTCCGATTTTCGGATGTCGGTTTTGGCAGAAAGTATCTCCCCGCTGACCTTATCCAGATAGGCGTCAAGGCTCTCCACGGTGGAGATCTCTTTCTGCCGCAGGAAGTCAAGGGCTTCCATGACCTTGTTGAAATCGCCAACAGTGCCTTTCAGCTTCCCCTTGGAAGTCCAGCCGGTGCGTTCCTCGCTCCGCATATCCAGATACCGGGAAAGCAGTTCGGGGATGGTCGGCTCCTTTGCCTGTTCCAGCACTTCCAGCAGCGCTGCCTTTTTCTCTTTCAGGCCGGACAGCCAGCCCTTTAAGCTGCGTACCATCTGCCGGATAGACTGCATGAGGGAATTGGCGGCTTTGATGTCCCGGTTCAGGTTGCCGATGTTGGTCTGTATGCCTTTCTTCTCCAACTGGCTGACCGCTGGCCCCATGTGGACGGTGGGGATTTTATCAATCCCCTGTCGGGCATAGGAACGAAGGTCAAGGCGCTCCGGGCTGCCGATGGCTTCCAGATAGCGGTTCGCCGTGTCAGCCCAGCCCTGCCGCCATATCTCGGCGTACTTCTGGTCGTTCCAGTCCACGGTGTCCTCCTTGTGGCTTTTCCATCTGCCGGACGCAAGCCGGATACGCTCGCCGTTCTCGTCAAGGTCATAAACCTTCCGGCTCTTTGGGAGCCACTTGCCTTGTTCGTCCATTGCCCGCATGGTAAGCAGGATGTGGGCGTGGGGATTTCCGTCCCCCTTGTCATGGATGGCAAAGTCGGCAATCATGCCCTTGGAAACAAAAAACTCCCGGCAGTAGTCCCGGATAAGGTCGGCGTACTGTGACCGGGGAAGTTCCCTCGGAATGGCAAGCACAAACCTCCGGGCAAGCTGGGAGTTCCATTGCTTCTCGATGGCTTCGGCGGCGTTCCACAAGGTATTCCGGTCTGCGTATTCCGGCGGGGCATGGGGCGGCAGCATGATTTCGGTGTGGACGATTTCGCTTTTATGGGAATAGTATTTCTGTTTCTGGTCGTATTCGGAAAACAGCCGTTCCCCGCTCTGGTAGGCGGCAGACGCAACGGCTGACTGGCGCTTGCTGCGCTGGATGATTTTCACATCAAAGTGCGGGCATGGCAAGTCACGTCCTCCTTTCTCCCGGTGTCCGGGCATAAAAAGAGCAGGGAACCTGTTTCAAGATTTCCTGCTCGGTGGTGCCGCCGGTGGGTGGCTGGTATTCAGTTTTGAAAGTTCGGATCAGGGTGGCCCGATAAATTAGGATTTTCCCTTTAAGGAATCATCTATTTTATCTATTTCTTTTGATGTTTTTTCATAATCAATCACCGTGCCTATAACAATTCCAATCAACATTCCGATACTTGCACAAATAGGAATGGCAAAAAGATTTTGCAAAAACGCCCATGCCAACACACCTATGCAACCACCAACAATAAATCCTGTTAATAAGCCAACAGTTAAGTATCTATTGTTTTTCATATTGCTATATCCCCTCCAAATTCCAATTTGTCGTTGACTTCATTATACCTCATCGTTTCAGAAAAGTATAGCGGCCTATTGTAAAACTTGCTGGACGGGAACAGCTTGCAGTGCAAGGTGTTCCCGGGCGGCAAGTACACAAAGGGGTAGCTGGCGTCAGCCAGCGCAGGGGAAGTGTAGCTTCCTCTGTGATGATTGACAGGAGCCGGAACGCTGCGGGCAATCATCCGCTTTCCGCAGGAAGCCCCCGGCAGGGCGCAACACACTACCTTCAGGTGGTGTATAGTTGCGCCCTCTTTCAGAGGGGCAGTCCACGGGCTGCGGCTCTGGAAGCGATTATGACCGTTCCCGGTCTGGCTCTTTTCTCTTGGGATGTGGCTTTTCCGCCCTCGCCTGTGCCTTGGCTTCGGCAAGCCTGCGCCGGATGGAATTGTCCCGCTTCTGGATAAACCGCTGCTTCGTATCAGCGATAAAGCGGCGGCACTCCGGCTCCGGGATGGCGTCCAGCTTTCGGATGGTATTCTCCACAATCTCCCTTGTCTGCCGGTCACGGATAACCGGCACGATTTCTTTCAGCCCCGCAAGAGTTTCTTCCTTCGTACCGGCGGCGTACTGATAGACCATAGCCAACTCGTCTTTTGAAAAATCCATCTTCATTCTGCGCCCTCCTTCTCTGTGCCGTTTCCGGCGAACACTTTTTCCATAAGCTGCCGGGTGCTGTCCTTCCGGAACAGCAGCTTCAAGAACAAACTGACCTGTTCATCCGTGATGGCTTCCGGGTGGGGAAGGTAGCTTTCCAGCATGGCGGCTCTGGTGCAAAGCCGGTGCGTCCGTTCCTTCCGGGTCAGCGCCTTAGCCTGATGGGTCAGACGCTTTTCCTCCTGTTGCGCCCAGCGCAGCTTCTTTTCCGTTTTCTCTATCTCCTGATTGAGTTTTTCCAGCTTTTCATTCATCGGCGGCTGGCCTCCTTCTTCGGAATGAGTACATATATTTTGTTGGGTTCCCCGAAGCCCTGACGCACTCGCAGTATCAGTCCGGCGTCCTCCAATTCATTCAGGGAACGCTTCACGGTCATGGTGCTGCGGGCAAGTGCCGCCGCCAGTTCCACGATAGGGAAATGGATAAACAAAATCCCGTTGGCGTCCTCTATACCTGACAAGAAAACAATATCCAACATCCGGGCGTACATGACCTTTGCGGTGCTGCTGATCGGGAGCCGCAGCATGGCTCTCGGCAGCGGCATACAGGGCGGTAGGGCGGTGTCTGCGGTCATAAATTCAACTTCCATTCAATCGGTGTCCTCCTTTACTTTTCGTTTTGAGCGTTTGGAAAGATAATAGGGGCAGTCCACAATGACCGCCCGGAAACTCTGCTTGCAAGTGCGCTGGCATTTCCGGCAAAGGTCGTTGTACGTTACCCGCCCCCGTTCATTGAGGAAGAAAGACAGTTCCAGCTTCCTCTTTTTCGGCATTCTCGGCATGGTGCCTCCTTAAACAAAAATCCGCCCATTTCAGCCGTAACAGCCGCAATAGACGGATAGCAGATTTTAGTGTCGTGTTTCGGGGCGATTTTCAAGGAAAAAGCGGCCATAGAGCCGCCCGGAAATCCCCCGTAGTATTATGGATAGGGTAGACTATGCCCTATCGGATTGTTGTGTTTCGGTATCAATTCGGTGTTCATTTTCGCCGGTTCTCCCTGATGTCGTTCCTGCCCCTGGCTCTCACAACGGCGTTTCGCTCCCTTTGGTACGCTCGTTGCGGTCATGGTTCCTCCATTTCCCTGCCGCAAGTCGTTGCGCTACATCGCCGGGGAGCATATCCCATACAGGCCGGTCATTCGATTGGAATAATCCATCGATGAACTAAGCCCATTATGGCACATTTTTGAGCCTTCTCCCGTATATCCACAAAGTAGGAAAACCGCCCCGAAATCGAAAATTTCCACGATTGCGGAACGGGTATGGTATAATGAAATTGACGGCGGCAGCCAGCCGCAGGAAGGAGCGATGTATCTATGAAAACCCGCATTTCCGTACAGGAACGCCTGAAAGATTTACGGGTGGAACAGGGCTTAAATCTGGAAGAATTGGCGCAGAAAACCGGCATTTCAAAATCAGCCCTCGGCAGCTATGAAAACGACAACGATGAATACAAGGAAATCAATCACGGCAGCCTGTTGAAGCTGGCAGACTTCTATCAGGTGTCCGTTGACTATCTGCTCGGCCTTACCAACAATCGGAAATATGAAAACACGCCGATAGAAGAATTACATTTGAGTGATGAAGTCGTGTGATTTTATACATAGCTGAATCAAAATCCTTTATAAATGATTCATCTCCATGGCAATTTAAAAATTTCCCTGCTGTAATCAATGCACCCACTTCCGCCGCTGTAAACATTACCGGCGGAAGTAGGAAGCCCTCTACAAGAAAATATCCTTTTCCGGCCTCAGATCCAATTGGTATTCCGGCTTCTTCAAGTGTCCGGATATCTCTGTAAACTGTCCTTAAGCTTATATTAAATCGCTGTGCAATTTCTTTGGCAGGAATTATTTTTTTTGATTGCAGCTGAATAAGAATAGAGGTTACTCTGTTAATCCTGTTCAAATTTTATTCCTCCTCTGTGACTTCCATAAAAAGTATATCCTATGCGTTCTTAAGCTAGCTGCTGTTAGTGCTTCTCATTGCACCCTGGTTATAAAAGCCATACTCACAAACCTCTTCACCAAAACTCTTTACATCTCTAATATAGAACTCTATCTAGCGAACTTTTAGAAAAGATATAAAACATCAGAGTATGGACAGTTGCGGATGTACTTCAGAAAAGATTAGATGTCTAAAAAGCTTGTAGTTAAAGCTTTTTAGACATCTAAATCTAGGTACTAAAACAATTCATCCAGTAAAATATAATATTTTATTTTCTCCCAATCAGGCTTGATCCCCAGTAAGTCAAAAAATAGCTCGACATACTGTTCTTCCCCGATATCCTCCCTGATCGACCGGACGCAGAAGGCAATGTCATACCACTTGTCCGCCCTGCCGCTTCTCCCAAGATCAATAAAGCCACTTACTTTGCCATCTTTCACAAAGATGTTGCTGTCTCCCAGGTCGCCGTGGGAAAAGACAAGTTCCTCTTCGGGCTTTTCCGTCTTTAAAAAATCATACAGCTCGCGCGGATCTTTAAATGGAGTGTCTTCTTCCCAGTTTTCGCAATCCACATCGGCCAGATCGTTATTCAGTAAGTAATCCAATTCGGCTAAGCGGCTGTCTAAGCTATTCGTATAGGGACAATCCGATATGTCGATGGAGTGAAAGAGCCTGATGCACTCCGCATACAGCTCGATAATCTTTTCAGGGCTTTGTTCATCTTCATACTCTTCCGAGCAAAGGACGCCATCGGCCTCACTCATGAGCAGATTGCTCCAGCCATCATGCCGTTCAAAGTGCAGGACCTTTGGAACAGGCAGCTTTCCTTCCAGCCATAGCATCATGTCCTTTTCCCGTTCCACATCATAGGTGGTCCCTTTATACCGGCTGTCCGTCATTTTTAAATATAGGTTTTCATTTTCTCCCACCAGCTTATATACCTTAGCAGGAGACATTCCTTCCGTATCTTTTACGCAGCGGTATTTTTCGATCAGTTTTTTCAATTCCGGTGATATTCTCATTTTAGCCATTTATTATTTCCTTCCTCTTTTCTACAGTATTTAAAGATACCCCAAGAAGCTAATTATAACAAGACGAACTCCAATTCACTGTTCCTTGCATTCTAAAACCTTAAATACCAGAAAACAGCTTTTTCAAAGTTGTTTTCAAAGTTGGCGTATAACATAGTATCGACGGAGCCGATTTTGAAACCACAATTATGATAGAATTTACAAGCTATAAGGTTATTGTCCTGGGTTTCAAGCATTAGTCCATGCAAGTTTTTATGCTTTGCCCATTCTATAGATATATTGATAAGCGCGCTGCCTATGCCTTGCCCCCTGAAATCCTTACATACGGCGATATCTTCTATATAAGCGTACCGGTTCCAATTTTTTCGCAGTTTAACTTTTCCGACGCATTTATCGTCTTGGTAGTAAAGATATATTATCTTATCAGTATTGTCAATATATTCAAGGCAATCTGCCTCCTCATCCTCTTCATCCTCTTCGTCTTGGTAGCTTTTTAAATATGGCGCTTCATAGAGTAATTCTGTAAAGGTCCAATTCTCGTTTTCATACCTCGGTATAATCTTACCTATCACCTCAAATGGTTCGCTGGGTTTATCGATATCTTTCAGGTGCCCTGCTTTCATTTCTGTAATCACTGTTCCCGCCTCTCTTCTATATCAGCGGCATATGTGCTATCCAGGCAGCCGGTTTTACCAGTGTATTTTTTATACATGTCCCTGGTATATTTTGTTATATTCCTATCATACTCCGGATAGGCATAATGAAGCCTTTCCGCCACCTCACCGGATACCGCCCTGAACAATTGATGGCATAGAAATAATGCTTCCCATATGTTTTCATAGGAATCCATCCGGTAGGTGGACAAAAGTTTCTCCCACAAATCCTCGGATATATACCTTTCAATAAACTTATAGTTCTTGCCTACACTTAATTTAAAGCCTGTTTCGATGCCGACCTTCCATGATATCATTCTCAGCAGCTCATGGCGAACAATCTGATTAAAATGATCAATAGCAAATAAAATTTCCTTACGGCACAGTCCCTTAACCACATAGGTAGTGGTGTTCCAGAATTCATTGCAGCAGTCATCGTATTCCCGGGCACTGGGTTTTCTTATATGATAATCCATGTCGGTCGGAACTACAGCTTGCTGAATCCTTCCATCCTTATCCAGAATAATCTTTATCAATTTATCGTCATTCAGGTAGTTTCCCAACTCTTCCAGGGGCAATAAGGTAAGGTCTATTTTATTATAATCATCAAAAAGTATTATATAGGAGTAGCCTTTCTCTTCAGCCGGGAATAGTTCCATATCCTCCGGTTTTTGCATCATTATAATATTCCCGAAGCTTTTAAGCCATTCATCCTTTAAAGTAAAGGATTCCACATCTGTTACGAAGTATGTGACATCATAATCCTGGAATTCGTCCTTAGGTATATTAATATTTGCGCGTGACCCCTCAAGGGTCACAATTCGAATACGTTCATCCTGTTCTGCTAAAGAAAGTACTAAATCCATCATTTCTTTTTCTGATCTCATTTACATACTCCTCGTTTATTTTTTCTATATTATTACATCTTCTTTTTTGCCGATACAATCAGCATCATTGGGCGTCGCATTTCATCCGCCATCCCCGGAATATCCATCATGTTCTCTGGCGGCTGTGGCTCCACAATCTGATTTATTATAAAACTATTTGAAAGCAGTGTATTTAGATATGTGGTCAGTGTTCTATGATATTTTGTAACCTTTTCTTCCAAAAACATAGCTGTCCGTTTGCCCTCATAATAATAATTGTCCACCGGGAAATGCAGTATTTCTCCTTTTTCGTTATAATACCAGTCTTGTGTTCCATGAGCAGTAAAAACAGGATGTTCAACTGTAAAAACTAAATTGCCACCAGCCTTCAGCATCCTATATATCTTTTTTATTAAATTCTCATAGTCTGCTACATAATGAAACGCAAGCGAACTTAGTATTACATCAAAGCTCTCCTCTGGGAAATCCACATCTTCTATGGCACAGCATTCATATTCAATCTGTGGAAAATGGGTTTTTCCTTTTGCTACTTCGAGCATTTTATGAGAAATATCAACACCTACTACAGAGGAAGCACCGTTTTCCATCGCATATATACAGTGCCATCCATAGCCGCATCCTAAATCAAGCACACGCTTACCCTTAAAATCAGGTAGCATCTTTTTCAAAGTCTCCCATTCTCCCGCACCAGCCAGTCCTTTCTGCGAGCGACTCATTTGACTGTATTTTTGAAAAAATATATTATCATCATATTTGTTTTCTTTCATCTGAACTCTCCTCGTTTAAAAAGTTATTTATCTCCGATACAATTTCATTCACTTCATTATAAAGCTTCTCGGTCATGTCGTAGCATTCAAAAAGTGAGATACCGAGTACTTCAAAAATATGATTTACCTTCTCGGTATATTTTTCAGGTTTATGTTCAAAAGTTTCAAGCAGTTTTATAGCTTTCTTTTCGTTGATACAATAAGCATTATTACATGCAAATAACACTTGATTTAAACATGAAACTATACGAAAAACATGACCCGCAATATAATATTTATCGTCTGTTCCCGAATTTGCTTTTACAAACATTAAAGAGAACCCTGCTTCAAACATAAAAAAGTTAACTAAACTTTTCTGCAAAGCATTGGGATAAGTTTCTGCCTGTTTTTTTAATTCGCATAAGCTTTCATTCTTAGCATATAGTATTTTGATAATCGCTAATTCTCCTCGATACATTGCACTAATATAACCATGGGGATGCCCAGTCTGATAATTGGCAGTAACAATTCCGTGCTCTGTATCTTTCATTATTTGTTCCACACGTTTAATATCACGTAAAATTAAATCCACATGATACCCGTTTATGACTAACCATCCGCCGCCATTAATCCAATCACCCCATGCTCCGGGAGGTACAACAAGGTTATTTCTATGCTCATCATCCAGCTTTGTAGCGAATTGATTAATAGTATTTATGTCAAATGATTCTGAATTGTAATAGATGCCGATATCTATATCCGAATCCTCTGTATGGGTGCCCCTTGCACGTGAACCACCTAAAACAATACCTTCTATATAAGACAGAGAGGATAATTTCTCTGCTACTGATTTAATAATATTATCTACCATCAAGCATGCTCCTTTTATCGATTCACTGCTGTAAAAATTCCAAGCCAAATCTTTTGCTTCTACTCAACATATTTATAATTTTTTTAATTTCACAAAAGATAGCTAATAAGCACATTATAAGAATGATTCTGATTTTTTTCTTCACTTTTATTTTTCTCCATTTCAGCACATTGTTTTATTTTTGGGGTTTTTCGATTTCATCATTTTCTAATTCAATCACATCCAGAATGCCACAATTCAAGGATTCGCAGATACGAACCAGCGTTTCCATGCTGATATTTTTCCCTTTTCCCATATTAGCAATCATATTTGTGGTAAGACCGGCGGCAATCCGCAAGTCCTCTTTTCTCATATTGCGCTCAACCAGCGTATGCCAGAGGGGTTTATAGCTTATGTGCATTTATCCTCCTGCCTTTCTCCCGGTTCCGGGGTTCCTGCTCCTATTATATCAAAGTTCTTGCTATTCCACAAACATTTCTTGATACAACCGCCGGTTCCGTCTGGATTGTGCTTTTCCTTTCTTCTCTTGATTACATCTACTTAGCCATGAGCTGCTTCATGCCCTGGGACTTCGCACCGGGGTTGTCGTTGCCGTAACCTTCCAGCAGGTTGATGACACCCCAGATGCCGAGACCAGCGCCCAGAGCGATAACGAGGGTCTGAAGAACGGTGATAGCCTGATTGAAAAATGCCATAAATTATAGTTAGCCGGAATCATTTGAAAAGTTTGATTTAGTCATTCATAGGCATACAAAAGCCGGAACAATCGGCACCCGGTTTCCGGGGCCTGATTCCGGCTGTCCTCCTTTTTTCATTATTTTTTGGTGATTGTCCGCTTTGTACGCCGATGGCCCCATCCGGGGCGGTTGAGGCGGGTAGATAAGATCACTCCTATTACAATAAATTTGGACAGGAAAGCCGGACAGCCAGTCCGGCTTTCCCTCCATCTCGTGCCTAAGCTACAATGAGAGGAGCAACTGGCTGACCAATCACTCCTTGGGCTTGTATGTCCGTGTGAAAGACTGTTAGCCATCCTCTCGTTGCAGCGTTCGATTTAAGCAGGTTGAACCACCGGATGTCGGAGCGTTCGTGTCACACAATAGATTGAATCGGCAGCGAGAAAAGATGGATTCCGGTTGCAGATTCTTTGTATTGGAGGAATGTGAATGAACTGCGTTGGCATCGATGTTTCCAAGGGTAAGAGCATGATTGCAGTCATGCGGCCCTTCGGAGAGGTAGTGGTTTCACCCTTTGAAGTACGTCACACCGCCAATGAACTGAGCGAGCTGGCAGGACTGCTCAAAAGCCTGGACGGCGAGACCCGTGTGGTGATGGAATCCACGGGCAATTACCATGCGCCGGTGGCCTGGCTACTCCACGGCGCAGGGCTTTATGTCTCCGTAGTCAATGCAATGCTGGTGCACGACTACGGGAACAACAGTTTAAGACGGGGCAAGACCGACAAGAAGGATGCCGTGAAGCTGGCCAACTACGGCCTTGACCACTGGCTCACACTTCCGAGATATGTTCCGGAAGAGGACACCCGGCTCATGCTGAAGACCTGCTACCGGCAGTACCAGCAGTATTCCAAAGTACAGACCATGCTGAAAAACAACCTGATCTCCCTGCTGGACACCGCTTTCCCAGACGCAAACCGCCTGTTTACCAGTCCGCCCCGCACCGATGGCAGTGAGAAGTGGGTGGACTTTGTCGCCACTTTTTGGCATTGCGCGTGTGTCTGTGGTCTGTCTAAGAAAGCCTTTACCGCCAAGTACCAGAAGTGGTGCAGAAAGCACGGCTACAATTTCAGCCAAGATAAGGCGTTGGATATTTATGCCTCTGCCTGTGGACGCTTCGGTGTCATGCCGAAAACAAATACGGCAAAACTTTTGGTAGAACAGGCCATTTCCCAACTCCAGACAACTTCCGCCGCATTAGCTGCTCTCAAGCAGGAGATGCAGTCTCTGGCAGCTTCTCTGCCGGAGTATCCTGTAGTGATGGGAATGTTTGGTGTTGGCCCTACACTCGGCCCCCAACTCATAGCTGAAATTGGCGATGTGCGCCGTTTTCATTCCAAGAAAGCGCTGGTGGCCTTTGCAGGCATTGACGCCCCGCCCTACCAATCTGGCCAAATAGATGTCCGCAGCCGCAGCATTTCCAAGAGGGGATCTGCCTCACTGCGCAGGACACTTTTCCTGGTGATGGGCGTCCTCCTGCAATGCGCTCCAATGGATGAGCCGGTCTACCAGTTCATGAACAAGAAACGCTCTGAGGGCAAGCCATACCGTGTCTACATGATGGCATCCGCCAACAAGTTCTTGCGTATCTACTACGCTTCTGTGAAAGCCTATTTGGATTCCCTGGAACACGACTGATTCCCCTGCGTTATACCATCTGGCTGGCCGCCGTTTCGATTTTGTGTTGCTCAGCGGCTTGATTTTGTGTTGCCTTTTTCGCTGCTCCTAAAACCTGAAATTTCTACTTGACTTTTGTTAGCAGGTCTTTCTCAGCGGAACCGTATTACACGCCCTCCGTGTCTACTTCATATACATCGCAGACCTCATCAGGCTTGAGTTTTAGTCTGGCAGACAAAAATGCTTCAATATCAAAGGTATTTCGCTTGTCTGCATCAGCTGTGTATTTGAAATTAGGGTGTCTGGTAATGTCATACTTGTCTGAAAGAAACGGACGCACACCGCGCAACTGCAAGATGCACTTGCCGCCATCCATAACTGCCAGCTCGTCCTGGCTCATCAGCTCTTTTCCCAATTTCTGATAGTTAAGCGAGTGGGAGGTCTCCCGTCCCCGGCTCTCTCCGGTGTTGTAAGTGTCTATGGTCTCCTTTCCCAGAACAGCCGCCAGCTCTTTCAGCGTTGTTGGTTCTTTGCCACCAAGGAAGATGGAAGTATCCATATTGCCGATGATGGTATCGGCATTATCTTTGTAAATTGCCTTGAGCTGGCTCTGTGCCTGCAACACCAGACAGGCAGAGATTTCACGGCTTCGGATGGTGGCCACCAGCTTTTCCAGCTTCGGAATCTGCCCGATGTTGGCACACTCATCAATCAGACAGCGCACATGAACCGGAAGCCTGCCGCCATACACATCGTCGGCCTTTTCACAAAGCAGGTTGAATAACTGGGTGTAGCACATGGAAATGAGAAAGTTAAAACTGTCATCCGTATCACTCATAATGAGGAACAGAGCCGTTTTTCTGTCTCCCAGCGTATCCAGTTCCAACTCATCGTAGGATGTAACCTCGCGCAGCTCCGCAATATCAAATACGGCCAGACGCGCACCGCAGGAAATCAAAATCGACTTAGCGGTTTTGCCGGCTGCCAGCTTATATTTCTTATACTGCCGCACTGCGAAGTGGTTTGGCTTTTCCGATTCCAGTGCATCAAACATCAGGTCTACAGGATTTTTGAACTCCTCGTCATCCTCCCGGACTTCCATGGCGTTGATGAACTCGATGAGGGTGGAGAAGTTTTGCTCCTCCACCGGAGCTTCATAGTGGATATATCCAATCAACGCGCAATACAGCAATGTTTCCGCCTTGACCCAGAAATCGTCTCCGGCCTTGCCTTCGCCTTTGGTATTGGCAATCAGCGTTGTTACCAGCTTCAAGATGTCCTTTTCGCTATGGATATAGGCGAAAGGGTTATAGTGCATGGACTTCTTGAAGTTGATTGTATTTAGGACCTTGATTCGGTACGGCTCATAAATGACCTTGCCGTGCTTATCCTTCATGGGCTTTCCGTCTTTCCCCGGCTTGGGTGCGCCCCTTTGGAGCATTTTTCCGCACTCCACCAAAATGGTTCCCTTCGGGTCCGTCACAACATAGGAGCTGTGCATCTGCATCAGGTTGGGTTTCAGCCAGAATCGGGTCTTACCGGAACCGGAGCCGCCAATCACCAGTACATTTTTGTTTCTGGCAGTCTTGGGGTCCTTGGGGCGGCTGCTCATGGTCAGGCTCTCCGTTTTCGTCAGAATCACATTGTTCTGAAATACAGGATC